>SAMEA104315424__coassemble_12906_pt1 | contig 2225 bp, 3 predicted proteins | sample SAMEA104315424__metabat2_low_PE_030 | metagenome-assembled genome bin SAMEA104315424 (sample SAMEA104315424) | gut metagenome | biome: Monkey gut; feature: monkey-associated habitat; material: faeces | place: China | collected 2013 | reverse complement strand
AATCAGCAAAAAAAAACGGCAATATCGCCCCCTGCCGACTTTTTCAGTGCTTTCGCCTTTGGCATGTTTCCAATGCGTTGACACATTGACGGTTGGCATCAAAACATTCGAAAGGCATGTCATAAAAGGCGGAAGGGCGCAAAAAGTAATCTATCACGGTCTAATTTATATCCCTGCGCCGTCTTGAAAGAATGGTTCCTCTATGGCGCGGCTTTGGAGCACACGGGAGTGAGGTGGCACATCGTGGGTGAGCCACACGTTACCACCCACTATGGTGTGATGCCCTATCCTCACCCTGCCCAGTATCGAGGTGTTGGAATACACAGTCACATAGTCTTCCAAAATGGGGTGGCGCGGCATATCTATAGGCACACCATTGGCATCATACGAGAAATTCTTCGCTCCAAGTGTCACGCCCTGATAAAGCATCACATGGTTGCCAATCACACTGGTGGCACCAATCACCACGCCTGTGCCATGGTCGATGCAGAAATGCTCGCCTATCTGCGCGGCAGGGTGTATGTCGATACCTGTGGCAGAATGCGCCATCTCGGTGATGACACGCGGAATAATGGGAACGCCTTGCAAATGAAGTTGATGTGCGGTGCGATAGTGAACCATCACCTTCACCACAGGATAGCAAAGTATTACCTCCTGCATCGACTTTACAGCGGGATCGTTGTGCATCACAGCGAGAGCATCGGTGTGATGCAGCCTCGCAATTTCGGGCAACGCCTGCACAAAGTCGTCCGCCATTTTATCAGGATCGGTGATGGTGGTGATGGTGGAAAGTTGGTCGGCGAGCACTGCGTGAATGGCCTCATTGCCATTGGTCCACGAAGGTACATCGGAATAGTCTGGAAAAATAACATAACCGACCAGTTCCATCAGTCGCTTGAGTTGGGAAACAGAGGGTGCTTTCATCTTTCTTACTCAAATAAAGAGGTGGATAAATAACGTTCGCCAGTGTCGGGCAGCAGTGCCACAATGAGTTTGCCTGCGTTCTCGTCCTTCCTTGCCAAAGCGAGGGCTGCGGAGAAAGCCGCTCCCGACGAAATGCCCACAAGCAGCCCCTTTGTGCGTGCCAACTTACGTGCACCAGCGAAAGCATCGTCGTCGGTCACAGTTATCACCTCGTCCACGGCGTCGGGACTGTAGGTAGATGGTACAAATCCTGCACCTATACCCTGAATCTTGTGTTTGCCCGCCACTCCCGTGGTCAGCACTGCGGAGGAAGCCGGCTCCACTGCCACCACCTTCACGGCAGAATTATGCTTTTTGAGTGCGCTACCCACACCGCTCACCGTGCCACCAGTGCCCACGCCTGCCACAAAAATATCCACTTTCCCATCAGTATCTGTCCAAACTTCCTCCCCAGTGGTCTGCTCGTGGATTGCAGGATTGGCAGGATTCACAAACTGCCCCAGAATCACTGCCCCAGGAATAGTGGCGCGCAACTGCTCCGCCCTGGCAATGGCACCTTTCATGCCCTCAATCCCTGGGGTAAGTTCAAGTTTTGCACCGTAAGCCTTCAGCAGATTGCGACGCTCCACACTCATAGTTTCGGGCATTGTGAGAATGGTTCGGTAGCCTTTGGCCACACCCACCCATGCCAGTCCCACACCTGTATTACCACTTGTGGGCTCAATAATCGTGGCACCAGGCTTCAACACGCCTTTCTTCTCTGCGTCCTCAATCATTGCCAACGCAATGCGGTCCTTCACACTGCCACCAGGATTGAATGCCTCTACCTTTACAACTATTCTTGCCTTTTGATTTTCAAATCCGCTCACCTCCACTAATGGGGTGCGCCCTACGAGTTCTGTAATTGATGAGTAAATCATAATGATAACTGTTTTATAAATTGATATTGTTTTTGAAAATATACACAAAAAAGCGCCTTGCCACTGTTGGCAAGGCGCATGTATTTTGCTTGTAATAAATGTCTTAATGATTTCCTATATCACATCACGCAAAAAGACCATCGTGCCGAGCCAATCTCTTGATTCGGTACAACAGCAACATGCTTGCAAAGATGTGTACAAATTCTTCATTCTGTCTAAAAAATCGTTATATCGACCACAAAATTATAACAATAATCCACAAAAACCAAATAATCCGCAACAAAAAATTAAATTCAGGAAATGATATACAAGTTGTCCCGAAGAAGTTGCGATGAAATTCCGTTAGGAATTTGATGTGTGTAGGCAGGTATGCAGAAAAGA
>SAMEA104315424__coassemble_6557_pt1 | contig 3510 bp, 6 predicted proteins | sample SAMEA104315424__metabat2_low_PE_030 | metagenome-assembled genome bin SAMEA104315424 (sample SAMEA104315424) | gut metagenome | biome: Monkey gut; feature: monkey-associated habitat; material: faeces | place: China | collected 2013 | reverse complement strand
AGGGCGGTGGCATCGCCAAAAGGATAAAAACCGCTCGCCTTCGGCGAAAAACCAACCCGGTAGGGACGTGATACTTCACGTCCGCCCATAATTTTAATACCATATTGAATATCAGCCATTTGATGCGGACGCGAAGTATCGCGTCCCTACCATGCAAAATCGTTTTGGGAGATTAATACAACCTCTTTTTAAGAAATCATTTTACTATCAGGGTTTTTTCGCCGTGAAACGGCGAGCGGTTTTTATCTTTGGGGCAAAGTGGATAGCCCTCGTAAGAGGGTGGCGGATGGGATTGTGTGGTTGGCGGCATGGAAACTCGTTTCCAATGACGCAAAGCGCACAGTCGCACCGCCAAATGCGAAGCATTCCACATTGCTCCAAGGCTGTTTTTTATGTTTTTGTTTTTAATTCCATTCACGATTCAACCACATGTGGAATCTATAATTATCTTCTGAGTGGTTGTTAATGGGAAAATGGGGGTGGATTTTGGGATTCTTTTCAAAAAATAGTGTAAATTTGTGGAGAAATAAATCTTGAAAATTATGAGAACAGTACAAATCCCTATCAATAATGTTGACGCTCTTGCTGAGGCGGCGCGTCAGTTTATGGCTGAAATGGGCGACTACACCGTGTTTGCATTCTACGGTCAGATGGGCGCAGGAAAGACCACATTCATCAATGCGCTTTGCCGTGAACTCGGCGTGGAAACCGACAGCACCAACTCGCCATCGTTTGCCATTATCAACGAATATCGCAGCGACAGCACTGCCGAACTCATCTACCACTTCGACTGCTACCGCCTTGAAAACGAGGCTGAGGCGCAAGATATTGGCGTGGAAGACTATTTCGACTGTGGCGCGCTTTGCTTTATCGAGTGGCCAGAGCGTATCGACGGACTGCTCCCCGACGACACCGTGGAAGTGGAAATCACCGTGAACGATGACGATTCGCGTATGTTGACAATCACTTTCCCCGAAGATTGATATGCCACGTTACATTAAGTTAAGCGAAACGAAATCAACCAACAGTTATCTGGCTGGCACGGCGTCGGCTTTGCCCAGTGGCACGGTGATCTACACCTATCGCCAAACGGCGGGTCGTGGGCAGAAAGGCAACAGCTGGGAAAGCGAGGACAACAAAAACTTGGCGTTTTCCTACTTGCTGAAGTCGCCACACATCGAGCCAAGCCGCCAGTTCTTTATCAGCGAGGCGGTGTCGCTGGCGGTGGCTGATATACTCAGCCAGTATGTGCCAGAGGGCATTTCCATCAAGTGGCCCAACGACATCTACTACCGCGACCAGAAAATTTGTGGCATTCTGATTGAGAACACCCTCTCAGGCAGCCATATCGGACACTCCATCATTGGGGTGGGCATCAACATCAATCAGGAGCGATTCGTGAGCGACGCGCCCAATCCGGTGTCGCTGAAAAACATCACTGGCGATGATTACGATTTGGAACAGTTGCTCCGTGAGGTGAACGAGCGCATCGAACGCTTGACCGACTTCTCGCAAGCCGACGAGGAAGCACTGCACCAACTCCACGCACGCTACATTTCACGCCTCTACCGTGCCGACGGCAAGGCGCACCAGTGGCAGTTGCCCACAGGTGAGTGCTTCGAGGGCGTGATTGTGGACGTACACCCCGACGGCTTGCTCAGCATTCGCCACACAGCCACAGGCGAAATCGGCAAGTATTATTTCAAAGAAGTGAAACACGTAATCAATAAGCATGTATTATGAACGTAGCAGTTTATTGCGCCTCTCGCGAAAATTTGGGCGAAAAATATGAGGCTCCAGCCATAGCATTGGGCAAATGGCTGGGTGAAAACGGACACACTTTGGTGTATGGTGGCGTGAAATCAGGCTTGATGCACACCGTGGCGCAAGTCGCTCACGATGCTGGCGCACACATTGTGGGCGTGGTGCCGGAGCGATTTGTGGAGCGCACCGATGCCGTGGTCGATGAGGTGGTGAAATGCCACGACCTGGGCGACCGCAAGGTGATAATGATGGATCGTGCCGATGCTTTCGTGGTGCTGCCTGGCGGACTGGGCACCCTCGATGAGTGGCTCAGCACACTCTCGCAAATCATTGTCAACATCGACGACCATCGCCCCATTTTCGTGGTGAACGTTGACGGCATGTACACCCACCAACTGGAACAACTGCGCGACACGGCAAACTCTCCGTTCGCCCGTGGCAAGCACATCGACTGCTCCATTGAAGTGGCAGATGGCTCCGCCCTCATCGCGGCTCTTGAAGCGGAGAATAGAAATTAGATTTTTATTTTTAGAAGTTAAGGAGTTAAGAAGTTGAAGAAGCTAAGACGATACTGATGGCTTCTGCTATTTGATTTCTTACATTTGTCTTACATTCAGGATATTATGAAAGTATATACCCTTACTGGCGATAAAGGCACCACCGCACTGGTGGGCGGACAGCGTGTGGATAAAGACTGCACGCGAGTGGAGGCATACGGCACCGTTGACGAACTCAACGCGCAAATCGGGCTTTTGGCTCACCACATCAAGCAAGATGCCCATTGCGGCGAAGATGTGCAACAGGTGATTTTCGCGATTCAAAACAAGTTGTTCAACATCGGGGCGTATCTGGCAACCGACGGCACCGCCGAGTCGCCCGTTTACGGTCTTACTGAAGCCGATGTGAAACTGCTCGAAACCAAAATCGACGAAATGGAGGCTCCATTCCGTGGGTTCATTCTGCCGGGTGGCAGCCTGGTGAGCGCGCAGAGCGATGTGTGCCGCACCGTGGCGCGCCGTGCCGAGCGCCGAGTGGTGACGCTGGCAAAAGAGGCGTTTGTTTCGCCCCTCGTGCTGCAATATATCAACCGTTTGAGCGACTTCTTCTTCGTTTTTGCAAGATTTAACAATATAAAAGCCAATATCACCGAATTTTATTGGGATAAAAACGCCTAATATCAAATTATAATATTATTTTTGCGAAAATTTTAAGAATGAGTTGATTCTCCGCTCTTCCAGTAATGGGAAAAGTGAGACAATTTGGAACTTTAAAACTCGCATATTATGTATTGGACACTAGAATTAGCCACAAAACTTGAAGACGCTCCATGGCCAGCAACTAAAGACGAACTTATCGACTATGCTATGCGTAGTGGCGCACCATTGGAAGTGATAGAAAACCTCCAGGAAATAGAAGACGAAGGTGAAACCTACGAATCGATAGAAGATATTTGGCCTGATTACCCAACCAACGACGAAGACTTCTTTTTCGACGAAGAAGAATACTAATCGCACAGTAAACAACAATTAAAAAAATACAAGCGGTGCAGAAATCCCACGATTTCCCACCGCTTTTTCCATACCCACTAACCACCACATCCCCAGCAATATACATCACCCACTATACAATTTGGGTTCAGTGGAAAATTCCTGGGGATAGATTATGCAATGTTGCCGAATTTTGAATGGGACCAAAAACAAAAACATAAAAAACAGCCTTGGAGCAATGTGGAATGCTTCGCATTTG
>SAMEA104315424__coassemble_1820_pt1 | contig 8804 bp, 4 predicted proteins | sample SAMEA104315424__metabat2_low_PE_030 | metagenome-assembled genome bin SAMEA104315424 (sample SAMEA104315424) | gut metagenome | biome: Monkey gut; feature: monkey-associated habitat; material: faeces | place: China | collected 2013 | reverse complement strand
GGATTTTTTCAATCATTACTAAATTATCACAGGGACAACTTGTATATCATTTCCTTGGGGGGGGGCTATCGCATGCCTTCGATGATGTTCAGCATTTTGATGGTGGCTTGGAAGGCGGCTTCTATCTGGTCCACGTCCAGGCCGCGCGTTTTGATGATGTGGCCATTGTAGTTCCAAGTGATGTTGGTCATCACCAGCGCGTCGGTGCTGCCGTGGGGCGGAATGCTTACCGTGTAGTTGGTGAGGCGAGGCATTTCACGTTTCAGGTTGTCTTTGTAGATTTTCTTCACCGCTTTGATAAACGCGTCGAACTGGCCATCGCCGAATGCGCTTTGTTCGTATTCCTTGCCCTCGATTTCGAGTTTCACCGTGGCTGTAGGGTGCAATCCGTGCGACATAGTGAGCGAGTAGTTCACAATTTTCACCTTGTTGATTACCGAGTCGCGCTTCACGATATCTGCCACGATGTAGGGCAGGTCGTCTTGCGTCACAATCTCCTTTTTATCGCCCAATTGAACGATTCTTTCGGTCACTTTCTGCACGTATTTCTTGCCCAACTGAATGCCCAGTTCCAGCAAATTCTCGGTGATACTTGCCTCGCCCGACAGTTTGCCAAGAGCATATTCGCGTTTGCGGCCGAAGCGTTCGGGCAGCAGGCTGTTGTAGTAGAGTTCGTTTTTCCTGTCGCCGTCGGCATGTACGCCAGCGGTTTGTGTAAACACATTCTCGCCAATGATAGGCTCGTTTTGCGCCACCACCACACCAGAGAACGACTCCACGATGTGGCTCACGGTGTAGATTTGCTTTTCGTCGATGCCCGTGGTCATGTGCAGCATGTCGTGCACCATAGGCACCACCGAAGCCAGTGGAGCATTGCCGGCGCGCTCGCCCAGTCCGTTGATGGTGCAGTGAATGCCCTTGATGCCCACCAATCCAGCGGCAAAAGCGTTGCTTGTGGCAAGGTCGTAGTCGTTGTGGGCGTGGAAGTCGAAATGCAGAGCAGGGTAGCGGTTCACCATACGCTTGCAGTATTCATACACCTGATTAGGATTCATGATGCCGAGCGTGTCGGCAAGCATAAATCGCTCAATGGGCAGGTGCTGCAGCGTGTCCATCAGTTTATACACATAGTGCTTGGAGGCGCGTATGCCATTCGACCAGTCCTCAAGATAGAGATTCACCTTCAGCCCCTTGGCGTGCGCCAAGTTCACTTCCCTCACGATGTCGGCGCAGTGCTGTTCGAGCGTTTTGCCAAGCTGGAGGTTGCAGTGCCTTTCCGAGCCTTTCACCAGCAGATTAATCACCTTGCCACCCACCTTGTTCACCCATTCTACCGATTTACCGCCGTCGATAAATCCCAGAATTTCGATACGCGAGAGTTGGCCATTGTCGGCAGCCCATTGGCAAATCGCCTTTGCCGACTCGAATTCTCCGATGGAAACGTGGCAACTGCCAATCTCGATGCGAGGCACACGCAGATTGGAGAGCAGCATGCGCGATATGCTCAACTTCTCAGCTGTAGAGAAGCTCACGCCAGAGGTTTGCTCGCCATCACGCAGAGTGGTGTCGAGAAGCTCGATATGCCCAACAGCCTCGTTAGGCTTCGGCCGTGTGTCAAGTATTTTACCAAACAGTGAACTCATAAATTACCCCACAAAGTTACTATTTTTTTAGTAAAATACACATGGGGGGAGAAGAAGTTAAAGAAGTTAAGAAGTTAAGAAGTTAAGACGATACCTTCGCCTTTTGAAATGATGGGCGTTTTTTTGGGGGGCGTCCGACCAGTCTGACCAGTCTGACCAGTCTGACTTGTCCGACTCGTCTGACTCGTCTGACTTGTTGGGCTTGCCGGGCTTGTCTGACTGGTTGGGTTGGGGGGGACTCTGGCTTGGTGCCTTGTTGGCTTTCTTTGAAGGGGGGGATTTATTCTTGGAGGAATGGGAAAACGCCGCCGCACAGGTCGTAGAAGCGTTTGAAAAGGGTTTTGAGCTTCTCTGTTACACTGAGTTTCTTCGCTTCTCTGCTGTTGCCGGCTCCAAAGAGGGGCATAGGGGGCAATATGCTCGCAATGCCTGTGCCCGATTCCCGAATTTCACCATCACGGAACGCCTGTTGCAGAAATTCTATCGTAAGTTCGGGTTTCAGTTTTTCCGAAGAAATGAGTTCCTGCACCTCATTGGTGAGTTTTTGGCGCACATACATAGCCCATTCGTCGTTGATGTTGCTTCCTGCCGATGCATTTCTTACAAACTGCATAATCAGGTCTTCCTTGTCGCGAAGGTCGGGGGTGGCGGCTATTGATTTTCTGATTTTCACCTCAAGTTCGGTGTCGTGCTTTGAATCGCCATTCTTCTGCGCCACGAGGAACAAAATGAAGTCGATGTTGATTTCCACCGATTTCACCAGCTCAATTTCAAACACGATGTCGTCGTTCACATCGGCGGCTTCAACCTTTATCCTACGGCGATATTTTTCGTATAAGTCGAGGTAAATGCCTTGATAATCTTTGAATTGCTCGTCGGTCAGAATTTCTTTGCCATTAAATTGGTCGAAACTTTGCAAGATGTTGCGCAATCGCAGAATTGCGCCCCACAGCCTGATAAACTCCTTCTCCGCCTTTTCGCCAATAATCATTTCGCTCAGAGGAAAATTAACCAGCAAATCATCTTTCACGAATGATTGATAGCCGCGCACGTTTGTGCCATCATCTTTCGTGTAGCCAAAGTAGTATTCGTCGAACGTTTTCATCAGCACCAGTCCGCCAGCCTCCTTGTCGCCAAAGAGTTCGAGAGCCGCATTGGTGGCGTGTTCAAGGTTGCGGAAGCAAACTATGTTGCCAAAGCTTTTTATGCTGTTCAAGATGCGGTTGGTGCGCGAATAAGCCTGTATCAAGCCGTGCATTCTCAGATTTTTATCCACCCAAAGCGTATTGAGCGTGGTGGCGTCAAATCCGGTGAGGAACATATTCACCACTATGAGCAAATCAATCTCGCGATTCTTCATGCGCAGCGACACATCTTTATAGTAGTTTTGGAATTTCTCTGCCGAAGTGTCGTAGCTCGTTCCAAACATTTCATTATAGTCGGCAATGCACATATTTAGGAAATCGCGGCTCGATTGGTCGAGGTCTTCGGTGCTTTCAGAATTTTCGTCAGCCCCAAAGTCCTCTTCCGCCTCATTGGGCGCATAGCTGAAAATGGTGGCAATCTTCAGTCGGCGATTTGAAGGAAGTGCTTCCATTTGTCGCTTAAACTCAGTGTAGTAGAGTTTCACAAACGGAATGCCCGCCACAGCGAAAATGGAGTTGAAGCCTTGCAGTTTGGTTTTCACCTTCTGTTCTTCCACATCCTTTTTTGCGCTTGCCACCTCGCTGATATTGGTGAGTTTGCTGAAATCGTAGTGTTGATAATTGCGCTTCGTTTTTTGTGCGAAGTGGTCGAGAATGTATTTTGTGATAAATCTGATTCGCTTAGGGTCTTTGAGAATCTTGTCTTGGTCGATGGCAGGCACCGATTCTTGCTTGATTTCGTCGTCGGGGCGCAGCGTGCGGATATAATCCACACGGAATGGCAGCACATTGCCGTCGCGAATGGCATCCACAATGGTGTAGCTGTGCAGGCGGTCGCCAAAAGCCCCCTCGGTGGTGGTGAACTCCACATTGCGTATGGCACCGGCGTTGTCGGGGAATATCGGTGTGCCTGTGAAGCCGAACATGTGGTATTTCTTGAATTTCTTCACAATGGCCTTGTGCATATCGCCAAACTGCGAGCGGTGGCACTCGTCGAAAATCATCACCACGTGTTGGTTGTAAATCTTGTGCAGCGGGTTTCGTGAAATGAAATTGCTCAGTTTTTGAATGGTGGTGATAATGATGCGGCAATTCTCGTCGTTGAGCTGGCGAGTGAGCACAGCGGTAGAGGTGTTGGAGTTGGCTGCGCCCTTCTCGAAGCGGTCATACTCCTTCATAGTTTGATAGTCGAGGTCTTTGCGATCGACCACAAAGAGCACCTTGTCGATTTCCTCCATGCCCGATGCCAAGCGAGCCGTCTTGAAAGAAGTGAGCGTTTTTCCCGAACCGGTGGTGTGCCAAATGTAGCCACCGCCCTCACGCTTGCCCCAATCGCGCTGGTAGCTTGCGGTGCGTATGCGCTGAATGATGCGCTCCGTGGCGGCAATCTGATAAGGGCGCATCACCATCAGCATTTCCTCGGCGGTGAACACGCAGTATTTGGTGAGCACATTCAGCAGAGTGTGCTTGGAAAGAAACGTCTGTGTGAAGTTGATGAGGTCGCGTATGGGCTCATTGTCGAGCAATGCCCAGTATGAGGTGAACTCATACGAATTGCTCGTTTGCTTCTTGCTGCCCTTGCCCTGCTGCTTCACATGGCAGTAGCGAGTGGTGTTGCTGTAATATTTAGTGAGTGTGCCATTCGAGATGACGAAAATCTGCACAAACTCAAAGAGTCCGCACCCAGCCCAAAACGATTCACGGTTGTAACGCCTGATTTGGTTGAAGGCTTCGCGCACCTCCACACCACGGCGCTTGAGCTCCACATGCACCAGTGGCAAGCCGTTGACCAGGATTGTTACGTCGTAGCGGTTTTCGTGGCTGCCGCCCTCAGGCACATACTGGTTGATTACCTGGAGCGAATTGTTGTGGATATTCTCTTTATCGATGAGATACACGTTCAGAAACGAGCCATCGTCGCGAGTGAGCACCTTTTTATGGTCTTCTTGAATGGTGCGGGTTTTTTCCACGATGCCCTCGTTGGGGTTGCCGAGATGCTGTTTGAAAAACGCTGTCCACTCCTTGTCGGTGAACTGCATTTGATTGAGTTTTTCGATTTGCGTGCGCAGGTTGGCTATCAAGTCGGCTTCACACTTGATAGGCAGATATTCGTAGGCTTGGCGCTGGAGTCGCTTGATGAAATCGGCTTCCATAGCCGCTTCACTCTGGTATTGGGCAGAGCTGTAATCGCCTGCTTCAAATTCGGCAACCACGGTCGATTCCGTGTTTTCTGAAATCATGTCGTATTTCATAATCATTGCTTTTTTAGGTTGTTTGATGGAATTGGTCTGACCAGTCTGACTTGTCTGACTTGTCCGACTTGTCTGACGAGTCTGATTAGTCGGATTTTTTGGATTTGGTGGGTGGATTTATGCTTTGGTGGGTGCGGTATTGTGTGCGGGCTGCATACATTTGCTCGCGGATACCGCCTTTTTGCAGGAATTGGTTTTGCTGGCTGTCAATCAGGCGGCGAAGCATGTAGGTGGCTTGATTGATGAGCGTGATACACAGATTGCAGAATTCCTCTGCGTTCATTGCCGAAGCATATTTTGTGGGATTTTCCAAAAAATCGTCACTTTTAAGATACTTTCGCAGTCGGATAGTGCGAGGGTGATTCTTGTGCCATTGCGGCAATTTGTTCTGTCGGAGGAAGTCCTCGTAGTCGAGCAGTAGTTCCTCTAACGAAGCTTTTGCCACATTGGTGAGTTTGATTTCGGTTTCGCTCGATGTGGTTGATGCCACGCTTCCCTCTGCTATGTTCTGTTTGCCGCTACGAGCCGCTTGCTCTATTTGGTCGCGCGTGCGGCTTCCTGCCCTGATATATTGCCTGGCAAATATCATCGTTAGGTCGTAGATGATTTCACTCAAGCGATATACCCTGAGATTGCGATATCCTCCTTTATTATTTAGAAATTGGCTCATGCCGATAATTTCTTAAAAGTCAACAATTTATTTCTATAATATTCGTATTGGTCTTTAACCGCAGCTATTTCGGCAGGCAAACCATTTGTGAGGTCGTTGACCAAAGTCTCAAACCGGTCAAGAATAGCAACAATCTTTTCTTGCAATTCAAGTGGGGGAATGGGGATAAGAATTTTTGCAAGATCTTCTGTTTTAATATCAATCACTTTAGCTCCATAAGCATATCTTTTCTTTTGGTTGAAGAATAGTGCAGTTTGCATGAAATATGCAATGTATTTGGGATTAGCTGTGTGCTTGAAAACAACAGAGTGTCCACCAGTAACAATGGTTTCTTTTCCGAGCCATGCAACAGCTTTAGCAACATCTTCAATGTTCTCGCTTGTGCAAGCCAATACTATATCACCATTTTCAATTTTTAGGAGTTTAGAGGCCAGCTTCTCGCTAACAAATGATTTTGTTTTTGTAGCAAAAGTGCCATAATGGGTGTATATTTGGCCATAGTGAATGCAACCAACTCCACTTTCGGTGAAGTCCTTTTTTTGCAAACCATTGCCACGAATGAAAGTTCCGATTTCTCCCATTTTTTTCCATTCGATTTTGTAATTATGCCCCCCCCAGGTGGTTACACCATCTTTTTGCTCATCATCGGTCCCGCAGCCGTAGGCGGAGGGATTGAAGGTGAGTAAAAGATTGCGATAATATTCATATTGTTGTTTTCTTGCTTGCAGCTCCGCTTGCAGCTCCGCTGCGTAATCCGAAAAGCTATCAAGAATCCTCACAATCTCTTCCTGAACCTCAATAGGAGGAACAGGAATCATGATACTTCCAACTTTTTTTGTGTTGATTGTTGGAACCCCACCTTCACTTTGAAGATTTTTAATAGTTTCTTCTTTGTTTTTCAAATGATGGAACAAAAAACGAGAGTTGATTAAAGTTTGAAAGTCATTAATAGGAATAATGGAAAAGCATTTGTCATTTAAATAAAAAGGTTCTTCAATAAAACTAACAAATCCAGCGTAAGCTCCTACACGAGAGATTGTAACAGTTTTCGGGCCTCTATTGTATTCATGATAATATCCCATTGGTGTTTGACCGCCACTTATAATAGGATAGTTACCACCTCCAGTAGCGTCATTTTTTGTGATACCTTTGCCTGTTTTTATTTCACATACTTCCCCCAGTGGTTTAAATTCCACGCCGTTTGGGCAAAGCTTGTTGATTAGTTCTTGTAGCTTGCTCATACGGCAGTTTCGTTTTCGAGTTCGGCGATGATTTTGTCTATCTCTGTGCGGAGTTTGTTTTCGTGCGCCACGATTTTGCGAATGTGTTCGTTAAGCTCCTTGATGTCGATTTTTGGTCGAGTGTCCTCTGCCTCCACGTAGCTGCTCACCGAAAGGTTGTAGTTGTTTTCAGCCACAATTCTATTGTCGATAAGGGCAGAGAAGTGCTTCACTTCGCGGCGTTCGGCAAATTCGGTAACAATGGCATCGATGTTTTCGGGCGAAAGTTTATTCTTGTTGCCCTCGTGCACAAAGAGCTGTGAGGCATCGATAAAGAGCGTTTTGTTTTCCTTTTTCGACTTTTTCAGCACTATGATGCAAGTGGCAATGCTCACACCGAAAAACAGGTTTTGTGGCAACTGTATCACGGTGTCAACATAGTTGTTGTCGATAAGATATTTGCGGATTTTCTGCTCTGCGCCACCGCGATAAAGCACGCCGGGAAACTCCACGATAGCCGCGGTTCCCTCGGTGGAGAGCCACGAAAGCATGTGCATGGTGAAAGCCAAGTCGCTCTTGCTTTTCGGTGCCAGCACGCCAGCAGGGGCAAAGCGAGGGTCGTTGATAAGCGTGGCATCGTCGGAACCAATCCATGGTTTTGAATAGGGTGGGTTGGAAACAATGGCGTCGAACGGCTCATCGCTCCAGTGGTAAGGCTCAAGCAGCGTGTCGCCATTGCGGATGTCGAAGTCGGAATAGTTGATGTCGTGCAAAAACATATTGATACGGCACAGGTTGTAGGTGGTGATGTTTAGTTCCTGTCCGAAAAATCCCTTTTTCACATTGTGCTTGCCCAGAATTTTGGCGAATTTCAGCAATAGTGAGCCCGACCCACATGCGGGGTCATATACCTTATTCACATATTCACGGCCGTGGGTCACGAGGCGAGCAAGAAGTTCGGCAACTTCTTGTGGCGTGTAGTATTCGCCACCCGATTTGCCGGCATTTGAGGCGTACATCGCCATCAAAAACTCGTAGGCATCACCGAAAATGTCGATTTGATTATCCTGATAGTCGCCTTTGAGGTCGATATTGCCAATATTGTTGAGAATTTTCGTGAGCTGCTCGTTGCGCTTATCCACGGTGCCACCGAGTTTGTTGGAGTTCACGTCGATGTCGGCGAAAAGTCCTTTCAAGTCGCTTTCGCTTTCGGTGCCAATGGCAGAAGCCTCGATGGCTTTAAACACCGAGTTGAGCGTCACGTTGAGGTTAGGGTCGGTTTTGGCATTCTTGCGCACATTGCAGAACAGCTGTGAGGGGAGTATGAAAAATCCCTTTTCGTGCACCAGCTGATGGCGAGCCGCTTCGGCTTCCTCGTCGGAGAAATCGGCATATTCGAATCCCTCCACGCCAGCATCGGCCTGCAAGCGATTCACATAATTGGTGATATTCTCAGAAATGAACCGGTAGAAAAGAATGCCGAGCACGTAGCTCTTGAAGTCCCAGCCGTCAACCGAGTTGCGGAGGTCTTCGGCGGTAGCCCAAATGGCTTTGAAAAGTTCTTGCTTCTGCTGTATGCTTGTAGCCATATCGTGAGAAATTTTGATTAATAGTTATTAGTTAGTTGTGTGTGTATAGTTGTTTACTCCACAAATTTACAAAAAAATAGGAAATGATATACAAGTTGCCCCTGTGATAATTTAGTGATGATTGAAAAAATCCCGTAGGGATTTGATGTGTGTAGGCAGGTATGCAGCGAAGGTTATGCGAAATGAGCGAAGCGAAATGGAGCATAACCGAAGCGAAATGCCTGCAAATATCGCATAACAAATATGCATCCCAGCGGGATGCGATTTCGCCATTATACGGCAATT
>SAMEA104315424__coassemble_1740_pt1 | contig 9166 bp, 7 predicted proteins | sample SAMEA104315424__metabat2_low_PE_030 | metagenome-assembled genome bin SAMEA104315424 (sample SAMEA104315424) | gut metagenome | biome: Monkey gut; feature: monkey-associated habitat; material: faeces | place: China | collected 2013 | reverse complement strand
CCACTTTTAGCTTGTTGATGCCCATTTTGTTTTGAATTATGGTACAAAGATAATGGTTTGTTTCCAAACAGCGATACAAGATTCGGCTTTTCATCAAATCTGACTTCATTTTTAACACTCTCACGACTTGATAGTATCAGATACGCAATTTATTCACTTTTATTTCCCCATACCAAAGGGACGGTTCTTCTGGTATGTTTCCAATGCTTTGATACATTGGTGTTTGCGTCGAAACATGCCGAATGCATGTCCCTACGTTGTGATGCGATTTGCACCATCGCTTATTGTGGCAGGCATGAATCATCGCATATTATTAAGGCTCACGCAGATTCAACGAAATTCAACAAGAAGATTATTTGTGGAAATTTGTGTTAATTCGTGGCTGAAAAATCTCCGCAAAAATATTCGTGTGATTCGTGGTTTTTTAAATCAGTCACAAATTAGTACAAATTTTTACAAATTATTTGTGGGCTAAATGGCCTGTTTCTCAATATTTTTACATACCTTTGCCTATATGCGTTCCAAAAAACCTTTCGTGTCATGACAGCCAGTAATCCACATCGCCACACCAAAAAACGGCTAATCAAAACCGTTGGGGCGCACACGCCGTGCTCCTGCGGCTACATGCAGGGTGGCAAGATACCATTTTTTCAAACAAACCAGTAATCATCACCAAATGGAAAAAATAAATAACATGCTCAAAACATTATTACTATCGTTTCTGATATTAAATTCCACATTGGTTCACAGCTGTCGGTCCACTTCTGCAAGAGACCATACAACAACTTGCTACTATTCAAAGTTTAATGAATTCTGCTTAGATGGAGTAATATGTACAGAATCAGAAAATGCTATAAAAGTAATCACCAATGCCGATACAATATCTGTGTATTATTCAAAAACAGACTCTGTGAAATATGTGAAGAGAGGTGGTTCATATTATCGAAAGGAGGCATTTAACTTGGAGAATTGGGGGAAAGAGCCTTGCAAACACGCATGGAAATACCCTCGCATCTACCATTGCTATACACAAAACGACACCATTATCGAACTAATGCAGGAATACTGCAAGAAAGATGTTTCGTATTCAGAAATCTATCTCAAGACCAAGGGGGCGTCTTCTATCTCTGTAGTTAGAATGAAAGAGCCGATACAAGGACACAGCTTCAAGAAGTTACTTGAAATATTTGCCCAACACCAAGGTGATGAAAAACTAACGAGTTCCCAAATTACTGATACAAGCAAGAAAGAGGGCACATTTTGTGTCACCTACTCAACCACAAGTGAAGGCTTAGCATTCTACACCAACAGTGTGTCTCCATTTGACACGCTGATGGTGAGACAATTAAAATATCCACATTATTTTGGTTTAAATTGTGGAGTGTTTGAAGATGCTTATTTGCCAACAATCACGGAAGTTCAACTAAACCCAGAAATAAAAGACATTAGTGTATATGTTCAGAGTAAACTCAATACAAAAGCAATCTCCTCTATTAACGTTCCCGACGGCAAAAGAAGAGCCATTGTGGAAATCTTTATTTCTGAGAAAGGGGCTGTAGATGAAGTAAAGATAGCGAGAAGCGTTCACCCTGATTTCGACGAGGAAATAAGACGTGTTTGCAAAGCTTTACCTTTGTTTTCTCCTAAGACAGTTGACGGAAAGAATGTAAAATCACGTATTGTTTTTCCAGTTTTTCTACCAAAAATGGTCGGAATTTAAAGTGATTATTTTACGATGTTACGAAAGGCACAATATACGCATAGTATTTTCATCCAACACCTATGGTCACATGGAGCGGCTGCTAACCACCTTGCTTTTCACGATGAGACTGCGGTTGTGACGCTCGCAAGCTTCATCTATAATCCACTGTCGCTTCCTTCACGCATCGACATGGGCAGCGACTTTTCAAAAATATTGGAGAAAAAGCGGGAATAGACATTATTCTGCTCCTATAAACCAAAGGGACGGTTCTTCTGGTATGTATTCAATACGTTGATACATTGGAGCTTGTGTTGAAACATGCCGAAGGCATGTCCCTCCGTTGTGATGTGATTTGCGCCATCGCTTATTGTGATGGGCATGAATCATCGCATATTATTAAGGCTCACACGGATTCAACGAGAAGATTATTTGTGGAAATTTGTGTGAATTCGTGGCAGAAAAATCTCTGCAAAAATATTTGTGTGATTCGTGGAATTTGTGGTTTTAAAGCCACGCCACAAATTAGCACAAATTTTTACAAATTATTTTTGGGCTAAATGGTCTGTTTCTCAATAATTTTACATACCTTTGCCTATATGCGTTCCAAAAAACCTTTCGTGTCATGACAGCCAGTAATCCACATCGCCACATCAAAAAACGGCTAATGAAAGCCGTTGGGGCGCACATGCCGTGCTCCTATGGCTATATGCAGGATGGGGAGCTGTATTTTTACATCAAGGACTATCAGGGCAATGTGCGCGTGGTGCTCAATCAAGCTAACCAACCAGTGGAGGTGAACAGTTACTGGTCATGTTGTAAAGGCCGGAAAGCCACAAAATCAAGTGTTAGAATTTAATAATTTTGCAAGGAAATTATTGGGCTTGCCCAAAAGAAATCCAGACAAAGAGCATAATAAAAAAATATGAGCATCCTAATGAAAAAGATAATCAATGTGATTTTTTTCCTTCTTTTATTTTCATTTAGTTCAGAAGGGCAGTTGGTTGGTCACAAAACGGTTTGTGGCAAGGCAAAATTTAAAGATAATGCCATAACACTCCAATTATGTAACCACAGTGACAAAAGTGTATATTTTTTAGATTGTTATTTTAAGCAAGGATTTTCCAATTCTAAATGGTTTTATAGGTGGGACAGGCATCGTAGTTTATTAAAATTAAGTTTTGTTCCCTTGTATATACATCTTGGGTATACAGAAAGTGATTTAATTCGACTGCCATATGTTATCGACAAGGAACTCAATGACAGCTACTTGGTGAGAACAAAGATGCATTTTGACTCTATTCCTCCGAAAAGTACCAAGAAATATAGTTTCATTACCCAAAATTTCAAATTAATATCAAAAGTTATTGAAGATAGGGATTCTATTTCATTGTATGATATAACTGCTTCAAAATTTTTGTATCTATCGCAAGTTAAAAATCAAGTTTGGTATTTAGAGTTGGCAATTTACAGCTCTATAAATTATATAAATCACTTTATTAAGCGCACAGCTAATATCCCTGAAAATTATGCGCTATCGCAATTGATTGGATACCAGCCATTACTGATTAAAATAGAAATGGACTAATGACGTGTTTTTTATTTTGTACTACGCTTTTGTGACACATCAAAGGGTTGGTTCTTTTGGAGTGTTTACGATGCGTTGATACATTGGTGTTTGCATCGAAACATGCCGAAGGCATGTCCCTACGTTGTGATGTGATTTGTGCCCTCGCTTATTGTGGCAGGCATGAATCATCGCATATCATCAAGGCTCACACAGATTCAACGAGATTCAACGAGAAGAATATTTGTGGGAATTTGTGGTGATTTGTGGTTTGGCTTTAAAACCACAAATTTCACGAATCACACGAATATTTTTTTTGTTGAATCCGTGCGATTATTCTTGTTGAATCTTGTTGAATCTGTGTGAGGGTTTTTGTTCGTTGAGGGGAGTGGAGGGAGATTTTTTGTGTGAATGGGGTGGGGGATTTTGATGTGCCGTGGTTTTTCTGTATTTTTGTGATAATTAAATTGTCACAAGCATGAATGAGGCTCTATTAAGTCAACTATTTCTTAAAGACACGGCGTTTCACGACCTGATGCGTCAGCATATCACCAATGTGCTGCTCATCGCTTCCACCTACGATGCGTTTATGATGGAGGAAGATGGGCGCGTGGAGGAACAGATTTTCTTTGAGTACATGTCGCTCAACCTGTCGTCGCCCCCTCGTGTGACGCGAGTGTCGAACTACGATGAGGCTTTCGCCGCCATAAGTGTGAAGAAGTTCGACCTGATTATCGCAATGCCAGGTGTGGATGTGAGCGAAACCTTCGTGAAGGCGAAAGACTTCAAGCGACTTTACCCCGATGTGCCGTTTGTGGTGCTCACGCCGTTTTCGCGTGAGGTGTCGCGCCGCTTGCAGAACGAGGATTTCTCGGCTGTGGACTATGTGTTCAGTTGGCTGGGCAACGTGGACTTGCTGGTGGCAATCATCAAACTGATTGAAGACAAAATGAATGCCGACAACGATATTTCGCAGGTGGGCATTCAGATGATACTGCTGGTGGAGGACTCGGTGCGCTTCTATTCGTCGATACTCCCCACGCTCTATAATTTCATTCTGCGGCAGTCGCAGCGCTTCTCCACCGAGGCGCTCAACGCCCACGAAACCATGATGCGTATGCGCGGGCGCCCCAAGGTGATGCTTGCCCGAAACTATGGTGAGGCGGTGGCACTCTACGACAAATACCGCGACCACATTTTGGGCGTGATTAGCGACGTGTCGTTTGCCCGCGACGGTGTCAAAGACAAGCAGGCAGGCTTGAAGTTGGCGAGATACCTGCGGAGCCAAGATGCCAATTTGCCCATCATCATCGAGTCGAGCGATGTGGAGAATGCCGCTCACATGCAGGAGTTTGACGGCACATTCCTCGACAAAAACAGCAAAAAGTTGCCTGTGGACTTGGGCAACGCCATCATGAAGAACTTCGGCTTCGGCGACTTCGTAATCATCAACCCCGCCACCGGCGAGGAGATTATGCGCATTCATAATCTGAAGGAGCTGCAAGACAATATTTTCAAGATTCCGGCAGACTCGCTGCTCTACCATGCGCGGCATAACCACATTTCGCGTTGGCTGTATTCGCGCGCCCTGTTTCCGATAGCGCAGGTGGTGAAGATGCACCACTTCCGCGACATCAGCGAGGCACCAGCCGTGCGCCAACTGTTTTTCGACTTGATTGTGAAGTATCGCAAGATGAAAAACCGTGGTGTGGTGGCAGAGTTCCACAAAGACCGCTTCGACCGCTACAGCAATTTCGCTCGCATCGGCAAGGGCTCGCTCGGCGGCAAGGGCCGTGGCTTGGCGTTTATCGACTCCATCATCAAAAACAATCCGGTGTGCGACAACTTCGAGGGTGCGGTGATTCGCATTCCCCACACCGTGGTGCTGTGTACCGACATTTTCGACGAGTTTATGGAAATGAACGGGCTGTATCCCACGGCACTGTCGAATATTCCCGATGCCGAGATTTTGCAGGCATTTTTGCGCGCCAAACTCCCCGAATCGGTGCAAAACGACCTCTATTCGCTCTACGATGTGTTTGATGGACCGCTGGCGGTGCGCAGTTCCAGTTTGCTCGAAGATAGTCATTATCAGCCGTTTGCCGGCGTGTATTCCACCTATATGGTGCCGCATTTCACCGACCGTGACCTTACCATCCGTCAACTCTCCGATGCGGTGAAGGGCGTGTATGCCTCGGTGTTTTTCGCCGACAGCAAGGCGTATATGGTGGCAACGAGCAACGTGATCGACCAGGAGAAGATGGCGGTGATTATTCAGGAGGCAGTGGGCGTGCAGCGTGGCGACTACTTCTATCCGTCGCTTTCGGGCGTGGGGCGTTCGCTCAACTACTATCCTGTGGGCGACGAGCAACCAGCCGACGGCATAGCCGAGGTGGCGGTGGGCTTGGGCAAGTATATCGTTGACGGCGGCATGTCGCTGCGGTTCTCGCCTCGCCACCCTGCGCATGTGCTTCAAACCTCCACGCTCGACCTCGCCTTGCGCGACACGCAGCGCTATTTCTACGCCCTTTCCACCACAGCCGGAGAGGGAGAGTTTTCGATTGACGAGGGCTTCGACATCGCGCGCCTGAATGTGGACGACGCAGGCAAACAGGGCTTTTTGAAATATTTGGTATCGACCTACGACTATCAGAATGAGCGCATTGTGGATTCCGATGAGGGTGGTGGACGCAAGGTGGTGACCTTTGCCAATGTGCTTCGCCACGATGTGTTCCCCTTGGCGCAGTCGCTCGACTTCATGCTCACCAAAGGTCAGCAGGAAATGGGCCGACCGGTGGAAATTGAGTTTGCCGGTGTGCTTGGCACCACCAAGGAAATACGCGAGGGCAACAAAGGCACGCTCTACTGGCTCCAGATTCGCCCCATGGTCGACCGTCGCGAAATGCTCGACGAGCATGTGCTCAACGCTTCGCCCGACCAACTGCTCATCAGCAGCAACAATGCGCTCGGTCACGGCATGATGGACGGAGTGCAACATGTGGTGATGGTGAAGTCCGAAAAATTTTCTATGGCAAATAATGTGCTGATAGCCGAGGAAATTGCAAAAATAAATCGTAACTTTACAGATTCAGGAGAGGGCTACATACTTGTGGGTGTGGGCCGATGGGGTTCGTCCGACACTGCTTTGGGCATCCCCGTGAAGTGGCCTCAAATTTCGTCGGCGCGCCTCATTGTGGAGGTGGCTGCTCCTGGCAATACCATCGAGCCAAGCCAAGGCACGCATTTCTTCCAGAATCTCACTTCGTTTGGAGTGGGCTATTTCACGGTGGGAATGAAGCGTGATGCCGGTATGGTCGATTTCGACTACTTGGCAGCCATGCCAGCGGTGTATGAGAGCGAGTTTGTGCGCATCGTGCGCTTCGATTCGCCTCTGCAAGTGGCGATTAATGGTATGAAAGGGCGCGGAGTGGTGATGAAGCCACACGCCAAACAACTTGATAATAATACTTGATAAGATATAAATATGGGATTTTTTAATGGTATTAAGCGAGCGTTCGGATTCTCCGACAATGGGGACGAACACGACGATGAACTCGATGGAATTGATGGTCGTGCGGCTCGCTCACCCTATGTCAATCCGTTTCGAAACGATACATCGCCAGCCGAACGCCACGACAGCGAACCTGCCGTGGAGCGTGTGGAACCTGCACGCAAGCAGGTGCAGCCTTCGCCCTCTGCCAGCGCAGAGGTGGAGGAGGGCATCGTGCCGCGCAGTAAGCACGAGGCTGTGAAAAAGGCGCAGCAGCAGGCGGCGCAGGAAAAGGTGCAGCAGGCTGTTAGTGAGGCGGCTTCGACTGGCTCTACCAAGGTGCCAAGCGCACTGATCGACGACATCGCCTCGGTGCTGTCGGCGCACTTGGGCAATATGCCTGTCACAGCTGGCGCCAACGATTCGCCTTTGCGCGAACGCCTGAAAGACAGCGAGAACCAGCGCCGTGCGCTCCAAACTCGTTACAACACCCTCACCGAGCGCATTGCTTCGCTTGAAGGCGACATTGAGCACCTTGAAGTGGAGAAGAAAGCACTTCAAAACAAGTTGAAGGTGGCGCAAGTGCAGTCGGGTGCTGTTGGCGATTCATCAGTGGAGGCACAAGTGGAGAACATCGCCACCGAATACAAGGAGAAAATGGAGGTGACCAACGCACTTCTCAACGAAATTCGCTCCGAGGCGGCTCGCAAGACGCAAGAGGTGGAGGAGTTGCGCCAAAAGTTGGACGAGGCGCAAACTGCCAGCACCGTGGGCGCGAAAGAATTGGCTGAACTGAAGGAGCAGGTGGCGGCACTGGAGAAGCAAACCGCTGAGCAAGAGGCGAAAATCGCTGCCGATGCCAAAGCCCACGCCGATGTCATTGCTGAAAAAGATGCCCTGATAGCATCGATGAAGGACGAGGTCTCGGCTTCGGCATCTGCCAAAGAAAAGGAGATGATGGCTGAAATGGAGGATATGCTGAAGGATGTGGAAGACTTCAAGCAGAAGAAAATCGACGAAATGGAAGCCCTCAAGCAGAGTGTGGCAGAGGCAAACAAGGCTGCCGATGAGGCGAAGGAGCAACTCCTGCTGGCTCAAAACGAGAAAACCAAACTCACCAAGCAGGTGGCTGACCTCAATCGGCGTATGGCCGACACGGTGGAGCGTCACAACCGCCGCGATGTGAATGTTGCCAACCAAATCGACCATTTGAAGGCAAAACTCAAGGAGTCGGAGAGAAACCTCGCCGAGCGCATTGAGGCTTTGGGCAAGTCGGAAGATGTGGTTGCCGCGCTCACCAAGGAGCGTGACTCGCTGGCGTTGGAAAGTCAGAACACAGCAAAAGACTACGAACTCCTGCGCAAAGAATACGAGGGAGCGAAACTCGTACACGAGGAAATTCGTGAAGAAAGCGAACTCGCCAAGAAGCAAATCGAGGAATTGAACCAAAATAAAGCATCGCTTGCCACTTCTGTGGAAGAAAAAGATGCGGAAATCGCAAGTTTGCTGCAAAAACTGAAAGATTCAGAGGCGGCGCAGGTTGAGGCGGAGAAAATGGCGCAACTTGAAAAAGATATGTCGGCACTGGAGAAGGAAATGACGGCATTGAAGGCGGAAAACGCCCAGTTGCACCAGGCCAACAGTGTGCTTGAGCAAACCATCGACACCCTTTCGTCGCAGCAGCAGTCGCTCAACGACTTGGCTAACGAACTGATTCTCCAAGCCGAGGAACAGCCCGAAGAGGAGCAGCTGATAGAAGATTTAGAGCCTCCTGTGGCTGAGGAACCTTCGGTGGAAATGGAAAAGGCGGAAGACTCAGCCCCTGTTTCTGCCGATGAAGTTGTGGCAGAGGTGGAGGAAGCGGAGAAAACTCCAGTTGAGGAATTGCCCTTGGCTGATGATGAAGCACCGATGGAGGCAGAAACCGAGGCTGCGCCAGAGTCTGCCGAGGTCGAAAACGCTCCTGCCGAGGCTGCCACTTCTGATTTTAATGAGGGAATCGACGATTTTCTCGACGATATCGACTGGCTTGTTCCATCGCCTCCGTCGAATAAAAAGCCCCAGCCACCCGAACCAGAGCCCGAACCTGTGCCGGAAAGAAAAAAAACAGATAGCCGACAAATGTCGCTTTTCTAATTTTTTTTCGTGGTGCTGTGCAGATTTGTTGTGGAATTGTAGCAGGACTGAAATTTTCTTAAAAAATTCGTTTCTTATATTATATAATGTGTGGGCTGGTGTGCGACTCGCACATTGCTTTTTTGGGGCGGTTTTGGCGTGTGAAAAAGTTTTAGGTGTAAGTGGTTGGGTGTCAGCTGTGTGTGAAAATCTGTGAAAATTTGTTTGAAATTTTCTTGCGAAATATTTTGTCAGTTCGGCAAATAGCAGTACCTTTGCAACCGCAAAAGGGAAA
>SAMEA104315424__coassemble_1402_pt1 | contig 11002 bp, 9 predicted proteins | sample SAMEA104315424__metabat2_low_PE_030 | metagenome-assembled genome bin SAMEA104315424 (sample SAMEA104315424) | gut metagenome | biome: Monkey gut; feature: monkey-associated habitat; material: faeces | place: China | collected 2013 | reverse complement strand
GCATTCCGCTGGAATGCAACATCCTGATATATCTATTGCAGGCATTTCGAAAAGATTCCATTTCGCTTCGCTCCATTACATCTTTTCTGCATACCTGCCTACACACATCAAATTCCTAACGGAATTTCTTCACATCTTTTTCGGGACAAGATGTATATCATTTCCTTAATTATATAATCAGTCCTACCTTTCCGCAACAGAGAGGCAGGACTGATATTTTTTTGTTTTAACCCAAATAGTTCATTACTAATGACCGATTTGGGTTTATTTCTTGGAAATGCGGATTGATTGGAGTAGTACAGGCAATTCTGTGCCGAGGTAGCCGATGCGATGCACGGTGATGATGTTGCGGCCACGCATGAGTTCGGCTTTGATGATGTTCGACCAGCCAAAGTTGAGCCATTCATCTTCGCCACGGCATGGCATCACGATTGTGCCTTGGCGGTGAGTGTTGGCTTCAACGCTCACCGTTGGGCAATAGGCGTGGTTGAAGCCGTTGGCATACCGAATGTCGATGAAATAGTCGCCACCTGATGGGGCAAACACCTCAATGTCAATCTTTTTGTTTTCACTTCTGTTCATTTCCACCACCGTTTTTGCCTTTTCCATGCTCACGAGCGCGGTGCCGGCAGGTGCAAAGGCTGTGAACGGAATCACTTGCGACTCCTTCATCACATAATGCGGCTTGGAAATGTAACTGTTGCCACGGCTACCGATGCTGATAACGCTATTTACCGTAAACGCCGATTTTTCGGGCTGAAGGGTAAATAAGGTATCGGAAATGCCATAGCGCATCTGTCCGTTAATCACCATGCGATAACGTGCGTTGCTTGAATAATTGAGCAACTTGTTGGTGCTTTTTCCCCACTTCACGATAGGCGTTTTCGGAATGTTGAAATTTTCGGTCATAACCGTAATTTGGCGGCGTGTGCGACTGCCACTTCCCATCTTGATTTCAATGTGATGTTTACCTGTAAGGTCGGCATCTATGAAATTATCGGTGGTTTCTTTTCCGTCGATGATGAATTTCTCAATGTTGCTGCCAGTGCCGTCGATGGTGATATCGAGTGTGGCATCGCGATATTTGAAGCCTTTAATTTCTTTTTTACCTTTCAAGAACACAGGCACAAAGGGGTTGAATTCTATGCCGTTGGGCAAGAATGTCATGCCAGCATAAATGCGAAACACCATCGCCAAATTGCCTGCGGCGCTGCCAAGGTCGGCTTGCAGTGTGCTGAGCGGCATACCTGTGAAACCATTGTAAGCACCCTTGTTGCAGCAAAACAACGCCTGTGCACGATACATGGCACCCAATCCGTAGCGAAGCATGGTCTCGTTGTCAGATTTTGCAGCGGCAAGATTCCAGAATGCTTGCACCATTGGTGTCACCACCTCGCTCAAGTTGATTTGGTCTTCACTTTGATAGTATGGGCTGGTGGTGGGAATGCCGTAGTAACTGATGGGAGTGTACATCATCAAGTTTTCAGCCCTATCGTCGCTTGCAATGTTCCACAGCACGCTCATAGCTTGGGCAAAATTGTCGATTACTGGCGACTGGACTGGGCTGGCGTAAACATAGGTGTACTGGAAATAATGGTGCAACTGTTCGTTCCACAATGCCTCATTGATGGCATCTTTCAAGTTTTGCGCCATCGCACCATATTCGCTTTCAATGCCCAATTCGTCGCCCATGTCGTTGAGAATTTCAAATGCACGCTCAAAAAACACGTTGTTCGTCAGTGACGTACTCTCATAAATGTCCTTATATTCCATCCATGCGGGATAAAACTGCCCTTGCGAGAATGCGTATTGTCCTCCACCGTGAATCAGACCGGTAAAACTGTCGGCGTTGATTTCATATTCTTCCGTCACGGTGCGCTTCACCACATCATACGACCACTTGAGCCAATCCTTGTCGCCCGTCACAGCGTAGATTTCCCAAGCCGCCATCGCCCACGATATGTCGTCGGTGTTGATAGGCCACAGGCTGCTTTTGTGCTTGTGTGAAATCATGCCGTTTTCCACCACACTCTTGAGCGTAGCCATCGCCTCATTGGGGTTGAGATAAGCAAGCGAGAGCATAATAGGGTAACTCATTCGGGTGTGGTTGGCTTTGCGTGGGAACATCTTTTTTCCATCCTCACCGTCGATAATGCCGTTTGACACATCGTTGATGCTCATATTATACAGTGCATCAATAATGGGCATCGAAGTCTTGATGGTGGGATAATCTGGATTCTCTTTCTCAATTTTCCATTCCGAGAGATACGGCATAGGCTCGCGACGCACACTCAGCGGAATAGTGATTTCATAAATGCCGGCTGTGGCGGTTTTGTGGAGTTTCAAATTGGATTTCTGCTCAAGGTTGAAAAAGTCCCACGACAGCGGTGGTATGTTGCCGGCAAGCCACACGCCCTTATATTCCTCCTTATATATAGTGTCGCCTGTGGGCGTAGCGAAGAAACCGTCGGCGTCGAGTTTCTCCTCCATTTTCCGCAAATCCACTTTCAAATGCCATTTCGTGGCATCAATGTCGCCTTTCACTTTGGGGCACTCGTTCACCTCAAAAGCAGTGATAGTGGTATCGGAGCCCATAGTGGCATAATGGTAGGTGTGCTTCGGAAGTTCATTGTCGTGTCCGTTAAATGCCAGACGGAAGCGCACAATGCCGTCGTCGGTCAGCAATGTGGTGTCGGTTGGAGCGTAGTTGGTGATAATGTGTGTGGGCGAAAGTACCCTTGCCACCCAATCGCCTTCCTTCACGGAGTCGGCATACACGGTGAAGTACTTGTTTTGCACCACCACATCATTACTCATTTGCTCTTTGCAAGCCACAAGCGTGAGGGCAAGCGAAGCAAACAAGATATATATATATGAAAAAAATTTCATTTAGCAGTTAGCAGAGTTGATATTTCGTGAATATACACTTTAGCCAGTTTAGCAATGTATCGTTAATATGATGCAAATATAATAAAAAATACTAATTTATGCCCCTGGATAAATTCCTAAAAAGTGTGACAAATCGCCGATAGATGGGTATTAATATGCCTATAATTAATAATTTAAACGGAATAAACAGCAAAAACCGCCATTTTGGCAAATGTGAAATAGGTACAAAAAGTGACTCAAATTGCGTGTGATGCTTGCGTAATATGAATTAGTTGATTATCTTTGTATAGTGAAACGAGCAAGACAGTGTCAAATAGCACAATTTGTATGCAAGTTTTCACAGAGGGACCAACATTATTTTGATAAAAATAAACAAGGTTTGCCAGTATCCGATGGCGAACTGATAAAGATATAAATTTGCAATCATAGCTTTTTGGAGCTGTGGAGCATAATTGAAGATATTAACCTTAATTTACCTCATTTTATTCATACTATTTTTTTCCTAGGGCATCGCGAAGTGATTTCGAGGTGCTTTTTTTATTCCCCCAGTTCATTATTGGGGATCAGTGGATAAATACAGGGGGGAACTGAAACAAAAACATATAAAAACAGCCTTTTGGCGAAAAACCAAACCCGGTAGGAACGTGATACTTCGAAAGCACTGAAAAAGTCGAAAAGAGGGATTTTGAGCCGTTGGAAACGGCATATTGTGGTTAACTCCATGCAAGCTCGCTTGCGAGCGCAGCTTGGAGACAGGTCCGAATATAGTGGCGAGCGTCGGAGACGGTCGGTCGTGGTAGCATCAATAGTTTTGACCATAACCGACCCTCTACGAGGCTCATACCCTCTTTTGTGCAATCTCCAAGCTGCGCTCATTCGCTCCTGCGGAGCTTCATTCGCTTGCATGGAGTTAACCACAATCAGCCGTTTCCAACGGCTACAAGCCTCCACAAAACCTTTACTTCATTCACTATTTTTTATAGTTTTTCAGTGCTTTCGCCTTTGGCATGTTTCCAATGCGCTGATACATTGCTGTTTGCAGCGAAACATGGCAAAGGTATGTCCCTACGCTGTGGCGTTATCTTTTTTGAGAGATTGGCATAGCACCCTTTCAAGAAATCATTTTATCACCAGGGGTTTTTCGCCGTGAAACGGCGAGCGGTTTTTATCCTTGGTGCAAAGTGGATAGCCCTCGTAAGAGGGTGGCGTAGGGATTGTGTGGTTGGCGGCATGGAAACTCGTTTCCAATGACGCAAAGCGCACAATCCCTACGCCAAATGCGAAGCATTCCACATTGCTCCAAGGCTGTTTTTTATGTTTTTGTTTTTGATTCCATTCACAATTCGGCAACATTGCATAATCTATCCCCAGGAATTTTCCACTGAACCACAAAAATTCAACAAATTCAACAAATTCAACAAAAAAATTCGTGCTAATTTGTGGTTTAGACAAATGAACACAAATTACACTATATTTTTTGTTGAATCTGTTGAATCTGTGTGAGTCCTGCCCCAAGTGAAAGATAAGGATTAGTACCAAGTTACGCCGTTGCTGGAGCTGGAGTGCTTGTCGTACTTCACGTCGCTGAGGATGCTTGATTTCACGGCGATGTGGAAACTGTAACTCTTGTATGGACCTACTGGCACGAAACTGGCGCTCATGGTGAAGCAGTGCATTTCGCGTGAAATGCTGCAATTCATATAAGCAATTTTGTGTAAATCAAAGTTGTAACTTGCCGACATGGAGAGGTTCCAGTTTTTGGTGGGACGCACATTGCCACTGAGGCTTAAATTCTGTGTCCAGCGTCCTTTATACTCCAGGCGTTTATAATCAAATTCGCCATAACCATAGTTGAGCGAATAGTTGAAAGTGAGGCTCCATGGGAAATCCCATTTCATATAGCCGTCGCTATCAAACTCGCCGTCACCGCTATTGGTCTCTTGGTCGGAATCGTCTTTGTTCTGCTGATTATTGTCGAACACGCTTTTTTGTTCGTTTTTCTTTTTCTTTCCTCTGCCGAAAAGGTTCTTAAATGTGTCGTTGTTGAGCGTGTAGTTAAACGATGTGCCGGTGCTTGCCAAGCGTCCCCAGCCACCACCGTGAAGCAGGCGGAGTTTATTGATGCGCACTGGCGTGCCATACTTGTTCAAACCGTATTTATACACATCCCAAGTGGCACTCAAGTTGAGGTTGAAGCCTTTGGTGAGGCGAAGCAGCAAGGTGGTGTTCAAGTTGCTCCAGCGCAATGAGTCGGCTGCGAAATTGTAGCTTTGGCTCAATGTGAGGTTTTCAATGAGCGATACTTTCTTATAACCGGTGCTGTCCTGGTCGCTTTTCACCTTCGCTTCCAAGTTGTTGGAAATGTTGAACGACACCACGCCCGATTTTCCGTTTGCGGCATTGCCAAAGAGTCCGTTGCTGAAGTAGGAATACTTCACAGGTTCTTTCGTGCCGTCGGAGTTCACGCGCTCGTATTGTCCGTAATAGCCCCAAAACGAAGAACCGAAGTCGGGAGACGCCGAGAACGACACGCTTGGCGTGATCACGTGGCGAATCATATTCACTTTGTCGCCAAAGAATTTCAATGGTTTGAAGAAGCCATACAGTTTGGTGCTGAACGAAAGTGAGAAGTTGAAATCGAATACATTGTAGAAGTTGTAAGTGGTATCACGCACCACGGCATTGGCATTGGGATCCCATTGCTGACGAATCTTGTTGGTGTACATGCGGTCGTTGAGCGTGATGGCAGGTGTCACATTCAGATACTTAAACAGGTTGAATGTGGCATTGATTGGCAAGGTGTGCGACATACCGTTGCGCCAATCTTTCACAAGGCTTTTCTTGAAAAATTCGTCCTGTTTCGCAGTGAGCGAGTTTTGGAAACGGCCGGAATATGAGATTTTGATTTTCTCGTACCAGCGTTCGTCGCCAGCCGCCTTTTTGCGCTTAAACGGAGCAAACTGACTCATGGTCACGGTCAAGTTAGGGAACGACACCGACAAGGTGGAGTCGGCGGTGCGCTGCGAGACACTTGCCGTGGTGGAGAAACTCCATCGCGAGCCCGGACGCTTATAGGTCATGTTCACCGTACTACTCTTGGTGTTTTCGGTGAAGCTGTTGCTGTAGTAATCGTCGAGGTTGTTGCGTGAGTAGCCACTGGTGGCAAAGTTGACACTGGCAGAAAAACTCATGTTTGGATTCGCCTTCGCATCTTGCGCGTGGGTCCACTGCACACGGAAGTTTTTCATCTTTGAGTAATCGTTGTCACCTTTTTCGCCATTCACAGTCACAAGGTAACTCACATTGAAGTTGCCGTGAAATTTATATCGCTTGGCGTAATTGCTCTGCGCTGTCAAGCCCCAACCTCCTCTGGTGTAGAGTTCGCCTGTCAAAGCCAAGTCGGCATAATCGCTCAACGCCAAATAGTAACCACCGTTGCGGAGATAGAATCCACGGTTATAGTCTTCGCCAAATGTCGGCACCAGCACACCGCTGTGGAATTTCTCTGTGAATGGGAAGAAACCAAAAGGCACAGCGATAGGCAGCGGCAGGTCTTCAAGCACCATATAGGCTGGACCAGTCACCACATCTTTCTTGGGGCGAATCTTGCCTTTTGTGAGTTGGAAATAGAAGTGGGGATGTTCGTGGTCGTCGCAAGTGGTGTATTTGGCGTCTTTGATATAGAAATCTTCGTCGCTCACCTTTTTGGTGATACCACCTGTCAGGTAGCCTTCGCCTTGCTCGGTCACGATATCGGTAATCAAGCCTTTTTCCGACTTGAAATTGTAGGTCATCGTTTTTGCCTCGTAAGAGCCGCTCTTGTCCTTGAACACAGGATTTCCAGCCACTTCACCCGATGTGTCGATTGCGCCGATGGCATACACTTCGCTCTTTGCCATGTCCATATTCAGGCGTGAGGCTGTGAGCTGAATGTCGCCGTAGGTGATATTGCCATCGCCAAACATTCGGGCGTTGTCCTTGCCATACATCACGATGGAGTCTTTGGCGGTGAAGTTCACCACATGGTCGAGATCCACGCGCTCTTTCTTGAAGCGTGACGTGTCGGTGGTCTCGCGCTTGTCTTCGGGCTTGACGCCAGCGATAGAATCAACCACCGCAGCAATGTCTGCACCATTCACGACCTGTGCCGACACACTACTGTATTCCGGCATCAAAGAAGCCAGAAACACAAAAATCATCAATATTGGAAAATAGCGGAGTCTCAATTTTTGCGCAATAATGCAAATAACGTACAAAATTAAGCATTTCTACTCACCTATGAGCAAAATTACAATGGAGAAATGCTAACCTTTCACATAATTTGTGAAAGACGGAGCCTGCTGGGAAATGCTGATTTATTTCGCCGACTTCAAATCTTGGTCGAGCGAAGCATAGTCGGGTTCACAAAAGAGTGCCGTTAGTTCGTCGAATCGCTTTATCGAGCCTTCGCCGAATTTACTCAACGAATTGCGCACCTTGGCAATGGGTTTGCAGCGTGTGATTCTGGATTTGCTGTAAAATTTATCGGCATAGCAAACCACCTTTTCCTCAATGCTGATAGGGAGCATGTCGCGAAGTGGCAAATCCAAATGCTGTTCGATGATGTCCTGCTTTGAGATGCCCGAACCGGTATGGCGTTCGCACACCAGCGCATGTCGGGGCAGTCCGAGGCTTTCAAGTATCTCACGCCCGATAATGCCATGCTTGATATATGGCTCTTTGCCGCAGCAGAATATGCCTGGCGCGTAGGTGCGGAAAATGCCAATGTCGTGCAGCATCGCTGCCTCAAAGGCGAATTCTATATCCACCAATCCCCCGCCGGCTTGGTAGCGCTGGCACAGTTGCCTGGTGAGCAATGCCACTTGCGTGGAGTGCTTCACAAGCAGTTCGTAATCGGGGTCGCCCGGCTTGTAGTATTTAGAGATTATTGACAGATAATCGATCATACTTGAAATGAAAGGCGGAAACAATGAAGAATCCGCCTTGATGTTTTCTTGTTTGTTTTATTCAACTGTTGTAAGCCAACCGTGAGTGTCGGGATATTCACCCTTTTGGATAGCCAAAAGTCGCTTGTAGAGCTGGGTAGTAACAGGGCCTGGTTTGCCGTCTTTGGCGATAACGTATGTTTTGTCGTTGTCGAAATCATACACTTCGCTGATTGGAGCGCAAACCGCAGCTGTTCCACATTCTGAAGCCTCGTCCACTTCAGCAAGTTCCTCAAGAGGAATTGGTCTGCATTCCACTTTCAAGCCGAGGTCCTTAGCAATTTGCTGAAGGCTCATATTGGTGATTGATGGAAGAATTGAGTTTGAGGCAGGGGTGATGTAGGTGTCGCCCTTGATGGCAAAGAAGTTGGCTGGACCACATTCGTCGAGATAGAGTTTTTCCTTAGGATCAAGGAAAAGCACTGCCGAATAGCCCATGGCGCGAGCACGTGCCGTTGCTCTCAAACTGCCTGCGTAGTTGCCACCTGTTTTGAAGCGTCCGGTGCCACATGGTGCAGCACGGTCGTATTCGCGGAAAATTGCCACCTTGGTGGGTTGGAAACCTTCCTTGAAATAAGGTCCAACTGGCGCGCCGAAAATCACCATCATATAATCGGTTGATGGCTGAACACCCACGCGTGGTGTGATACCGATTTCAAGAGGACGGATATAGAATGAGCTGCCGCTTTCGAATGGTGGAACAAATCGTTCGTTCAACTTCACCACTTTTTTCACCATTTCAAGAAACAGTTCAGATGGAATTGGCTCCATCATCAGGCCTTTGGCGCTGTCTTGAATACGTTTCAAATTTTCTTCTGGTCGGAATATTCTCACCACGCCATCCACACCCTTGAAGGCTTTCATTCCCTCAAAGATTTCCTGGCCGTAGTGCAAACATGTTGATGCCATGTGAATATTCACCATTTCGGAATCAGAAACCTCAATTTCGCTCCACTTTCCATCGATGAAAGATGCGCGAACGTTGTAGTCGGTTTTTAAATATCCAAATGGAAGCGATGCCCAGTCAATACTTTCCTTAGTGTTCATTTCTAATATAGATGTTTTTAAAATAGAATCGTTTACTTACAAATGTGCGTAAATATAGTGCCACAAATCATCGTGCGTGTCGCTGTGCGCCAAAAATTATAAAGCCACCTTTTGGGTGATATTTCCAATTTTCACAATGAAAATACCGCGTAGCCCCACTTTCAGTTCTGAGCTACCCACATTTAATGAGGCTTGCGAAACAAGCTGACCGAGAATAGTAAACACTTTAACCGTAATTTTTCGTTGCGTGCGAATCGTTATGGTGCCGTCTTTGCCAAATATCTCAACGCCATCAGTCTGTGCAGGGTCAACTAAACTACGGCCTTGCACCTTATGCTGAATTTCACGCCACTGGAGCAGTTGTGCCGAAGCATAACCTCCGAAAAGAAGCGAAAACAGCATCACAAATATTACTAATGAGCGCCTCATGAAATCATTGTAGTCGTTATTATCATACAAAGGTACAAAAAAAATATCATTACAGAGCTAACTATCACGAAAAACCAAAAATACCAAAGTGGAATAGTGAGGATTAGCGCTGTTTTGGCACCACCAATCGGCCTATAATTTTGATTTCTTTTCGTCTCGACAGTTCACCAGGATTTGTGCCAGGCTCGCCTTCTGGTATGGCAATCCCTTTCTTTGCATAGTGCTTAACCCAAAATTCGGGAATTTCGCCTTCACGGTCGCGGAAGGTCATAGGTATGGTGGAGAAGATGAGTTCACCGTCGTCGGTCACATAACTTATCTGCACCAGTTCGCTGCAATAGATTTCTTTATCATCGGGCAGGTAATAGTAATCGTAGGGCTTGCCCAGGTGCGAGAGTGCGTTTTTGAGCGATTGAATGCTGTCGAACGGCACATCTATGCGCCCCACCACAATAAAGCAAGCTGCCGTATCGATGTCGTGATAGCAAAACGATTGCAAAGTGCCACATCGCACGCCTTCGTAATCGGCTTGCACCACCGATGGTGTATGGGTATTTGAGTCGGTGTAAAAAATTGCCACATGGTCGATGGGCAGTTGAACAAGTCCTTCAGTGACGGCGGTAATGGCATTACCTTTATTATTAACCACAAAAAGCAAATCAGCGCAGCGCAGGCTATCCACGCTCACACTCGCCAATTCGGCGTTGCCAAACAAACTAAAGGATAGTGCTATGAAAATAAAAAGGAAATGTTTCATACTGCAAATTTAACTCTTTCAAAAAAAATAGACAATAGTGGCTGAAAATATGACAATTAAGAGTCGAAAAGTTTTGTAATTCAATAAAAAAACCGTAAATTTGCACCGCAATTTTTAATAACTAAATAAATTTTTCAAAGTAATGTACTTAGATTCAGAGAAAAAGAAAGAAATCTTTGGCACATACGGCAAAAGTAATACTGATACTGGTTCTCCTGAGGCCCAGATTGCATTATTCTCAGTTCGTATCGCCCACTTGACCGAACATTTGAAGGCCAACAAAAAAGATTATAACACACAACGCTCATTGAAGATGCTCGTAGGTAAGCGTCGTCGTTTGCTCGACTACTTGGTTCGCAAGGACATCAACCGCTACCGTGCTATCATCGCTAAGAAGGAACTCGGTATCCGCAAGTAATCTTTCAATAGAGTTTTCTCTAAACCAACACAGCGCCAGAGGCAACAGTCTCCTGGCGCTGTTTCATTTCACCCCATCCACCACACCACCACAAACCTCCACCACCCAAATAAAAACGCCACCCAAATTTCCATCAAAACGTAGGGACATGCCTTCGGCATGTTTCAATCGCTACAAAGAACCCAAACCACGAGCCACCAAATCAATAATTCGGAATCTCGAAAATTCGAAGATTCGATAAATCAATAATACAGTCAGGACAGAAACAAAACACCTATTAAATCCATTAAAACCCAATTCACACCGTTTTAAAATTAAATTATAAAAATAGGTAATAATGGATTCCCAAGTGCTCTGAGTGCTCCGAGTGCTCTCTGAGTGCTCCGATTAATCAAAGCGCCAAATTCTCACGTTTGGGTACAAAAAAAAGAGAGCGGCAGATTGCTCTGTCGCTCTCCGTAGGGGGCGGTTACCTAC
>SAMEA104315424__coassemble_1188_pt1 | contig 12720 bp, 10 predicted proteins | sample SAMEA104315424__metabat2_low_PE_030 | metagenome-assembled genome bin SAMEA104315424 (sample SAMEA104315424) | gut metagenome | biome: Monkey gut; feature: monkey-associated habitat; material: faeces | place: China | collected 2013 | reverse complement strand
ACGTCCCTACCGGGTTTGGTTTTTCGCCGAAGGCGAGTGGTTTTTATCCTTTTGGCGATGCCACCGACCTCGTAAGAGGGCGGCGTTAGGGGTGTGGTGTGGCTGATTCAAGCCCCAGCTTGAAATCAGACATGCCGCAGCACTAACGACAGGTGCAAAGCACTGGCATCGCCAAAAGGCTGTTTTTTATGTTTTTTGTTTTGGTGCCCCCAGTATTTATCCTCTGAATCTAACGTAGGGACATGCCTTCGGCATGTTTCAATGCCCCCACTCGCCATCAAGGCGCTCACTTCATCTCCTCGATGCGGAGTTTCTTGGGGCCGTTCATTGCCACACGCACTTTGGCGGTGAATGATTTGTCGCCACGCTTCCAACTCACCTCAAACCAGTGGTCGGCACCTGCTGGCTTCACGCCCTTCACCTCGTAGCGAATACGGTTGCCGTCGGCATCGGTGGCTTCCGAGGGTCCGCCGTTCATGGCAGTGAGTTGGCTCAGCACCTTATTGGTCACATCGCCGCCAATTCGTCGGCTCACATTCGCGCCACGGTTGAGTGCGCGCACATATTCGTCCATCACACGCTGCACAAATAGCTCGGCATCTTTCTCGATATCCACTTCCGGAGCGAATTTATGAGGATTTCTAATACTGTCGGCACGCTTGTCCATAAAGGTGTCGAGGTCGAGCATGTGCTGCGTTTGCGCCTCATACACCGAGTCGGCACGCTTCACCGAGTCGATTGAGTCTTGCTTTGCCTGAGCCGCCTTTTCCTCCGCGCTCTTGCCGCAGCCATTTCCACCGATGGTGAGTGCCGCCATTGCGGCTGCTATAAAATAAAAACTGCTTTTCATATTTAAAAAGGGGGACGCACAAATTAGCGCGTCCACCATCATAATTTCTGATTATTAAATGTCGTTATTACCAAACGATAGCACGTTCGGCAGGAGCAAGCCACATCTTGTCGCCTTCCTTCACACCGAATGCGTCGTACCAGGTGTCGATGTTGCGCAAAGTTGCGTTCACACGGTTGCGGCCGATTGAGTGTGGGTCGCTCTTGGTTTGCTGATAGATGGCTTCTTCAGTCATGTGTTCAGCCCAGATGCGGCCGTAGCTCAAATAGAAGCGTTGCGCTGGGGTGAAACCGTCAATTTCCTTGCCTTCTTGGAATTGTTGAGTGGTCTTGAACGCATCGTAAGAGATACGCAAACCGCCTTGGTCGGCAATGTTCTCGCCAAGGGTGAGGTGACCGTTAGCCTTCAAGTCGCCCACCACGGTGATTTGGTCGAATTGAGCGGCGAGTTTTTCAGCGGCTGCGGTGAAGCGTTTGCTGTCGCCAGCAGTCCACCAGTCCACCATATTGCCATCGGCGTTGAAGTTACGGCCTTGGTCGTCGAAGCCGTGAGTCATTTCGTGGCCAATCACCACACCGATAGCGCCATAGTTGGTAGCGTCGTCGGCATTCACATCAAAGAAAGGAGCTTGCAGAATAGCTGCTGGGAAGCAAATTTCGTTGGTGGTTGGGTTGTAGTAAGCGTTCACGGTTTGTGGAGTCATACCCCACTCGCTCTTATCCACTGGCTTGCCGAATTTTTCAAGATTGCGGAGAGTTTCCACATAGGTAGCGGCAGCCACGTTGTCGTAAAGCGACTTGGCTGGGTCGATAGTCAGTTTGCTGTAGTCGCGCCACTTGTCAGGATAGCCCACCTTCACGGTGAATGAGTTGAGCTTCACCAAAGCGTTGATTTTGGTGGTGTCGTTCATCCAAGCGAGGTTGGCGATACGGGTAGCGAGTGCCTTGCGCAAGTTGTCAATAAGCTTCAGCATCTTCGCCTTGCTTTCGCCGGCAAAGTATTTGCTCACATAGAGTTCACCCACTGCCTCACCGAGCAAACTGTTAGGGAAGCCGAGTGCGCGTTTCCAGCGAGCCTTCTGCTCCTTCTGACCGTTGAGCAAACGGCCGTAGAAGTCGAAGTTAGCGTTCACGAAGTCGTCGCTCAGCACGCTGGTGCTGCTCTTGATAATCAAGCCAGCCACATAATATTTAATGTCTTGTTCGGAGAGGGTGCTCATCAACTTCTGAGCCACAGCCATCACCTTAGGTTCGGTCAGAATCACTTGCTTCACATCCTTCACGCCCATCAGTTCAAAGTATTTAGCCCACTGAATAGCGGGATAGTTCTTTTGGAGCATATCGATGGTGTAGATGTTGTAGAGCTTATTGTAGTCGCGAGCTTCAGCGCGGCTCATCTCAGCCTCAGCAAACTGATATTCAATATTGTAAATCACCTTAGCGGCCTTTTCAGCCTCTTTCTTCTTGTAGCCGCTCAGTTGGAAAATTTTAGAGAGATACGCACGGTAAGCCTCTTGCTTCTTCTTGCTGTCGGCGTCGGTGTTCAAATAGTAGTCGCGGTCGGGCAGACCAGATGTGCCGGCGCTCAGCCACATCACATTCAAATCGCTGTTCTTCAAGTCGGTGTCCACGCCGATGCCGAAGAAAGGATTGCCCATATACAAGTGCTGGTCAGCGATAAACGCAGTAAAATCAGCCTTCTTGCTGAAAGCCTTCACCTTATCGAGGTCCTTTTGTAATGGAGCGGCGCCCTCTTTGTTCAGGCGAACGCTATCCATAGCCATATTGTAGAGGTCTGCCACCTTCTGCCCAACAGAGCCGAAAGCGTGCTTTTCCTTCGAGAGATTCTCAAAAAGTTCACGGATTTGCTTACGGTTAGTTTCAGCCAAATCGTTAAACACACCGTAGCTTGAGTATTCAGGCTTCATAGGATTAGCCTTCAACCAGCCACCACCGGCATACTGATAGAAGTCGTCGCCTGGACGCACACTCATATCCATGTCAGCCTTATTCACACCATGCACAGCACCCTGCGCAGCGGCAGGAGCCTGAGCGTCGGCAGCCAAAGCCGCAACAGCCAAAGCCGCCACCATAGTAATTTTCTTCATCATAATCATATAATTAAAAAAATCTCAAAAATTTCTTCTCAAAAAAAACCATACATTTCTGCAAATTTACAAAAAAAACCCAAACCATCAACAAAAAATCCCCACCCCCACCACATCCCCCACACTTTCTTATCATCCGAGCACTCGGAGCACTCAGAGCACTCAGAGAAGCTGGCTGACGCCAGCCCCCACCAAGCCCCAGTCCCCACCATCTCCTCCAAAGTCCGAGTGCTCCGAGCTGCTCCGAGTGCTCCCCAAAATCCCCACCCCAAAAAGTCCGAGTGCTCCGAGTGCTCCGAGTGCTCAAAAAAAAATCCCCAAAATCAAAAAAAAATCCCCCAAAAATCTCCATAATCTCCAAGATTTTCCCTACCTTTATCATCCCCAACCATTTAAATAATTATTTATGTCAGAATTCATTCCGCATAAGGGCTACTACCGTAATTTGATAGTCTATCAGATAAGCGAAATCATCTATGATATCACCTATGTGTTCACGCAGTGCTTCTTGCAAAGAGGCGACCGTACCATCGACCAAATGGTGCAAGCAGCCCGAAGTGGAAAGCAAAACATAGCCGAGGGCAGCAGTGCAGGCACCACATCGAAAGAAACCGAAATCAAACTCACCAATGTGGCAAAAGCCAGTCTACAAGAACTGTTGCTCGACTACGAAGACTACCTGCGAGTGCGAGATTTAGAGATTTGGGATAAGGAAAGCGAAAAAGCCCTCATCACCCGAAAAATCTGCGCCACCAACCGCGACAGCGCCTACTACCGCGAAGCCGTAAAAATCAGAAGCGACGAAACGGTAGCAAATATCGCCATCATCCTCATCCACCAAGCCGACACCCTACTCAAAAAACTCATCAACCGCCAAAAACAAGATTTCTTACAACAAGGCGGCATCAGAGAACAAATGACCCAAGCCCGAAAATCCTACAGAACCAATCAAAAATAATCCCCAAAAATCCACCACCCTCAAAATCCGAGTGCTCCGAACTGCTCCGAGTGCTCCCTAAATTCAAGCAGAGAGAATAGTGCGTCTCTTAATATTCGGGGGAAAAAATTTTGGGGGAGGGGTTTTATAATTGGGGGCAATGTGGTAACTTTGTGGTGAAATTTAATTATAACTCCAACAGTCAAAATTCATGCAGCAAAAAATTATCATCTTGGATTTCGGCTCGCAGACCACTCAATTGATTGGTCGTCGCGTGCGCGAACTCGACACGTTTTGCGAAATTTTGCCCTACAACAAGTTCCCTGTTGGCGATGAGTCGGTGATAGGTGTGATTCTTTCTGGTTCGCCCTATTCTGTTCACGACCCTGAAGCCTTTAAGGTGGATTTGAGCCAATTCGTTGGCAAGGTGCCTGTGCTTGGCATCTGCTACGGGGCGCAGTACATATCCCACTGTGGCGGTGGCAAGGTGGAGAAAGCCGACTCTCGCGAGTACGGTCGTGCCCATCTTGAAGAATTTGATGCCTCAAATCCTCTGTTGAAGGGCTTTGAACCAAATTCTCAGGTGTGGATGAGCCACGGCGACACCATCACGGCTATTCCTGCCGACTGCAAGGTGATTGCCTCGACCGCTAATGTGAAATATGCCGCCTACGCCAGCACCACCAACCCTGTGTGGGCTGTGCAGTTCCACCCCGAAGTGTTCCACAGCCTGCAAGGCACTCAGCTGCTCCGCAATTTCGTGGTTGATATTTGCGGTAGCCGCCAAGAGTGGAGCGCAGCATCGTTTGTTGACACTACCATCGCTGAACTGAGAGCGCAACTGGGCAACGACCGTGTGATTCTCGGTCTGTCGGGCGGTGTGGATTCGAGCGTGCTGGGCGTATTGCTCAACAAGGCTATCGGCAAAAACCTGACCTGTATTTTCGTGGACCACGGTATGCTCCGCAAAAACGAGTTCCAACAGGTGCTCCGCGACTATGAGGGACTGGGACTGAATGTGATTGGCGTTGATGCCAGCGAGAAGTTCTTTGCCGACCTTGAGGGTGTGACCGATCCTGAACAGAAGCGTAAAATCATCGGCCGCGACTTTGTGGAGGTGTTCAACGCCGAAGCGAAGAAGATTACCGACGCTAAATGGCTGGCGCAAGGCACCATTTATCCCGACCGCATCGAGAGCCTGAACATTACCGGTAAGGTAATCAAGAGCCACCACAATGTGGGCGGTCTGCCTGAAGAAATGCACTTGCAACTGTGCGAGCCGCTGAAGTGGCTCTTTAAGGACGAGGTGCGCCGTGTGGGCCGTCAACTTGAGATGCCCGACCGCCTGATTAAGCGTCACCCATTCCCTGGTCCAGGCTTGGCAGTGCGCATTTTGGGCGACATCACCCGTGAGAAGGTGCAAATTCTGCAAGATGCCGACGATATCTATATCCGCCACATGCAGGAATACATCTGCGAAGATGGCGAACGCCTCTACGATAAGATTTGGCAAGCCGGCACTGTGCTGCTGAGCACTGTGCGCTCGGTGGGCGTGATGGGCGACGAACGCACCTACGAACACCCTGTGGCACTGCGTGCGGTGACTTCGACCGACGCGATGACTGCCGACTGGGCACATCTCCCCTACGACTTCATGGCTAAGGTGAGCAACGAGATTATCAACAAGGTGAAAGGCGTGAACCGCGTTTGCTACGACATCTCCTCAAAGCCACCAGCAACCATCGAATGGGAATAATTTCCTCGCCCCACTCTAATCCCAATTCCTCACACAGATCTCACAGATCTCACAGAAGAAAGAGGACAATAGGGGCTTGAGATTTTGGAAGTTAAGAAGTTAAAGAAGTTAAGGAGTTAAGACGGCACTTTTGCCATTCCTAATCCTTAACTTCTTTCTTTTGTCTATATCCATGTGCCCCCTTCGCCCACAAAAACGGTAGAGCATCTGTGAGATTTTCCGCCCACTAAAGAAAACCCTGTGGGATCTGTGTGATGAAAGAAACTACACTTTCAGCTGGAGGTGGAAGCGGAGGAGCAGGCGTGTGATTTGGATGATGATGAGGGAGAAGATGATGGAGGCGGCGATGCCGATGAGACCGCAATTCCACTCGGCTGGGAGCAACTGAAATTCCCACATCTGCTTGAAGGCATACCAAAAGAATGGCAGTGCGTAGCAAGTGAGGGTGGCGGTACCGGCTGGCGCTATCACATTGAACCACGCCGATTTGCCTTTCTCATCCACAAGCCAATGCACACAAGGGGTGGCAATGAAAAGTATCACAAGGCAGATGAAAAGCCATGTTGGGGTGGCGAGGTTTTTGGAAATAATCCAAAAATGATGGCTAACGAGGGTGCACAGCCCTGCCACCATAGCCATAGCCACGAACACCGGGAAGATGCGGCGGTGCTGGCCGCTGGTAGCCATGCGGTGCAGCAGCAGCGATGCCATCATGCCCGACATCACCAGCGCAGGGTGAGTCCAGCCACCAGGCCAGAACGGCAAGAATATGTTGCGACTGAAATACTGCTCTGGAATGATGCCACCTTGGGCGTTGATGATGCAAAGCAGCACCACGGCACCCCATGCGCAGAGGGTGTAGCGCAGGCGTGAGCGTGTGAGCAGATAGAGCACTGCAGACACCAAATAAGCCCAGCCAATCAGCCCCAATATGCCCCACCAACCAGTGTGGAAGGGTTTGCCAATGGCATCGTAATGGAGCATAATGGCAAACAGCAGCGCAATGCCCAAACCTTTGAGCACCTTTTGCGGCACACCTTTGAGCATCGCGGGACCTTTGTCGTAATTGAGCCACACGAGGAAGAAGCCCACGGTCATCAAGAGCATGAACAGCCCTGTTTTGCAAGCGTTGAGGGTGAACAATCCCATCACCACCAGCGCCACGGTGCGGTCAAGCACATGACGTAGCACACCGAGCACATTGCCAGCGGTTTTGCGCAGTCGGCTCTGCATGGCAAAGGGTATCGACATGCCCACGCAAAAGAGGAATCCGGGGAAAACGATGTCGGAAAAGCCGAGCATATCTTCTTCGGTTTCGGCATGTCCGAGCCAGTGCGGCAGACCGTCCACGCCGGGAATATCGTTGACGAAAAGCATGAGTAGCATAATGATGGCGCGCATCACATCAATGGTGGCGATGCGCTTTGAGGCGGTGGGAGTAGAGGGATGAGTAGTCATCATAATATCTGTGATATAGAAAGTGAATTAGCCTGTTTGTTCTTACAAATTTAAGGGATTTTTTCTATATTTGCACCATATATGGCCGACAGAATGACACCGGAGCAGCGACGACGCTGTATGCAGCATGTGCACAGTAAAGATACTGCGCCCGAAATGATTGTGCGCCGTTGGCTGTGGAAGCACGGCTTCAGATACCGACTGCACGTGCGCCGATTGCCCGGCACGCCCGACATTGTGCTACACCGCTACCACACGGTGATTAACGTGAATGGGTGCTTTTGGCACGGACACGAGAATTGCCGCCTATATCGCTTGCCAAAAAGCAATTCCACATTCTGGCAAACAAAAATCACGCGCAACCGTGAGCGCGACGCCGCTAACTGCGAGAAACTGAAGAAAATGGGGTGGTATTCAATCACCATTTGGGAGTGCGACTTGCAGGGCGAACACCGAAAAAGCACGCTTCAGCACTTGGGCTTGGAACTGAGCAAAATCCTGCTGCGCCTCAACGCCCCTCAGCCCTACTCCACCCCTGAATCCCAGCCCATGCCCATTGCCGCCGAAGCCGAAGTCGCCTACGGAAAGAAAGTCAACGAGACTACGAGTCAACAAGTCGATTGACAAGTCGATGAGGCAACGGGGCAACATGTCGATGGGTTTAATTTTGGTGAGGTTTTCGGGTGAGGCGAGTGGCAGTTTTGGGTAAAGAGGGATAAGGGAGCACGGGGCGGATTGCCAAGCCATAGATGGGTGTTAATTCCCCAAATCGATAGTTGTCAACGGAAATGGAGAAATAGTATGCTCTGTCGTCGTTGGGGTTGGAACCATAGGTGGAGGTCCAATAATAGCCCACATACAGAGCCTCGTAGTGCTTACCCAAATAGCGATAGCCTGTGCAGTTGATCACTATACTGTTGCCATTCGGCCCAGTAACCACAAAGCAAGGGTTGTGACCAGATTCGTCAACCACACGCCACTGGCATTTGTTCACCAGTTCACGAAATTCCTCGAAAGTGGGCATACGCCAATCGCCGCCCCAATGCTTGCGCACGATGTCGGACTTGGGCGTGACGGCTCCTTTCGGGTAGTCGTCGGGGTTGCCCGATGTGATATTACCAATGGAATCGCCATAGCCCACCAGCGAGCCTGTCATAATCAGGCTCTCGTGATCGCAACCGAGGTTGAACGGAGCCCACTTCACACTCAGCCCTAAATCCACAGCCTCGCGCTCGTCGATTGGACCGGGAATTTCCGCGTCAGGGCGAAGGGTGTAAATTTTGCAGCCGTACCGAGGCACAAGCTGGCAGGAATAACGCGAGGGGTCGCTGTAATCGGCGGTGTCGGCATAATACACGCTTGGCACACGGTCGTAGACCTGTTTTTCGCCCTTAAAACCGAATACCCAGCCGCCCAGCCTACCGAAGCCCAGCAAAAACGCCACCGCGCCAAACACCAGCACCAGCGATGCGGCAACGAGCGTGCGCACACGCACACGGTACAAATTCATTCGTTTTTTCAAATCATTCGTGAGTTCATCAAACGACTGATAGCGCTTTTCGGGGTCGGGGTCGGTGCATCGCCTATATATAGGTTCAAACCGCTTCGGCGCCTTAAAATTTTCCATGATTTTCCCCAAAGCGTAGATGTCGGCACGGAAATCCACATTCGCCCCTTTCACGGCTTGCTCTGGTGCCATATAGCGACGGCTACCGGCAGGCATCTTTAAGATAGCGAAATCGGGGCGATCGCTCAATCCGAAGTCTATGAGTTTGATGTTGGCACCATTGTTGGTAACCATCACGTTGCTGGGCTTCAAATCGCGGTGCACCACTTGCTGCTGCGCACAATACTTGAGCCCGAACACGATTTCCATAAACACCTTATATTTCTCTTTCACGCCCACATTCGGAGCGGCGAAATACTGGTCCAGCGTCACGCCTTGAATGTATTCCTCCACGATGCAATAGTCGTCCAGTTCTGGCACAAACTCCCACGCCATGTAGCGCACAATGTATGGACTGTCGAGGTTTCTGGCTATCTCGTATTCCTTATATAGTGCATTGCGAATCGACTGATTTTGGGCATATTCAGGCTTCAGCGTCTTCAGCACCCACCATTGATTGAAGCGCAAAGCCTTATAGAGCCTGCAATACATGCCGCTAAAGGGCATGGGCTCAATGTTGGTGAATTTGCGTTCAATACTATTCATTGTGGAAAGTGTTGTTGGTTTTACTTGTCAAGCACTGGCCTTACACTATAACCTGTGGAAGCGAAATCGCCACGGCTCACCGACACCACATCGCCATCCATCTCAAGGAAATAGGCAGCCGACTGGCGGGCTTCGATGTAGGGCGAAGCGCTCCAATAGCAGCCCACCACGCCCTGCTTGAAAAAGGCTGGGCCACGGCGATAACCGGCAAACGGCAGGAAGATGCTCTTGCCCGATGGACCTGTCACACGATAGCCTGGCACCTCGCCACGCTTATTGACCATCTTCCATGTGCACTTGTCGATAAGCTCCTGAAATTCCTCGCTGGTGGGCATACGCCATCCGCGCCCCCAGTTCATTGCCGCGATGTCTAAAGAAGAGCCTGCGATTGATTTCATTTGAATGGGGAGGTCGTAAGGATTCGACTCTCCGTCGATATTCTTGCCCGAAGCGTCGCCCCAGTTGTAATAGCCACCCACGTTGTTGGGCAGCACGCCCTTACACCCCACATTAAACGGTGCCCATTTCACACTCAGACCCAAATCCACAGCCGAATCGGTGTTGATGTCGGAAGGTATGGACTGAGAATTGGGAAGGAAGCACAGCGTGGCGGCATTGTGAACCACATACACTTGGGCTGAATTCTTGATATCGGTCACACTGTCGGCAAAAAACATTACAGGCATTTTTCCGCCTATAATCTTATCGCGCGATAAAGATTGCTCGTGATTCTGGGTGTTTTCTGAAATCCAGTTGCCCAACACAAATGACACTGCTACAATCAGCACACCCAGCGCCAATGTGGTGATTGCCCACTTCGACACTCGGAAAGCTTTAGCCTTCTCGAAATCGAGATACAAGTCAACAGGGTTTTGGTAGCGGTCGGCTTGTTTTTCTTTCAGGCAGCGACGAATAACGTGGCGAAACATTACTGGCAGATGCAGCAACTTGAGCAGGTGGCCAAAAGCGTAGATGTCGCTTCGGCAATCCACCACGCCATCGGAGCGTTTCTGCTCAGGGGCAGCATAGCGGTCGGTGCCGGCGTGGCCCTTGAATATGTTGGAATTATCCACGTCAGCCAAACCGAAGTCAATCAGCTTCACATTATGGCCATTGTGGGTGATGAGAATGTTGGCAGGCTTCAAGTCGCAGTGTACCACCTGCTTGCCCATATAGTAGCGCATTGCCGAAATTATTTGGTCGGCAATCTTGATGCGCTCTTCCAGCGAAGGATGGGTGTCGAGAAACTCGCCTAAAGTCACACCATCTACATACTCCAACACGATGCCTGGCTCGCCGTCCACCAAATCGCTTTGTATCGATATCATACGCACAATGTTGGGGTGCCATAGGCTGATGCCCACCACAAACTCTTTGCGCAAATATTCATACACTCGCGATTTGTCGACCACTTTCTTCGAAACGCACTTGAGCGTCCACCACTGCCCATAGCGGCGGGCGCGGAAGCACTCGCACTCGTTGCGCTCCTTGATAATCACCGTCTTTTTGATAGGGGTAATGTCGGTGAAATCGGAGCTGATTTCCATCGAGTCTTCCGGCTCAAGAAATTCGCTGGTGTCGATATATTCGTTTTGGTTAATTTCTGCCATAGAAGTAAGGATTAAGACACAAATTTACATAATAAAATGCTATGACAAAGGATTTTCCAACAAAAAAATAGCATAATAGAATGACATGTGGGCAAAAATGGATAAAAATGGATTTGGTGGTTTGGATAAAAAGTATGAATTTTGCGTCATCAAATTCAACATCATGAAAATCCATATCAGCATTTGGTATTTAGAGTAGTAGATGACCTTAATCTTAACATTACCACACTTTAGGAAAAATACGATTCTTTTAAAAAGATGCAAAAGGTTGTCAAGTTCCCTCCTGGCAACCTTTTTCATTTTTTATCCCAAATCGGAGAAAAAGTTGGGGCGAAAGTGAACAACTTGCGGAATTTTGCCGTATCTTTGCACCATAAATCAAATTTTTTAATTGTAAATGGACGATTCAGTACCGTTAAATAATCAATTTTTCAACAGAGCATTGCTGATGTAGAAGCGATACAGCCCCTATATTTAATACCAGGGACCTGCCTCGCCAAGCATTTTGGCAATCACTTATCAAGGAGGCAGTGTCAACGACATGAGAGAATTTTTACTATTTGGAAAAGGATTCACGAAGGTTGACCAGTGGCAAGAAGGCTGCTGGATAAATGTAAGCGACCCAAATCAAGACGATTTCACCTATTTGGAAGAAATGGGAGTGCCCGAATCGTTTATCTCCGATATTCGAGACCCCAACGAACGCCCTCGTGTGGAGAAGGACGACGACTGGATGCTCACCATTATGCGTATTCCAAGAGAAACTGGCGATGTGGACATACCATTCTCCACCGTGCCACTTGGTGTGATCACCAACGGCGACTTGGTGATTGTGCTGTGCTATTTCAAAAACATCGTGATTCACGACTTCATACAATACAACACAGCGAAGGGCAATGCCATCAACAACAAGTTTGCGCTCATTCTGCGACTGATTATGTCGTCGGCTGTGTGGTTCCTGAAATTCTTGAAGCAAATCAATATCAGCATCAACAACACGGAAGACGGACTGGAGCGACGCTTGCGCAACGACGACCTTTTGAAGCTGCGTAACTTGCAAAAAAGTTTGGTGTATTTCAACACCGGCATTCGTGGCAACGAGGCATTGATTTCGCGCCTGCGCACCATCTACATGAACTCGGAAATGTTTGATATGGAAATGGTGGAAGACGTGCACATCGAGATGCAACAGGCGCTCAACATGGTGAGCATCTACAGCAACATTCTCACCGGCTCAATGGAAGCGTTTGGCTCCATCATATCCAACAACCTGAACTTGATAATGAAACGCATGACCAGCATCACCATCATTCTGCAAGTGCCCACGCTGATTGCGAGCTTGTATGGCATGAACGTGTCGCTGCCAATCGACGACAAGCCCTGGGCATTCGTAGCCATTCTGCTCCTCTCAATAGCCCTGTCATGCGCCGCCTTCTTCGTATTCAAAAAAATCAAATGGTTCTAATCCCCCCACCATTAAATCATAAAAAAGCTATAGCGTAATTGCTATAGTTTTTTTTATAGGAATTATATACGAGTTATCACATCAGTGGAAAAATCCTGGGTATATATTATGCATTGTAGCCGAATCGTCAATGGAATAAAAAACAAAAACATAAAAAACAGCCTTGGAGCAATGTGGAATGCTTCGCATTTGGCGGTGCGACTGTGCGCTTTGCGTCATTGGAAACGAGTTTCCATGCCGCCAACCACACAATCCCTCCGCCACCCTCTCACGAGGGCTCACCACATTGCCCCAAGGATAAAAACCGCTCGCCGTTTCACGGCGA
>SAMEA104315424__coassemble_985_pt1 | contig 15138 bp, 15 predicted proteins | sample SAMEA104315424__metabat2_low_PE_030 | metagenome-assembled genome bin SAMEA104315424 (sample SAMEA104315424) | gut metagenome | biome: Monkey gut; feature: monkey-associated habitat; material: faeces | place: China | collected 2013 | reverse complement strand
GCTTTCAGGGGTTGCACAGGCCTGTCCTCTGTGACCATCCCCACCTCCGTCACCTCAATCGACTATGGTGCTTTCTCTGGTTGCACCGGTCTGACCTCTGTGACCATCCCTAACTCCGTCACCTTGATCGGCGAGTATGCTTTCTCTGGTTGCACCGGCCTGACCTCAGTGACCCTCCCCACCTCCGTCACCTCAATTGGCGGGTATGCTTTCAGGGGTTGCATAGGCCTGTCCTCTGTGACCATCGGCGAGTCCGTCACCTCAATCGGCGAGTATGCTTTCAGGGATTGCATAGGTCTGACCTCGGTCACCATCCCCAACTCCGTCACCTCAATCGGCTATGGTGCTTTTTATGGTTGCCCCGGCCTGACCTCAGTGACCCTCCCCACCTCCGTCACCTCAATCGGTGCTGGTGCTTTCTATGGTTGCACCGGCCTGCCCTCAGTGACCATCCCCAACTCCGTCACCTCAATCGGCAGAGGTGCTTTCAAGTATTGCAACAGCCTGACCTCTGTGACCCTCCCAACCTCCGTCATCGAAATCAGCGCTGATGCTTTCGAGTACACTCCGTGGTATGAAAACCAACCCGACGGGGTTGTCTATATAGGAAAAGTGGCATATAAATTCAAGGGTGAAATGGCGAGTGGCATAGCTATTGCCATCAAAGAAGGCACAGAGGCTATCGGCGAGTCTGCTTTCGCTGGTTGCGCAGGTCTGACCTCTGTGACCATCCCTAACTCCGTCACCTTGATCGGCGAGTCTGCTTTCGCTGGTTGCGCAGGTCTGACCTCTGTGACCATCCCCAACTCCGTCACCTCAATCGGCGATGTAGCTTTCTCTGGTTGCACTGGCCTAACCTCAGTGACCATCCCCAACTCCGTCACCTCAATCGGCGAGTATGCTTTCTCTGGTTGCACCGGCCTGCCCTCTGTGACCATCCCCAACTCCGTCACCTCAATCGGCTATCGTGCTTTCATGGGTTGCACCGGCCTGCCCTCTGTGACCATCCCCAACTCCGTCACCTCAATCGGCTATGGTGCTTTCGATAATTGCACCGGCCTGACCTCAGTGACCCTCCCCACCTCCGTCACCTCAATCGGTGCTGGTGCTTTCTATGGTTGCACCGGCCTGACCTCAGTGACCATCCCCAACTCCGTCACCTTAATCGGAGGTGATGCTTTCTGGGGTTGCGCTGGCCTGACCTCAGTGACCATCCCCAACTCCGTCACCAGAATCGACAGTGGTGCTTTCTGGGGTTGCACCGGCCTGACCTCAGTGACCATCCCCACCTCCGTCACCTCAATCGGAAGAGAGGCTTTCAGGAGTTGCACAGGCCTGAAGACAGTTTATTCCCTCAATCCTGTCCCTCCAGTAATAGTTAAAGGAACTTTTGAAACCTACGATGCAGATTTGTTTGTTCCTAAAGGATTCGTTTCGAAGTATAAAGAAGCTGAATATTGGAAGGACTTCAGGTTTATTGGCGAAATTGAGGAAGAGGGCGGAATTGATGATGTGATAGGTGCTGATAGCAAGATTAAGTACGATGGAGGCACTATCACCATATCTGTTCCATCAAAAATAGCCGTTTACAGCATCGATGGCAGACTCGTGGCTACCGCCAATGGCGTGTCGCTGGACACCGAATCACTCACTCATGGCACCTACGTTGTGAGAGCAATAGATGCCCACGGCAATGTCCAAACCCTAAAATTCATAAAATAATCCAAACTACACATTCATCAAAAAACAATTTGTGAAAAATTTGTGTTAATTTGTGGCTGGCTTTTCCCACACTAATTTGTGTGTGATTTTTAGCCACAAATTAGCACAAATTTTACACGAATTTTTTTTGTGGATTTCTTCACACCCTAAAGAATGTTTAGGGGGAAGCTGTATTTTGAAGTTTTAGTATTCTTTTTTGCCCAAATATTTGAGCACTGTTTTTCTGTCGTTCGCTTATTTTCTGTATCTTTGCGCTTAAAGGGCTTAATGATGCCGAGAAAATGAAAAACGACTTTTGGAACATGGTCAACAATCGTCAAAAGGTCAGTCATAATATTGTTACCAACAGGTTGAAGATGTCAACGATAGAACCGCTTTAAAACAACTTATCAACGACAGGCTGTTAAAATCTCCTAATATCAACGACAAGTTGTCAATAACAACAGATGTCGTTGATAAACTTGTGGATATTGTATGTTACATTCGTAGATATAATCATGCTAAGGCAGGCTCAATTTCCAATTATATTGGTAAAAGCGTGTCAAGAACAAGAGAATATCTCCAAGCACTTATTGCAATCAAAATGGTTTTACCTGAAGGTGGTAACAAGAACCGCACATATAGTGTTGTGGTGGACAAAACCGTCAAGTTGTAGGAACAGTCTGTAACTGACAAAGGAAAACCAAGAATTTCACAACTCGCACTCTAAGTTTTTTTGAATCAGTGTGGGTTTTTTGTGATGGAGGGTGGGGAGATTGGGGGGAATTGGGAAAAAATTAGTACCTTTGTATGCCAAATATGCAATTATTGTTTAACCCACTAAAATTCTACGACTACGACGAGCATTAATAAATGGCGTATTGAGGATAGCGCCGAACTGTACAATATCAATGGCTGGGGCCTTAAATATTTCTCTATCAATGAACAGGGGCATATCACCGTCACTCCTAAGCAGAGTTGCGTTGGGGTGGATTTGGTGGATGTGATGGACGAATTGCGTACTCGCAATATTACCGCACCGGTCCTGCTCCGCTTCCCCGATATTCTCGATAATCGTATCGAGAAAATTTCTTCATGCTTCAAAAAAGCCGCCAAAGAATATGAATACAAAGCCGAGAACTTTGTGATTTACCCTATCAAGGTGAATCAGATGCGCCCGGTGGTGGAGGAAATCACCAGTCACGGCAAGAAGTTCCGCATCGGTCTTGAGGCTGGTTCAAAACCTGAGTTGCACGCCGTTCTCGCCATCAATATGGCCGACATCGGTGAAAATTCGCTCATCATCTGCAATGGCTACAAGGATGAGGGCTACATCGCTCTTGCGCTGCTTGCGCAGAAGATGGGCCGCAAGATTTTCCTGGTGGTGGAGAAGTTGAATGAACTGCACCTTATTGCCAGAGTGGCTGAACAGATGGGTATTCGCCCCAACATCGGCATTCGCATCAAACTCTCATCGTCGGGTAGCGGCAAATGGGAGGAAAGCGGTGGCGACCGTAGCAAATTCGGATTGAACACCAGCGAACTTTTCGAAGCGCTCGACTTCTTGAAGGACCATAAGATGACCGACTGCCTGAAGTTGATTCACTTCCATATCGGTAGCCAAATCACGAAGATTCGCCGCATCAAGAATGCGCTGCGCGAGGCTTCGCAATTCTATGTGCAACTCACTGCCATGGGATTTGATCTCGATTTTGTGGATATTGGCGGCGGTTTGGGCGTGGACTATGATGGTTCGCGCAACAGCATTTCGGGCCACTCGATGAACTATTCTATTCAGGAGTATGCCAACGATGCCGTTTACACTTTCGTGGATGTGTGCGACAAGCATGGCATCAAGCACCCTAACATTATCAGCGAATCGGGCCGCTCGCTTTCGGCTCATCACTCGGTGCTGGTGATGGAAGTGCTCGAAACGGCAGGTCTGCCATCGTGGGACGATGAAACCGACACACTCAACGACGACGACAACGAACTCGTGAAGGACCTTTACGAGATTTACGATAAAATGAACAAGTCGCGACTGCTGGAAGACTGGCACGATGCCCTCCAAATTCGCGATGAGGCTCTCGACCGCTTCAGCCTCGGCTTGATTGACCTGCGCACGCGCGCCATGTGCGAAAAACTGTTCTGGTCAATCGCTCGCGAGGTGAGTATGATTGCCGAAGATATGAAGCACGCACCCGACGAACTGCGCAGCGTGACGAAGATGCTGCCCGAAAAGTATTTCTGCAACTTCTCGCTCTTCCAGTCGTTGCCCGACAGTTGGGCCATCGACCAGGTGTTCCCCGTGATTCCACTTTCGCGGCTCAATGAGCGCCCCACCCGAAGTGCCACTTTGCAAGACATCACTTGCGACAGCGACGGCAAGATTGCCAATTTCACATCGGCTCAGGGCATTACCCACGCTTTGCCTGTGCACCCATTGCGCAAGGGCGAGCACTATTATTTGGGCGTGTTCCTTGTGGGCGCGTATCAGGAAATTTTGGGCGATATGCACAACCTGTTTGGCGACACCAACGCCGTGCACATCGATGTGTATAAAGACCGCTACGAAATCAATCAGGTGATTGACGGCGAAACGGTGGCTGAGGTGCTCGACTACGTGCAGTTCACTCCAAAGGAACTTGTGCGCAACGTAGAGGCATGGGTGTCGGAATCGGTTCGCACCGGCAAGATTTCGAGCGACGAAGGCAACGAGTTCGTTCGCAACTACCGTGCCGGACTTTACGGCTACACCTACCTCGAAAAAGATTGATGCCCGATGCGATACTTCATGCGATTGGCATATAATGGAGCATCGTTTCACGGTTGGCAAATTCAGCCCCACGATGTGTCGGTGCAGGAAACACTTGAAAAGGCGCTTTCCACCGTGCTTCGTGAGCAAATAAGCGTGACTGGTGCAGGCAGAACCGACACAGGCGTGAATGCCAGCACCATGATAGCGCATTTTGATGTGCCGAATGGCATTGCCGACACGAAGAGGCTGGTGCGCCAACTCAATGCCATCGTGGGTCACGACATTGCCGTTTACACCATTTTCCCCGTTCACGACGATGCCCACGCCCGATTCGATGCCACCAGTCGCACCTACAAATACTATCTGCACACGCAGAAAAATCCGTTTTTAGAGCGATTCAGTTGGAACTGCCATTATCAGCTCGACTTCGAGTTGATGAACGAGGCGGCAGAGCGAATGTTGGCGTTCACCGACTTCACCTCGTTCAGCAAACTCCACACCGATGTGAAAACCAATAATTGCAAGGTCACTCACGCACGATGGGAGCAGGAGGGCGCGCAGTGGGTGTTTACTGTCACTGCCGACCGCTTTCTCCGCAATATGGTGCGCGCCATAGTGGGCACACTGGTGGAAGTGGGCCGACACCGCATCACTGTTGACGAATTTTGCCAAATCATCGAGCGTAAAGACCGCTGCTCGGCTGGACAGTCGATGCCCGGCCACGCCCTGTTTCTCCACGGCATCACCTACCCCTATCCAATAGAATAATCAAAAAGACACAAATAATTCTCGCAACCACCATGTGGGAATGCGATAATCCACGTCCGCTCAAAATGGCAACTAATCAAATGGGTTCAGTGGAAAAAAACTGGGGGACTAAGACAAAAACATAAAAAAAAACAGCCTTTTAGCGATGCCAGTGCTTCGCACCTGTCGTTAGTGCTGTGGCATGTCTGATTTCAAGCAAGGCTTGAATCAGTCACACCACATCACCAACGCCGCCCTCCTTAGTGAGGTCGGTGGCATCGCCAAAAGGATAAAAACCGCTCGCCTTCGGCGAAAGACCAATCTTCAGAAATCAGATTATCCGAAAACGCGAATAAAAAGAGGTTCGAATGCATTATGCATGGTGAAATGTGATAATTTGAGTTTGTATCAAATGATTAATATTCAACGTCTTATATTGATTGTAGGCGGACGTGAATTATCTTATCTTCACCTTGGATTGTAGCATGATGGGCGCAAAATGAGTGGGGGAGGATTTTATGGAGTCAGATAATTTTATTAATTTTGAGAAATCGGAGTATTCAATCTTGCTCTCAAGTTTTTTGAACATAACTAACTATTTTATAAATATTTCTTTACATGAAAGTTAAAAGTTTCATCTATTCAGTAGCCGCTGCCTCCATCGCTATGATGGGCATCGACGCTATGGCTTGCACCAACCTTTTGGCTGGCAAAAACGCCACAATCGACGGTAGTGTTCTCATTTCTTATGCGGCCGACTCGCACACCCTTTACGGCGACTTGCAGTATCTCCCTGCCGCCGATCACAAGCCAGGCGATATGCGTGAAATCCGTGAGTGGGACACTGGCAAGCACCTGGGCTACATTCCTGAAGTGGCTCACACCTACGCTGTGGTGGGGAATATCAACGAGCACCAAGTGACTGTGGCAGAGAGCACTTTCGGTGGCCGCCATGAGTTGGCTGATACCACAAAAGATGCGATTATCGACTACGGCAGCCTGATATATCTTGCACTTCAACGCTCTCGCACCGCGCGCGAAGCCATCAAGGTGATGACCGATTTGGTGGCAAAATACGGCTATTGCAGCGAGGGTGAATCGTTCTCTATCGGTGATCCTAACGAACTGTGGGTGATGGAGATGATTGGCAAGGGCGGCAAGGAAAAAGGTGCTGTGTGGGTGGCTATCCGCATTCCCGACGACTGCATCAGCGCACACGCCAACCAAAGCCGCATCTATCGCATTCCGCTGAAAGACAAGCAAAACTGCATGTATAGCAAAGACGTGATTTCTTTCGCCCGTAAGATGGGTTACTTCAGTGGCAAAGATGAGGATTTTGAATTTTCAAGAGCATATTCTCCTGCCGATTTCGGCACACTCCGTGGCTGCGATGCCCGCGCGTGGAGTTACTTCAACCGCTTCAAGAGCGGCATGGACGCATATCTCCCTTTCATCAACGGCAAGAAGGGCGCTGAGGTGATGCCACTGTATGTGAAGCCCGACCGCAAATTGAGTTGCCGCGACGTGCAAAACATGATGCGCGACCACTTCGAAGGCACTCCTTTCGACATGACAAAAGACCCAGGCGCAAAGAATTACTTCGACGTGCCTTACCGCTATCGTCCAATGGATTTCACCGTGAATGGCGTGAAATACAGTCATGAGCGCGCCATCGCCACACAGCAGACCGGTTGGGTGTTTGTGTCGCAAATGCGTGCCAATCTGCCCGACCCAGTGGGCGGCTGCCTTTGGTTTGGTGTAGATGATGCCAACACAGCCGTGTTCCTGCCAATGTATTGCAGCATCACCGAAGTGCCAGAGAGTTATCGCCAAGGCAAAGCCGACCTCTACACCTTCGATTTCGATGCCGCTTTCTGGGTGAACAATCTGGTGGCAAACCAAGCCTATCACCGTTATTCTCAAATGATTCCCGACATTCGCAAAGTGCAAGGCGAGATTGAGGACAAGTGCGCCAACGACCAGCCTGCTATCGAAAGCCGCGCTGTGGAATTGCTGAAAACGAACCGCGACGAGGCTATCCAGTATCTCACCAACTACAGTGTGAACACTGCTCAAAACGCCACCGCACGCTATCAGGATTTGGCAAAATACCTGTTTGTGAAGTATCTCGACGGCAACCGCAAGAAAGAAAAGGACGGAAAATTCCTCCGCAACGAATACGGTATGCCAGCGCAGCCCGACTTCCCAGGCTACACCCAAGACTACTACAACCAGTTTGGCATTCCAAGTTGCGACCACCTGAAGGAAGTGGAGCCTGAGAAATAAACCCAAATGACCGATTTGGGATAAAGCACCATAGGAAGCACTGATTTTTTCAGTGCTTCTGCTTTTACAGGTTAAACCAAATGGCGTGAAGATAGTCTATTCAGAAAAAATAAAGACAATGAAGAGAACGGTTAATTTCTTAAAATACGCAGTAATAGGCATCGCGAGTGCCGTGATGCTCAACGTGTTTACGGCACAACCTGCCGCAGCACGCACCTATACTTCCGAGACGCTGAACTACGAAATTGTGTATCACTGGGGTTTGATTTGGAAGCATGCTGCCAATGCACGCCTCACTATCAAGCGCACCAACAATGGCGGATATTATTCGGAACTGGTGGGCAGAACTCGCTCGTGGGCTGACAAAATTTATCCCGTGCGCGACACGCTGAAGTGCTGGATGAACAGCAATTTCACGCCCACAAAATACATGAAACTCACCCATGAAAAGAGTTATTACGCAAAAGACGTGGTTAACTTCTCGTATGCTAACAACACCACCTACGGCAAATGTGTGCGCTACCGCACCAACCGCACCGAGAGGGTGTCGCTCGCTTCGCGTGGCGTGGCTTACGATATGATGAGCGTGTTTTACATGCTGCGTAACCTCGATTTCGGTGCCTTGCAGAAAAACAAGAGTTACAAGACCGTGGTGTTCTCTGGCAAATCGAAGGAAACGCTCACTATCAGGTATAAAGGCACGCAGATGGTGAAACTGCGCAACAACAGCAGCCACTCGGCGTACCACATCACGTTCACTTTCACGCAAGACGGCAACAAGAAGTCGAGCGACGATATCGACGCCTATCTCTCCACTGGTCCGGCGCGCATTCCGCTGCTGCTCGTAGGCCAGTTGCCAGTAGGCGAAGTGAAATGCTACTACGGCGGTAGTATCGATAAATAGGGTTATTAGAAGTTAAGAAGTTAGATATCTTGCAGCAGGAGCACTCGGAGCACTCGGAGCACTCTGAGACTCTGACTTCTAACTTCTAATTTCTAACTTCTAACTTCTAATTTCTAATTTCTGCCTTTCTTATTCTCCGATGGGGAGGCTGTAGCCGATGAGGCGGTATGCCACTTTGTAGGGCGATGCTTTTTTTCGGGGTTTTGCGCCGGCGTAGTAGTAGAATTGGCGTTGAATGTCCCACGATTTGATGGTCACCAAGCGTGTTTCGCCGGCTCGTAGTGTCACGTTCACCGTAGCCACACGCTCGTGGAGTTGTTCGCCTGTCAGGGTGCTGTAGCGCAGGCGGAGTTTGATTTGCGAGATGGTTCGGTCGGTGCGGTTGGTCACGAAAAACGCCTCCTTGCTGTCGCTCGCCTTCTTGGTGTAGCCTTTAATGGAAATGGCGTTAGGATTCACGCCTTCAGGCACGCTGTCGGCATCGGTGGTGATGCACTCCAGTTCCATGCGTGTGCTGCTCAATTTGTGCACAGAGGTTTTGGTGCGCCCAAATGTGCCACACCAAGCCAAAACGCATATCAATATCACTGCAAACCGTTTCATAGATAGCGAATTTCATTGAATTTCTCACCGTTGCCATTCGCAGGAAACACCTTGCGGAAGCCCACAGGCAATTTTTCTTCCACCTTTTCGGGCGTGACGCTCACACCACGGAATATTTTTGAGAAAAAGCGCGCCAAATTCAGCCTCACTTTCACCTTGTAGTGCGGTGGGTCGAACGTGAGCGAAGTGCCGTCGGCAGAAAGCGTAGCCACACACTCAAGTGGACTTTTCAGCCCCACTTTGCTTCGCTCGGTGTAGATCCACAGTTGGAATTTATTCGCCACAGCGCTGCGGGCGATATATCCCACCACCGTGCCAGGAATCAACTCCAAGTCGGAACTGGCGAGCAGCACGATGCGGTAAGCAATGTTTTTTTCGCCTTTATAGCGCTCGATGGCGAGTTTCATTTCCTCGTTGGGATATTCCCAGATGCCCTCCATTTGCTGCATGTCGGTTTCGGCGAATTTCGCCTTCATGGTGGCTTCGTCGATGCCGGGCAGCACCACGGTGCTTTGTGGCACACCAGCAAGAGCCCACTGTGTAGTCAGCCCTACCGAAATCAGCAGTATGAGAAGCAGTTTATTACGCATCGGTTAGTTGGCGGTGGAGAAGCGATAAGTAAGGCCAAAACTGAGGATTTCTTTCAGCTGCCAGTATTTCCAAGTGTCGTTGTAGGGGCGCGACTTGTCGTAGCGCAGATGCACGAAGATTCGGGTGGAGAGGTGGCGAGTGATGGAGAAATCCACGGTGTTTTCCCAGTCGCCCTGCACATATTCGTAGTTGGAATACACATAGAATCGCGACGACCACGAAATGTTGGGACTAATGCTCCAATTCAGGCGAGCCTCCATCTTGCTACCGAAACTGTGCGCAAAGTGGTGCCCAGCGTCGATACCAAACGACACGGGATCAAGATTGTCGATGTCGCGGCAATACTTCATGTTGTAGGAAAGGGGCGCTAACGACAGCGAGAATGTCTTGATACCCTCCTGGTCCTTATAGTTGTAGGTCATACCCACACCGATATTCAATTCGGCTGGCGAGAGCAGACTTGCCTTCATGGTGTTGGTGTTCGCCTTGTAGGTGTTGAACATCTGCGTTTTAAACTGGAGCGATGTAGAGTAATACCAATTTTTAATCGCCTTGTAACCAAACATACTGTTGAATTGAAGAATGTCTTCGTTGATGGCATACTTACGGAGCGTATCGCTTTGCGACGACATCACGCCCACCTTGTAGCGCAAGGTGTTGTCGAACAGATATTTCGGGTGCAACTTTTGGTTGAGGTTGAAATTCCATTGAAAATCGCCCAGCACATTCACATTGTTTTCACCGCCTTGATACCAGTTGTCGCTGATAAAAGCCTGTGTGAAATGGGTGCTGGTGCCGAATGTGTGCAGCCAGTTGTGTCGCTTTTCGGGACGGCGGTCGATAAAAGTGGGCATCTCCATAGTTTCTTCCTCGACTTCAGGCGTTTCGATTTCGAGATAGTTTTTTGAGGGATTCGCCTTCACCACATATTCCTTCGGAGCCTCACGCATGTTTTGTGAGTTGTAAGGCACCACTTCAGGCGATTTCAGAATGGTGCGATAGCGTTCGTGGTCAACGCGCTCACGGTCAGACAGCACATCATCGAGCCAAAAGCGGTCGTAATCCAAGTCGGGAGCCGACTTTTTTTCAGGCTGGATAGATGGCGACTTCAGCGTGTCGTTCACCACTTTTTGTTTGTCGAAAACCAGCGGCATCAAGAGTTTCACCCTTGTCCGATTGCTTTGAGCCATAGCCCCGGCTGCCGCACAAAGCAGCATCATTATATATATGCCAATTCTTCTCCTTTTCATAATTACAAAGATATACAATTTTTCGCTAACTGCTCCATAAACGCCCCATATTTCCATCATCGAAATGATAGCGAAAAGTCTGCAAAATTGTCGCTATATTGTTTATTATCAAATGTTTAACTGAAAAATAGGCAGAAAAATTGCCTATTTGACATTTGCGTGAGGGGCGCAAGGGGGAATAGGCAAAATTGGCACAGAGGTTGCATAGTCTAATAGCGAATTTAAAATTAAAACATTAACTTTAAAGAATACGAATTATGATGACTACACAAAGAAATCAGTATTGGTTGCCAGAGGTTTTCAATGACCTCTTTGATAACGAGTTTTTAACAAAAACAAACACCACATCTCCAGCAATCAATGTGGTTGAAAAAGATAACGAGTACGACGTTCAATACGCTGCTCCAGGTATGACGAAGGACGATTTCAAGGTCAGCCTCGATGAAGAACAAAATCTTGTTGTAGAATTGACCAAGAAAGAAGAATCCACCACCGACGACAAGGAAAATAAGTCGAAAAAAGGCGTGTATTTGCGTCGTGAGTTCAGTTACTCCAACTTCCAGCAAAAGATGATTTTGCCAGATGATGTTGACCACGAAAAGATCTGTGCTTCTGTTGAAAACGGTGTTCTTACCGTGGTTCTTCCTAAGAAGAATGCCGAAGAGCAAAAGAAGGAAGTGAAAATGATTGACATTAAGTAACCCCCAATTTTGTGATATAAGCGAAAAATCAGCCGCTCAGTATGCGATTCACATCGTTGCTGAGCGGCTTTGTTTGTTGTTTACTACGTTTATTATTATAACTAATTCACTTTCTGTGGTTGGAATGTCGTGTTATTTATTTTTACATTGCAAAGTTACTGCCATTACGCTCGGTGGGCAATCACCAATTATTGGTAATTTTCTGCCAAAATAATCATTATTATTGGTGAAATTTGCTATATTTGCAGATATTACATAAAAATTAATAGCAAAATGAAAAGAATCACATTCCTTATCACGCTTTTGTTTGCCCTCACTTGCCAAGCGCAACTGCTGTGGAAGGTGAGCGGTGGCACGCTTGAAAAACCGAGTTATCTGTTTGGCACTTACCACCTGATGCCCAGCGCGTTTGTTGACAGTGTGCCAGGGCTGAACGATGCCATTAAAAATGTGGATGCCGTGTGGGTGGAGGTAGAAAACTCGCAAATGACCGCACCTGCCACCGTGATGAAAATGTCGAAAATGATGATTGCGCCCCCCGACAGCACCATCGACGCGCTACTCTCAAAGGATGCCTATCAGATTGTGGACACCGTGGTGCAACGCTATTTGGGCACTTTTGGCATCAATTTAGATAAACTGAAAACGATGCGCCCCGCCGCTTTGAGCACGCAACTCGCGCAACTGATGGCGGTGCGGCGTCTGCCCGATTTTGAGATGAACAACCTGCTCGATGGCGAGGTGGAACGCCGTGTGAAGGCACTTGGAAAACCAGCCCACAGCCTCGAAACTGTAGATTTCCAACTACAGTTGCTCTTGGGCGACCCATTGCCCAAACAGGCTGCCGATTTGCTCGAAATGTGCAAAAACATCGATGAGGTGGAGCACAATTTCGATGATATGCACAACGCCTATGCCACACAGGATTTTGATAAATTGATGCTTGCCGCCACCGACCCATCCGCCACCACTCCAGAGGACATGGAGCGAATCTGCTACGACCGCAACGCTAAATGGCTCCCCACGCTTATCGAGGCAGCCCAAAAAGGCAGCATCCTCGTGGCAGTAGGTGCAGCCCACCTCGGCATGGAAAAAGGACTAATCTCCCTCCTCCGCCACCAAGGCTACACCGTAGAGCCCATAAAATAACCTTGCCCCTCCCTTTTTATCGGAGCACTCCGAGTACTCCGAGCACTCGGAGTCCGCTAATATCTAACATCCAACTTCTAACTTCTAACTTCTTAACTCCTAATTTTTCTTTAATAGTGCTATATTTTGAGTAATAGGTAAAGTTTTTGTATATTTGCATTGAAGTTCACAATGGGGTGACTTTCTTGTGGCTGAATATCGGAGCCGAGGCTCGATGTTCGCCCTTGATTTGTTTTACTAAATTTTATTCATTTTGGACGCAGATCCTCTTTCGCCTTTATTTTCAACACTTTGTGACATCAGCAATGTCACACCTCCTGCCGTAACATTCACCGCACCAACAATTGGTGTATGCGTGGCGCTCCTCGTGGCACTGTCGGCACTCTTGTTTTCCGCTTTCTTTTCCAGTTCTGAAATCGCCTTTTTCTCACTCACGAAGGACGAAATCGAAGAAATTGAGAGCGATAGCGCACGAAATCACATCAAAGAACTGCTTGCGAAGCCCGAAAAACTTCTTGCCACTATCCTGATTGGCAACAATATAGTGAATGTGCTCATCGTGATTGTGCTCAACTTTGCGATGAACAATATGTTCACGTTCAATAGCGAACTTGCCAGTTTCCTCGTGCAAACGGTGATTCTCACCTTCCTGATTCTTCTTTTTGGCGAAGTGATTCCAAAACTCTACGCCAGCAACAATAATGTGAAATTTGCCCTACACATGCACAGTGCCTTGGGCGCGATGGTGAAGATTTTCAGCCCTGTGGCAAAGTTGATGGTGAAAAGCACCTTTATCGTTCGTAAAGCCGTGCCTGTGCACGCCGACGATATTTCGGTGGAAGACCTCTCGCGCGCTCTCGACGCCAGCGATGTGAAAAGCAGCGACGAAAAGGAGATGCTGAAAGGCATCCTCACCTTTGGCAACAAGACGGTGAGCGAAATCATGCGCCCACGCGTGGATATTGTGGACATTGATATCGAGAGCGACTTCGACGAGGTGGTGAAAACCGTGGTGGAAAACGGCTATTCACGAATGCCGGTGTATGAGGAAAACCCCGACAACGTGAAGGGTATGCTCTACGCTAAAGACCTCTTGCCCTACATTGGCAAAACCGACTGCAATTTCAAGTGGCAGAAACTGATGCGCCCGGTGTATTTCGTGCCTGAGTCGCGCATGATCGACGACTTGCTCGAAGACTTCCGCAAAAAGAAACTTCACATGGCTATCGTGGTCGATGAGTTTGGCTGCGTGCAGGGCATTGCCACCATGGAGGACGTGCTGGAGGAAATTGTGGGCGACATCGACGACGAATACGACACCGAAGAGAAATACTACTCCAAAGAATCGGAGAACACCTATATTTTCGATGCAAAAACACCACTCGACGACTTCTACGAAGCCACCGGCACGGAAGAAAGCGAGTTTGGCGACCATAACGAAGAGGTGGAAACCATTGCCGGACTGCTGTTGAGCATTAAGGGCGATTTCTTGCAGGAAAAGGAGGAAATAGACTGCGGAAGATGCAAATTCACGGTACTGAAAGTGAAGAAATACCGAATCGCCAAGGTGCGTGTGTATGTCACTCCCGTAGAAGAATCAAACGCTGAGGAATAATGGCTTACGCTGGCACCATATCGTTTGCCGACGGCACAGTGCTGCACCAATGGCTGCTGATTGAATCGTCGGGTCAACTTGCCGAGATGTGCGTAAAAGAGGGATTGAGTGCCCTCTGCGATGCCAAAGCCGAGAGCCGCCGAAAGGAAATGCTGGGCGAACGACTGCTGATGAAGAAGATTTTCGGCATCGACACGCCCATCATGCACAATGCCGACCGAATGCCATATATCGAGAACTCCGACACTCACATTTCCATAGCCCACACAAAGGGGTATTTGGCGATTGCACTCAACCACCATCACTGCATGGGCATAGATGTGGAGCAATACCAGCATCGTGTGCTGAACGTGCGCGACGGTTTTCTTAACGAAGCCGAGCAGCAATGGCTGAAAGCCGACGACGAGTTGGCTCACATGATAGCGTGGACGGCTAAAGAAGCGATTTTCAAGACCATAGGCGACCGTAGCCGTGTGAAAAGTTACCGCAACGAGATTATCATCCACCCCTTTGTCACACCACACATCGGCAGACAAATCAGCCACATCGGCACCTTCAAATCCGAAGACTTCGCCCTCCAAACCCTCCTCACCGCCACCCACATCCTCACACTATCGTGCAAGAAATAAGAAATTAGAAATTAGAAATTAGAAGTTAAGGAGTTAAGAAGTTAAAGAAGTTAAGACGATACATTTTTTGCTTGTAATTTGCAGGGAAGAAACACCTATTTAATCCATTTAACCCGATTTACACCTATTTAAAAGGAAATGATATACATGTTGTCCCGAAGAAGATGCGATGAAATTCCGTTAGGAATTTGATGTGTGTAGGCA
>SAMEA104315424__coassemble_925_pt1 | contig 15865 bp, 8 predicted proteins | sample SAMEA104315424__metabat2_low_PE_030 | metagenome-assembled genome bin SAMEA104315424 (sample SAMEA104315424) | gut metagenome | biome: Monkey gut; feature: monkey-associated habitat; material: faeces | place: China | collected 2013 | reverse complement strand
GGATTTTTTCAATCATTACTAAATTATCACAGGGACAACTTGTATATCATTTCCTATTATATATACAAAATGGACAAAATAGAATAAAGAGGACGATTGCCTTTTGGCAGTATAGCAAATTTTAGCGAACTTTGCAGCCGAAATGAAAGAATCAAAAAAAGACATATTATTAGCAAAGATTAGAAACGGCTCACCTGTAACACGCACACAGCAGCTCCACCTCGCTGCCCTATTGAGTGTGCCAGCCATTATGGTGCAACTCTCATCTATAATCATGCAATATATCGACGCATCGATGGTGGGACAATTAGGTGCCAACGATTCTGCTTCGATTGGCTTGGTGGCAGCGTCGCTGTGGCTTTTCAGCGGCATCTGTAATGCTGCCACAGCAGGCTTCAGCGTGCAGGTAGCACACTTGATTGGCGCGAAAAAAAATAAGGAGGCGAAAGACGTGTTTCGCCAATCCATTACCTGTATTCTCATTTTCTCTGCCACTCTTTCAGCCATTGGCATGGCAATTAGCGGCCATTTGCCTGTATGGCTAAGAGGCTCGGAGGAAATCCGTGAGAGCGCAAGCACCTACTTTCTGCTTTTCAGTGCGTGTATTCCACTTCTTGCGCTTGAAATGCTGGCGGCAAGCATGCTACGCTGTACAGGTAATATCAAAATACCGAGTTTGCTCAACATTCTGATGTGTGTGCTCGACATGATATTCAATTACCTGTTCATCTTCCCCACTCACGATGTTACGTTGTTTGGAATGGTGATTACGATTCCTGGTGCGGGATTGAGGGTGCAAGGAGCAGCCATCGGTACCATTATAGCAGTGACCATCACTTCGGCTTGCATGATGTATTACGCTTGCTTCAAGTCGAAAGATTTGCAACTCAACACTGTAAAAGGTTCGTTCAAGCCCACACGCCTTTGCATCAACAAAGCGTTGAGAATCGGTTGTCCGATGGGATTGCAGCACTTGTTCATGTGCTCGGCGCAAATCTTTATCACAGCGATTGTAGCGCCACTGGGAAGCATTCCACTTGCAGCCAACTCGTTTGCGGTGACGGCAGAGAGTATTTGCTACATGCCGGGTTATGGTATTGCCGACGCTGCCACCACACTCGTTGGTCAAAGCATCGGTGCATCACGCAGAAAGTTGGCGAAGCAGTTTGCCACCATCACCGTCACGATGGGCGGCATCATCATGGGCATTATGGGCGTGCTCCTTTATATGTTCGCACCGCTAATGATGGGCATACTCACGCCTGTGCATGAAATCATCGCACAGGGTGCCGCAGCATTACGGATTGAGGCTTTCGCAGAACCGTTCTTCGCCATTGCTATCGTGTCATACGGCGTGTTTGTGGGCGCTGGCGACACACTTATCCCATGCGGCATCAATTTGACAAGCATGTGGGGTGTGAGAATCACCCTCTCGGCATTACTTGCACCCACCATGGGACTGCAAGGCGTGTGGACAGCCATGTGCATCGAACTCATATTCAGAGGCGTGATGTACTTGATTCGACTGCGTTCGGGAAGGTGGATAAAAATTAAGGAAGCACAACCAGCCACATAAACACTAAAATATTCACATCATTTCAGCCTAACGCCAAGGAATAGCGCAAGCATTGGAACTGAATGGACAAGGAAATGTGAAATAGTTTTAGTAACTTTGTAAGAAGCTATTATTTATAACAATCAACCATACAAATTAGCATGGCAACTGTTGACGACAAAAAAATTATTTTCTCGATGGTGGGTCTGAACAAGACTATCAAGCAGACCAACAAAACCATCCTCAAAAACATTTATCTATCATTTTTCTATGGTGCGAAAATCGGCATCATCGGTTTGAATGGTGCTGGTAAATCCACATTGCTCAAAATTATTGCCGGCATCGACAACGATTACCAGGGCGACGTGGTTTGGGCACCAGGCTACAGCGTGGGCTATCTGCCACAGGACCCACCACTCGACGACAACAAGACCGTACTTGAGCTCGTGAAAGAGGGCGTTCAAGAGGTGGTCGATGCACTGGAGGAATATGAGGAAATCAACAAGAAGTTTGGACTTCCAGAATACTACGAGAACGAGGACAAGATGAACGAGCTCTTCGCTCGTCAGGCTGAAGTGCAGGGCATTCTCGACTCTACCGACGCTTGGAACCTTGAAACTCGCCTCAACCGTGCTATGGCAGCGCTCAATCTGCCACCAGCCGACCAAAAGGCTGAGCACTTGTCGGGTGGCGAACGCCGCCGTGTGGCTTTGTGCCGCCTGCTGCTCAAAAAGCCCGATGTGCTGCTGCTCGACGAACCTACCAACCACCTCGACGCAGAGAGTATCGACTGGCTGGAGCAACACCTCAACCAATACGAGGGCACTGTGATTGCCGTAACCCACGACCGCTATTTCTTGGACGACGTGGCTGGTTGGATTCTTGAACTTGACCGTGGCGAGGGTATTCCATGGAAGGGCAATTACTCATCATGGCTCGACCAGAAGTCGAAGCGCATGGCTCAAGAGGAAAAGGCAGCAAGCAAGCGCCGCAAAACGCTTGAGCGAGAGTTGGAGTGGGTGCGCATGGCTCCAAAGGCACGTCAAGCCAAGGGTAAAGCGCGTCTGAACTCCTACGACCGACTTCTCAACGAAGACCAAAAGGAAAAAGAGCAACACCTTGAAATCTTCATTCCAAACGGTCCACGCTTGGGCAACAATGTGATTGAAGCGCAAGGCATCTCTAAATCGTTTGGCGAAAAGGTGCTATACAAGGACCTCACTTTCACGCTGCCACCTGCTGGCATTATCGGTGTGATTGGCCCTAACGGTGTGGGTAAAACCACCCTGTTCCGCTTGATTATGGGACTGGAAACGCCAGACTCTGGTACTTTCTCTGTGGGCGAAACTGTGAAATTGGCTTACGTTGACCAACAACACAAGGACATCGACCCAACCAAGAGCGTTTACGAAGTGGTGAGCCAAGGCAACGAGCTGATGCGCATGGGCGGTCGTGAAATCAATGCGCGTGCCTACCTCAGCCGCTTCAATTTCGCCGGTGCCGACCAAGAGAAGAAGTGCGGCGTGCTTTCAGGTGGTGAGCGCAACCGCTTGCAACTGGCACTCGCACTGAAGCAAGAGGGCAACGTGCTGCTGCTCGACGAACCTACCAACGACATCGACGTGAACACGCTCCGTGCGCTTGAGGAAGGTTTGGAAGCGTTTGCAGGCTGTGCTGTGGTCATCAGCCACGACCGCTGGTTCCTCGACCGTATTTGCACCCATATCCTTGCATTTGAAGGCGATGGCAACGTGTTCTTCTTCGATGGCAACTATTCTGATTACGAAGTGAACAAGGCTAAACGCCTCGGTATTGAAGAACCAAAGCGAATCCGCTATCGCAAATTCGACGAACAGTAATTCAGCCTCTGCACAAGCAAGCAAACAAAATAAAAGGCTGTGCCACAATTATGAGTGGCACAGCCTTATTTATTTGATGTAATTTGGGTTACTTGATTTTCATACCCAGATTTTTCATCATGAATGCGTAATAATCAGCGGCTTCGTCGATGATTTTCGAGATAGGTTTGCCGCTGCCGTGACCAGCCTTGCTGTCGATGCGAATGAGTTTTGGCTGGTCGCCAGTGTTGGCAGCCTGAAGAGTGGCAGCGTACTTAAACGAGTGGGCTGGCACCACACGGTCGTCGTGGTCGCCTGTGGTCACGAGGATTGCAGGATATTTGGTGCCATCGTTCTTGATGTTGTGGAGTGGTGAATATGCACGCAAATATTCAAACATTTCCTTGCTGTCGTCGCTACGGCCGTAGTCGGGAGCCCAGTTCCAACCCACGGTGAACAGATGATAGCGAAGCATGTCCATCACGCCCACCTGAGCGATAACTGCACGGAAGAGGTCGGGACGCTGGTTGGTGACCGCACCCATCAGCAAACCGCCGTTTGAGCCACCTTGAATAGCGAGTTTTTCGCTTGAGGTGTACTTGTTGGCGATGAGATATTCAGCTGCTGCGATAAAGTCGTCGAACACGTTCTGCTTCTTCATCTTGGTGCCGTCGCGGTGCCATTTGTCGCCATATTCTGCACCACCACGAATGTTTGCCACCACATACACACCTCCATTTTCAAGGAAAGGAATGCGGTTCACGTTGAACGATGGCGTGAGGCTGATGTTGAAACCACCGTAAGCATAAAGCAATGTAGGGTTCTTGCCATTGAGTTTCATGCCCTTCTTGTGGGTGATGAACATGGGCACACGAGTGCCGTCTTTGCTGGTGTAGAACACCTGTTCGGTGATGTAGCGATCGCTGTCGAACTTCACGTTGGGCTTCCAGAAGAGTTTCGACTTGCCTGTAGCCATATCATAAGAATAGATAGAGCCAGGAGTGGTGTAGCTGGTGAAGTTGTAGAACACCTCATCGGTGTCCTCCGATGAACTAAAACCAGCGGTTCCGATGCCAGGAAGCAGAATTTCGCCCAAATTCTTGCCTTGCATGTCGAGCAGATAAGCGTGGCTTGCGGCATCTTTCTCATAATTCACGATAAAGTGATTTTTGCCTGCCATTTGGAGCGATTTGAGCATTGCGTCGCCCTCGGCAATAAACTCACGGCCTTTGCCCACGCCCAGATTGTCGATGTCGAACACAAGCACCTTTGCCATAGGGGCATTCTCGTTGGTGTAAATATAAATATGCTTATCATCGTTACCCACGGGGCTGAAATTGTAGTCGTAAGAGTTGTTGAGACGAATGAAGCGAGGGTTTTCGCTCTTAGTGTCTTTCACCAACAGCACATTGCCATCGCCACCGCTCTGATACATATACACAAAGCGTTCATCTTCGCTCACATAAGCCATGTGGAACATCAAAGGTTCCTCAAAACTGCGGAACACGAGTTCGTCTTGCGACTGTGGTGTGCCAAGTTTGTGGTAATACACCTTCTGATACTCGTTTTTGCTCGAAAGTTCGCTCTTTGGCGCATCGTAGGCACTGTAATAGAAGCCGTCGCCCTGCCATGAGGCATTGGTGAACTTCGCCCACACGATATGGTCGTCGAGCATTTTGCCCACCTTCATATCCTTCACATATATCTCATTCCAGTCGCTACCGCTGCGCGAAATGGTGTAAGCCATATAACGGCCATCTTTCGAAAAGTCCACCGACTTCAGCGCCACGGTGCCATCGTCGGAGAGTTTGTTTGGGTCAAGCACTTCACGAGGCGTGCCATCGAGCGAGTCCATTTCATACAGCACGCTCTGATTCTGCAAACCATTGTTCTTATAGAAGAAGTATTTACCGTGATGCTTGAAAGGAATGCCCATCTTCTCATAGTTTTGGAGTTTCATCATCTTCTCCTTCAAGGCATTGCGGAAAGGAATCTTCGAAATGTAGTCTTGGGTCACCTTATTTTCGGCTTCCACCCAAGCGGCGGTTTCGGCAGAATTGTCGTCCTCCAGCCAGCGGTAAGGGTCAGCCACCTTCACGCCAAAATACTCATCTACTTGGTTCACAGTCTTGGTTTTAGGATAAGCAATCGGTGATTGCGCAAAACCTTGAGCAGCAATAGCAGCCATCGTCAATAATAAAAGTTTCTGTTTCATATTTATCAGTATTAATTTCTCCACTAAGGTACCAATTTTTCCCCACATAACCCGAAAATCCCACACACGAAATTCAGAGGCTCACACAGATTCCGCGGATCTCACGGTTGTTGCATTAGTGGGTGGGAAATCTCACAGAATTTTTCCGCACCTTTGCTCCAAGGGTTCACACAGATTCAACGAGATTCAACAAAAACAATTATTCGTGCGATTCGTGAAATTCGTGGTTAAAAACCTGCCACAAATTATCACAAATTTCCACAAATTATTTTTGAAATCTGTGTGAGTTTTGGAAATCGGAGTACTCGGAGCACTCGGAGTACTCCGACATGCCCCACGACCTATCTGCCAACCTCCGTGAGATTTAACACCATCAAAAGAAAAATTCAGTGAGATCTGTGGGATCTGTGTGAGGCATACCCAGCACATAAATAAGGGGCTTGGATTAAAAAAAATCCAAGCCCACACAGGAAAACATTTTAAATATTATCGCTGGTTTTGCTCATCACTGAGCTACTCGCAGCATTAACAATTAACAAAATGGTATATTACTTTACAATCTTCTTTGATGACTTAGTGCCGTCGGTGTAAGTGGTCACAACCACATTCACACCTTCGAATGGACGGTCAGATGACACACCGAGCAGGTTGTAGTAGGTCACACCAGCCACAGTCTTTTCAGCGTCAACATCTTCCACACCGGTAGAGATATGTTCGTCTTTTACGATGGTGTGGCTCACCTTGGTGATATAGTAGTTAGGGTTGATGAGGTCGTTAACCGAAGTCACGCCACCGTTCACCAAATAGATTTCCACAGTCACCACGCCGTCGAAGGTCTCGCCCTTTTCGCAGATGCCAGCGAAGGAGATGTCAGAACCCACCTTATACCATGCACCATAACCACCATTTGCACCCGGACCACCTTCTACAATGCTTCTGCGTGCTGTTGTTTTAGGTTTTTGGTTAGTGCCCACTTCGTAGCTCTTCATACCCACAGCCTTTGGATAGAATTCGCCACCGTTGTAAGCATACCAGTTCACCACGCCTAAGCAACCGTTAAATTTAGAAGTGATATTGCCATAAAGAGCTTGGTTCACACCATTCACCACATAGTAGTTTGGCAGATAAGCATCGCCCTTCTTCACACGGATAATTGCATTGAGATACTTGGCTGCACGTGAGTCAGGAACCAAAGTAACGAATGCGTCAAGACCGTAGTTGAGGGCTTGTGGGTAGGTCAAGCCACCTTCTGAAGCATTACCATTACCACCTACGTGATTATTATCTTGCTTTCCAGCAACAGGAATTACGAGGTTTTTATCGTGCATTTTGCCACCTACTGCATTCTGAATTCTCTCTACATGCTCAGTGTCGGCGGTTGGTGTCCAGTATGAGTGTTGGCTTTCATATTTGCCACCAACTATACCATTGTTGTATTGAGTGTTGACACGAGTTGAGAAGCCAGCTTCCACTTCGTAAACAGCATAAATCACAAGACCATTGCCATCATCGCCGATGTGGTTATCGGGCACACTCCCCGCAGAAGGAACTTTGAAAATGATTTGGTGCTTAATGCCCGACACCTCAGTGTAAGGCACTTTGCTAAACCATGTAGTTTGTTCGCTGTCAAGTCCATTCATCTTATAAGCATAATAGAATCCCTTAAAGTTGAATGGAGAGATTGCTGGAGCGTTCAGTTGCACTTCTTGGTTGATACCCACGGTGAGCCATACATCAGAACCCACACTGTTGCCTTGTGTAGAAAGAGTGGTCTTTGATGCACCGCTGGTTGGCAAGCCCACCACCTTGATTTTTCTTACAGGGTTTGCGAAAGTGTAGATCTTAACGTCCTTATTAGAAATCACAAGTGAATTTGCAGCCGACACGCAGTAAGCGCTCACACGCAAATACCAGCCCTTCTTCTCATAAGCTGGGTCGCCGGTGTAGCCAAGAGCATTCCATACTTCCTCCCAAGTGAATGACTTTGATTCAGTTTGGAAATTGCCAATGCTTGCTTCTTTCTGAAGCACACCTGCTGCATTGAAAAATTCGAAATCGTAGAAAGTGTTCACCTGGGCAGTGTTCACATCGTAGATGTCGGGGTAGTTCACATAGTTTTTATGTGAAATAGTGATTGTTGGGCGGTCTGCTGTATTGTAAGAATCGTAAGTTGAAGAAGCTGGCTCAATTACAGGAGCATCAATCTTCACAGGCTCAGGTTGTTCAGCACCGTCAATAAGGTCGCCGATACGGAGGTTGATGTAATATTGACCCATCACCCAGTCGCCCCAGTGGGTGGCTGCGGTATTATTGTTTCTGTCGCCGTCCATGTGACGAATAGCGTAAGGATAAGCCTCCATGAGCACTGCAATGGTGCCATCTTCTTGCATAGAGAGCGAGCTGTATTGTGCAGATTCATCCATACCGCCAATACCTAATTTCTTTTCTCCACCATTAGTGTTGTCGAATGGATCGAAGAGGTCAAGACTGCGAGTCCAACTCAATCTACCCGAAGTACTGGCTTTGGCGTAGTAAGCTGAAAGGCTTGTGCGTGCGTTGTCGTCACCGTGAGCCCAGTCCTTAGGAATAGTGTGAATAACGTAAGTACCTTGATTTGCTGTAGTGTAGTTGATGAGGTCGCCATTACAGCCACCAGCCAAAGTCATACCACTTTGCGAAACCTCTGTAACGGTAGCAGTAGTGGCAGAAGTGAATTTCAAGCGGTAGAACTTACGGAATCCTGTTCCATAATAACGAGCCGACATCAAATATTCGTTTTCGCCAATCTGCACGAATTGAGTTTCGTCTAAGCTCGCGCTATTATCTCTAATGTATTTCGAACCGCCAACTGTAACATTTGTCCAAACGTTCTTGTCTGGGTCATAAGTCATACAGTAAACACGGTTCTTGCTCTCCGACACAGAGTAGCCAGTATTTGGAGAAGTGCTTGTGCGCAAGCCCACCAAAGCTTTGCCTTTGAGATAGCCATTCTTACCCACGCAGATGTTACCTGGCGAGATATTGCCACGATAGCCATCATAGAGGTCTTTATTCATCACAAATTCAGAGCTCCAGCTCTTGCCGTTGTCGCGGCTCACCTTCCAAACCACATCTGAAGAACCATCGCTGGTACTACCAGAAAGACCGAAGCCGTGGATAGCGGTAGCGATCACAGTACCGTTAGCGAACGAGGCAACAGCACCATCGCCATAGCCCTTCCAGTATTTACAGCCAGCACCATCTTCTGAACCTTGGAAAATCACGATATAATCGCTCCATGTCTTGCCATTGTCTGACGAACGGCGAGAAACAATATCGATATTGTTCGACACATCGTGGATGTGATTCTTACGGGCATCGCTCAATGCCACGAGCGTACCGTCGGAAGCACGGGTGATAGCAGGAATACGATAGTATTTTGAATACTCTTCAGAGGTCGCAAATTTTGCATAGCGTGGAGCATAAAGTAGCTTGAACTGAGGCACAATCACACGACCACCACCTTCACCAGAATAGTTGTTGTCGGTATTAATGGTGTTATTCAGCACTTTATCAATCACACCACCCACGCGAGTGAAGTTGCGCTTTGTGCCGCCAATCAATGGCAAATTCTTCAAACCACCAATTTCTTCTGCGCTTCTCACGTTGGCTACCAAATAAATCATATATTCACCTGCATCGAGCTTCAAGTTGCTGGTGAAAGTGGTAGATACGCCTGCATCAGGCACTTCGTGAGTAGTTCCGAGCAAAATAGCACCGCAGTTCTTTTCAGGGTGGCGAGGGTCGAAAATGTGAGCGAAGGTGTTTTCAAACGAACCATACGCAGTTTTATCAGAAGTGTAGTCCTTATTTTTGTCGCGCTTTCGGGCATACACGCTGATTGCGCTAAGGTAACCTTTGTGACCAAACAAGCGGTAAGTGATGGTTGGAATATCGTTAGCGCTGAGGCTTACGCAAGCCGAAGCCAGCACTTGGTTATTATTACCCAAACCGATATAGCCTACTTCTTGATAGCCAGCATTGTTTTGCCAAGCCTTCAACTGTTTGTGAATAGTTGGCTTGCCATCGCCTGAGCCTGTTGAACCAGAAGTTTCTTGAGTCACTTCATAGAAGTGCCACTTTGAAGGGGCATAATTGCTTAAAGAAGTTGTGGTCATTTTGCCATTTTCGTAAGTCAAATAGCCATATTTATAACCCCAATCCCACACTCTAACATATAGCTGAGTATATCCAGTACCTGAGGCCACAGTGAAGTAAGTAGCACTTGTGCTCCATTTGAAAGAGTAGCCATCATTGTAAGAAGCCTGTGGGCCATAAGTGGTGCCGTTAACGAGAGCTACGGTAGTACCACTCTTCTTTACAGTAAACACATAAGCCAAATGATCAGCATCGGTGACAGCTTTTTCAGATTTGGCTACTTCACCATTGTTGTAGCCAACCAATTTACTTGCGCCAATGTTGTACATCACAACCTTAGCACCATTTGCAAGGTTTGCCAAGTCAGCGGGGGTGTCCGAAACTTTGTAAGTCGCGGCATTGGCGCTGAAGCCAAACAGCAACGTCAGTAACGCAAGAAGAAACCTGGTTCTCCCTGTCAATTTTTTGAGTTTTTTAAAATAGCTCATAGCATTTTGAATGTTAATCTCACTTTCCCATAGTGAGAGTATTAAAAATATTAGTGTTAATAAAAAAGTTTTCCTTTTAGCCTATGCTATTCACAATTAACGCTTTCCTGTAGCGATTAAGATGCTGGTTAATTCACACTTAATCAAATGAAGGTTAGGTGAATACTATATAATGTGCAAATTTAACGATAAATTTCCGAATTCCTCAAACTTCCCCCAACCCCAAACCCAACCCCACACGCTTTTTTAATATCATTTAACAACTAATTCCCCACACAAATCACACTTTATAGGTTGCTTAGCCTCACACAGATCCCACTGTTTTTTGGGGCTCACACAGATTTCACAGATCCCACGGTTTTGCACGCCTGGTGTTAAATCTCACAGATGCTCTCCGCACCCTCTCTCCCTTATGCCTCACACAGATTCAACGAGATTCAACGAAAAAGTAATTCAACAGAGAATTAGTAATCGTCGTCGAAATCATCTTCATCATCTTCGTTGTCAAAGTATTCGGTGAGTTCGTCGGTGTTTTGGCGGTAGTCGTAATCTACCATCATGTCGTGGTCTGGGTCACCGTTATAGGCTCCGTAATCGTCGTATTCATCCATGTTTTTGAAAGATTAATTGGTTTTAGAAAAATGAGGGCGGTTTTTTTTAGGAAAGCCGCCCTCGGTAGTTGTTTGTTATGGGATAATTGGGTTATTTTTTTGTTGCTTTTTTTGTGGGTTTCTTTGCTGCAGGCTTTTTGGCAGCCGTTTTTTTGGCTGGTGCTTTTTTGGCTGGCTTTTCTTCCAGTGCAGGTTTATCTACTGGGAAATCGCCTGTGGTGTCCTTCACAATGTTGTTGCGGAGCATTTCCACCTCGCGGTTGAGTTGGCTGATTTCGTTAGATTGGTTGCGGATGGTGAGCAACAATGCGTTCAATTCCTCATTGTCGATTGACTCTGGGTATTGCTCTTGCACACGAATCATGAAATCGCTAAGCACATTCATATAGTTGGTGAATGCGGTGTAGGGCGAATCGTAGGGGCTGTAGTGCGAGTGCACTGAGCCGTCTTCGTTGTGCTTGGTGCTCATATAGAAGAAGTGGTCGCTTGCCTGGAGATAGTACCAGTCTTGCTTGATGCGGCGGTCTTGGCAAAGGCGCACACGCTCACCGATGGAGTAGAGTTTCTTCACAGCCTCCTGCTGGAGAGTGTTGCCGAGCCATGCGCTGGTGTCGCGCGCCTCGTCTGCCCAAGAAATTGGGTGCATCACTGGCATTTCGCCCACCGATTTCATTTTTGAAATCACTTCGCTTGGGGTGAAGAACTCGATGCCCTTTTCGGCCGCAAAGCGTGGCAACGCCTTCATAAACTCGAAGATGCCGCTTTCGCGTGGCTGCATTTCGCCGAAAGTCTCGTAGTTCATAAAGAGGTTGACGAGTTGTTCTTCTTCAGGAAGCGATGCAATCCAGTCGATATACTTATCGGCAGTGAGCGGATACGATGCCCAATCGGGGTTGCTGAAGCGGAACGAAATGTCGTCGCTCAATTTAGAGTTCTTCAACAGCAACTTCAGTTTTGGTGCCACAGGCGAAGAATAAACGTAGTTAGGCGACTTCCAGCCCAAAATGTGCTTTGCGCCTTCGGTAATCACGCCCTTGAAGCCCATATTCTGAACCATAGCAGAGATGTCGTCGTCGTAGATAAGCTCGGTGTTGCGGAACACCACTGGGTGCTTGCCAAAGAGTTGGAAAATCTTCTTGTCGTGGTCCTTCACCTGTGCCACAAACTCATCGGGATCTTCAAGCGAAGCGAGCGAGTGGGCGTAGGTTTCGCTGAGAAATTCCACGCAGCCGGTGTCAGCCAATTCCTTCATCGACTCGATGAACTCTGGCACATAGATTTCGAGTTGCTCAAGAGCTGTGCCGCTGATTGAGAATGCCACTTTGAACTTCTTGCCATACTGCTTAATCATATCAAGGAGCATTGCATTAGCTGGCAAATATGAGCGCTGTGCAATGCGGGTGATAATTTCATCGTTGGCAAAATCATCGTAATAGTAATGGTCGTTACCAATGTCGAAGAATCGATAATTCTTCAGGCGGAATGGCTGGTGTATCTGGAAATAAAAACAAATTGCTTTCATTGCTTTATTTTTTAGTTGTTGATTTTAGTCGTTTAAGATTGTTTTATCGGTTGATGAGACTCTTGTAAATGTCGATGACTTTGGCACCTGCCTTTTCCCACACAATCTGCTTCACTTCCTCAAGTCCCTTTTCGCGCAGTTCCTTATACATGGCAGGATACTTGATGATAGAATAGATGGCGTCGGCTATGGCGTTGGTGTCCCAATAGTCAACTTTAATCACATTATTAAGAATTTCGGCACAACCGCTCTGCTTGGAGATAATGGACGGTACGCCCATCTGCATGGCTTCAAGTGGAGAAATACCAAAAGGCTCACTGACCGATGGCATGATATACACATCGCTGGCTTTGAGCATCTCGTACACCTCCTTGCCTCGCAGGAAGCCTGCGAAGTGGAAACGGTCGGCGATGCCACGACGCGCTGCCAAACGAATCATCTTCTCCATCATGTCGCCACCGCCAGCCATCACAAACTGCACACCACGCACCTTGCTCAGCACCTGTGCAGCTGCTTCCACAAAGTATTCGGGTCCCTTCTGCATGGTGATGCGGCCGAGGAAAGTGACCACCTTATCGTGCTTTGGCGGCACGGTAACGTTGAGCAATTCCTCGCTCAGCGGCTCCACTGCATTGTGCACAGTGGTCACCTTTTCGGGTGAAATGCCGTATTTCTCAATCACGGTGCGGCGAGTAAGGTTGCTTACGGTGATAATGTGGTCGGCATTGTTCATTCCGTCTTTCTCGATATTGAACACTGTGGGGTTGACGTTGCCACGGCTTCGGTCGAAGTCGGTGGCATGAACGTGAATCACCAATGGCTTGCCTGTGACCTGCTTGGCGTGAATGCCGGCAGGATAGGTGAGCCAGTCGTGAGAGTGGATAATATCGCATGGAATGGTGCGTGCAATCACACCAGCCACAATCGAATAATTGTTGATTTCCTCAACGAGGTTGTCGGGGTAACGACCGGAGAACTCAATGCAGCCCAGGTCGTTGGTGTTCATATAATTGAAATCACTGTAGATGTGATTTCTCAAATCAAAATAAGTCTGAGGGTCCATCACATTGCCGATACGGCTTTGCACATATTCGCTGCTCACGTCGCGCCATGCGATAGGCGTGGTGTTGGCGCCAATGATTCGTGCAAATCCCTTCTCTTCGTCGCCCCAAGGCTTGGGTATAACGAATGTGATGTCCATGTCGCCGCAATCGTACATACCTTTCGTAAGACCGTAGCTTGCGGTTCCGAGACCACCGAGAATATGAGGGGGAAATTCCCAACCAAACATTAAAGCTTTCATATCGTCAGGTTAATATCAATTTACGGTTAAACATCAAGATTTTTCAACAAACGCAACACGCGGAGAATCTCGCCCACATTGGCAGCGAAGCTCACTGCGCCACGGCCAATGAATGGAGGGTTGCCGTCGTAAAGTTCTGATAGGGTGCCGATAGCGCCTTGCGACATTTCGTCCTCGAAGCCAATCATCATGCGATTCACGAACGAGAGGCCGCCAATGCCAAACACCTTCACATAGGCGTGGCAGTAGAAGCCCATAAGCCAAGGACGAGCCGACCCAGAATAATAAGCCTTTTCGCGCTGCTCTGGATTGCCCACATACCAAGGATTATAGCCGTAGCTGTTAGGGCTCAATGTGCGAAGCCCCTTAGGGGTGAGCAACTCGCGGGTGATGAAGTCGAGAATGCGCTTGCGCTGGCGACGGTCGAGCGGTGTGTGGTCAACACCCACTGCAATCACCATATTTGGACGAACGCTCAAATCGGTGTATGAGCCGTTCACATAGTCGTAGAGATAACCATAGTCGTTAAGGAACGTGGGGGCGAAAGACTCGGCGTAAGCGTCGCTAATCTTCTGCCAGCGTTCCACACGGCTCTGCATCTGCTTGTCGTCGGCATACATCTGAAGCAGGAACATGAGCGCGTTATACCACAGCGCGTTGAATTCCACCAGATAGCCTGTGCGAGGAATGAGCGGAGTGCCATCGGGGCGCGCAGAATCCATCCACGACATAGGTTGGCGTGTGCCATCGGTGCGCACCAAGCCGTTGTCGTCGACTTGCAGATTCGGGTGCTTGCCGTCGATAATAAAGTCGATGAGCTGTGCCACCAGTTCGCCATAACGCTCGCGTGCTGTAGGCACATCGGTATCGTGTGAATAGCGCTGAATAGCCCAAGCAGCCCACAGTGGCACATCGGGAAGGTCGATGCCTTGCAAATGCTTGTCGGGCTCACCAGTTTCCATCCAGCGAGTGAAAGCCTCTTTGGCGGTGTCCATAATAGCCTCGAAGTCGGGGCGGTGGTGATTGGAGAGCGTGCAGCCTGGGAGAGCGATAAACTCATCGCGCGCACGCACCTTGAACCATGGATAGCCTGCAAGCATATAATGCCCGTCGGCGTTGGTCATATAAAATTGCTTCGCACTGTTTTTAAGACAGTTGTAGAAACTGGTGCGAGGTGTGCGAGTTTTAATTTCATCTTCATACATCTTGGTGAGCTGACGAGTGTTCACCTCGCTCACGCCAGCCGAGAAGATGATGGTGTCGCCCTTCTTCATGTCCACCTCAAAGTAGCCAGGCACATACAGGTCCTCGGTGTAAGGAATGCCTCGCTCCTGATCCTTGATATACTCGATGCCTTTATACCAGTGGGGGTCGAACACAAACTTTGGCTTGTGGTTCACCTGCATAAAGAGTTCAGGATAGCCCTCGTACATGCATGTGGAAATGCCGTTCGACACTTCCTTGTAATCGCGACTTGCCACTTGGTTTTCAACGCAAAGGTCGTTGGCATTGCGGAACGCTAAGAATGGACGGAACTGGAGCGTGGTCTTAGAGTGAGCATCTACCAGGGTATAGCGGATAAGGATACGATTCTCGTTAGTGATAAAGATTTTCTCACGCTTCAGAATCACGCCACCTACACGAAACGTATGAGTAGGCACACGTTCGCAATCGTACTCTCTGATGTACTTGTGACCATTAGGACTGTACACGCCACCGGAATACCTGTGCAAGCCAAGGTTGAAAGGCGCACCGTGCTGAATCACCGTTTCATCAAGCGACGACAAGAGCACATGGCTATTGTCGTCAATTTCAGGAACAGGAATCACAAGAAGTCCGTGCTGCTTTCTTGTATTGGCTCCCACAATGGTAGTGCAGTGGTATGCACCAGATTGATTCGTGCGCAGCACCTCCAAGCGGAGCGACTGCTCAAGATTAATCAAAAGATTCTTATCAAATTTAAGATAACTCATGATAAGCGGTATTATGGGATATTTTTAGTTAATAATTTCCGTTGTTTGGTTTCGTTACGAATTTACATTTTTTTTGCAACTCTCGCAAATAAAATCGACTCTAATTCTCCAAATCGGCAAATAATATGGTGAATTTTCGGAAAACGCATTTTCACAGCCGAAAACGGTTCAGTGGATAAATGCTGGGGGCACAGAAACAAAAACATAAAAAACAGCCTTTTAG
>SAMEA104315424__coassemble_905_pt1 | contig 16153 bp, 15 predicted proteins | sample SAMEA104315424__metabat2_low_PE_030 | metagenome-assembled genome bin SAMEA104315424 (sample SAMEA104315424) | gut metagenome | biome: Monkey gut; feature: monkey-associated habitat; material: faeces | place: China | collected 2013 | reverse complement strand
GCCTACACACATCAAATTCCTAACGGAATTTCATCGCATCTTCTTCGGGACAACTCGTATATCATTTCCCAAAGAAAAGCAAAAAGAAATCGGGCTTGCTGAAAAACACAAACCCCACACAATCCGTGAGATTTCCCACCCACAAAAAAATCAGTGAGATTCGTGAGATCTGTGTGAGCCCTAAAAAACACAACCCCCCACACAATCCGTGAGATTTCCCACCCACAAAAAAAATCAGTGAGATCTGTGAGATCTGTGTGAGCCTAAGAAAAGAAGTCTTATTTTTCCTCCAGGAGTGCCACAGCGTAGGCAGAGATACCTTCTTCACGGCCAGTGAAGCCGAGGCGTTCGGTGGTGGTGGCTTTGATGCTCACCTGGCCAAGCGTGCACCCCATGCACGCCGCAAGTTGTTCCTGCATGGCTGGGATATGAGGATTGATTTTTGGGCGTTCGGCGCAGATAGTAATGTCGCAGTTGCCTAATTTATAGCCCTGCTCATCAATCAGGCGTGCCACCTCACGCAAGAGTTTACGGCTGTCGATACCCTTATAGCGAGGGTCAGTGTCGGGGAAATGGTAACCAATATCACGCAGACACGCCGCACCCAGCAGCGCATCGCACAGCGCATGTATCGCCACATCGGCATCGCTATGACCGAGCAAACCAAGCGTGTGCTCAATTTTCACGCCACCAAGCCATAATTCACGGTCGCTCACCAGACGGTGAACGTCAAATCCCATTCCTATTCTCATATCATCAAATTATTTACGGCCGAAAAGGTTTCTAATGCCGTCCATGTCAAACGACAAGGTGAAACGAAGCGTCTGGTCGAGTGGACTGTTTTGCGCAGTTGCAATCATATACGATGCATCGATGCGCAGCACATTGAGTGCAAAACCGGCACCGAAACCGAAATATTGACGACCACCGGCAAACTTGCTCTCGTGGAAGTAACCGCCACGGAGGAAGAATTGCTGATTATAAGCATATTCTGCACCCAATGAATAGGTGATACGCTTGAAAGTGTTCTTATCGAAAGAGTCGAAAATACCCGAAATCGACGATTTGTCTTTCCACGCCTGAAGTGCGGTTTCATATTCCTCATTGTCAGTAAATTCCGACAAACGAGGTTTCGGAGGCACTAACAACTTATTGGCATCGAGCGTGAAAGTGAGGTTGTGATAGTCAGCCAATGGGAATGTGAAGGCTGTACCAATACGCAGGTTGGTAGGCAAAAACGCAGGGTTGTCGCCATGGTCATACGACACCTTTGAACCCACATTCGAGAGGTTGAAACCCCACGACCATTGGCACTCGTTGCGGCCAATAATTGGGTAGGTGGTGAAATAGCCCGAAATGTCGGCGGCAAATGCCGAAGCACCCTTGTTGCCCTCTGTTGCTGAGTATTCCGAGTAACCGAGGTCACTGTAAATGTAGCGCAAAACCACACCCATTGAGAATTTTTCGCTCAACTTGCGGGAATAACCCAAGTCAACCGACATTTCAAATGGATTGATACTTCCGATAGATGTGCCGCTCTCTTCTGAGCCTTGAATCTCACCCAAAGAGAAATAGCGGAGCGAGGCACTCACAGCCTGGTTGTCGCCACTGCCAATTTTCCAGTAGCCGGCAAGGTTTGCCAAGAAAATGTCGTTCACAATCTTGCGCATCCATGGCGTGTAACTGAGCGACACACCTGCCGTGCTTTCGGCGAATGCGTATTTTGAAGCGTTCCAGTATTGAGAGTTCACATCAGGATCTGTAGCCGCACCAAGGTCACCCATTGAGGCACCACGCGCGTCTGGCGAGATGCCAAGAGAGTTCACACCTGTGGTAAGAGGATTAAAATCCTGGCTTTTAATGTCGTCGTCGGCATGTGCAGCCAGTGCGCATGTAGCAAACATGGCTACGAATATAAAAGATTTTATCAATTTCATCTATCTACGTAATATTAGTTATTAATTATAACTGCAAATCACTTCTATTATTGTGTGCCTTCCCCACTTTTTAGAAAAAAAGTGCCACCCTCCAGCCATATTTGAAGGGTGGCACCATATATGTGTCTTCAACTGTTGTTCAACATTAATCGCGGCTGCCGAAAATGCGGAGCAAGTGGAGGAACAAGTTGATGAAGTCGAGGTAAAGTGTCAAAGCACCGATAGCGGCAAGTTTGCCCACATTGCGCTCGCTTGTTTCCATTGCCATTTGCTTAATCTTTTGCACGTCCCATGCGGTGAGGCCGATAATGATTATCACACCTGCTGCACTGATACCCCAAGCCAAAGCAGAACTTGCAAGGAAGATGTTCACCACCGACACGATGATAAGGCCAATAAGCGCCATCACCAGAATTGAGCCCATCTTGGTGAGGTCTTTTTTAGTGACATAGCCGTAAATTGCCATCGCACCGAATGTGCCTGCTGTGATGAAGAAGGTCTTCACGATTGAATCGCCGGTGTAGGCGAAGAAGATTGGGGTGAGCGTTACGCCTGTAATTGCTGAATAGAGATAGAATAGGAGCGAAGCAGTGCCAGCACTCATCTTATTGATGCCTGCTGTGAGCCAAATCACCAAGCCGAGTTGAGCGAAAATCAAGCCAAAGAACATAATTTTGCTTGAGAACACCGCATCAAGAAGAGCTGGTGTGGTGGCAATGCCCAACGACACAAATGCGGTAACAAGAATACCCATAAACATCTTGCCGAATATGCGTTGCATGGTCTTGGAGAGATACGACGACATACTCAGTTCTGCTTGAGCAGCCGAAGCGGTGCTGAAGCTTTGTTGACCATTGAGATAATCCAAATTGTTCATAATAATTTACTTTTTAAAAGTGAATAATTTCTTTTCAGCATAAAGATAGCAAAAAGCGTGCCAAATATAATTACATGCGTTCGGGCACTTCCACACCGAGCAAACTGAAGCCGCGACGAATGATGTCGGCCACGGTGCGAGAGAGGTGCAGACGGAATGCGCGAGCCACACCGTTTTCTTCTTTCAAGATGCTGTAGTCGTGATAGAACTGGTTGTAGCCCTTTGCCAATTCAAACACATAGTTGGCAATGAGTGCAGGGCTGTAGGTGCGACCTGCCTCCGATACCACTGATGGGAAGTCGGCAATGCGTTGAATGATTTCAATTTCCTTTTCGTTTGGCTCGTAAGCAGTGATATCGGTTGCGGCATCAGCCTCGTCGCTCTTGCGGAGCACCGAGCGAATACGCGCGTAGGTGTATTGCACGAATGGACCGGTGTTGCCGTTGAAGTCGATTGATTCTTGTGGGTTGAACAGCATGTTCTTGCGTGGGTCAACCTTGAGAATAAAGTATTTGAGCGCGCCCAAACCGATGATGCGATACACATCGTCCATTTCATCTTCGGGCACACCTTTGAGGCGGCCTTCGCTCATCTTGCGAGCGGTGGCAATCATTTCGTCCATCAGTTCATCGGCATCCACCACAGTGCCTTCGCGACTCTTCATCTTACCGTTTGGCAGTTCCACCATACCGTAAGAGAAGTGAATCAAGTCCTTACCCCAACTGAATCCGAGTTTGTCGAGCAAGAGTGAGAGCACTTGGAAGTGATAGTTTTGCTCATTGCCCACCACATAAATCATCTGGTCGATTGGGTAGTCTTGGAAGCGGAGTTTGGCGGTGCCGATATCCTGTGTCATATACACAGAGGTGCCATCGGTGCGGAGCAGCAATTTTTGGTCAAGTCCGTCGGCGGTGAGGTCGGCCCACACCGAGTTGTCGTCCTTGCGGTAGAAAATGCCCTTTTCAAGACCTTCGAGCACCTTTTCTTTACCTTCGAGGTAAGTGTTGCTTTCGTAGTAAATCTTGTCGAAACTCACACCCATGCGTGCGTAGGTTTCGTCGAAACCGGCATACACCCATTCGTTCATGGTGCGCCAGAGCGAACGAACTTCCTCGTCGCCGTCTTCCCACTTCTTGAGCATGGTGCGTGCCTCTTTCATCAAGGTAGAGTTTGCCTCAGCCTCTTCTTTGGTCATGCCGCCGTCCATGAGCTGCTGCAACTCTTCTTTATAGTGCTTGTCGAAAGCCACATAGAAGTCACCAATCAGGTGGTCGCCTTTCTTGCCGGCCTTTTCAGGAGTGATGCCGTTGCCCCACTTGAGCCATGCCAACATAGATTTGCAGATGTGAATACCACGGTCGTTCACAATGTTGGTTTTCACCACTTTATTGCCGTTTGCCTCCATAATCTTGGCAAGGCTGAAGCCGAGCAGATTGTTGCGGACGTGGCCTAAGTGAAGTGGTTTGTTGGTGTTGGGCGATGAGTATTCAATCATCACCAGGCGGCTATCGTCGGTCACTGGCTTGAAACCGAAGTTTTCGGTAGCCTCTACGCTTTGGAGCACTGAAGTCCAGAACGATGGCTTGATGGTGATATTGAGGAAGCCTTTAATCACATTGAATTTCTCCACTGCCTCACAGTTGGCAACCAGATATTCGCCAATCTCTTGCGCTGTGTCTTCAGGACGCTTGTGTGAGGCTTTCAGGAATGGAAACACCACAATGGTGAGATTACCCTCAAACTCCTTTTTGGTGGTGGAGGGCACAATGCTTTCGGCAGCCACTTCTGCGCCATAAAGTGCTTTCACAGCATCGGCGGTGGCTTGAGATAAGATATTATCTATCGACATAAATCTAACTTTATCAAAAAATTACACAATATTTCAATTTACAAAGTTACGAAAAAGAAATGACATTTTCAGAAATTCCCCACCATAACTTACCCACTATCAAGCACTACAGTAGGGACGCGATATTTCGCGTCCGCCACAGAACACTGATACACAAACAATTACACCACCTTCTCCACCTTAAAGGCTTTGGCGTAGAGCAAATAGCCCTCCACGGGGGCGTGCCATAGGTCGGAGAGGAATCGGCAATAGGTTTGCACCTGTCGCTTGTAGGTGGCTTGCTGCTTCTCGCCTGGGGTGTCGCCAAACTTGTAGTCAATCACATAGATGCTGCCATCGGTGGCACGCACGATGCGGTCGGGGCGCAGGTGATGCGCACGGTCCGACGCTGTGGGCGGTATGTAGATGGAACGCTCGTTATACACCTTGTTGCCTTTGGCAAACCAATACTCCGTTTGCTCATCGGTCATCAGTCGGTCCAAAAACGCCTCGGCACGGCTTAAATTCCAGTATTGCTCATCGTCGGCGGTGATGATGCCTCGCTTCACCGCATAACTTATCGCCTTTTTCACTTGCTCGGCGGTGCGAATACGGCTCATGATGTGGTGCATACGCTTACCGCTCTCCTGAATTTTTGTGGCAAGTTCGGGGAGTTTCACCCTCAAGCGGTCCAGAATTGGCGATACGGTGTAGTCGGGCATCATTTCCTGTGTCACTTCCTGCGTCTCCTCAGGTACTTGTGCCTCGTAGCAGTCTTCCTTACCGATACAATAGTAGGCTACGCAGCCGGCGGCTTCGGGAATGTCGCTTTTCACCGTATTACAGCCCTCCAATTTGGGGAACGAGGTAAGCAAATGCTCGTTGATTTTGGTGATGGGCTTGTCGTCTGCCAAGTCTTTCTCTACGGGCGCAAAGATGTGAAGCGACTGGCGTGGACGCGTGAATGCCACATACGATTTGTTGAGGCTGTCGATCACGCAGTCTTCAAGCAGCGGTGATGAGAACGACTCAAACTGCTTCATCTTGGCAAGCGTATTGCCCGGAATGGGGATAAGTGGCGGAACAAGAGCGGAGTCGGCGGCAGTGGGTGGAACTTCCAGATATGGGTGGTCCATGCCGTCGGGGTTGAGCCAGTTGTCTTTCGGCAACCAGCACAAGCGGTCCATTTGCTCCATGTCCCAATCGGCAAGCGGCACAATCACGCATGGGCGTTCCAAACCCTTCGCCTTGTGAATGGTCATCACTTCCACAGCATCGTCGTTTTGCCCTGGAGAAATCGCCAACTTGTCTTTTTTCATTTCCCAATACTTCAAAAACTCATAAATGGTGCCGCCATTGGAGCGCTGCGTGCTGAAGTCGAGCACCACGCCTTGAAGTGCCAAGAGGAATGAGGTCTCGGCACCCTTGTTGAGCCCTATCGGCTCCAGATATTCCTTGATGATTTTATCCACCACGCCCACGAGGCTTGCTTGCTCGTTCTTTGGGTTGGGTAGCAGGTTCTTGAGTTGGTCGGCAAAGATTTCCACCTGTTCCTCCACCGGTTTTTGGCGAAGGTCGTCGTTGTTGCGAAACACCTTTTCCATCAGTTCGCCGGCATCGGCATTTTCCCCAGCCTTGCCCAACGCCTGACCGAAGTCGTGCAGCGTTTTATAGTAGAGTTGGTCTTTGAGGCGCTTTTGCATCAACTTTTGCATAGTGGGCTTGCCGGTGTCGATGTCCTCATCTTCGTCGCTGTGCGCATGTTGCGTTGAGTTGATGAAATAAAGCACACTAATCACCATGCGCACCGCAGCCGAGTTTTGCAGCAACAGTGATTCTGCCGACACGATATTGATTAAACGGTCGGGGTATGCCTTGTTGTGCTCCAAAATGGCGTTCACCACTTCGTCGCCTTCTTTGTTGCGGTTCACCAGAATCAGGATTTTCCCGAATGGATAGTTGTATTTATTGTGCTGTTCGAGAATATACTCCGGCAAATGCTTGAGCACACCCTCTTTACCGTAATACGGCTGACCGTCGCCACCTTTCAAATATGGCAGTGGTCCACTCGATTTTGTGGGCGTGCCATACACCAAATTGAGTTTCACAAAGCCCTTAATGCGCGCGGCCTCTTTCGCCTCATCGGAGTAGGCGGGATAGTCTTGATGCAGTTTGCCGTAGGTGGTCTGGAGTTTTTTAAACGACACACGATTCTTGGCGTAATAGTCGAGGATTTGCTTGAAAAACTCATTATTGAAGTCAATCACCAGTTTTGTGCTTCGGCGATTGATGTGCAGGTCCTCCGAATCGTCGTATTCCGAACTGAAATCGGTGGGCAAATCGTTTTGAAACAAGTTGGGGTCGCTGTTGCGGAAGCGGTAAATACTCTGCTTCTCATCACCGATGATGAGGTTGTAGTTGGCGCCGCTGAGGCTGTTTTCGAGCAATGGTTTGAAATTCTCGTACTGCTTGCGGCTGGTGTCCTGAAATTCATCAATCATAAAGTGATTGAGCCACATACCCATACGCTCATATATGAATGGCACATCACATTCCACCACCTTGTGAATGAGGTCGGTGGTGTCGGATATGAAAATCTGATTGTTGTCTTTGCGGTATTGCTCCAAATTCTCGTCAATCTTTCCGAGCAAACCAAGTTGCCAAAGGTTGGAGACGATGCTTTTGGTCACGTCCACGGTTTCTTTCCAACCGATAAATCCCTTCAGCATTTCCTGAAAGGAGAGAAGTTCGTGCCCTATCTGGCTCTCAGTGAGTGCGCCTTTTTTGAATGCACCTTTCAGTTTGTCGATATTTTCGGCATACGTCGCGATGGTCTTCACGCTGGAGCCTAACGATTGCAGGTCGCTCACCATCATCAACTTGGTGATTGGAGCCCTTTTGTTCAACTGGTCGGCACCAATGCCCATTCCTTCAATGAAGTTTTTCACCTCTTTGTGGAAGTTGCCGATTTTTTCCTCGTAGGCTTTCTTCACATCCACCAGTGCCTTTCTGAACGCCAGCAAAGCCGATTTCTTACCGGAGCCAATGTCGGAAAGATACGCCTTGATGTCGGCGTGGTGCTTCATGAAATTTTCATTGCCAAGCACCTTTGCAAACGATGCCAAATCGCTGGCGGTTTTGTTGCCGAAAAAGTTCCAGTCGCTCTGACTGCGCACCTGCTCGGTCACATAGTTGTTGATCCACTCGCCGAGCATTCCCGAATTTCTGCCGTCACCAATGCTCTGCATCAATCCCTGCACAGCCTGAAGGGTGGCAAAATTCTCATCGAGTTGGAGGTCGTAGTCATACTCGCGGTCGAGCTCATACACGAAGTTGCGCAGCACCGTTTGGAAAAACGAGTCGATGGTGCTGATATTGAATGCTGTGTAGTCGAACAGAATATCCTCAAGCGCAGCCTGTGCCGCCACCTTCAAGTCTTCGGGCGAGGTGGTGGGGTGTGCTTCCTGAAAATATTGCTGATACGCCCCACAAGTGCCGTTCGACAATTCATATAGGCGCACGATGATGCGCTCCTTCATTTCAGCCGTCGCCTTATTGGTGAAAGTGATGGCCAAAATGTGTTGGTGATAACAGCTGTGGAGGGGGCGGAGTTTGCCGCTCTTGTCCCAGAGTAACTGTTCAATATACACTTTTGCGAGGGTATAGGTCTTACCTGCGCCAGCCGAAGCCTTGATAACGTGAAGATTCTTGGTGTGTGTCATTTGTAGCAAAGGTTTGATGTGAATGATAGAAATTAGTTGTCAGATGTTAGATGGTACGGGCTTTGAAGCCTTTTTGCTTGAGCTGCTGCACCACTTTCTCGCGGAAGTCGCCTTGAATCAAGATTTCACCGCCACGAGCCGAACCGCCCACGCCACAGTGTCGCTTGAGTTCGGCAGCGAGTTCTTTCAAGGCTTCGTCGTCGCACAGCAGGTCGGTGACGAGTGTCACTTTCTTGCCGTTGCGTCCTTTCTTATCGAGCAGCACATTCACCATCTGCTTTCCTTGCTGCGCGAGGGCATCGCCAGCAGGCTCTTCCACAGGGTTTTGCGCTTGTTTGATTTCTTCATCGGTGGGCACGTCGATATTGAATGCTGCCCCAAGTTTTTCTCTCCAATCTTGCATAGTGTCGTAATCATTTGCCCCACCGCCATGAAATATGCTGAATGTGGGGTTGTTTCTACAAAAATAGTGCTAAAATCGGTTTTTGCCAAATGCAAAACCAATTGAAGCACTATTAAACCTGATGTTTTTTATAAAAATTTATTTTTTGCCCTTGAAAAGCACTTTGCCTGCTTTGTCGAGGAAACTCACTTCTGAGCCGTCGGCAGAGATTTGGTAACGGTCCACCTTGTTGAACGCTTCCACAAATTCATCTTCGCGCATCACATCGGGGCAAAGCATTCTGGTCATGCCCCCTGTTGAGAAGGTGATTTTGCCATCTTTGCTCACTTTGTAGTCAGCAAAAATCTGGTTGCAACCCACTGTGGCGTTTACACGGCCCTTTGCGAATGAGATAGATGGAGTGACATCCACTTTCTCAAGCTGGGTGCCATTGAGTTCGGTCAAAGTGTACTGCTTGTCGGAGAGGCTTGCTGTGGTGCTCTTGCACGACACAAGCGAGAGTGCGGCTGCAAATGCAGCGATGTAAATAGATTTTCTCATAATCAAATTAATTTTGTTTGGGGATATGACTATAAAAAGTTGCAAAAGTTTAAATTCGAGGCGCAAAATTACGAAATATATGCCGTAAAACACCAATAAATCATCCAGAAAATAAAAAATTGGGAAAATTTATGCCCCAATCATGGCACTATTTCAAATTTATTCATTAATTTTGTCGCAAGTTTACTATTAATTATTCACTAACTAATAAAATTTTCACAACAATGGCATACGTAATTGATGACACTTGTGTAGCATGTGGTACTTGCGCATCTGTTTGCCCAACTGGCGCTATCAGCGAAGGTGACAAGTATGAAATCGATCCTGATGTTTGCATTAGCTGCGGTTCTTGCGCTGAAGCATGTCCTAACGGCTCAATCCAAGAAGGCTAATCTCATCTGAGATTTCTTTTCTACACAAAAAAAAGAAACAGTCGTGCTCCCACCCATGGAAGCACGACTAATTTTTTAAATAATATTCAAAATATGCAATCCCACCCCAAAGCGTGCTATAGCACCTTCCCCCAAGGAGAGGGAAGGAAATATCTCCCCTAAGCGCAATCTCCACCCAAGAAGCGGCGTTATTTTATCTGGAAATTAAGAATGCCGGCGGTGCGCACGTTGCGCACATAGAGATGGAAAGTTTGCTGACGGAGGTCGGCTGGCATCTGCATGAGCGCGCCAGGGCGTAAACTCACCTGAAGTTCGGTGTATTTCCTTCCTCCACTCGTCACTTTACATTCAAAATATTTGTCGTAAGGCTCACGAATCAGTCCTTCGCAATTCTTTGCCGAAATGCCCACAGTGAGCGGCTCGTTCTCCCCCACTGCGCCCACTTCGGTGTAGGCGTTGGGCAGTCCACCAGCCACAGGCATATATTGGGCGAAGTTTACGATGGCACCCGCGCATTCAGTTTGCTTGTCGTGCTTGATAAAGATGAGATCATCTACCCAAATGCGGTAATAGGGGCGGTCGATGATTACAGCCAATCTCCCCGATGGAAAGCGCACCACATCGTCGTGGCGAATAGCCAAATATCCGCCATACTGCTCCACCGCGGCTTTGTCGGTGAGTGTGTTGAGGTCGGGCTCGTTTTCCTCCACGTGTCCAAGGTCTTGCGCCTTCATCACCTCGATAAACGAGTATTTCTCCGACGTGAAATTCATGTCGCGCGTGAGATAGATGTCGGTTTTTCCCATCAGGGTTTTGCCGTGGTCCTCGTTCATCATATTGAGCACCACCATATCATCGGGCACGTCGAATGGATTTTTCTCATTGCACGCCGCAAGTGCCACGAGCGAGAGCGCCAATAGCGCTATTTTCTGGAAAACTGCCTTCATTCCTCCCTAAGTATCAGAATTTATACTTAAGGCCAAATGCAGGAATAAAGCGAGTGGCATCGTTCACCAACTGAAGGGTTTGCTCGGTGTAGATGCTCAACTCCGACGAGAGCGAAAACTCTGCGCCACAACCCAAGTTCATACCGCAGTTGTTCAAATCGCCTTTTCCGTTCACATAAGCCAAACCCACCATAGGATAGAGGTCGAAGCCGCTGCCGGTTTTCACCACATATTGCAAGTTGATATTCACATTGGTGAAGTGACCGCAATCGTCGGTTGAGAAAGTATAGATAAATTCTGGAGCAATGCGCAAATTCTTAAGCAACTCATATTCAAGTTGGAAGCCCACACCTGAGCCACCACCCTTTGATGAATAATTGTAATCCACACCAAATGCCATATTCGACCCTTTTGCTGTGATATTCGTAGCCGCAGCTATCATAATAGCCAGCATCAAGATAATTTTCTTCATAGCTGTAAATGTTTTGTCAAAATTAATAAATCAGTTCATTTCCCCTGCTTTCTTCGCAAAAGCCAAGAAATGTGTATCACTTAGTCTGAACATCGTTGTTCTCGTCGCTCATCTTGGGCTCGTATTTCTGCAAACGCACCTTCATCTCGTCGAAGCCCTGACCAAACACGCTGTTGGTGGGCGCCATCGAAATAAATGCCTGTGGGTCGATGCGCTTGATAATGCGCTGCACCGTCACGCTCTCGTATTTGCGGCACACCACGAGCAGTATTTTCACATCGCGCTTGCTATACCAGCCTGTGCCATGCACAAGGGTGCAACCACGGTGCGCCTCGTTGTTGATGGCGTTGGCTATGTCGAGCCACTGCTCACTGAATATGAGAAACTGCACGCCCTGCACTCGCCTGCTGATTGCCATGTCGGCAGCCACGGAGTTGATGACAAGGAACACGTAACCGAAAAGCGTGGCGTCGATATTGTGAAACAGGAAATACGACGAGGTGATAATGAGCATATCGCAATACAGCATCATGCGGCCAAACGACACATTGCTGTATTTATTCACCATTGCGGCTATCACATCGGTGCCACCACTACTTCCGCCGTGCGAGAATGTGATGCCCAAGCCCACGCCACAGAGCACTGCGCCGATAATGATGTTCATAAACGACTGTTGCTCCACAAATGGCTCTTTAAATATAGGGCAGAGAATACCCAAGAATATACTGAACACGGTGGCACCGAAAATGGTGCGAATCACAAACTGCCGACCCACCACTTTATAAGCAGCCACAAGCAGTATCACATTGATGATATAGTTGGGAATTGCAATATTAATTGTGCGACCCGACGCATAATAAATAATGGTGGCAATACCAGTCACACCACCCGTCACCACATTTTCAGGGATAACGAACGCCGCAAAACTAAAAGCACACAGGAAAAGACCGAACACGATCATCACATAATCTTTCGACTGATTGAGGAGCTGTTGCATTGAGATTTTCATTTCGCAATTAGTTGTTGATGCAGTTTATATACGTTTATATTGGTTTTGCTAAATTAAGAAATAGTTTTGACATAGGCAGATTTTTTCTGAATTTTTTGATGACAAACCGTTCTTTTTTTGCATCTTTGCATCAGTAAACACAATATAATATGATTAAACTCGTAATTAAACTCCTCGTTTCTGCCTTGGCAATATGGCTCACCTCGCAGTTTTTCGACAACGTAACCTGCGAGCCATGGCATGTGTCTATCGTGGTGGCACTCGTGCTGGGGCTTATCAATGTGTTCATTAAGCCCATCGTGAAAATTCTCTCGTTGCCCATCAACATCTTATCGCTGGGCTTGTTCTCACTGGTTATCAACGGCGCAATGATACTGCTCTGCTCACATTTTGTTGACGCATTCAACATTCAAGGCTCCAACATGAGCGCACTGGGCACAGCCATCGCTTTCGGCGTGGTGCTCTCGCTCATCAACTGGATCCTCACCAAACTCGTGGACTAATCCCCACCCACAGAAAATATCACCCAGAAGGGCTGTCACCAAAAGTGACAACGCAATAACGTAGGGACATACCTTCGGTATGTTTCTAATGTGTTGATATAATGCCGTTTTGCTATCGAAACAAACCAAAGGCATATCCCTACATTATGATAAACGCAAATTTGAGACGCCCTTTATCAATAATTCACATTCACGCCTTGCTCAACGCCGCTGTTCTTGAGCGAATGTTTCGCCTTTTCTTTCTTCTTGCCATAGTCAAGACGATAGCTGACACCAAACAGCACCATATTCGCACCATTTTTTATGCAAACAGTCGATGCCACAGGGTGAACTTCAGAAATTGAGGTGTCCTCATAGGTTGACCCTCGCCGAGTGAACAGGTTCACACCCGTAAGGGAGAAAAACCAATTCTTATAGCGGTACTGCATTTTCACATAATTCCAGCGTTCGCCAAGAGAAAACGTGCTACCTGAAAAAGACTGTCTCGGTCTAATCTGGTAGTAGACATCTATCGCCCAGCAACCTCCCCACCAAACGCTTGCATTCACTGAACCATAAAGTCGCTCTTTATTATATTTCTTGCCGTGCAAGTCGGGGCGGTGGTTATCATAGCCCAGTTTGGCATATATCGAAAAGTGGTCGTTAAACAGGTTGTCAAGCGTAACAAACCACTCTAAGTTCCACAAATCATCATGCTGGCCGTTGATAGCCTTACTCATAAATTTTTGGTAATAGGGGCTTGACGCATCATTGATATAAGTGTAGTCGTAATAAATAGGGTTGGTAGTGCGGCTATAAGAAAGCCACAACGAGGTATTTAGCTTACGGTAAACATAGCGCACATACAGCCTGTTACGGAAATACTCTGATGGCTTTAAGTTGGGGTTGCCTTGACGCACCGATATATCATCAAGCACCTGAATCAGTTCTGACTGTTGCGAAATCGACGGCATAGAGGGATCATACATAAACAGGTAGTTCGCGCTTACATGGTTGGAGAACATATAGTTCATATTCACGTTGGCCTTGAAGCGCGACGCATTCATCACATAACCATTGTTTTTGTTATGGTCGCTTTGAAAAGCCAAATTCGCGCCAATATTAAATTTATTGAATCGGCCATAAAGCTGGGTATATATCGATAGATGGTTCTGGTCGATTTTGTCGGTAGCCACGGCAGAGTCGTTTGTCTGCAAATTGTCGGTAGAGTTATAGTAGTCCTGTACACCGAAGTTAGTGGTGAATCTGCTACTGAAAGCCTTGGAATACATCACTTCTGCACTTCCTCTCCATGCCTTGTTTTTGGTGATGTTGTCCCAATGTTTATTCAGTTCCTCATCGTCAAACACATCACTTGAGTTTCTGGCGAAGTTGCCCGATGAGTATGCGCCATTGGCAGTAGCTTCAATGCTCTGGCTGTCGTCGATTTGTTTTTTAAAAAACAGGCCAAAGTTCGGAGATGTGTAATCTGACTTACGGTGCAGGAGCCGGCTGTAGTTTTTCGTCACCACACTTTCCATTTCTGTGTTCAACGAATTGTCGTCAGTAACATTGTTATAGAAAGTCACATTTGTGCTGAGGGTCAGTAAGGTGTTGGGATTGTGCATATAGGTGTATTCAAAGCCCAAGTTATGCGTCAAATAGTTGAAGTATGATGGAATGCCCTTACTTTCACGCACAATATCATTCTCTCTACCAATAAACCGCTCTGTGGTATTGATGTAGCGCTTATCGTAGTCGCGCCAGCTCACCCCATAGTTCAAATCAAACTCTGATTTTTTATAGTGATAATTTACGCCAAGGTTGCCATCCATTTTACCAGTTGTGAATGCAGTATTGTAATCAGCAAGCACATAGCCACCGTCGTTACGGGGCTTCAGAATAAAGTTAATCACTTGCACATTGCCATATCGAATGTCGGGATTGTCATGGTATTCCACCCGAAGCACCTCATCAGGATTGATTGAAAGCACGTGGTTCATATTGGTCGGCTTTCCATTGATTTTAAATACTGGCGTTTTATCGTCAACCTTAACCTCTCTCAGCGACTCATTCACCATCACGCCCGGCATTTTAAACTGAAGTTTGTTCAGCAGCGACAAGCCGTTGTTAGCACGCTCCACTTCGCCTGATGTGGGAATGATAATATATCTGTCGGCTTTTTGTGTTACCGAATGGGCTGTGACGGTCACCTCGTCAAGGCTCACCGATTTCTGGCTAAGATATACGGAGCCAAGGTCAAGATAAGCGTCAGAGGTACCCACCACATCCATATACACTGGCATAAGCCCCTCTTTTGAAATCTCCAATGAAAGTGTAGAGTCACTCACATTTGCCGACCAGAACTGCCCATTTTGGTCCGACTCAATGCCTACACGCACCACTCCGTCCTTGTTTTTACCTAATATGATAGCTTTCCTGATAGGTTTGCCCGATGCATCAACTATCTTTCCTGTTATCACGTAGCCAAGCATCGGGAAAGGCAACGCCACAATGACAAACACCACTAAAAATCGCAATAATAATTTATACATTGTCATCTATTTCCGTTTTAATTGTTCTGTTATTGTTTTGTCAAGCTGCTCACATAGATAAAGCTTTTCGGCCTGAATTTATGCTAAGTTTGCAACCGTCTGAAAGGTTTTATTCCAAATCGGTCATTACGCGTAATGACCGATTTGGGTTAATTAGTTCTGTGCAACAAAGATAGTCAAAATTGTCAACAATTCAAAAAAAAAACAAATTTATGCAAACACCTTTAGGTTCAGTGGAAAAATTCTGGGGATAGATTTTGCATGGTAGGGACGCGATACTTCGAAAGCACAGAAAAACTATAAAATGGTGAATAAAGTAAAGATTTTATTGAGGCTTGTAGCCGTTGGAAACGGCTGATTATGGTTAACTCCATACAAGCGAATGAAGCTCCGCAGGAGCGAATGAGCGCAGTTTGGAGATTGCACAAAATAGGGTATGAGCCTCGTAGAGGGTCGGTTATGGTCAAAACTATTGATGCTACCACGACCGACCGTCTCCGACGCTCGCCACTATATTTGGACCTGTCTCCAAGCTGCGCTCGCAAGCGAGCTTGCATGGAGTTAACCACAATATGCCGTTTCCAACGGCGCTAAAATCTCTCTTTTCGACTTTTTCAGTGCTTTCGAGACTTCGCGTCCGCGTCAAATAACTGATATTCAATATGATATTGCAATTATGGGCGGACGTGAAGTATCACGTCCCTACCGGGTTTTGTTTTTTCGCCGAAGGCGAGCGGTTTTTGCCCTTTTGACGATGCCACCGACCTCGTAAGAGGGCGGCGTTAGAGGTGTGGGGTGGCTGATTCAAGCTTCAGCTTGAAATCAGACATACCGCAGCACTAACGACAGGTGCGAAGCACTGGCATTGGCAAAAGGATGTTTTTTATGTTTTTTGTTTCGGTGCCCCCAGCATTTATCCACTGACCCGGAATCCTGGCTCAGTGGAAAATTAGTGGGGATAGGCGTATATTTTAGCAAGTCTGTACAGG
>SAMEA104315424__coassemble_902_pt1 | contig 16168 bp, 19 predicted proteins | sample SAMEA104315424__metabat2_low_PE_030 | metagenome-assembled genome bin SAMEA104315424 (sample SAMEA104315424) | gut metagenome | biome: Monkey gut; feature: monkey-associated habitat; material: faeces | place: China | collected 2013 | reverse complement strand
TCTCCGTTATTAACTTTCAATCTGAAAGTTGGTTTTACTTTTTCAGTGCTTTCGATACTTCGCGTCCGCACCAAATGATTGATATTCAGCATAATATTACAATTGTGGGCGGACATGAAGTACCACGTCACTACCAGGTCGGTTTTTCGCCGAGGCGAGCGGTTTTTATCCTTTTGGCGATGCCACCGACCTCGTAAGAGGGCGGCGTTGGTGATGTGGTGTGGCTGATTCAAGCCTCTGCTTGAAATCAGACATGCCACAGCACTAACGACAGGTGCGAAGCACTGGCATCGCCAAAAGGCTGTTTTTTATGTTTTTGTTTCTATGCCCCCAGTATTTATCCACTGAACCCTACCAGTTGATTGGTGATTTGCCGTGCTGCGCAAGGTAGGCGTTGGCTTGGGAGAAGTGGTGGTTGCCGAAAAATCCACGATATGCCGAAAGTGGCGATGGGTGGGGCGAAGTGAGCACAAGGTGCTTCATTCGGTTGATTTTCGCTCCTTTCTTAATGGCAAACGAGCCCCACAAAATGAACACAAGATGCTCGCCGTGTTCGCTCAGGTGGGCAATCACCGCATCGGTGAACTCTTCCCAACCCCGGCCTTGATGCGAACCGGCCTTGTGCGCCTGAACAGTGAGGGTGGCGTTGAGCATCAGCACACCCTGCTGTGCCCAGCGAGTGAGATTGCCGCTTGTGGGAATGGGCGCTCCTGTATCGGCGTTGATTTCCTTGAAAATGTTTTGCAGCGATGGTGGAAAAGGCACACCGTCGTTCACCGAGAAACAAAGCCCATGCGCCTGCCCCGGCTCGTGATAAGGGTCTTGACCGATAATCACTACTTTCACCTTGTCGAAAGGTGTGGCATCAAATGCCGCAAATATTTGAGAGCCAGGAGGGAAAACCTGTTTGGTGGCATATTCCTGTTTTACAAATTCGGTGAGATTGGCAAAATATGGCTTATTCCATTCCTCTGAAAGCTCCTTATTCCATGATGGGTCGATTTTCACTGTCATAGCAAAATAATGTTAGGGGTGAAATTTCTTTACTTGCAAAGTTACAAGATTATAGTTAAATTTGCATTGTAAAAAATCATTTTTCGCAGTAGCCATTCTGTAAAAGCCTGGTCCTATAGTTCAATGGATAGAATAAAGGATTCCGGTTCCTTCGATTGGGGTTCGACTCCCCATAGGATCACATTTCAGGTATTGGGAGATTTGCAAATCGCTATGCTAAACGGTTAGCATATAAGATTCTAAGCAATCTCCCTTTTTTTATCCAAATCGGTTATCAAACGGCAGACTGGAGTTTAACCCACAATACACCCCGAAAGTCCCTCAACTTCCGGGGTGATTTTTCCCCTCCCCTCAAAAAAAACACAAAAATCAATTTGTGAAAATTTGTGCTAATTTGTGGGTGACTTACTGTAACCACGAATTGCACGAATCTAACGAATTTGATTTTTTGTGTGTGGGGAAGCAGATTTCTATGATTTTTCGGTTTGCTTTGTGCTTCGTTCTATGATTTTCACCACTTTTATACTTACCTCATAGAGCAAATAGAGCGGAATGGTGACAAGGATAAGCGATAGCAAATCGGGGGGCGTGATAATAGCTGCCACGAGCATAATGCCAATCAACGCGTGCTTGCGGTATTTGCTGAGCATTTCTGCTGTCACCAATCCCATTTTGCTAAGGAAAAAAGCAATGATTGGGAGCTGAAACACTACGCCCATCACCAGTGTGAGAGTAATAAATGTGTCGATATACGAATCAAGTGTGATATTGCTCGTCACGCGTGCATCAACGCTGTAGGTGCCTAAAAAGCGGAATGCGATAGGGAAAATGATGAAATAACTCATCATCAGTCCAATCACGAAAAGCAAATACACCATCACCACCACGCGCACCGAATATTTCTTTTCGTTTTCGTATAGTGCTGGCGATACGAAGCGGAACAGCTCAAACAAAATGTAAGGCGATGTGCAGAGCAATGCCAAATAGCACGATGTGGTGATGTGCGTCATAAACTGGCTGCTCAAATCCGTGGCAATCAAATCAACGTGGTATTTGTCGAAGTGAAAATCCATACCGAACACCCTCACCGAATCTTCAATCCAGCGATAAGTGCAGAAATCCCACTCACTTGGAGCCAGCAGAAAGGTGAATACTTCGGTTTTGAAGCAGAAAATCACCACCGCCAGCACGCCTGCCACGACAAGTATGCGAATAAACATCTTTCGGAGGACTTCGAGATGTCCTCCGAAAGTGAGCATATTGTTGTCTTCTGCCATTACTTCTGTTCTGGTGTATCGGTGTCCTTGGGCTGATTTTCTATTTCTGCGCCCTCTTTGCTTTCGCCGTCTTGGGCTTCAGCGTCTTTAGGTTGTTCTGGTGGGGCGTTAAGTCCTTCCTTAAATTCTTTAACGCCTTTTCCCAATCCACGCATCATTTCGGGCAGTTTTTTACCGCCAAACAGAAGCAATGCCAAACCACCAATGAGCAGCAATTCAGAAGTGCCAATAAATAATAAAGTGTTCATAGTCGTTTATGGTGTTACGAGGAAAATTTCACAAGTTTCGAAATTGATTTCCCAATTTCCATTTTCTGTCATTTCCCAGTTATATTTCTGTGAAGCGGTGTTCCACCATTGTTGGAATCGGACACCGGTTTCACCCATATCCTTCACGAGTTTTTCGTAAAGTTCTTCCTTGTCGGGCGTGAGAATCATCGCCAACTCGTTTAAGCCGTTGCGGCGTTCGAAAAGGCGTTGTATTTCGTCTTTTTCTTCAGAGGTTACCTGTCCTACAAGTTTCTTTGTCATTGTATTTTTCGTTAATAATTAGTATTCGTCTTCCATATCAAAGGGATCGAGATAGTCAATCGCTTTGATTTCTCGTTCGGGGATAAACTGGCCGTGCTTGCGAATGTTTGCCAATAGGTCACGACTTGCATTACGCTCCAAATGTGCCACCACGCATTGCTCATGGCTTGGCGTATTCACCTCAAGAGTGGTTTTGCGGTTGAGCCAAATGCAACGGCGGCACTGGTAGGCGTCACACTTCCTGCATATTGGTGCATGGTCAAGTTTGTAGAGTTGCGGATTCTTGATGTCTAAGCCCTCCACAAGTGAACCAATATTGTAGCTTTTACTGATAATGGTGTCGCTATTTGCTTGGTAAAACGCTGGGCAAACGTAAAATTTGCCGTCGGGAGCAAGCGTCACGTTGCTGTCGGCCGCACCGCAGTTGTTCATCTTGTCGAGCATCATTCGGTCGGTGAGCAGATTCAGTTGTGGCGATTTGCCGTCAGCATACAGGTTTTCAATATCGTTAGCCCAGTATTGAAGCACATTTTTGTAGGTGGCGAAATCTTCATCAGTGAAACTTTCCACATCAGTAATCACCACATTCAATTTTGCCACTTTCGGAACTATCTCTTTCACCAATTCCTTATGGTCAAATAAATCGGCTTTACTGATTCGAAGCACGTATGCAGTGTTGGCATCAAAGCCGAAGCCATTAGTTTGCTTCCAGTGGTTAAACACCACCACATCGGCTTTCGCCACATCGGGGTTGTCGGCTGGCATAATCTTGCTGTGGTCGATACTTTCAAGCACTTCGCTGTATTCAGCAGGTAACTCGTGAGATGGATACACATACTGAATCATCAAATTCTCCTTCATACCGAAAAAGATACCAGCCTTCAAATCCTCAAGAGAAATGAGTTTGCGCTCTGTTCTCTCATTATTGTAATGGCAATACGATGTGCTCGTATCGTCCAATAAAATGATTAAATATTGCAACATGGCTTTTCTTTTTAGCAGGGTTCTTGATAATTTGATTTCTTCACATGCTTTTCGGCTTCCTCTCGTGCAATGCCTTGCAGTTCAAGTTTGCGGTAGAGCTTATTCCAGTAATAGTTGTTGGCGCGCACACGTGCCTTATGCATCTTGCAGATGGCGGTGCTGCGCTGAAAAGCTGTTGGCGTTTCTGCAGCATCATAATTCTCGCCCTGACACCAAGCACAACCTTCAGCCACTTCGCAGTCAATACATTCTTGATTACTCTGAGTACATCGGTCGAGGGTGAGGAACGGACGCAATTTGTTTTTGTCGATACCGTCGTTCACATTGCCAATAATCCATGCCTTCTTATCGCGAAGCGAATATTGTGCAAATCGGGTGCATGGATAGAAATTTCCGGCAGCATCCACGGCAAGCATACGCCCAGCGCCACACCAGTTGTTGTTCTGAAGCTTCTTATCAAGAGGCTTTCCCAAATTCTCGCTGAAAAAAGAGCAGGTGTAGTCGGTGTAATACTCTCCATCGATGATGGCATCTGCAAGTTGAATCAACTGTTCCTCAAACCGCTTATCATCACCTTCTTCCCAAACATCTTCAAATACCACATTGATATGTACTTCATGAATCCCCAAAGAATAGAGGTGAAGCACACTATCCTTGATGTATTTGATGTCCACACTTGAGATGGTCACCTTTGTACTAGCATCAGGAAACTGCTTTAGCCAAAGTGGAATATTGCGTACCACATCATCGTATGAACCCTTTTCCTCTTCAGACTTTGGCGAGAACCCATCTTTAGTTTTCCAAATACGATTCAAATCGTGCTTTTCACGTGTACCATCAATAGTGATACCGATGCTCAGATGGTTACGGTTCTTTTGGATGAACCGTTGCACTTTTTCAGAATCATAGTTGATACCGTTTGTGGAAAAACTGAATCTGAAAGAGTTAAACCAATGATGATTCAAACGAAACATTTCCGCCTTGATATAATCACAAATTTGATCAATCAAATCAATCTCCAAAAATGGCTCACCGCCAATAAAGTCCCAAACAACTGATTCTTCTAAAAACTCATACTCGTGGTCTAGTATATAATCAATAGTATTCTTTGCCACCTCCCAGGGAAGACGCTCTTTCGAGTTCTTCCCTACGAGATAACAATACTTGCAAGCCAATTGACAATCTTTGGTAACAATAAATGTGATGTTTTTTGCCATCCCCGATTGCCAACCAACATTTTCACTTGCAATTATATTCATGTTTTTTACATATAAAGTTAAAAAATGCGCAAACTAAAACTCGCATTAATATGAGCCAACTGAGGTATAGTAACAGGAATTCTTACAACCTGATTGACATGCGTCTCTACATGTTCCTGTACAATAACCTGTACAAGAACTCAAACATCCTCCTAAACAACCTCCACTACAAGTTGTACGGCAACCGGTATAACAGCCTACGGTACAGCCATAACTGCAATCCATTGGAGGCTCTGCTGCTTTTACGATTGCTGGTGCGCTTGCTAATACTGTGGCAGCGATAATGGGGAGTGCGCCTTTTGCTGCTTGTTTGAAGAACTGGCGGCGATTTTGCAGTTCTTCGTTGTTCTTTTTGTTTTTCATTTTAATGATAAACTATTTTTTGCCTATGGGTCCCCGGATTCGGCGGTTTTTCTGTGAATTGTTATATTGCTCCAGGACATAAAAAAAGCGCAGGACCTGTATTTACCCGTCCCACACTCCGAGGCCCTGAGATTGCCCTTCACTGCCAGAACGAGCAACTCAGACCCCACGCGGATATGATGTAGCACAAATCTGCCCAATATTGCGGCACCTCATTATTGGGTGCCACAATAAGGGCGTGCTAAATAGCATACCGATGGACATCTATTGTTGCTATGTTCTTTGACAGTTGTAGAAAAGTTTCTCAGGCTTTCGGAGTGTCAAGAACAAAGCGAAATAAACGCCTTTCCTAATACTGGAATCCCCACACCATTGCGCACCTCTGTGCACACCTTTCCCGACGACCAAAATCGCCATCCGCATGGAGACATCACAAATTTATAAAACTTTTTTCAATCCACCAACAAATCCCCACCACAAAAAAACAATTTGTGAAAATTTGTGCTAATTTGTGGGTGATTTAGAGGAAGCACGAATTGCACGAATCTAACGAATTTGATTTTTGTGGGTTTTTATTCGCGTGATTTACTGGATTTGTGGTTAGTTATTTTATTGATTTTATTTTATAAAGCATTTTATTCTGATTTAAATTTGCGTAATGGGATAATTGTTTGTAATTTTGTGGATGTTTAGAAGAATGATATGGGTAACATTTTTATATATGATAAAGAGTTTGCGCTGGAGTGTGGGGAAATTTTGCCTTCGTTGAAGGTGGCTTACCATACTTTCGGCAGGCTGAACAACGACCGCAACAATGTGGCGTGGGTATGTCATGCGCTTACTGCCAACAGCGATGTGGCTGACTGGTGGCCCGGAACGGTGGAAGCTGGGCGATTTCTCGATCCCGACAAATACTTTGTGGTGTGCGCCAACATATTGGGCTCGTGCTACGGCACTACTGGTCCCACGGAAATCAACCCTGCCACTGGCGAGCCGTGGTATGGCGATTTTCCGAAGGTGACGATTCGCGACATGGTGCGTGCGCATCAACTGCTCGTCGAGCATTTGGGCATCAGCCATGCGAAACTGTTGATTGGCAGCAGTATGGGTGGCTTTCAATGCCTTGAATGGAGCGTGATGCAGCCCGATTTTGCGGAAAATTGCGTGTTTATTGCCACTGGTGCGCAAGCTTATCCTTGGGGTGTGGCGTTTAACGAGAGCCAGCGTATGGCAATTAAAAACGACCCGACTTTCGGAGAGCGCAACGCATCGGCAGGACTAAGGGGCATGGCTACGGCGCGAAGTATCGCTCTGCTCAGCTATCGTGGCGGAAAGGCCTACGACAAGACGCAAGCCGACACCACCACCTACGATTCGCCTTTTCAGCACCGAGTGCTTTCATATCAGCGCTACCAAGGCGAAAAACTGCGCCGTCGGTTCAACGCCTACTCCTATTACCGATTGCTGCAAGCCTACGACTCGCACAACTTGGGCCGCGACAGGGGCAGTGTAGCAGAGGCGTTGCGAAGCATCAAGGCGCACACACTGGTGGTGAGCATCACGAGCGACTTGCTTTTTCCACCTGCCGACCATCAAGTGATAGTTGAAAACATTCCAAATTGCCAATACCACGTGATTGACTCCGATTTTGGGCATGATGGATTTTTGGTGGAAAGCGAGAAGTTGAACAATATTATTCAAGATTTTTTAGTTGACTAAAATTGACAAAAACATATATGGACAATAAGCAAATCAATATAGGTCTGTTTGGCTTTGGCACCGTGGGCAAAGGCCTCTACGACGTGCTGAAAAAAATTCAGCCAGAGAATGTGAGTATCGTGAAAGTGTGCGTGCGCAATGTTGCGAAGCATAGCGCCGAGGCTCCGGAACTGGAGTTTACAAGCAATGCCGATGATATTTTCACCGACTCTCGCATCAATTTCATCGTGGAATTAATCGACGACGCCGAGGCTGCTTACGGCATTGTGAAGCGTGCGCTCCAAGCAAAAATTCCGGTGGTGAGCGGCAACAAGAAGATGCTTGCCCGGCACATTCAGGAAATGATTCAACTTCAGCGCGACAACGATACGGCACTCCTCTACGACGCATCGGCATGTGGCAGCATTCCTGTGATTCGCAATTTGGAGGAATACTACGACAACGATTTGCTTATCAGCGTGAAAGGCATACTGAACGGATCGTCAAACTTCATTCTATCGAAAATTTTCAACGAGGGTATGAACTATGCCGAAGCACTCAAACTTGCTCAAGATTTGGGCTTTGCCGAGAGCGACCCCACGCTCGACATTGGCGGCTGGGATTCGCTGTTTAAGCTGATTATCATCACTATTCACGCATTTGGCGTGTATGTGGAGCCTGAGCAGATTTTCACTTTCGGCATCGGCAACATGAACGAGCACGACATTCAGTTTGCACACGAAAAGCGCCGCCGCGTGAAACTCGTGGGCTGGGCTGAGAAGGTGGACGAGGATAAGCTGGTGCTGTCGGTGATGCCGCACTTGCTCTCGAAGCAGAAGTACATCTACAGCGTGGAAGATGAGTTCAACGGCGTGGTCATCAAAGGTTTGTTCTATTACAAGCAGTTTATGTTCGGTCAGGGCGCAGGAGGCTTCCCCACTGGTTCTGCCGTGTTGAGCGACATCACAGCCCAACTCTACGACTATCGCTACCAGTACAAGAAACTGCAAAGTCAACATCAGCTGCATTTCACCAACGACTATAAGGTGCGCATCTACTATCGCTACGATAGCCCTGCCACCCTAAATTTGCTTGAATTTTCCACCATTCACGAAAGCTATTACAGCGACACATACAAATACGTGGTGGGCGACATCGAACTTTCACAACTCCAAGCGCAAGCCCAAAGCCTCCGCGAGAGCAACGTATTCGTCTGCCTCTACCCCGAAGATTAAACCCCAACCACCCATCATAAAAGGCGAACTGCAAGAAACCTACAGTTCGCCTTTTATTGTGAAAAAAGCCCCATTTTGTGCATTTTATTCACCGTACTGCACAAAAAAGCCGATTTTTGTGCAGTACAGCACATTTATTGCACAAAAAAATCACATTTTTGAGTAAATCCCTACGCTATAGCGTTGTCGCTTTGCTCCTTGTATTATTTCATGCCACGGGCGGTGAAGATGGCGTCTTTTGCCTTGTTGATTTCTTGCATTTTCTTTGTAGCGGCATTTTTCACCTCTTCGCCTAAGTGCGACACTCGGTCGGGATGATGCTGGAGCACCATTTTCTTGTACGCCTTGCGCACATCGTCGTCGCTCGCGTCGGGCGACACACCCAGCACCGTATAAGCATCTTCAAGCGTCTGACCGCCAAGGGCAAACATTTGATTCACCACGTCGGCATCCAGTCCCATGTGGTAGGCTATGTTGCGCAACGCCTTGATTTCGGTGGCATCGGGGGTGCCATCACACTTGGAGATTTCGGCAAGGAATGCGATGATTTGCAAACGGTGCGCCTCTGGCATCAACTTGTTCAAATCACGGCACACTTTCTGCACCGAAGCATTCCAAGCAGCCACGCCACGCTGTCTGCGTTCCATTTTCAACTGCTCAAAGAACGTCATTCCTTTTTGGGCGGCCTCTGTGCCAAGTGCTTCGCTAAGATATTTGCGAAGAAAAACGGTTTCAGTCTGATATATTTTGCCGTCAGCGAAAATGATGTCGGCACTCAAATACATCAAATAATAGAGAAACGTGTCGTATTCGTTGCCCCGACCATTGCCATACCCTGGTTGCTGACTGCCTGAGGTGACCTTCGAAAACTTAATTCCGTCAAGCACAGATCCAATCACATAACCAATGATGCCGCAAATAAAATTGCCAACAATGAATCCGATAATGAATCCTATGTATTTGTATTTGATTTTAAACATTACTTTTCAAGTAGGGTTTTTGCCATGTTTTGAGCGGCTTTGCGACCATCGCCCATAGCGAGAATTACGGTTGCGCCACCACGCACGATGTCGCCACCGGCATACAGGTCGCTGATGTTCGACTGCATCGACTCATCATTCACCACGATAGTGCCACGGCGGCACACTTCCAGCCCATCGATTGAGCGAGGCACGAGAGAATTGGGCGAAACACCCACTGCCACAATCACCACATCGACAGGGATTTCCTCAATAGCCCCTTCCACAGGAATTGGTGAGCGACGCCCAGAGGCATCGGGCTCGCCCAGTTCCATGCGTTGCACCTTCATGGCGCGAACACGGCCTTTTTCATCGCCAATATATTCCACTGGGTTGTGGAGTGTCATCAGTTCCACACCCTCCTCTTTTGCGTGACCGATTTCTTCAAGTCGGGCAGGCATTTCGGCTTCGCTACGGCGATAAACCAAAATCACACGCTTTGCACCCATGCGAAGGGCTGTGCGTGTTGAATCCATAGCGGTGTTGCCACCACCAACCACAGCCACAGTGTCGCCAGTTATAACTGGAGTGTCGCCACCACGGCCAGCCTGCATCAGATTGATGCGAGTGAGATATTCATTGCTCGACATCACACCATTGAGGTTTTCACCTGGAATGTTCATGAAGCGAGGGAATCCTGCGCCAGAACCCACGAAAATGCCCTTGAAGCCCATAGCGTGAAGGTCGTCGTAGGTGATAGTGCGCCCGATGAGCACATCTTTCTGGAAGTCAACGCCCATTTTGCGCAATCCCTCTATTTCGTGGTCAACCACAGCGTTGGGCAGACGGAATTCAGGAATACCATATTTCAGCACACCGCCAATTTCGTGCAGTGCCTCAAACACGGTGACATCAAAGCCCTTCTTCACCATATCGCCAGCAAACGAAAGTCCTGATGGGCCACTGCCCACCACAGCCACTTTAATGCCGTTTTTTTGTTCCATCTTCACGACTTCTTCCTCACCGCTATTGCGTTGCCAATCAGCGGCAAAGCGTTCGAGATAGCCAATAGCCACGGCTGGCTGCTTCATTTTCAACCGAATGCACTTGCTCTCGCATTGCTTTTCCTGTGGGCACACACGGCCGCAAACGGCAGGGAGCGAACTTGTCTCCTTCAGTGTGGCAGCAGCGTCGGCAAAGTGTCGGCGTTCAATATTTTTGATGAATTTTGGAATGTCGATACCTACGGGGCAGCCCGTCACGCATTGTGGGTTGTTGCAGTCGAGGCAGCGAGTGGCTTCTCTCACCGCTTGCTCCTCGGTGATGCCTTGATTCACCTCCTCATTGCAGGTGATGCGGTATGCAGGGTCGAGTTGAGGCATTTCCACACGCTCGATAGCAGCGCGCTCTTTTGGCGAAATGCTGCCACGCAATTCCACGCGCCATTCTTCATTGCGTGATACGTTATTGTTATTTTCCATTTTTTCTGTTTCTGTGTTTGTGAGTAGAGTAGTGAATTTATCCGCGGAGACGCATAAGGAGTTCGTCGAAGTCAATTTCGTGTGCATTAAATTCCGGTCCTTCCACACACACGAATCGGGTGCGGCCGCCCACAGTCACTCGGCAAGCGCCACACATGCCGGTGCCGTCAACCATAATGGCATTGAGCGATGCCTCGGTAGGGATTTCGTATTTTTTGGTAAGGAGCGACACAAACTTCATCATGATGGCAGGGCCGATGGTCACGCAATAGTCCACCTTCTCGCGCTGAATCACTTCTTCTACGCCCGCGGTGGAGATGCCTTTCTTGCCGTAACTGCCGTCATCGGTCATGATAATCACATCGTCGCTGCTCTCACGCACCTCCTTTTCAAGGATAATCAATTCCTTGGTGCGTCCGCAAAGCACACTCACCACACGGTTGCCAGCGGCTTTCAGCGCACGGATAATGGGCAGCAGAGGTGCTACGCCCACGCCACCACCACAGCACACCACGGTGCCGTAGTTCTCTATTTTGGTCGCCTGTCCGAGCGGACCCACCACATCGGTGAGGTAGTCGCCGGGCTCAAGCGCACAGATTTTACGGGTAGAATCGCCAATGGCTTGAATCACCAGTGTAATGGTACCAGCCTTCACATCGCTGTCGGCAATGGTGAGCGGAATGCGTTCGCCTTTTTCGCCGCAGCGCACAATCACAAAGTGGCCAGCACGGCGTGCCTTTGCAATCAAAGGAGCCTCAACCACAAGTTTTGTGACATTCTCTGAGAATTTCTCTTTACTAATTATCTTGTTCATTGTTTATGATGCTATTTCAAATTGAAATACAAATTTAAGAATTATTTGCCGGAATACGCCACTCCGTAGCCCACAAAATGGTCGTATCGCTCACCCATCGGATGACTGTAAATCTTCACCAGATATTCGTTGATGGTTTGATATTTGTCGCCCTCGATGTAAGAGGTAAGCCCCACTTTTCCACCATCGGGCACAAATAAATACTGATAATTGTAATGTCCCTGCTTGAGCATGATGTCGCAAGTGTAGGTGCCGCTTTCAGGCTCATACCTCAACTGTGTGGCTGATGGTGGCAAACCTTGCGTAAACTCACCTTGCAGATATATCTTGCCTTTTGGCAACATCTCGTCAGGCTCAAGGGTGAAGTGGGTGATGATATAGTCGGCTTGGGTGTGACTGTCGTTCGCCTCAGCGTTTCTGATGGTGAAACGCCCGAATTGCGTTTGATCGTAAAGATACTGCGTTGCGGCACGAGGCTGGTCGGGATTGACGGTGGCATGATAGTATGGCTCGAAATACTCAATTCGGCTCACGCCCATGTTCAGCGCATTCACATTTACGGTCTCCATGCGGCGGTATTCGTTGCCAGCATTGAATATGAGTGCGGGATTGTGGTCGTAGGTCACTTTGTTGCCACCCACCATCAAGGGGTTTTCCACCATCACGGCATTGTCGGTGCGTGAGTTTTGTGTCACCAATGCCTTCAACTCCTGATATGGATTCTGAATGGTGCCAGGCTTGTATGTAACCTCAAAACTCACCTGCTGATGCGCATCGTTGTAGTCGATGTCGGTGCGTGAGGTGGTTTCCACAGCCACATTCACCGTATGCTCACACACGCTGAAGCGAGTTTGAAACAACACATTGTCGGGGTCGTCCTGCTCGCTCACCTTTAGCAGATAGTTGCCACTTTTCAGAATTTGCATATCATCATTCGGAAAAGTGAAATTATAGTTGAAATAGTGGGTGAATGTGCCTTCGCTTTGTGCAAAGTCGGTGATGTCGGCTTGGTTGAAACCGCTCACAAATTCGCTGTCAATCAGTCGCGACGGTTGCCAGTCGGCATTGCAGTGCGTGATGCTGTAGCGCAGATAGTGCGCATCGTAGTCAATCAAGTCGAAGTTCACATTCAACTGCTCATCGCTGCCCAAAGCGATGATGGGCACTCCGTAGGGTTTATCGACGGGCGCAATTTTCAGCGAATGAATGTTCTTGTTGAAGATGCGTATATCGGTATCCACTCTTTGTGCAAAAGCGGAAATTGCCAAGACAAGGCAAACGGCTATGTAATAGAAGCGGATGAGCATAGGCTGTGGTTTTTAAAGTGGTTTATAATGCCAAAATCTGGTTGGCGGCATCTTTGGTGTTGACCTTGGTGATGATGTGCGTAATCACGCCTTCTTCATCGGTCACGAAAGTGGTGCGGACGGTGCCCATATAGGCTCTGCCACACATCTTTTTCTCGCGCCAAACGCCAAACGCCTCGTTGAGTTTCAAGTCGGTGTCGGCAATGAGGGTGAATGGCAATTCGTGCTTTGCGGCAAACTTCTGATGCGATGCGGCACTGTCTTTGCTCACACCCACTATTTCATAACCAGCCTTGCGCAGTGCGCCATATCCGGCACTGATGCTGCAAGCCTCAGCGGTGCAACCAGGAGTGTTGTCCTTTGGATAGAAGTAAATCACGAGTTTTTTACCTGCAAAATCACTTGCTTTCACTTCACGGCCAGAAGCGTCGAATCCGAGCACTTCAGGAATTTTATCACCTATATTCATAATGGTTCAATTATTTATGTTAGTATATAATATCTATATAATGCAAAACCGAGATGTTTATTTTATCTCATCAGCAAATAAGCGGTGTAGGCAATGTAGCACAGCAAGAAAATCATACCCTCGGCACGGTCAAACTTTTTCTTTTTGAACGTGTAGGTCACAATAAAAGTGGCGACCGTTGCGCCAATCATCACCATAAAGTCGATGGCATTGATTCCCACCACATGAATAGGTGTGATAGATGCAGTGAGACCGAGAATCATGAGAATGTTGAACACATTACTACCCAAGATATTGCCTAATGCCAGTTGCGGATTGTTTTTGCAAGCAGCCATCACCGATGTGATGAGTTCGGGCAGCGAGGTGCCCACAGCCACAATAGTGATAGAAATCACCGCTTCGCTCAATCCCCATGCTCTGGCAAGATTGATGGCAGAATCGAGGAAAAGCTGACCACCACAGAGCAAGGCACCGAGCGACACCACAGCTATGCCCCAAAGCAAGGCTGGTTTTTTACCTTCGAGCGATGAAGTGGCATCTTGATCCATTTCCTCCTTTGCCTCTTGCGGATTCTTTGCCTTGATAAACAAAGTGTAGATGAAGTAGGAAATGAAGATGATGAGCAGCACGCCACCATCGAGGCGTGAGAGCACGTTTTCGTCAATGCCAGGATTCCAACTGTCGTTCACAAACATGGTGAGAAGCACAGCGGCGAATATGCCGAAAGGTATGTCGGAACGATGGGTTTGCTTTTCTATGGCAAACGGACAAATCACGGCAGTCACACCGAGAATCAGGAGCAAATTTGTGATATTGCTGCCTACCACGTTACCCATGGCTATATCGCCATGCCCTGTGAGTGCCGACTGTATCGACACAAACAGTTCGGGGGCACTGGTGCCAATTCCCACAATGGTGAGTCCGATAATGAAATTTGATATTTTAGCGCGTTTGGCAATGGCTACAGATGAGTCCACTAAATAATTTGCCCCCAAAAGAAGGAGAGCCAAACCCACTACGAGCAGTAAATAATCCATTAGTCTTGTATGTGTTTAGTTATAATCATGGCAAAGATACTCAATTTTGCGCTATTCAAGCCCATTCGCCTCCAAAAAAAGCAATTCTCCGGTTCAGTGGAAAAATTGTGAGGATAGATTATGCTTTGTTGCCGAATCGTGAATGGAATCAAAAACAAAAACATAAAAAACAGCCTTGGGGCAACGTGGAATGCTTCGCATTTGGCGGTGCGACTGTGCGCTTTGCGTCATTGGAAACGAGTTTCCATGCCGCCAACCACACAATCCCTCCGCCACCCTCTTACGAGGGCTATCCACTTTGCCCCAAGGATAAAAACCGCTCGCCGTTTCACGGCGAAAAACCCCTGATGATACAATGATTCCTCGGTAAAAAACTGCATCAAATTTCTCAAGACGATAACCAACATTTTGGTAGGGACGTGATATTTCACGTCCGCCTATAATTAACATAACACATTGTGTATTAATTATTTGACACAAATACAAATTATCGCATTCCAGCACGCATAACGCATTCGGACCTCTTTTTGTTCGCGTTTTCGGATAATCTGATTTCTGAAGATTGGTTTTTCGCCGAAGGCGAGCGGTTTTTATCCTGTTGGCGATGCCACCGACCTCGTAAGAGGGCGTCGTTGGTGCTGTGGTGTGGCTGATTCAAGCCTCAGCTTGAAATCAGCCACACCACAGCACCAACGACAGGTGCGAAGCACTGGCATCGCCAAAAGGCTGTTTTTTAGGCAATGATATACATGTTGTCCCCGTACACTATAAAAATCCGTATCACTTGTTGTGGTACGGATTTTTTATTTCTATGCTCTTAATAATAGTCTTCTTATTGTCTCATGAATGATAGAATGTAGTTGGGACTCTTTAATAACAATCTGCCTTTTCTTTCTTGATTCTTGGATATCAAGAGATTTCTTTAGTCCAAACTCTTCGGTTTTTAAATTCATCATAAACACATAAACATAGGTTTGCTCTGTATACTTATTTGTTTTAATTGTATAACCCACATTAATAATCAAAATCCTTGATGAATAGTGCCCCATTGGGAAACCTTATGTTTCTTCCATTGTAATTCCAAGCAACGGCACGATTAGAAACGTAATTTTGAATATCGTTAATGTAACTATACCATTGATAGAGTTCATTTACCTTGTTTGAATTTAACCTATATATTTTTTCCATTTCCCTAATTATTTTTGGAGAAAGAATTACGGTGAATTTTCGTGGTAATTTTTCTTCATACAATCTATCCCTATTCATTATTTCTGTCTTAATTCTCGCACTTTATTTTTGATGTAATCACTTGCGATTACTGCGCCTTGTTCAAGTTCGTCCTTTAATGTATACTCAACTTCCACCGCTTGAGCGGGTTCGTTAGATTCATTGATTGAAAGAACAGAAAGGTATTCATTGACTTGTGCTTCTGTCAAAGAACCCATTTCTTTCATATATTCTTCAAATGGCAGTTGGTTAATTCTTTCAATATCTAAACCACCGTCTTCTTTCAATAACGCCATAATATCTCTCTTTATTTATAAATACTTATTTTCCACAAATATACACCTTTTTTCCAATTGTCAGATATTTATCAATAAAGAAATTTCAAATTGGATATGAGAAAGAAAAATACAATACGACTTAATGAGTCGGAACTGAAGAATATCGTCAAGGAGATACATAGCGATGAACCACTTGCGTAGTGACACTTTAGTGTTCTCAAAAATCGTACCTGATA
>SAMEA104315424__coassemble_831_pt1 | contig 17526 bp, 9 predicted proteins | sample SAMEA104315424__metabat2_low_PE_030 | metagenome-assembled genome bin SAMEA104315424 (sample SAMEA104315424) | gut metagenome | biome: Monkey gut; feature: monkey-associated habitat; material: faeces | place: China | collected 2013 | reverse complement strand
AAATTCCTAACGGAATTTCATCGCATCTTCTTCGGGACAACATGTATATCATTTCTCAAATTAATCGAGCGTAGAGGAAGTGGTATGAAGAAAATCATCGGCGAATATCAGCGATATGATAATTTGAAAAGCTACCATGCTCCTGAATTCAGCTCTAATACTTCTGAATTCCACGCCGTTTTGTGGAACCTCAATTATGAGACAAGTGTCAAGAAAGAGTTCGTAAAAGAGGACGCAAAGTTCGTAAAAGAGTTCGTAAAAGAAGACGCAAAGTTCACAAAAGAATTCATAAAAGCCCAAAGAATCATTTACAAACTCATCTCCGAACAACCTCAAATCAGCGCAGCCGCTATGGCAGAAAAAATAGGAATATCTTCGCGTCAAGTTCAGAAATACCTGAAAAGACTCACCGATTTACAACTGATAATCAGAGAAGGTGGTCGCAAGAATGGATTTTGGAAAATCATCGACAACGATTACGAAGATTTTTTCAAGAGAATATAGAATGAAATGAGGGTGTATCGCCAGCGATACGCCCTCATTCATATCTGTCAGTACACCTTCGGTGTTATCTTTGTTTACTTTATTTCTTTTTGTTTAGGTGGTTGAAGATTTCGCCTTGTTTTTTCTTGGCGGCGGCAATGCTGGCTGGGTCGCCTGCTTTTGCGCCGTATTTTCCCAGTTGTGGAATGTGGAGCACTGCACCCACTGGAATGGTGTTGGGGTTAGGATATTTCGCCTTGTTTTCTTCGTAGATGTAAACCCAGAATTTATCGGAGCCATAGTGTTTGCGGCTCATGCGATAGAGGTTGGTGCCCGGCTTAATGGTGTCGGTGGTACCGGCAGCCACATTTGCCGTGGTTGGTTTTGCAGCCTCGGCCTTTTGCTTTTCTTCCTCGGCTTTCTTCTTTTCCTCTTCCGCCTTTTTCTTTTCTTCGTCTGCCTTCTTTTGTTCCTCGGCAGCCTTCTGCTTGTCGGCATCTGCTTCGGTAGAGTTTTCGGCTAATGCTTGTTCGGTTGCTGCCACCGAATCGGTTGGAACGTGTTCAACGAAAGGTTCCTCGTCGGCTGGCGTGGCCTCGTAGCCCTTCATCAAATACAGACGATAAGCAAACAGCGTAACAATCAGCGTAGTGACCACGCCCACCACGAAGCCCTCCAGCAGCGAGCGGCGCGTGATGCGGCGTTTGTCAATCTCCTGCCCCACACGCTCGTCAGCCAATTCCTCGCTCACCATTTCACCTTCGGCTTCTGCTTCGGACTCACCTTCTACTTCGGCGTCTTCCGCCTCTGCCTCGGCAGATGGCTCAACTTCCGTTACTGGTTCTGGCTCGGCTTCTTCCTCTATTTCGGCTTCTTCCAGCTCGTCAGCAGGCACTTCGGCAGGAACCTCTTCCTCTGCTGGCACTTCTTCCGATGGCTCAACAGGAGCCTCAGCCTCTGTTTCTGCTTCCTCTGACTCAGGTTCTTCCACAGGAGCCACGAACACAGGAGGCATCACCACTTCTTCCTCTGCGGCTACGGGTGCTTCAGCGGCTGGTGCCTCGGTGTCGGCGGTGTCGTCGATTTCTTCCTCAACTGGGGCGGCCTCGGTTGGTGCTTCGGTTGGCACACCGGCATCGATGGCGGCGAGTTGGTCGTCGGTCACATCATCGTCGAGGATTTCCGTTTCAAAGTGCATAAAAGGCTGATTGATAGCCTCTGCCATATCTTTATCGGGGGCAAACGACAGTTTTTTATGCCCCGGTATCTCAATTTCTTCGCCCGTGTTCACGTCCACGCTTTTTCGAGGACTCACTTCGGTGAGTTTAAACGTGCCAATACCCTTCACCTTCACGCTCTCGCCATCGATAAGCGACTGTGAAATAGTGGCAAACAGTTCTTTCAGAAACAGTTCGCTCATGCGCTTTGAAGTATTGGCATATTGTGCCACTTGCTCAACAAGTTCGGGAAATGTTACCTTATTGTTCATGTCGTTACAGAATATTCAAGTTCAACGAAATTACTTCAAGCGGTTTTTCAACACGTTACTCACCTTGAAGGCCAACACCACTTTTGGTGGAACGAGCATACGCTTTCCATTACTGGGGTTCACCACCACACGTTCGTTCTTCTTTTTAGCCTCAAAATTTCCGAAACCCGGTATAGCCACGCTGTCGAGCGCACCGCAGCGAGTTTTCACCACTTCTGCGAATGCCTCCATCAGTTTAGCCACATCGCCTTTACTTCGTCCCAGATTTTCTGAAACCTTTTCCAAAAGTTCCTTGTTGTCCATAATAGTAATTTTATCATACAAAATTAATCAAACCTACCGCAAACTGCAAATAATTCCCCAAAAAAAGGCTATTCCTTTTGCCTCACACAGATCCCACGGATCTCACTGATTTTTTTGTGGGTGGGAAATCTCACGGAAGTTGGTGGAAAGGACGTGTGGGGTTGTCGGAGTGCTCTGAGTGCTCCGAGTGCTCCGATTTACCAAAGCTCACACAGATTCAACAAAAATTATTCGTGGGATTTGTGGTTTAATTCTTTGGGGTGAGGGATGAAATAAAGCTGCGGGAGCATCGGGGGGATGCTTCCGCAGCTGGGTTTTATTTACCGCCTAAGGGGCGGTGTGAGGGGAATGGGAATCAGCGTTTGGGGCTGATGAGCACTTTTTGAGTGGAGGTAGTGCCGTCTTTGTAGTAGGTGCGCACGATGTTTACACCCATTGTTGGTTGAGAGAGCACCATACCGTTCACGGTGATGTAGTCAACGTGGTCGATTTCCTTCTCTGCATCGATTTGCTCTGTGCCACTTGGCTGCATGAGCGTGATTTCGTATTCACGGCTAAATGCATCGTTGCTGTCGAGTGACACCTTCAAGGTGGCAGTTTCGCCGCCATTGGCATTTGCCAAGAGCACTTGACCTTCGTTGCCCAAAAGCAGGTTGCTTGTCACAGTCCAGGTCACGCCTTCAGGAACACCCACATAGAAGCCCTTCGACACCTGACTGCGTGTGTCGAGAGAATCGAGCACGAGAGCGGCCGAATAGAACTTCACCACAGCAGTATCGGCGAGCACGCTCATCACTGGATAGCAGTTGCTGCGCTTGGTCCATGTGCTGTCAAGGTCCAAGGTGGTGATTGCCACGGTTGGCAGAGCCATGCTGTCGGCATCGTTGGCGTAAACAGATGTCACGGTCTGACGGTCGTAGTACACGTTGGTGTACACCGTACTTGCGATGTCCTTGCCACCGTAAATATTACCACAAGATGCTGAATCGGCAGTCGATGCGCAATCCACATTACCGGTATTGTAGGCGTTGGTCACTTCAGTGTAATATTTCACTGGCAGACCAATAATGCCGCCCACTTGCTTGTAGCCATGCACCAAACCATGATTAAACACATTGGTGAGGGTGGCTTTACCAGTACCCATCACGCCACCTACATTGTAGGCAGTGGAAGCAGATGTGCCTAACGACCAAACTTCGCCGGCATTGCCACTCTCTTTGATGATTGCGCCAGAGGCACTATTGCCGCACACGCCACCAAGATTGTAACGAGCCTCTACGCTACCCACATTGTAGCAGCCAACCACATTACCGGAGTGGTTACCAACCACGCCACCAGCCTGATAGTCGGCTACTACATGGCCGTAGTTCACGTCAGCCACAACATTTGCGTCAGAGCCAGTAGAACCCACGACACCACCAGCGTTGTTCTTGGTGGCAATCACTTCGCCATAGTTAGCGCAATTAGTAATCAAAGTAGGAACCTCTTCGGTGCCACGACCCACGATGCCCACGATACCGCCAGCGCCATTTGTCTTGGCGAGCACAGCAGCATAGTTGTAGCAACTGTCGAGCAGGTTGAATGGAGTGCCACCGCAGTTACCTACGATACCGCCAGCACCGTATGTGCCCGACTCCACTTCACCATAGTTCACATTGCGCTTAATGGCATCGGCTTTAGAAACACTGCCGATAATACCGCCTGCGGCATAGGTGTTGGTCACGATTTTTGCGCGGTTCACACAATCGGTCACTCCGCAAGCATCATTTGACAGGAAGCCTGTGATACCGCCTGAATAGTTTTGGCTTGAATATACCGTGCCCTCATTGAGCGAATTGGTAATATTGCCCTTGCTTGAGCCCACGATACCGCCATTAGAATACTTACCTTCAATGGCACCTGCATTATAGCAACTATCGAATGCCACATCGGTATCAGTAGAGCCAGCGATACCACCAGCCTGACCATTAGCAGAGGTAATCATACCATAATTGCGGCAGTTGATGAAGCGCGCCTTAGGATTAGCGGTGCCTACAAAGCCACCCACGAAGCCCATCTTCAGCGTTGCCACCTGTGCACGGTTCACACAGTTGCGCATGGTGCCTGATGAACGACCTGCGAAACCGCCGATGTACCAGTAACCGCCAATTGAGCTGTTTGCGCCAAGAGTGAGGTTTTCAATCACGCCATTGTCGCCAACGAGTCCGAACAGACCCTTGTTGCTACCGGTTTTCTGATCTTCGTTGTAGTATTTGAAACCGTCGATAGTCTTGCCGTTGCCGTCGAAATGACCTTGGAAACGAGTAGCACCATCGTCAACGAGCATCAGCGATGCTTCGGCGTCGCTACCGAAGTCGAGGTCGTTGACCAAGAGCAGATATTCGCCGTCGAATGAAGCTTCATAGTTCTTAGAGTAGCGTGCCACAGTTTGCCAGTCGGCAACAGATGCAATTCGCCATGGGTTAGCCTTGGTGCCTTCGCCATTAGGGAGCATCTTTGGAGCTGCAAACAGAGGGTATTGCTTCGTGTAGTTGTCACTTGTGAAAGTGAGCGTGTCGCGCTCAACCTCGGTGATAGCAGCAATGTTCAAAGTGGTGCCGCTAAGGGTGAAGTTTTTAGCATTCTTCAACGCGAAAGTCACGCCCTTCTGTGCCACCACTTCTGAAGCGTAGCGCACCGAGAATCGAGAATCGGTTTTTCCTTCAGATGCAAACAGAATGTAGTTGCCACGGTTGAATTGTGCGGCAGGTTCGCTTGCAAACGCCTTCAAAACAGGATATTGACCTTTCACATAATCCCATTGCTCGGCATCAAGTCCCTTGAGCGCTTCGCCCGAAACGAGCGATGCAGTTGGGAGTTTGCTCACGCCATCCACGGCAAGGGCATTGCCAGCGTTTTTGCCAGCAAGTTGTGAATCGTAATAGCAATCTGCGGTCACTGTGTTGCTGGCATTGTAACTGCCGAATACGGTGCCCAACTTATCGAGGTTTGCAAATGAATAAACCACGCCTGTTGAGAGCAGTTGCTTGTTAGTGGTGCGGTAGTTGTTGTAACCAATCACGCCACCAACGCTGTTACCGCCACTCACGTAACCCTGGTTGAGCGAGTTGGTGACGATGGCATTGTTCACACCAATCACACCACCCACATTTTCAAGTTTGGTGCTGTCGGATTCGAAAGAAGTGAGCACAGCTGCACCCACCACGCCATCGTTCTGGCAGCAGTCAACGGTGCCGAAGTTTGCACCCACTACACCACCAGCCACCGACTGGCCAGTGAGCACTGTGCCGGCATTGTAGCAACCAGTCACGGCAGAGCCTTCAGCATTGTAAGCCACAACGCCAGCCGCGCCTGTCTTCACAGTCTTTACAGAGGCATAGTTGCGACAATTCTCAATGCGACCGCCATTATAACTTGCCACACCTGCCACATAACTGCCTGCCTCGATTTGGCAGTCGGCTGCGATATTCAAATTCTTGATTACTGACTTATGACCAGTGTAAATCATCAAACCTGCCATAGCAGATTCCATGTCGTTGACATAGCCACCGTCAGCAGCGAAACTGCGGTTCACTTTCCAATTCTTGATAGCATGGCCGTCGCCGTCGAGGGTGCCGTTGAACGCATAGTCCACTCCGTGCACGCTAAAGCCGAAGAAGTCGGTTTTGCCACCCATATCAATGTCGTTGGCAAGTTTGAAATAAACGCCTGTGTAATCGTAAAGCTGCACATCCACAGCATTCTTGATTTTGAGGATATCGTCCTTGGTCTTAATCAGATAAGGACTGGCGGCAGTACCCTGACCATCAAACTCGTCGGGAACAACCTTTAAGATATAAATACGGAACTCGTTGCCCAAAGTGGCGGTGAGGGTGTCGCTCACTGCTGCGGTGGCAGTCACGGTCACGTTGTTGCCTTTGAGTTTCAAGCCATGACCTGTTGAGGTCAGTTTGCCTCCGTTGAAGAATTGCCACTTCACATTATTGTCGGTGCACACAGTGAATGCGCTCTTGAGGCGTTTCACGGTTTCGCCAGCAGCAAGTGTGAATGGTACTGCATCGAGTTTCGACTTTTCTGTGGCTGCGCATTTTGCCAACTGTGGATAGCGGCCGGCTGCGAGTGTCCACGCCGAAGCGTTGAAACCTTCGGGCGCATCGCCTGATGCGAGGGTGGCGGTAGGCAGACTGTGCTCGGTTGAGCCGTTGAAGCAAACCTGACCGTCGAAGTAAGTGTTACTGATAATGGCAGTATCGCCCTCGAATGAGCCAGCAAGTTCGTTGTTCTGTGCTGATGGAGAGCAGAATAGCATGCCTGTATTCAAACAACCGTTAAATTCGGGCGCATCGCTTTCGGTGGTAGTGCCAGCCTTGCCCATTTCGAACTTACCAGCCAAACCACCTACGACATCGCTCTTATAACTGCGCACGATACCAGAATTGTAGGAATCGTTCACCTTAATGCCTATACCACGGCCCACAATACCACCAGTGGCGCCAGTGTGTGCTTGTGTGAATGAGGCATTCACCTGACCGCCATTCCAGCAGCGGTTGATGGTACCCAAATAGAAGTAGCCCACAATGCCGCCGATTTCGCCTTCACCGTATGTGTCGGTGATTACGCCGGTGAAGTAGCAGTCGTTGATTGATGAAGTGACGCGTGATGACGAACCGCAAACGCCACCAGCACTACCCTTCTTGGCAGTGACATTGATTGTGGCATCGCTCCATGATGAGTTCACTGTGCCGTAGTTCACGCCTACCACACCACCGTCCATGCCTTCGCCTTCCACAGTGCCGGAGTATGCTGTGTTTTCTACCACACCAGTGCCATTGTTTATACCCACAATACCACCATTATAGAATGCGTCAGAGCCAACATAACCGCCAGTGACGGTAATGCCGCTCACCTTGCCGCTGTTTTCACCCACCACGGTGCCGATTCTCGATTTATTGGTGCGCACCGATGAGTTCACAAACTTGATGTTAATTACCTCAGCATTTTCACCTGTAGATCCGAACAAACCTGCGTTGAACTCATCACGACGGTCTTGGGTGAGGTTGCTGATAGTGTGGTTTTGTCCATCATAGCGGCCATTGAATGCCACTTTGTCCACACCGATAGGCTCGTGATTGAGCACCGATGCCATATCAATGTCGGCTGTCTGCTTGAAGTAAACGCCTGTGAACACATTGCCCTTGGCATCTTTGTACGATGCATTATGGTTAACGGCATTGGCAAGTGCTTCAAGGTCTTGAGCGTTGGTCACCAAATAAGGGTCAGCCTCCGTACCAGAGCCGTTCAACCCAAGCGCTGCAGTAAATGGTGCGAATGTATCTGGCACCTTGATTACACTCTTGACGAGCGATTCCACAATCTGGCTCCGAACTGTGCTACGAGACATAGCCCATGCGCCAAAGGTGATGCTGTCGGCTGCGAATGTGCCATTGAGTCCCGATGCCTTCAGCTTTACGTCGCTGGCATTGGTATATTTGGTGATACAGTAGTTATAGAATTCAGTTATGCCCGATTTGGCAAGCACCTGGTGAGGCATATACACTGCACCTGTGCTATCCACAGTCATCACCACTTCCGAACCACAGTTGTAGAAGTTGCGCACCGCAATTTGAGTTTTGCTTTCACGAGTGTAGCAAGCTGGATAAGTGCGTACCTTCATGCTGTCGACCGTTTGCGACAAGCTGTGGTCGGTAATCATGGCATTGGCTTTGTAGAAGCGGGATTTGCTACTCACAATCTGCACTCCCTTATACTCTCCACTGAGCACAAAAATACCCCATGAGCCCACGCTGATGTTGCCATCAGCACTCACATTAAATTCAATCTCGGCATCGGAGTAATAAGCCTTTTTGTCGAGGTCGACGAGGCAGCAGTAAAGCGAGCCATACTTGCTGTCGACATAAGTAACCTGTGGCTTAACCTTAATCACGCCGGTTGAGGCATTATAAACGCCCTTCACAGCACGCTGGCCGCCCATCAAGTTGAAGATTTCCACCGAGTCGGTAGCGAATGGCGTGATTTGCACCATGTAGCGACGCGCTACTGATAGCGGCACACTCGTACCAAAGTCGGTAGTGTAGTAATAGCCTTTAAGACTCGCCAGCGTGGGAGCACGCTTGGCGGCTTTAGGCACCGATACCTGTAAAGGCGACTTCTCGCTGGTCGCTTGCACGAACCTCGTCGTGCCAATCGACTTGCTCATCACCTCCCGGTCAACCCCTAATAGGGTCACCCCATTGCGGACGATGGTGTTTGCCGTAGAAGTAAACAAGCACACCGTCAAAAGCAACGAGGTCAAGAAAAATGTGACTTTTCTCATAAGGAACCTGTTTTTAGTTAATAGTAATTATTATAAAAATACTTACAAATTTATATAATGTTCACACATAATCTAATACTTCATAGAAAATATTTAACTTTATTTAATAGAAGGCTATTTTGACTTTCAAGACAAAACAAAAGAAAATAATCGATGATAATTTCCTTAAATATTCTATTTTCTAAGGCTATCGTTTCACAAAAAAATATTTTTTAGTATCTTTGCACCTTATTATAAGGGCACTACACGCAGCCGCTCTGCTTGTGCCTTATGAATCATTAGCAATCTCAACATCTATAAGATATGGCTGAAAACAACATTCAACTCAACGAACAAGAAGAGAAAAAGAGCCTGAACTTTGTTCAGCAAATTGTTGCCGACGACTTGGCAGCTGGCAAGAATGGTGGACGACTTAGCACCCGTTTCCCACCCGAACCAAATGGATACCTGCACATTGGCCACGCTAAGGCTTTCTGCATGGACTTCGGGGTGGCTGAAATGTTTGGCGGCACCTGCAACTTGCGTTTCGACGACACCAACCCTGCTAAAGAAGACACTGAATATGAGCAAGCCATTATGCGCGACATCAAGTGGCTGGGCTACGACTGGGGCGACCGTCTGTACTACGCAAGCGACTATTTCCAGCAACTCTACGATTTCGCTATCCGCTTGATTAAGGAGGGCAAGGCATACGTCGACGACCAAACCAGCGAGCAAATTGCGGCTCAAAAGGGCACCCCTACCACTCCTGGCCAGGAAAGTCCGTTCCGCAACCGCTCTGTGGAGGAAAACCTCGACCTCTTCACTCGCATGAATGCTGGCGAATTTCCAGAAGGCAGCCATGTGCTTCGCGCAAAAATAGATATGGCGAGCGACAATATGCACTTCCGCGACCCTATCATCTATCGCATTATATTGAGCCCACACTGGCGCACCGGCGACAAGTGGAAGGTGTATCCTATGTACGACTTCGCACACGGTCAGAGCGACTACTTCGAGGGCGTGACACACTCTATCTGCACCCTTGAATTTGTGCCTCACCGTCCGCTTTACGAGAAATTCGTGAAGGAGTTGGCTGGCGACAAGGTGGACGAATACTGCCCACGACAAATCGAGTTTAACCGCCTCAACCTCACCTACACCGTGATGAGTAAGCGTAAATTGCTCCAATTGGTGAAGGAAGGTTTGGTAAACGGTTGGGACGACCCTCGTATGCCTACACTCTGCGGCCTGCGCCGTCGTGGCTTCACCCCTGAATCAATCAAAAACTTCATTAACAATATTGGCTACACCAAGTTTGAAGCACTCAACGACATCAGTCTTCTCGAACACTCAATTCGTGAAGACCTCAACAAGAAGGCCAACCGTGTGTGCGCTGTGCTCAACCCTGTGAAGGTGGTGATCACCAACTATCCTGAAGACAAGGTGGAGATGATGGAGATGGACAACAACCCAGAGCAAGAAAACGCTGGCACTCACCAGATGCCTTTCTGCCGCGAAATCTTCATCGAGCGCGACGACTTTATGGAAGACGCTCCTAAGAAGTTCTTCCGCATGACTCCAGGCAAGGAGGTGCGCTTGAAAGGTGCCTACATCATCATGTGCACTGGCTGCACTAAAGATGCCGACGGCAATATCACCGAAATTCAATGCACCTACGACCCCGACACCCTCAGCGGTATGGAAGGTGCTAACCGCAAGGTGAAGGGCACGCTCCACTGGGTATCGGCTCGCCACTGCAAAGATGCAGAAGTGCGCGTTTACGACCGTCTGTTCGCCGTTGAGAACCCAAGCGCCGACACCGAGCACGATTTCCGCGACTTGCTCAACCCTGAATCGCTCAAGGTGATTGAAAACGCTAAGATTGAACCATTCCTCGCTGAAAACGCTAAGGAGGGCGACAAGTTCCAATTCCAACGCATCGGTTACTTCTGCGTCGACCAAGACAGCACCGCTGAAAAACTGGTGTTCAACCGCACCATCGGCTTGAAAGACAGTTGGTCGAAACAAAACAAAAAATAAGCCGCTCCAAAAGAGCCGCTCCCAAAAAAATCCACAGCCTTGGCACGTTCACACCGCGCCAAGGCTGTAATTTATTATACCAAAGAATACCTGTTAGGGGGGGCTTTGGTGCAGTGGAAAATTTCTGGGGATAGATTATGCATTGTTGCCGAATCGTGAATGGAATCAAAGAAAAAAACATAAAAAACAGCCTTGGAGCAAAGTGGAATGCTTCGCATTTGCCGGTGCGACTGTGCGCTTTGCGTCATTGGAAACGAGTTTCCATGCCGCCAACCACACAATCCCTCCGCCACCCTCTTACGAGGGCCACCCACGTTGCCCCAAGGATAAAAACCGCTCGCCGTTTCACGGCGAAAAAACCCTGATGATAAAATGATTTCTTGCTAAAAAACAGCATCAAACCTCCCAAAACCAACATTTCGGTAGGGACGTGATACTTCACGTCCGCCAGCAACCAAGATACCGCATTGATTACTAATTATTTAACAACAACACAATTATCGCATCCATACCAAGCATAATGCTTTTGGGTATCTTTATATTTGCGCTTTCGGATAATCTAAAGATTGTTTTTTTTGTTTTCGTTTCAGTCCCCCAGTATTTATCCACTGAACCGAGAAATAATTCATCAAAATTAAAATTTTTCTTGAAAAATAATTTATTTTTCTGTTTTACAGCAATATATAAATATTTCTACTTTAGATTTTACAAGAAATTATAAAGTAGCACTTTAGATTTTATCGGAAAATGCAAAGTAGCACTTTAGGTTTTATATAGTTTTTACGGTATTTATCTTGCTCTTGCCGCGCACTTCTAAAATAAGCCGCTCCCAAAAAGAGCCACTCCCCAAAAAATCCACAGCCTTGGCACGCCACACCGCGCCAAGGCTGTAATTTTTTATATTCCCTTCCAAAGAAAGCCGTTTAGAGGGCTTTATTCCGAATCACATTTGGGATTATATTCTTCTGTTGGTTCAGCTGCACCCATAATGGTGCTATCGGTTTGCCCTCCACACAAAGGCTGAATGATAGTGATGCTTAACGCTTTCTCTATTTTGCTGATTGTTTCCAAAGAAAGGTTTTCTCCACCTTTCAGCAATTTTGACACATACTGCTGACTGCATCCCAGTTGCTTTGCCAATGCGGTTTGCGACATTTTAAGTTCGTCCATTTTATTGAGCATTGCCAATGCTATTTCCTGACTGTGCCGAATCCAATCACGATTTTCTCTTCGCCACTCAGCTTTCTCCCTCCAATTTGAAGGGGTGGCAGGCTGATGATTCTCCAAATATTCCAAAAGTTTATTTTCCATGTCACAAACATTTATTCATTAACAAATTCCATAAATCCCGCATCATCTACCGCGCCAAGGCTGTAATTTTTTAGTTCCCCTATCTCAAATTTAATCTTGACAAAAACAACGCTTAAGCATTGTTTTATACACATTTCCTGTATGCCTTGCCTTATGGGTGGGTTTGGAGGTATTCCACTACGGCGTTTTCGAGTTCTTGGCCGCAGAGACCACGGTGAAGGATTGTGCCGTCGGGGGCGAAAACGATGATTTCGGGAATGCCGGTGATGGAATAGGCATCGCTGCCGGCCTTCTGCGTGTTGAGCATTTGTGGATATGGAATCTTTAGTTCTGCAATGGCTTTCTCTGTGTCTTCGGGGTTGTCCCAAGTGGCAATGCCGAGCACCAGCACCTTGTCGCCATACTTCTCGTGTATGTTGATTAAATTCGGAATCTCTTTTCTACATGGCCCGCACCAACTTGCCCAGAAGTCAGCCACCACCAGTTTACCCTTGCCCACATAGTCGCTCAAACGCTGGGTTTTGCCGTTGTAAGTGGCTTTGAAATCCACAAATTTCGCGCCGGCAAGCGTGCTACACGTTTTGTCAATCGCCACCTTAATTTCTTTGCCGTAAGCCGAGTTTTTCAACTTTGGGCTCATCTGCTCAAACAGTTTCTGCATATCGGTTGGGGCCGACATACTGCGCACTGCCTCATTGCCCAACACCAAGAGCGCACGCAAATCAGCGGCATTGTCGGCGATGTAGGAAGCAAGCGCCGAAGCCGTCTGTTCGTTCAAAAACGACGAAACCATGCCACGCACATCGTCGTTGATGGGTGTGCCCACCGCGCACTGCGTATCGTTGTCCACACTAATGGTGCCAGCCTCCAATGCCGCCAGCACATTTGCCACAAACTCCGAGTGATTGATGTAGGCAGTGACCTTTGCCACAGCGCCATCTTCCGCAGTGCCCTCAAACTTATAGATGCCATCGGCTGCTTCAGTCAGGGTCTGCACATGCTTGCCATTCACAGCCATCACCACCGAATCGACGGTGCCGCCAGAAGTCAGCACGGTTTGCAAATCCCACGAGAGCGTATAGCCGCCAGCCTCGCCCTTGTTAGGCTTCTCATTACAAGCCACCAACGCACAGGCAGCAGCCACAAGTATCAAAAATCCAAACTTCTTCATATCTAAAATATTTTTCCCCAAAATTACAATATAATCCATTAACCTCAAAATCGCCCAACAAAATAAGCCACAAACCACAACAACTCAAAAACAAAAAAACGAAAATAAGACATAACTATTTGCATACGCAAGATATAATTCCTAACTTTGTCAAAGCGCAGACCACATCACAGAGGCCTAAAGCGAAAGCTGGCTAAGTGAGAAGAGGCTGTGTATAATTATAAACAGAAAGCGTTTACTCGACGCTCATTCTTGGCAATTGGAAATCTGGAAAATTTCATTAGGAGTCAGGAATGTGGCAGACAGTGGATGCCTTGTTGGATATGTAGTATCATGCAGGCATTTAATCATAATGGTTAAATACAGGTTCATATACTCATATTTGCGTGAGGCTTCTGCGAGTTTGTCCATTTTTACTCCTAAGGGCAATTCCAGAGCCTCCAATTGTGAAATGGGCAGAACAGTACAGCTCCTCACGCTTTTTTATTTTCGGTAAACTATTAACATGACTACAACCTACGGTGGAGGAGCGCACGTGAGTGACAAACTACAATAAAATGAGAAAAACTTACAAAAAGCTAATCAAATCAATGATTATCGGCGTGGCTATGCTCACCAGTATCAATGCCGCAGCACAAGTGAACTGGCAGTTTCAAATTGGCGGTATGTATTCAAAAAAATACGGAATGCATGGCGACCTAGACGAAAAAAGCGGCAGTGGAGAACTGTCGGGAACCATTCTGCTTCAAATTCCAGTCAAGCAACATTTCTTTATCGAAACAGGTTTAGGCTGGCGACACAAACTCGTGCTCTCTCAAGCAGAAGAGTGCAAATTCGACCCCGATAATTTCAATTACAAAGACTTTGACAGCGACTTCGCCGATTTTCTCGAACTGCCCATAAAGGCTGGTTACAAACTGCAACTCAACGAGAAGAATGCCATTGACTTCGGCTTCGGTCCCTACTTGTCGCTGGCATTTAACAAGCCCGAATGTTTTAATAATTCATCATTCTCCGCAGGTCTCAACGCTTCCGTTGCTTTTAGGCACAGATGCATGAGCTTCGGCGTATCGTGGCAGAACCCAATATTCAAAAACGGGCTGAACGACTACCACAGAAATTCAGTCACGGTCACCATTGGCATCAACTTCAAAGGACGCAAGCCAAACTGGGACAAAATCATGGACGGACTGAGTGTAGCAGGCGCTGTACTCGAAGGTGCAACCCAAGTGGCCAGTGCCTTCACTGGCAATTCCAGCACATCAGAAACTATGATGAGTAGTTCTTCCTCTACGAACTATAGTTCTTCCTCTACGAACTATGAGGCTCAGTATCGACAATGGGAAAAGAGAGCAGAGAGTCACTATAATTCGCTTACAAACATTGGACTTAGTGTGGAAAGCAAGAAGGCTGCTGCTGGCAGTACAATGGGAAGTATGAATGGCGGTAATTATGTTTCTATGAAAAAGTCGCTTCGTGAAGCCCAAAAACAGATGAAGTCAATAAGAACGAAGGCTGCAAAGGATGGCGTTATAATTCCACAATCAAAGTGGGAAACTGCCACGGTTTCATATTAAACATTGATATTTATTAAGCAATAGACTTAAATTGTCGGTTAAGATGGATGATGGCGTGTCAAAATGATGCGCCATCACTTATTTTAATTGTTGCAAAATGAGGCAAAATATACCCTGAATGTCGTTATTATTTGTAACTTTGTTTTTGGTTAAACGAATATGGAATTATGACGAAAAGATTATACTTTTTGCTTGCGTTGCTTCTGTGCATCTGCACGATGGGCGCTGCCAAGACTACGGTGGTGAAGAATGCATCATCGATGACACGCACCGGCACTTACCGCATTACCAAGGAACTGAAAGCCAACAATATCAAAATCGGCGATGGCTCTACCATCATTTTCGCTGGCGGACGCATCACGGGTGCCACTATCAAGGCTCGCAACTTGAAAGTGGTGGTTCCCGACGGCAAAACGTATTTCAACGGCTGTCGGCTGTCGGGTAATATCGTCAACTCCAAACTGAAAGCCACCAACTTCGGTTGCAAGGCAGATATGCGCACGCTGAGCAAAAGCAATTGGACCTACAAAGGCTTGCCTCGGCAAACGCTCAAATACCGCACCGGCACCGACAACTTCAAGGCTATGGCGTGCATTGCCACTTTCCTCAGCGGTAGCACTAATGTGGATTTTGAATGGAACGGCAATTTCTTCACCGCCCATCAGCCTTCGGCGGCCATCTATGCCCCACCCTTTATCAGAATTGAGAGTTGTAAAAATTTGGCGATGCACGGCGGCACGCTGATTAGCGGCATCCGCTTTATCGACTGTAGCAACATCGAGGTGAGCGATATGCGCTTTGTGGGCTATCACGAATGTCACGACTTTCCTGCTATCCACATTTCGGGCAACCCTGCGAAGGCTATCCGAGTGAACGGTGTGGCTTACTCGGTGGCTCGTGGCGGAAAATACGAATGGGCTAACAACTGCTACTACTACGGCACCGACGGCACAAAAGACCTCGGTTTGGCGGCTGAAGGCATCATTTTCGACACCAGTTCGCCAAAAACCTCTTGCACAGGCATCAATGTGCACGATTGCCACTTTGAAATGCGGCTCAATGGTGTGGTGCTCGGCATGAAGCGCACCAACTATAACCAGGTGGGCAAAGTGAGTGGCGCAAAAATCACCAACTGCACTTTCTCGCACCATTATTTCCAGCCAATAGGTATGCACGCCGAAAATGTGGTGGTGGAAAACGTGAGTGGCGACTATGCGCTCCAGCCCATCGACATCTCCACCCTGTCGCACAATGTGGTGGTGCGTGGTGCTTCGTTCACCGACCTTTTCTACGGGCCAAAGCAAGAGGCAGAACCTGCCTACGCCAGCCAGTCGTACAACAATCGCATTGAGAACAGCAGTTTCACCATCAACAGGAAATACCACCTTATAGGTATGGACAGCTATGCCCTGAACGCGGCGGAAGGCAAAGTTGGCGACACATTTATCGTCAGAAACTCCACCTTCAATTTCTTCACCGACACCTACGGCACTTTCGTGGTGCGCACCTGTGCCGACCGTGTGCGCTTTGAAAACTGCAAGATGAATATCAACCTCAAGAAGCAGACCGACGGCAGCAGCCCCTACTGCATCATGAGCATCTTTGCCGCTCTTGCCACCAAAGCCACCAGTCCGAAAGTGGAACTGGTGAACACCGACATCGAAATCAACGGCGCAGCATCTTCAAGCGCAGGACGCATTTCCAACCCATTTGCCTACCTGTTCAGTAAAATCGGTGCAAAATCCTATTCCGTCAGCCTCGAACAGTGCAATATCCACGGCACGGCAAGGGTTGATTGGAGCCTTTTCGAGCAAATGGAATCGGTCAGCATCAGCAATTCACAAATTTCAATCGGCGGTTGCGACTACCACGGCTACTACATCAACGCGCCCAAACGCCTGCAAATCACAGGCACCACCTTCACAGGCCGACTTGGAAAATACAACACCCTCGTGGGCGTGCCCAATGTGAAAGACTACAGCCACAGCATCGACAACACCACCGTAGATGCAAGCGTGAGCAAACTGTTCACCACATCGCCCGACCGCCGCCGCACCCGCATCACCAACGTGCGCACCCGCACCACCAACCGCCCCATCACCAAATAACGGTGGTTTCCCACCATGGAATGGCACTCTTAAAAAAACAAAAACTTTATTCTCACATAAAAAATAACTATCAGTGCCACCCCCAAAAGAAACAATTCTTATTAACGTGGAATCACGTTTAACAATTCTATTAATACACAAAAGTAATCAAATATGAAAAATCCGTTTAAAGGCAACACTCTGGCGTGTGGACTCTTAGGCTTTATCCTCGGCATAGGGGTAACATTCGGCACACAGCAAATCTGCTCCCAAAAAACATGGGGGGAATCGCACTATGAAAGTTGTGGTGACGGAAGTAAAGACAACTTTGTCAATGTTGAAACCGACGTGAATGGTGATGTGTTTTTTACTAAGTCGGGGAGCAAATACCATTATGAAGGTTGTAGCAGTTTATCACGGGCTAAAGAAACTAAACGAACCACTCGCGAGAAAGCACAAGCAGGGAGCCTTAAACCATGCATGAAATGCGCCCCCGGATATTAAACTCCTAATACATCCAGTTATGGAGAAACTGTACGTCATTCCGGTTCAGTGGAAAATTCCTGGGGATAGATTATGCAATGTTGCCGAATTGTGAATGGAATCAAAAACAAAAACATAAAAAACAGCCTTGGAGCAATGTGGAATGCTTCGCATTTGGCGTAGGGATAAAAACCGCTCGCCGTTTCACGGCGAGAAAGTACGTATTTTTTATAAGTGATTGAGAATGAGATAAGTTTTTATCTCAT
>SAMEA104315424__coassemble_821_pt1 | contig 17695 bp, 9 predicted proteins | sample SAMEA104315424__metabat2_low_PE_030 | metagenome-assembled genome bin SAMEA104315424 (sample SAMEA104315424) | gut metagenome | biome: Monkey gut; feature: monkey-associated habitat; material: faeces | place: China | collected 2013 | reverse complement strand
GTGAGAGGGTGGCGGTGGGATTGTGTGGTTTGCGTCATTGGAAACTAGTTTCCAATGACGCAAAGCGCACATTTCCTCCGCCAAATGCGAAGCATTCCACGTTGCTCCAAGGCTGTTTTTAATGTTTTTGTTTTTGATTACATTCACGATTCGGCAACAATGCATAATCTATCCCCAAGACTTTTCCACAGATAACGACAAAGGGAAGCCGGATTGGGGCTTCCCTTTGTAGGATAATCTTATATGTGGTGATTATTGGAGAATCTGGTTGATGAGTTGGGTAACGTCGCTCACGTTAATCTCGCCGTCGCCATTGATGTCGCACACTTCGTCGGTGTAGTCGCTTGTGCCGAGAATCTTGTTGATAAGGGCGGTAACGTCGCTCACATCCACTGTGCCGTCGCCATTGATGTCGCCTTCTTCACCAGCTTCTTTATAGTATGCGAAGCTAATATTGTCGACATACACTTTAGCGGTGGTACTGCCACCCACTTGACGTATGCGGAAGTAGACAGGTGCGCCGAGCGAAGGCATCTTAAACGATGCTTTTCCATCTACCGACCCTGGCACATTCACTTCACCAAGGTCAATCCATTCTGTTTTATTTAAGCTATATTGCACATTGAATTTCGCAGTCGTAGTAGATGGGTTGAAGAAGTAAACCGACATCATATATGGGTTTATCGTGAGAGGCTCGGCGGTGGTGATGGCACTTGGTTTCTTCATTGCCACAGAATAAGTACCGTCGCTTGCACCGCTACCAGGGGCTACAACACCGCACTTGGTGAAATCCCAAGAGCAAAAGCGGCCTTTCACATTTTTTGCGCCTGTAGCACTGGTTACGCCTATGGTCTCGAAGTCTTCAACGAGCACTTCCACATCGCCTTCCTTACCCACATTGAAAGTGATTACGCCATCGGTCTCGGTGATTTCCGACAAGCCGAAAGTGTTGTATGTGCCATTCCATGTGCAAAGACTCGGTGTGGTGGTGTTGTTGAGCACTGTCACATTTGATGTGCCTGGGAATGGGTCGGAGGTTTGTGCGCCCGATGTGCTGTTTCCGGCACGGAGCAGCTCGTAGTAGTTGTGCGTTGGGCTGGCATTCACCTTATTGTATTCCCACACGCTCACATCGGTAGAATCGACACGAAACACCAGCATACCATGACCTGGCAACTCCACGTCCCAACCGATTTGCTGACGGTTTTCGAGCAGGAAGAATTCTTTTTCCACTGGAGTTTTCAGCATATACGCCTCGTTGCTGCTCTGCAACGCATTGAGTTCATAATGGCCTTCATTTTCAATCACCTTTGGTGTCATGAAACCAGAGGCATAACGCTGGAAGGCGGAATAGCCCACTGGCAAACGGCCGAATTTTGCATAACTGCCACCAGCCATCACGCTCCATTCGCCTGGGTCGTGGCTTTGACCGCCAACTGCGTAGTCGGTGTCGTATTCATCAGGCAAACCGAGCACATGCGAGAATTCGTGGCAAATGGTGCCGATGCCGTCGAGAATTGTCTGATAGTTTGACTCCCAGCCGTAAAGCTCTACCGAGCAGGCATATTTGCCCATACGCTTTCCGTTGTACTTTGGAAGACCCACATATTCAAGCGACCATTTGTGAGGCCACAAATATGCTTCGTTGTTACCGCTATAGTTTGCGCCATAGCCAGCCACAATGAAGTACATCATGTCCACTACCCCATCGCCATCGGCATCATACTTGCTGAAGTTAACAGTAGCGCTGAGCTTGTCGATAGCCTGAGCAAACACCACATACGCACTATCAGTTCCTAACACATCAGTGCTCTTCATATCCACTTGCACGGGACCTACCACGTCGAACTGTGGAGCGAACTTGCCCATGCTGTTCTGGTAGAAATAGTCGCGCACACCACCTATAAACAATGATCCGTAACGGTTGCTTGTGCCGTCCTCGTTCTTATAGCCAGTGTAGTTCACTTCGTTGAACATGCGGTTGTAGTGCGTCAGAGCGTCGGAGCGAGTGAATTTCCTGTCGGTGAAATTAATTAGAATCACCAATCCACGAAAATTCTTGTAATAGCTGTCGCTTCCCTTAGTTGCCACTTGGCGGCGTGCCTTGCGTGCGCCCTCGCTACTTGCCTTCTCAACGAGCATTTTTCCTGTGGACTCGAGGAAGGTGATATCGTTGGCGGTACGCTCCATCTGATTGCGGGCAATGCGGTCCGTGGGAGCCAAACGATTGTTCTGCAACTGTGCGTACACATAGTAGCCGGCATCGTTTTTCACAACGGTGTAGCCATCCGCTGTGGTGGTGAAGTGGTAAAATTCATCACCATGGCCTTGAATTTCCAGCGTGGTGCCATCGGGCTGTGTAACAACCACAGGATAGGGATAAGCTGGCACTGCCGAAGCGCGAAATATCGCCATCAGGCAGATAAGCAGCAGGGCTATTTTCTTCATTATTAGTTGTTAACGTTTATTTTGGTTATTAAAATTTAACCCAAATCGCCCATTAGGCTAATGATCGATTTGGGTTAAAATATTTTATTATTATTTCAAAATCATATTAATCAGAGCTGTAACGTCGCTCACGTTGATTTCGCCATCGCCATTGATGTCGCACACCTCGTCGGCATAGTCGCCAGCGGAGAGAATTTTGTTGATAAGAGCGGTAACGTCGCTCACATTCACTTCGCCATCACCATTGATGTCGCCAGGGAGAGAGGTTTGCTGCCCCTTTTCTGTGTAGTAAATCGTCACATTGTCAACGAACGAAGCGACAGTCTTGCTACCCGACACCATAGCGATGCGATACATCACTGCATCGCGGCGTGAAATGTTCACTGGCCAGTAGAGCGATATGATGGTCTTGCCCTTCACAGTTTGTGAAGATTCGCCCATAAATTCCACTGGGGTCCAAGTGGCGCCGTTGTCCTTTGATATGCTCAATGCAAATTTTGCGGGAGTAGTGCTTGGGTTAAACACCTTTGCGCTCACTTGATATGCGTCGTAATAAGTAGGTGCGCTGGTGAATTGGCTTGGGAGTTTCATCTGCACAGAGTGTGTGCCGTCGGCCTTAGTGGCTGAGCCTGGGGCTGCCACGTTACACTTGGTGAATGTCCAACTTGTGAATTTTCCTTCATTGTCCTTTGAGCCGCTTGTTGCAGTCACAGGCATAGCCTCGAAATCTTCCACATCTGCCACGATGCTGCCGTCAGAGACCACACGGAATGAAATCACGCCATTCTCCTCTTGAATACCGGTAAGGTTCCATGGGTTGCGAGTGCCGTTGAAAGTCTTGAGGTGAGCCTCGGTGTCGTTGGTAATCATAGGAATACCACGAGTGCCAGGGAATGCGTCGCTTGCATCACCTTCGCCACTCATCACACGGCCAGCGCGAAGCAGTTCGTAGTAGAGGCGAGCAGGGTTGTTGTTCACGGAGTTGCCTGTCCACACGCTCACATTAGAAGAGTCGACGCGTGCCACCAGCAAGCCATGACCTGGGATGTGAGCGTCCCAACGCGTTTGCTGACGGTTTTCAAGCAAGAAGAATTCTTTGCTCAAAGGCGACTTTATCATCATGATTTGATTGCTTTCGCCCAATGCTGGAAGTTGGTATTCGCCAGGTGCATTGATTACGGTTGGCGTAGCGAAGCCCGAAGCGTAGCGGTCGTAAGCAGAGTAGGCTGCTGGCGTGCGGCCGTAGTTGTTGTAACTGCCGCCCGACATGATTTCCCAGTCACCAGGATGTTGCGCCTGCCCCCCTGAACCTTCATAGTCGGTGTCGTAAAGGTCGGGCAAACCAAGCACGTGAGAGAACTCGTGGCAAATAGTGCCAATGCCATCGAGAATACCGCTACTTTCAGAGTAGTATTCGCAAGAGCAAGCATAGGTGCGCCAGCGCTTGTAGTACATTGTCGATTTATGAGGCCAAATATGGTCATCAGCCTCACCAGTGTTAGCACCCACACCTGCAAAAATCATATAGAACATATCCACATAACCATCGCCATCGTTGTCGTAATCCTTGTAGTCCACACCATAAGTGGAAACAGCCTGCTCGAGGGCGTTACGCATCAGCGCAGTTTGTGTGTTTTTTGAGTTTTTGATTGAGTAAGGCACGGTGATAGGGCCAATCACGTCGAAAGTGGGAGCAAACTGCCCCTTACTGTTGTCTTCGTAGTAGTCGCGTACGCTACCAGTGAACTCGCCCCAGCGGTTAGCAGAACCGTCGGGGTTGGTGAAACCGGTGTAACCTTTCTTGTTGATCATATCGGTGTAGAACTGGTTAGCATCGGAGCGAGAGAAAGAATAGTCGTTGAATTGCACCAAGAGAATCAAACCACGGAACTTGCTGTAGTCGATACGTGCTTTTGGAGCAGCGTCACGTTTCGCTTTAGCCGACTTGGCAACAGCCACTTCAGCCTTGTCGATCATGCCCTTTGCCACGGTGCTGAGATACAGATTGTCGGCTTCGGAGCGCTCGCTGATGTTGCGAGCCACCATTGCAGTAGGCTCCAACTTGCCTTCAGCACGCTGAGCGTAGGTGAAGAAGCCCATCTCGTTTTTCACAATGGTGTAGCCATCTTCTGTGGTGTAGAAGTGGTAAAATTCATCACCATTCAAACGCACGGTGAGTTCACGACCGTCGGGTTGAGTAACTTTCACAGGATAAGGTGTTGCAGGAACAGCCAGCAACTGAGTGGCTGTCAACAATGTTGCAACTAAAGCAAAAAAGAACTTTCTCATATTTTATATTAAAAACATTATATTTTTTTGGTTAAAACACGGTTTGCAGTTAAGCCAACAAACCAAAGTGTGCAAATATCGCCATTTTTCCTCATCAAAACAAGAAAATCCGAATTTTTTCTCACACTTTCACAAATAACCACAATTCTTCACCAACAACGGCGGTAAATTCACACAGCATTCTCTAAGTACAAACCATTAATACCCAACACTGTGCACATGTCGTTGGGGTTACATCCATGGCGCCATATAGAGAGGTAGATAGGTGGTGCCTTCCTTCACTTTAAGGTCGGCGGTATGAAGCACGGTGGGCGTGGTGATATACTCACCAAATTTTGCCACGCATTTATTAAGCGAGGTGAGGGTGTATTTTTTAGTTGACTTCACCTCTATTGGAATGATGTTGTGCCTTGATGTAATCGACGACTTCGTGATCAGAAAATCTATCTCCATTCGTTCCGAGGGGTCTTCACGACTCGACTTGCTGTAGAAGTAGAGTTTATTTCCTCTCGCCTTGAGCATCTGTGCCACAATATTTTCCATCAGCATTCCCTCATTCACTTCAAGCGAACCTCGCAAAAGCGCTTTATAGAGTTCTACTGGAGTTTTCCCATTCTCATCAAAAGCATGACTGATGAGCAGACCGGTATCAGCCATATAGCACTTCAGCGTGGATCGCTCCATGTTTAAGCGAAGCCCGATATTTGGTGCCGTACAACCGTAGCAAATGTTCACAATGCGAGAATCAGAGAGCCAGAAAAAGGCATTGTCGTAGTCGCGGTACGATGTGCCAGGCTTGATAGCCGAAGGACTGAATTTTTTCTCTCCCCTTTGGAGCATGGCAGGAATTCCGTCGAATATGCTCTGAGCCTTAAGTTCGCTTCCTGTGGCGTATTTGGCAATATCATTACGATAAACACTTAAAATGGCACGTTTTGCGGCATCGGCCTTGTCGTAATCTTTCGTTTCCACATATTTAAGTAGGGCTTGCGGCATACCTCCCACTATCATATAGTCACGAAACAGATTCATGGCTTTGCGATGCAGACCTTCCATCGGCTTTTTCTGTTCACAGCACTCTTTGATGCGCTCTACCAACAAATCCTCACCCATCGCCCAAAGAAACTCCTCAAAGTCCATCGGATTCATCTCAATGGCCATTTCTTCGGAAGGGATAGTGATGTCTTTCACATTCTTCTTAATGCTCACCAAAGAACCGGTTTCGATATAGTGGAAGCGTCCATCTGCCACCAAATATTTAATGGCGGCACGAGCGCGAGGGCACATTTGCACTTCATCGAAAACAATGCACGACTCGTGCGGCGTGAGTTTCACTCCGTATTCAATCTGCAAATTCAGCAAAAGGGTGTTGATGTCGCCGAGATACTCGTCGAACCACCCTTTTACTACCGATGAAGCATTATTAAAATCAATTAAAAGGTGTGATTTGTACTCGTTTTTTGCAAAGGTTTCAACTATAAAACTTTTACCAATTCTTCTCGCACCTTCTACGAGTAAAGCACTATCACTCCTATTTTGCTTCCAATCAAGTAGTTGATTATATATTTTACGCCTAAATATTTTCACTTCCACAGTTTTTCAAGAGATTTTACATCGCAAATTTACAACTTTTCAAGGGATTTTCAAAGCGGATTTTACAACTTTTCAAGAGATTTTTGTGGTGGTTTTCACAACTTTTCAAGGGATTTTTGGTGAAAAGCGGTGGTTTTTATTGTGGGTGGTGGGGGTTAGCAGTTGTGGGGCGGTTTATGGAATTTTTTGTGGCGGAGTTGGCAGGTGGAGGCTTTGTCGCAGCAAGAGCAGGAGCCTTTGCCCGACTTTTGATTTTTCCACACACGCCGCACCGACAGCACCACTGCCAGCAACACCAATATCAATATAATCCAACTTTGTATGTTCATTTTCAGAAAACCTAATTTTACGATGATACGCTTAAAGCGTAGGGACATGCCTTTGGCATGTTTCTAATGCGCCCTATATCGGCTATTGAAACATGCCAAAGGCATGTCCCTACGCTATAATGCAATCAACGTGTATTTACATAAAACACTCCAGCAGGAGCTTGACAGCAAACGACACGAGCCATGCCACGGCGCATTGCCATACCACCATTGCCCAAGCGTGGCGGTTGCCCAACTCGTGGCGCACGGTGGCGATGGTTGCCACACATGGGGTATAGAGCAAGCAGAACACAAGCAGTGCGTAGGCCGATGCCGCTCCGAGTACAGAGGATATCGACACGCCAGTGCCAAACAGCACAGTGAGGGTTGACACCACACTCTCCTTCGCCATAAAGCCCGAAATGAGCGAAGTGGTGATGCGCCAGTCGGCAAATCCGAGTGGTTCGAAGATTGGACTTATCACGCTTGCCACGCTTGCCAAGATGCTGTTTTGCGGATCAGCCACAAGCGAGAGGTGGAAGTCGAACGATTGCAAGAACCACACCACGATGGTGGCGATGAATATCACAGAGAAAGCCCTCTGCATGAAGTCTTTACCCTTATCCCAAATCAGGCGCAGCACGCTCACTGCCGTAGGTATGCGGTAGTTTGGCAGTTCCATCACAAATGGCACAGGCTCGCCACGATAGATGGTGTTTTTCAGCACCAATGCCACAATAATAGCCATCAGAATGCCCAACAGATAGAGCGAAATCATCACAAGCGCACCATTATTCGGGAAAAACAGTTGGGTGAAGAACGCATAAATCGGCAACTTTGCCGTGCAACTCATAAATGGCGTGAGCATAACGGTGAGTTGACGGTCGCGTGCCGACGGCAGTGTGCGGCTTGCCATCACACTTGGCACCGAGCAGCCAAATCCCATCAGCAATGGCACAATGGAGCGGCCTGAAAGTCCGATGCGGCGAAGCGACTTGTCGGTGACAAACGCAATACGCGCCATATAACCGCTATCCTCCAGTATGGAGAGGAAGAAAAACAGCGTGAGAATGATAGGAATGAAACTCACCACGGCACCCACACCACTAAACACACCGTCAATAATCAGCGCGTGCACCACATCGCTCACATTCCACGATTGAAGCAAGGCGTCGGTTTGCGCCGTAATCCACTGGATGCCCTCGTCGAGCCATTCTTGCATGGTGCCGCCTATCACATCAAATGTGAGCCAAAACATCAAGCACATAAACAACAGGAATGCCGGTATAGCGGTCCAGCGACCAGTGAGCACCTCATCGATTCGGCGGCTGCGCTTATGTTCCACACTTTCAACTGGTTTCACCACCGAGCGACCGCAAATTCGCTTAATGTAGGAATATCGCATATCTGCCATTGAAGCGGCAGGGTCGAGGCAACGCTCGGCTTCGAGTTGTTTCAAAATGTGGTCGATGGTGTCGCGCTCATTATCGGCCAGGTGAAGCGCTTCAATCACTCTCGCATCGCCTTCCACCACCTTGCACGCCGCAAAACGCAGCGGTATGCCTGCCGCCTGCGCATGGTCTTCAATCAGGTGAATCACGGCGTGAATGCAACGGTGCACGGCACCTCCATGGTCGGTAGGGTTACAGAAGTCGGCACGACGTGGTCCCTCTTGGTAGCGTGCCACGTGAATGGCATGCTCCACCAGTTCCTCCACACCTTCGTTTTTGGCTGCCGAAATCGGCACCACTGGTATTCCGAGGCTGGTTTCAAGTTCATTGATGTCGATAGTGCCACCATTGTTGCGCACCTCGTCCATCATATTCAGAGCAAGCACCATAGGTATGCCCAATTCCATCAGTTGCATGGTCAGATACAGGTTGCGCTCAATGTTGGTGGCGTCCACAATGTTGATGATGCCCTGTGGCTTGGAATTGAAAATGAACTGGCGCGACACTATTTCCTCGCTCGTGTAAGGCGAAAGCGAATAGATGCCAGGCAGGTCCACTACTTCGGTGTCGGGGTGTCCTTTAATCACGCCCGACTTGCGGTCGACGGTCACGCCCGGAAAATTACCCACATGCTGATTCGAACCAGTGAGCGCATTAAACAGCGTGGTCTTGCCACAGTTCTGATTACCCACAAGTGCGAAAGTGATTTTGCCGGTAATGGGGGCTGGATTTTCCTCGCTTTCGGTATGGTAGCGACCTTCCTCGCCCAAACCGGGGTGCTCTGTGCGTGCCGAGGGTTGTTCGGCTGGCTGATGTGGCTCACCCCCTTCGCATGTGGGGCAAATGTCGATGTCGATTTTCGCCGCATCGTCCTTGCGGAGCGTCAGTTCGTAGCCGTGGATAAGAAGTTGCATCGGGTCGCCCATCGGTGCGAATTTCACCAAAGTGAGTTCGCTGCCAGGAATCACACCCATATCAAGGAAGTGCTGACGGAGTGCGCCATCACCCCCCACCTTAGTAATGACAGCCGATTGGCCGATTTTCAATTCATCTAATGTCATAACACCTTATATATATTATATAGCCTCCATTTCGCGCGCCACCATAAGCATAAAAAAGTGCATCAGCGACAACTGCAAAAAAGTAAGCCTTACGCCTAATTTTCCAAGGTGCAAAATAACAACAAATTCACCAATTTTTCAATACCTACTTTTAGGTATTTTTCACTAAAAAAGTCACTATAAAAGTCTACAAGTCTACAAGTCAACGGGTCAACGAGTAGTTTCATTCCACCATGATGAAAAAGCACACCGATTTAATCCATTAAAACCCAATTTACACCAAATAAAATTTAATTTCAGCCTCTATATCCTATACTCGTTGACTTGTTGACTTGTTGACTTGTTGACTCGTTGACTTGTTGACTTGTTGACTCGTTGACTTCAAACCAAAATGAAAATCGGCCACGCCTTGATTGGCGCAGCCGATTTCAGATTTATATCGAAGTCGTTTTATTATTTACTTTCTGTTGGCTTCAATTTATTTGGCTTTACGTTCGCTACGTTGGATCAATGCGTAAGCGGTAGGAGCTGCCACGAAGAGTGATGCGCAAGTACCGAATACCACACCGAGAATCATTGCGAAGTTGAATGCACGAATTGATTCACCACCGAACAAGAAGATAACCACGAGCACGAGCAATGTACTGAGTGAGGTCATCATTGTACGGCTCAATGTGCTATTCAACGCATTGTTGAATGTAATCTTCAAATCCTGTTTTGGGAAGAGTTGACGATATTCACGCACACGGTCGAATACCACCACGGTATCGTTGATTTGGTAACCGATTACGGTAAGGATTGCCGCAATGAAGGTTTGGTCAACTTCCATAGAGAATGGGAGCAAGCCGTGGAGAGTGAAGAAACCGATTACGATGAACGAGGTGAGAGCCACAGCCGAAACAGCACCGAGTGAGAACGCCCAGTTGCGGAAACGCAACAAGATGTAGAGTGCCATTGCGACGAGTGACCAGAACACAGCCCAAACAGCTTCGCGGGTCATATCATCAGCGATAGAAGGACCTACAGCATCCACAGACACGATACCGAGTTTGCTGGCATCACCTTCTGTGCCGGTGTTATTGCTGAATTGTGCTTCAGTCAAGTTGCCGAGGTATGGTTTGAATACCTTGAAGAGCATACCTTGAATTTCTTCATCGACCTTAGCAGTGTTTTCTTTCACCTTGTAGTTGGTAGAAACACGCACGGTTTGGTCGTTATCGATAGTGATTACAGAAGAAGTGACATCGCCGCCAAATTCTGCCTTCACGAGTTTGTCGAGTTCGTTGGCATTAACTGCCTTTTCAAACTTCACGATATAGTTACGACCACCAGAGAAGTCGATACCGAGGTTCAATGGACGGATAAAGAACATTGCGATGATAACTGCTGCAACCACGAGAACCACAACTGAAGTTTTGCCACGCTTGCTCACGAAGTCGAACTTGGTGTTTTGCAAGAAGTTCTTCACCATGTTGGTGGTGAATGTCATTGTGCCAAAACCGAAGCGGTTTTTGTTCAAGAAGTTTTCGAGCACGAGGCGTGTTACAAACACGGCTGTGAAGAATGAACAGCAGATACCCACGATGAGGGTGATAGCGAAGCCGTGTACTGGACCAGTACATTGAGCAGCCAAGATAGCACCAGTGATGATAGAAGTGAGGTTACCGTCGAAGATTGCAGAGAATGCGTTCTTGTAACCGTCGGCAACAGCAGCCTTCAAGTTCTTACCATTGCGGAGCTCTTCCTTGCAACGCTCGAAGATAAGCACGTTGGCATCCACAGCCATACCGAGAGTAAGCACGATACCGGCGATACCAGGAAGGGTGAGCACGGTCTGGAACGATGCAAGCACACCGATGATGAAGAAGAGGTTGAGAATCAAGCCGAGGTTGGCGATGTTACCAGCCTTCACGCCGTAAACCATCATCATCATAGCCATCAAGAGAACGAGAGCGATAACGAATGATACCACACCACTCTTGATTGATTCCTCACCAAGTGATGGGCCAATCACACGTTCGCTGATGATGTTAGGACGTGCCACCATCTTACCTGATTTGAGCACGTTTGCCAAGTCGGTAGCCTCTTCCACTGAGAAGTTACCAGTGATTTCGGTGTCGCCACCATCGATTTGTTGGTTCACGTTTGGATAAGAGTAAACCACATCGTCGAGCACAACAGCCACTTGACGGCCAATGTTAGCGCCAGTGAGGCGTGACCATTGGCGAGCGCCCTCGTCGTTCATCTTCATGGTCACTGCTTGACCCTTGAGTTGTTCGAAACGAGTGTCAGCATCTACCACCACGTCGCCAGTCATCGAAGGACGACCGTTCACTGTCTTCAACGCAATGAGAGCCACATAGCCATTGTCCTGAGCCTTCACGTCCCAACAGAGCTTGAGGTCGTTGCGAATCACACCGTAGCGTGCGATAGCTTCGTCGATAGCAGCTTTGTCTTTTTCCTTAGCATAACCTACCACGCAGCCATTGCCGGTGATTTGGAGAGCCTTGGTGATGTCGAAATCGCCAGCAGCCACCTTCTTAGCTTCAGCCACCTTAGGTTCTGCTTCTTTCTTAGCAGAGTCGGCAGCGGCTTGAGCGTTTGCTGAGTCGGCAGCGGCAGCCTTTGATTCCTCAGTTTTCTTGCCAGAAGCGGCAGCCATAAACTTTTGGAAGTCGTTAGCGATTTCGCTGTATTTGTAAGTTTGATAGAATTCGAGGTTTGCAGTTTGTTGGAGCATCTTCTTCACACGCTCGCGGTCCTTCACACCTGGAAGTTCAACGAGAATGCGGTTGCTGTTGGCAAGCTCTTGGAAGTTAGGTTGAGTGATACCCATCTTTTGAATACGGGTAGCGAGCACGTTGAGCGTGTTCTTCACCTGAGCCTTCACTTCAGCCTTGAGGACGTTTTCAACCTCATTGTCTGACATTGAAGGATTTTCCTTAATCTTAGCCACCTTTTCACCGAAGATAGATTGCCAGTTGCTACCGCCGTTGCTCTTGAATGCTTCGCAGAATGCGTGCACTGGGTCCTTGCTACCTTTTGATGCTTCAATAGCCTTTTTAAACTTCTCAGTTTCGTTCTTGTCTGACAATTCAACGAGGATGTCGGGAACTGAGAGTTCGAGAGTGGCAGTCATACCACCCTTCAAGTCGAGGCCGAGACCGAGTTGCTTTTCGCGAACGTCTTGCAATGTGTAGTAGCCCAGCCAAACCTTCTCTTTTGAAAGAGAGTCAATATAACCGTTGTAGGCATCATTGTACTTCTTGTCGCTGTGGTCAATCTTGCCAGCCACCTTAACGGCTGCCTCCACTGCCTTGTCTTCGTAGTGGTTAGCCACGAAAGTAAACGACATGTAGAACAAGCAAATCAATACCAAGAAACCGGTTATAACTTTAATAAAACCTTTAGTTTGCATGTGTAAAATTTGTTATTATTTTGTTTGTTGTTTTATTTACACCAAAAAACGCTCCCGTCCAATTAGGAGAGAGTTTACAGACTGCAAATATACAACAAAAACTTGGAGTTGAAAACAAATTGCTCCCGAAATTCACCTAAAAACATTTTTCTGCCCATTTCATGCGCCACGATAGCCCCTTTCTCGCTCTCAATCAAAGCAATTATCACCATTCGACGCCTTCGGATTTCGCTTGCACAAATGTGCGAAAAGCACTAACTTTGCTCTAACCAAAAAACCGTAGTGAAATGAACGAAAAAATGAAAATCGTGGTGCTCGACGGCTTTGCCGGCAATCCTGGCGACCTGAGTTGGGCACCGCTCGAAGCATTGGGCCAATGCACTGTGTACGACCGCACCGCACCCCAGCAAGTGATAGCACGCGCTGCCGACGCGCAAATCATCCTCACCAACAAGGTGGTAATGAGCCGCGACGTGATTGAAGCACTCCCCCACCTCAAATATATCGGCGTGATTGCCACAGGCTACAATATCATCGACCTCGACGCGGCGCGCGAGCATGGCGTGGTGGTGACCAATGTGCCTGCCTACAGCACTCGCTCGGTGGCACAAATCGTGTTTGCCCACCTGCTCGACATCACCAACAGCGTGCAGCACTACACCGCCGAGGCACACCGTGGCGCATGGAGCGAATGTCAGGACTTCACCTATATCAATACGCCCGTGATGGAACTCGACGGCAAGGTGATGGGCATCGTGGGGCTGGGCAACATTGGCAAGGCGGTGGCGCAAATTGCCTTGGCGTTTGGCATGAAGGTGCTGGCTTACACTTCCAAGGCACAGGAGCAGTTGCCTGAAGGCATTAAGAAAGCCGATATGGACACGCTGTTCGCCAACAGCGATGTGGTGTCGCTCCACTGTCCGCTCAACGCATCCACAAAGGGACTGGTGAATGCCGAGCGGCTGGCGCAAATGAAGCGTGGTGCCATTCTTATCAACACCGCTCGTGGTCCGCTGGTCGATGAGGAGGCTTTGGCTGAGGCTTTGGCAAGCGGGCACCTGATGGGTGCTGGCGTGGATGTGCTCACCCAAGAGCCACCGTTAGCCACCAACCCACTGCTGGCACAGCCTGGCTGCCACATCACCCCACACATCGGCTGGGCAAGCGATGAAGCACGCGTGCGCCTGATGAACATCCTCATCGCCAACGTAAAAGCCTTCATCGACGGCACCCCACAAAACGTAGTATCGTAAAAGCACGGTAGGGTGTAAAAATACGGTAGGGACGTGATACTTCACGTCCGCCCATAATAGTGATAACATATTGGTTAATAACCGCTTGCATCGGACGTGAAATATCGCATCCCTACCATATTGGGCTCAAAAATCAAGCAAAATCCTCCTGACTTCGTCACTAAAAAAACACATAGTTTATAACTAATTGCTAAACAATATTATGTAACTTCGTGTCACCCGATTTGGGGTGACACGAAAGGTTTTTTTACTATGGTTGTCAGAAAAAAGAAATATCCATCAGGCAACATTGGTGTTATTGGGCTCACCCGATAAACCAGAAGGGATTTTGGTTCAATGGAAAATCACAGGGGGCGCATAGGTAAGCATAGACATCGAATCAGGCATCGGAGATGCCGTATGATGCGAAACACCATGCAAGCGAAAAGCGCTCCGTCAGGAGCGATTGAGCGCAGCTTGGTGGTAGATGGATATTAATGCTGAGCCTCGGAGAGGGTCGGTTATGGTCTCGACAATTGATAATATCACAACCGACCGTCTCCGACGCTCATATAAGGGGAGGGTGCATAGCTGTCACCAAGCTACGCGTTCTTGCTCCTTCGTCGCAAGTCCGCTTGCATGGTGTTTCGCACAATTAGGCATCTCCGATGCCGGTGATTCCCTTAGTTTATCATAAATAAAGAACATCAACTTTTTCCCGACATATTCGCAGAATCCCTCCCTGGTTCATCGGGAGCCCTAAGTTCCATTTCACGCGCAAACGCATCGAGGCACACGTGTGCATCTGCTTCGAGGCCCTGAAAGTGTACAAGGAGCTGGAGCGCATTTTGAAAGTATCGGAGATAACGACGAGCGTTGACAAGGTGCTTGCACTGGCCAAAACCATTACAACCATACAAGTCAAACAGACCCTGAACCAAGACGTTTACACGCAAACGATGCTAATGGCAAGGCAGCAAAAAATCGCTAAACTCTTCGACGAAGATTATTGGGTGACACGATGACGAAGTCAGGAAAGCCTTCATCGACGGCAATCCACAAAACGTGGTGTCGTAACACAACACGGTATAAACGTGATATTTCGCACCCGCCCACAATGGCAATAACATATTGGTTAACAACCATTTGTGGCGGACGCGAAATATCGCGTCCCTACCATATTGGGTTAAAAAAATCAAGCAGAATCTCAACTTCTAACTTCTAATTTCTAATTCCTTAAAAGATGGATTCGGTGGTGAAGGTGGTGAATAGCTCAAGGGCTTTCAAACCCATGATGGAGTTGCCTCGGCCATTGAGGCGTGGGCTCCACACGGCTATGGTGTATTTCGAGGGATAGAGCGCCACGATGCCACCGCCCACGCCGCTCTTGCCGGGCAGTCCCACCAAAAACGCAAACTCCCCTGCCTCATCGTAGAAGCCGCAAGTCTGCATAATGGCGTTGATACGCTTCACGCGCGATACGGTGAGATTGACGCCAGCGTGCGAAAACGGTTCGTTGCTACGCGCAAAGGCGGTGAACGCCTGTGCCAAGTCCTTGCAACTCATCTCCACAGAGCACATCATGCAATAGAGGTGCAGCACATCTGCCACGTCGTTTTCGAGGTTGCCGTGGTGCTTGAGCAGATAGGCGATTGAGGCATTGAGGTAACTGCAACTCAATTCCGAGTCTGCCACTTCCTGCGAATACCGAATGTCGGGGTTGCCTGCCAGTGTCCGCACAAAATTGATGAAAAACTCTTCGGGATTCTCCAAATTCGACAGCAGCACATCTGCCAAGACGATGGCACCGGCATTGATAAACGGATTGCGGGGCTTGCCGCTCTCGTATTCGAGTTGCACCAGCGAATTGAAGGCAGAGCCAGATGGTTCTTTGCCGATGCGAGTCCACAGGTCTTTGCCCAAGATGCTGAGGGCAATAGCCAATGAAAACACCTTCGATATACTCTGAATGGAAAATTTCGTATCGTATGCCCCAAGGCTGTAATGCTCGCCGCCGAGAATGTTGAGATACACGCCAAACTGGTCGGGATCGACTTGTGCCAGGGCTGGGATATAGTCGGCTTGCTTGCCATCTTTTTCAAATGGCTTGATTTCTTGATATACGTCTTCTAATATTTGCTGATAGTTCATGTTCGGTATATTTTGGTTTCAAAGGTAATGTTTTTTTATAATCTTGTGGCTTTCGCTTGATGCAGATGCCATTTATCCTACATCTGCATCAGGCTGGAGCTTTATTTGCCTTCCTCGGCGAAGTAGAGTTTCATTTGCTCCTTCACCTTTGGAGCAAGGCGAATGAGTGTGAACATGGTGCACACTGCCATGCCGGCAAATGCCAGGTCCATGATGCCCACCAGCAGGTTGAGCTTAATCACGGCAGCCACCACAATCATCACGAGATAGTAGTAGTTATAGTATTTCGCATTTTTTGCGCCAAACAGGTAGTTGGTACACTTCAAGCCGTAGTAGCTGTAGCTGAACATGGTGCTGAACGCGAAGAAAAGCACGATTGCCATGAGCAGATACTGTCCCACATGAGGCAACAGCATATCGAATGCGCCCAAAGCGTTGCTCAGTCCGGCATCGTCGGCCAACGCCAAGCCCGAATGGCTCGCCATGATAATGGGAATGGAGGTGAGCGTGCACACAATGCCTGAGTCGATGAGCGGGCCAAGCATCGCTATCAAACCCTCACGCACTGGCTGATTGTTTTTCGACGCGCCGTGCATCATCGAAGCGGTACCCACACCAGCCTCGTTGACGAATGCGGCACGCTTTGCGCCTGTGAGTGCCACAAACACGAATGCACCAAATCCTGCCTTGAGGCTGAATGCGCCCTCAAAAATGGAGGTGAACACGGCTGGCACAAGATTCAAATTGAGCAGCACCACTGCCAGCACCATCAGGAAGTAGAACACCACCATGATTGGCACAATGCGTGAAGCGGCTTTAGCGATACGGGTGATGCCGCCCAAAATCACAAACGCCACAATCACCGCCATCACCACACCGATAATGAATTTGGTGGAGAACGTAGGAGCAATGCCCGAAACGGTGATAATCGACTCGGTGAGTTGGTTGGCTTGCATAAAGCAGAGTGTGCCCACCATACCGAAGACGGTGAATGCGATGGCGAGTGGTCGCCATTTCTTGCCCAAGCCCTCGGTAATCATATACATGGTGCCGCCTTGTGTTTCGCCGGCGGTGTCTTTGCCACGATACATAATGGCGAGCGAACCTTCAAAAAACTTTGTGGTCATACCCACAAGGGCGCTCACCCACATCCAAAACACCACACCAGGACCGCCAATAGCCACAGCAATAGCCACGCCGGCAATATTGCCCAAGCCCACAGTGGCTGCGATGGCACTCATCAATGCCTGGAATGAGCTGATTTGTCCCTCCTGTTTACCGCCATCGTTGGCTTGCTTTTTTCGCAATTCGCGAATAGCCCAAGGCAAACGGCGAACCGACACCGCGCCCGAATAAACAAACAGGAAAAGACCGCCACCGATAAGCAGCAAAAATTCTGGCACACCACACACAAAATCGCTTGTGTTGATGATAGCCTGACTAATAGTGTTGAAAATATCGTTCATTATTTATATACAATCATTTTGGGGTGCAAAGTTAATACATTTTTCAATACCACCGAACAAATTCCCCTCTTTTTACCCTTTTTACGAATCAGTGGAAAATTTGTGGGGATAAATTATGCTTTGTTGCTGAATCGTCAATGGAATAAAAAACAAAAACATAAAAAACAGCTTTGGAGCAATGTGGAATGCTTCGCATTTGGCGTAGGGATTGTGCGCTTTGTGGCATTGGAAACGAGTTTCCATGCCGCCAACCACACAATCCCTCCGCCACCCTCTCA
>SAMEA104315424__coassemble_764_pt1 | contig 19233 bp, 15 predicted proteins | sample SAMEA104315424__metabat2_low_PE_030 | metagenome-assembled genome bin SAMEA104315424 (sample SAMEA104315424) | gut metagenome | biome: Monkey gut; feature: monkey-associated habitat; material: faeces | place: China | collected 2013 | reverse complement strand
TTGAATTACGCAATACCCTATCCATTTTTTAACAGTATTTTTATTAACAATACCGACAAAAAAGGAGAAAGCAAGTTTCACCTCGCTCCCTCCCGATTAATTTACAGGGACAACTTGTATATCATTGCCAAAACAAAAACATAAAAAACAGCCTTGGAGCAAAGTGGAATGCTTCGCATCTGGCGGTGCGACTGTGCGCTTTGCGTCATTGGAAACGAGTTTCCATGCCGCCAACCACACAATCCCACCGCCACCCTCTTACGAGGGCCTTCCACTTTGCTCCAAGGATAAAAACCGCTCGCCGTTTCACGGCGAAAAACCCCTGATGAAAGAGTGAGTTATTGGTAGGGAGCAATTGCACCCTCGCCTATTGTGGTTGACATAAATCATCGCATCTGCCAATCAAAAGGGGATTGGGTTATCTTTATTTGCGCTTTCGGATATCTGATTACTGAAGATTGGTTTTTCGCCGAAGGCGAGCGGTTTTTTATCCACTGAATCCATTTTAACCTTATTGACACTGATTTTTGGGGTAAAAAAAAAGACCCGATGAAGCGAAATTCATCGGGTCTTTTGGTTATTTTGGGGAAGTGATTGTTTACTTCTTGTGGTCGGCGATCCAGTTCTTAGCGTTTACGAAGGCTTGGATCCATGGAGTCACCTCGTCGGCTTGGCGAGCCTGTGGATAGAAGCCGCATTGCCATGGGAAGATAGCACGTTCCAAGTGAGGCATCATAGCCAAGTGGCGGCCGTCCTTAGAGGCGATACCAGCGATGCCACATGGCGATCCGTTAGGGTTGGCAGGATATGAGCGGTAGTTGTATTGTGCCACCACATTGTAGTTGTCGGCGCCTTCTGGCAGGTTGAACTTACCTTCACCGTGAGCCACCCAGATGCCGAGTTTAGAACCAGCGAGGTTGCCGAACATCACAGAATTGTTTTCAGGAATCGACAGGCCGATGAAGTTGGATTCAAACTTGTGGCTATCGTTGTGGTCCATGTGAGGCTGGCTGCTGTATTCTGGGTTGAGCAGGTTGAGTTCAATCATCACTTGGCAACCGTTGCAGATACCGAGACTCAGTGTGTCGGTGCGCTTGTAGAAGTTTTCGAGTGCCTTTTTAGCCTTTTCGTTCCACACGAAGCCGCTTGCCCAGCCCTTAGCCGAGCCAAGCACGTCGCTGTTGGAGAAACCGCCGCAGAACACAATCATATTCACATCTTCAAGTGTTTCGCGACCGCTCATCAAGTCGGTCATGTGCACGTCTTTCACATCGAAGCCTGCAAGGTAGAGTGAATAAGCCATTTCACGGTCGCCATTCACACCCTTTTCACGGATAATAGCCGCCTTGATGCCGGTTTTGCCGTGCTTGAAGCCGTTGATGCCCAAGTCTGCCGCCTTACCAGTGAAGCCAGCAGGCATACGCCAGCGCAGAGGTTGCTTCTTATAGTTTTCGAAGCGAGCCTTTGCCAATTTGTTGCCGCTTTGCTTGCAGTCGAGCAGATATGAGGTCTTGAACCAAAGGTCGCGCAGATAGTCGATGAAGAACATGTATTCGTCGCCGTTCTGTGTCACGGTCACGGTGCGCTCTTCAGAAGGCTCACCGATGTAGATAAACTTCACGCCACGCTCTGCGAGTTCGCGTTCCACCTTGCCGCATTGGTTGTTTGCCACCTGAATCACAAGAGCAGGATTTTCGGCAAAGAGCACCTTCACGATGTCTTGCTCAGCCATACCGTCGAGGTCGAGGTTCACACCGCCCTTGGTGTTGGCGAAAGTCATTTCAAGCACAGTGGTGAGCAAACCGCCAGCGCTGATGTCGTGTGCTGCCAAGAGTTGCTTGTTTTCCACCAAAGCCTGCACAGCATTGAATGCGTTGGCAAAGTAATCGGCACTCTTCACGCCAGGAGCCTTGTCGCCAAGCAATCCCATAGATTGTGCAAGGGCAGAGCCACCGAGTTGCATGTCGCAGCCAGAGAAATCGATATAGTAGAGACGGCTCTTCTTTTGTTGGAGCACAGGGCTTACGGTTTTCTTCACGTCGCACACCTCACCGCCAGCAGAGATAATCACGGTGCCTGGGGCAATCACCTTCTTGTTGCCGTATTTCTGGGTCATAGAAAGGCTGTCTTTGCCGGTTGGAATGTTGATGCCGAGGGAGCAAGCGAAATCGCTACAAGCCTTCACTGCGCGGTAGAGACCAGCGTCTTCACCCTCGTTGCGGCATGGCCACATCCAGTTGGCACTCAGCGAAACTGCCTTCAGACCGCCATTGAGGTTTGCGCCCACAATGTTGGTCAATGCCTCGGTGATAGAGAGCACAGATCCAGCGGCAGGGTCGATAAGACCGGCTTGAGGCGCATGGCCGATAGAGGTGGCGATACCGCTGTTGCCAGTGTAGTCGAGAGCCACCACGCCGCAGTCGCTCAAAGGCAACTGAATTTCGCCTTGGCATTGCTGGCGTGCAATCTTACCAGTCACAGAGCGGTCCACCTTGTTGGTCAACCAGTCCTTACATGCCACACCTTCAATTTGAAGCACGGTTTCGATATATTCGTTGAGTTTTGCAGCGTCGGTTTTCACTGCTTTGTATTTGTGGTGCTTAGTGCTGTCGATCATTACAGTCTTTGGAGAACTGCCAAACATATCCTTCATGCCCAAGTCGATAGGTTTCACGCCGTCGGCTTGCTCAAACACGAAGCGGTCGTCGCCAGTGGTTTCGCCCACCACATAGAATGGAGCGCGCTCGCGTTCGGCAATCTTCTTGATGCGAGCCAAATCCTTTTCCTCAGCCACGAAGCCCATGCGCTCTTGGCTTTCGTTGCCGATGATTTCCTTTGATGAAAGGGTAGGGTCGCCCACAGGCAGAGCAGCCATATCGATGCGTCCGCCAGTTTCTTCCACCAGTTCAGAGAGGGCGTTGAGGTGACCGCCAGCGCCGTGGTCGTGGATTGACACGATAGGGTTGGTGTCGTCTTCAGCCAAGGCACGAATCACGTTGGCAACACGCTTCTGCATTTCAGGGTTGGCGCGTTGCACGGCGTTGAGTTCGATGGCGTTGGCGTATTGGCCGGTGTTCACGCTCGAAACGGCACCACCGCCCATACCGATGCGGTAGTTGTCGCCACCCATCAGCACCACTTTCTCGCCAGCCTTTGGGGTGCCCTTGATTGCGTCGCGCTTATTGGCGAAGCCCACACCACCGGCAAGCATAATCACCTTGTCGTATGCCAATTGGCGTTTTGCTTCCTCGTGCTCAAATGTGAGGAGAGAGCCGCAGATAAGAGGCTGGCCAAACTTGTTGCCGAAGTCGCTTGCGCCGTTTGAAGCCTTGATGAGAATTTCTTCAGGAGTTTGATAGAGCCATGGGCGTGGAGGCATGGTGCAGCGTTCCCAAGCACGCTCAGCTTCGGTGCGAGGGTAACTGGTCATATACACAGCCGTGCCAGCCAATGGCAAACTTGCGCGTCCACCACCCAGACGGTCGCGGATTTCACCGCCTGAACCAGTAGCGGCACCGTTGAAAGGTTCTACGGTGGTAGGGAAGTTGTGGGTTTCGGCCTTCAGCGAAATCACCGAGTCGATTTCCTTCACTTCAAAGAAGTCGGGTTGGTCGGGATTTACTGGAGCGAATTGCTCAATCTTTGGGCCGTCGATAAACGCCACATTATCTTTATAGGCAGAAATCACCTTGTTGGGATATTCCTTTGTGGTCTTTTTAATGAGGTTGAAAAGGCTTGTAGGCATTTCCTCGCCGTCGATGATGAAAGTGCCACCGAAAATTTTGTGACGGCAGTGCTCGCTGTTCACCTGCGAGAAACCAAACACTTCGCTGTCGGTGAGAGGGCGGCCGAGGCGCTTGCCAAGTCCCTTCAGGTAATCCACCTCTTCGGGGCTGAGAGCCAAACCTTCCGACTTATTGTAGGCTTCAATATCGTCGATATAAACGATAGGATCCGGCGTACGAGTGATAGTGAAGGTGTCGCTGTCTAATGTGTGGTACACACGTTGAAGCATTTTGTCGTACTTGGGATCCTTTTCTTTTGTGGTTGTGAACTCTTCGATGCGCTCGATGCCGGTCATCGCCATGTTTTGGGTGATTTCGACCGCGTTCGTACTCCAGGGCGTAATCATCTCCTTTCGTGGGCCGATAAACGTGCCTCGTAAAGTGTCGTCCTGCACTTGAATGCCGCCGAGCAGCCATTCTAACTTCTCAAGTTCCTTTGGTGAAAGAGCATGGTCAGCACCTACCGCATAGATGGTGTTTGCTCCTTTTTTAAAGAATGTAATCATAAAAAATTAAGATGGATTACTGTTTAAATCTAAATTCTTCTACAAAGTTAAAGCAATCCACTCGCACTACAAAGCAAAACCGCCATTTTTATTTCAACAACCCCCACACATTATTCTATATAGTACCCCAATCAAACATGTTGTATAGGATAGTAGGATTTTTTTAAGCCTTTTTGTGGCTTGTTAGAGGTTTTGAAATAGGCGAATGAAAATGTGATTATTTGCTTGGCGTTTCAAAGATAAATTCATATATTTGCAATTGCATTATGCGTGGTGTGAGCATACGCGACATCATTGCATTTTGCAAGACATATTATTTGAAAGCGTTTCGCTTCAATTCCTATCAACGAAAATCGCCAATTTTCATAACTCAAGGGATATTGAGGCAGCCAGAAACGCCTTCGCTGTGCTTGTATTATCCACCCCCATACAAGTGGGGAGGCCTTATAAGCTTCAGCGTGGGGGTGGGTTGTTCAATTTCGAGTTAGGGCGTTTGGCGATGCCTCGTTGATGATTGACAACGACATCGTCCCACGCTTTCTTTTTTAGACCATAACATAAACCGTTTCGACATTGGGGACGAGAGAAACACAAAACATGCTCAATGGCACACGTTGAAAATAAAGAATACTATCGCCCAGAATGGACGTGTGGAAGATACAATGAGATAAAAAAAGTGGCAATTATGTATAATTTAATTGCTGGATTCAGTTTTTTCTTTGACGAGGAATCAGCAATTGTAATAGGACATATTTTGCAAGTTAAAAGAAATGGAAAGATTGATATTTACACTATCTCTGAACAAACGGGTATAGCGTTGGAGTCGGTTTGTGACTTTATGGAACTGCTTTCCCAACATGGATTAGTTACCAATGAAATAGTCTTTGCTGAAGGAATAGAACATTATCGAAAACAAGTGGTGGCTTTTAGACAACAGCAGGGCGCATGGAGTGACAATGATGTTAAAGTAAAGCTCCCAATGGCTACTACGAATGCAGAGCAACTTTATTTCACAGCAGTTGATGATGGGAAAACTATTTGTTCTTGTATGTTTGAACTCACATATCGCTGTAGTGAAATGTGTATACATTGTTATAACCCTGGTGCAACACGCAATAATCAAGAAATTTCTCATCGTGAAGACTTTTCAGAACTGTCGTTGGATGATTATAAGCGAATAATCGACGAGATGTATGAAATGGGATTGGTTAAGGTGTGTCTTTCTGGGGGAGATCCTTTTTCTAAAGAATTTGTTTGGGAAATAATTGAATATCTTTACAAAAAGGAAATAGCTTTTGATGTGTTCACTAATGGACAACGTTTGTTGAACAATGTGCAACGATTGGCTGATTACTATCCAAGATTGGTAGGTGTGAGTGTGTATAGTGGAGTTGCAGAAGATCATGATAAAATAACACGTTTTCCGGGGTCATGGAATCGTTCAATTAAAATAGTGGAGCAATTGTCTTCACTGGCTGTGCCATTGAATCTTAAATGCTGTGTAATGCAACCAAACTTGCATACCTATTATATGGTGGCAGATTTGGCAAAGAAATATAGGGCTATTCCTCAGTTTGAAATCAATATTACTGAATCCAATGATGGTGACTTATGTGCAAAACAGCTGAGATTGACAGAGGAACAATTACAAATAGTGTTGAGAGACGACAATATTCCATTATATGTTGGACCTGAAGCCCCAAATTTCGGTGGGCAAAAAAGAGACCTTAATCAATGTAGTTGTGGAGCTGGTGAAACTGGATTTTGTCTAACGCCTGATGGAAATCTTCGAGCATGCGTCGCCTTTTCTCTGAACTTAGGGAACCTCAAGAAACAGACTGCCTATGAAATACTAACGGGTAGTTTAGAACTAAAATGTTGGAGAAATTCCGTTGTTGGCGATTATACAGAATGTGGCAGATATGATTACTGCGACTATTGCAATTTGTGCGCTGGTGTGAATTATACTGAACATGGAGATTTTCGTAAACCTGCGGAAACGAACTGCTATATGGCAAAGTGTAGGTGTAATTTAGCGCAAAAGTTGATGAAAAATCCGAATCAGCCTATGACGCGAGAACAACTCATCGATGCGTTGCAAAAACTGCCGATAAAAGAAACAATACTACAACGAAAATTTTAAATAAAGGGATAAGTGGCATCTCCCTGAAGTATGTCTATAACCTTTAACTCCTTCAATTATGAAAGTAGTGCTTAAAATCAAGAAAACATCAAATGTGATGTCTGTAGCTGGTTGTCCTAAGTTAACAGAGATTTCTTGCGGTATTATGTATCGCGGATTCTAAAACCAACTACGTTAATTAACATAGGGGGAATTCCCCCTATGTTTTAATAATAACCCTTTAATAATAACCCTTTAATAATAAATGTTCTATGTTAAAAGATCTGTTTGATGAAGATTGCGAAAGATATTTTTCAAAAGAGACAGCGGAAGACCAAAAGCAAAAATTGTTTAAGTCAATGCAACAGAAATTACGAGACCGACTTGGAACGGATAACACTGTGGTTGGTTTGGATGGTAAAGAGTATTCAGTCTCATCTGAGAATGTGGGTGATTTGCTCGCCATTCACAGAAAGCTGATCAGCGATGTGTCTATGAATACTATCTCAGAAATAGGCGAAAGAAAACGAAAAGATGCAGAAGACACAAACAAATATGGTCCAAACAATCCTTATGAATAAGTTGTGATTAGAGATAAATATGATAAGTTAATGGGGCTTGCCAATATTTTAAAGTCCTATGCAGATGAAGTTTATACTGACGTTATAGGTAATGTGGTTGCGCATAAAGTCGGCGATGGCGAGAGTATTATGCTTATTGCGCATCATGATGTGGTGTGCTTAATGATAACATACATTGATGCCAATGGATTTCTCTATGTTAAACCGTCAGGAGGAATTGATGCTTCAATTCTTCCTGCAAGAAAAGTAATAATAAGGCATGGGGATAGGATGATTACTGGTATCATTGGCAAAAAACCTATTCACCTTTTGCGAGAAGAAGTGAATGTGAAAGTGACTTATGAGAACCTTTGGATAGATATAGGTGCCAAAAACCAAGAAGAAGCGATGCTGATGGTTAGTAAGGGCGATTATGCCTATTTTTGCTCTGATTATGAGGCATTGCCTAATAACTTGATTACAGGGTCTTATTTTGACGATAGCATTGGGTTGGAAGTCATTTTAAAAATAGCAGAGAAACTACAAAATGAAGAACTTCCGTGGAATGTGTACTATGTGGCGTCAAATAACGAGGAAATAGGAATGAGAGGATCCCTCGTGGCTGCTAATTCGATAAAGCCAGATATATGTATTTGTATTGACTTGACCCATTCCACAGATTATCCTTTGAGCAATATTATTAGTGATGGAGATATTAAATTAGGTGAAGGGTGTGTATTAGCCAAAGGACCTAATATATTTCCTAATCTTTTTAAATGTTTGGAAGATACAGCTATTGAGCATAATATAAAGTATCAAGTTGAGGTCAGCCCATACCCCACAGGGACGGATGCTAACCCAATTCAATTATCAGGAAATGGGGTCAGAACGGCTGTTGTGTCAATTCCGTGCAGATATATGCATACACCACATGAGATTTGCTCGAAACTGGATATAGATTCAACGATTACACTTTTAGCCAGTTTTCTTTGTGAAAAAGGACTTTATTGAGAAGATGGTTGATTATTGACTATGGCTAAATCGTATGCGCCGTTATTGTGAATGGATATTGTTATATCGGAAGATTTCAGATGTGTTTAATATTGTCAAACTAGATGTTTTTAAAATAATAATGAAGATAGTATTTATATTAGCGATTGCTTTTTTTGTAGTTTCATGTGCAAGAAAAGATGTTTCTAAAGTGAGAATAGTAGTGGATAATTGGGAAGGTTGTGAATTTAAGAAAATATGCCTTCCACAATCAGACTATGCAAAATTTTCTGGGTTGCTTTTTGATGGAAATTTAATTGTTTTAGTTGACGACGGAAGTGTTAATTCTGTTTTGGTAATGCAGAGTAATGGGGATATTAGAGCCATTATACCAAATGCCCCTTCAGAAGACAAACACTTTTATGATGAAGATCAAAACGAAATTTCATGGGATCAATACTTATCAACTTATCCTAATGCACTGAATGATTATAAATATTTACGGAAGAAGTATTTGTTATTGGATTGTTTGTATCCAGAAAATGAAATTCCGCTAATCACAGATTGACAATTAACAGTTGTACACTCAGAATTATAAATTTAAATGATTATGAAAAATTATAAGAAAAAAACGAAATCACAGCGGCCGATACCTTATTTTGAGCAACCATTGTATGACATACAAAAACATAAAGTAGGGATAGTGTTACTCTTTTTGATAGTATTTGGTAAAGAATTCATGTCTCCATTTGTTTTTAGCTTTAGTAATTTGTTTTTTGATGTTTTTCTTTTTGCCATAATAGTGGTTTCGTATTTATATTTTTTTTCGTATTACTTCAGAATGGCATCATCTGTGCTTATTGTAGCACTTTATGTGGTAGCTATTGGATATGGCGCTCCGTTGCCATATTTTTCTTTATATGCACTCTTTCAAATTTTCTGTTTTGCATTTGTTCATGTCGCCCTACTTTATTTAACGGCACGTGTTGTCATTGTAGCTGTCCCTGATAACCCGATGGATAGAGATTATAGTGTCGGATATTGTATTGGGGCTTTTGGGTTGTTTTTTATGGGTTCGTTGTTGATTGTGTCTTCTATAGAGCCGTTTACTGTGTGTTGTTATAATATAGAGTATGGTTGTTTTGCATATCATAGTACAGAAGTGATGGTTGTGAAAGGAGGAATTTGGGGATTGTGTAATTTTATTTTCCTAGTAGTAGCACGTTATGGAGGCCCTGTTCCTAAAAAGAAACTAAATGGAAAGGGAGATAGACCTGGTAGAGGAAGTAACTACAACTTCAATAACGAAGAAGATGATGAAGATTAAAAAATATTACTGGCGAAATATGGGCTGAAGCCAAAGCCTGTTTTGAGGCTGAAATGATAACCCCCGCAGATTTGGGTTAAAACGTTTTGAATCCGCTTTGAAAAATTGCGTATGGGCAATTTTGGGGCGGATTTTTCGTTATTATTGTTGATAATGGTTATCTTTGCAGAAGAGTTGTGCGCCACAGATGATGGGCGGCGGCTTATAAAAGAGCGACGACAATGAATAAGTTTCAAATATCTAATTTTGGTCCAATTAAGAATCTTGATGTGGAACTTGGGGATTTGACAATTCTCTTAGGTCCGCAAGCCAGTGGAAAAACGCTTTTCCTACAGCTGGCGAAGCTTATTGTGGACAAAGATTATATCGTTCAGAATCTTCTGAAATACAATTATGTGATTGATGGCGATTCCGACAAGGTTCTGAACTATTATTTTGGCGATAGGCTTTCTTCAATGTGGAAAAACTGCACCATGGTGAAGGTTGATGGTGAGGCGTTTGAGAAGTGCTCTCTGCTGAATGCTGAGAATGCCGACGCCAAGGAGCGACTTTTCTATATTCCAGCCCAGCGCATATTGTCGATTTCGGATGGTCGTCCTAAAAATTTCATGGAATTTGATATATCTTCGCCATACGTTTTGCGCAATTTCAGCGAAACGCTCAGATTGTTTTTCCAACACGGCATGGGGAGTGAAAACGTGATATTTCCTTTGAATCAAAGGCTGAACGACGGCATGAAGCAGTCGTTTAATGATACGATTTTCCATGGTGGAGAAGTGGTAATTGACGAACAGGCAGGACAGAAGAAGATGCGAATGAAGGTAGGGGATACGAGTTTGCCCTTTATGACATGGAGTGCGGGGCAAAAAGAGTTTATGCCTTTGTTAATGGCGTTTTACTGTCTTGCAGAGCCTATGGCGAAAAGCATCAACGGCAATCAATACGAGTATGTGGTGGTGGAAGAACCCGAAATGGGATTGCATCCAAGAGCCATTCAATCGGTAATCATACAGATTCTTGAACTGATTAAGATGGGCTACAAGGTGATTGTATCGACACATTCGCCTGTGCTGCTGGAATTTGCTTGGACGTTTAAAATGCTGCAACAATTTCCGCAGGAGGTGAGAGAACAGGCACTATGTGAACTGTTTGATGCCAGTTTAGATAGCAATGTGGGCGAAACCGTGAAAGGTGCTGTTAGCAAAGATGTGCGAACATTCTACTTCTCCCACACAAAAGAGGGCGTAGTCACCGATGATATTAGCTCTCTTGATGTGGCAAGCGAAAACATGGGCGAGGCAGAATGGGGAGGTTTGTCGCAGTTTGCTTCAAAGGCATCGGAGGTGGTGTCGAAGTATATGGCAGAGTATGGCGAAGACTGATTTTCAATTGGCAGTAGAGCAAACGGCAGAGGTGTCGGCTGCATACGAGCCTGGACTTCGTGCACTGAGAAGGGCAGAGGTTGGCAAGGTGGTGGCTTCTGACGGTAGCCGTTTGGACGGCAGTTTAAATATTGATGATGCTGTGGCTCAACTTTATCCGAACGAGAATCGTTGGGATTATGCCATTGGGTATGGTCAAAAGGTTTATTTTGTGGAGATTCACCCTGCCTTTACTGGTGAAGTGCCAAAAATGATAGCAAAACTCAATTGGCTGAAATTGTGGCTAAAAGCAAAAGCTCCAAAAATAGATGCATTACCCAAAAGCACACCGGCTTATCATTGGGTGCAATCAGGGAAAAGTGCCATATTGCCTCATTCGCGTGAAGCGAAATTACTGGCGAAATATGGGCTGAAGCCAAAGCCTGTTTTGAGGCTGAAATGATAACCCCCGCAGATTTGGGTTAAAACGTTTTGAATCCGCTTTGAAAAATTGCGTATGGGCAATTTTGGGGCGGATTTTTCGTTATTATTGTTGATAATGGTTATCTTTGCATGTTATGAAGAAGATTTTTTTACTCATCATAGTGGCTGTGCTGGCTTCGGTATCGGGGTGGGCACAGGTGTCGTTTGTGGGCGGCTCGCACGAGGTTTACGACTTGATTCCTGAGAAAAATACGGGTTTAAACCACATTTTTGTGCTTTACAACACGCAGGGCGTGGGAATGCAGTATCGGGCGACGAGCGATACGCCTGTGGTGTGGTATAGTTTTGGTAGCCAAGGTGGGGGATATGCCGAGGAAATTTCGGGTATCACTACCGATGGGCGCACCACTACGCTTGCGCAAGTGGTTGCCGGGCAGGGCTATATCATTGAGGAAGGCACTAATCGCACCTACGTTTGGGTGGTGAATTATGCCGACCACTATTTGCGCTTCAACAGCATTTCTGCCCTTGCGCCAGAGGATTGCGGCACTGCCACGCTGAGCATCGATGGATCCGCCGACGAAATATCGTATTTCACCATTACTGGTGTGAGAAGGGTGCTGAGCCGTGAAATTAAGTTGAATTTCCGTACGCTCGTATGGGACGAAACCGCCGTTCAATGGACTCAGGTGGATACCACCAACGTGCTCACATCGGTAAAACCGCAGTTGGTGATTACTGCTCCGCTGTGCAACACCACATTCCATATCAGTGGCGACCGTTTCCTCAAATTTTGGAATGAGGAAGTGGAAATGGAGAGCGACACCTACACCACCACAGCCGTGGATGTTCGCACCACTGCCATCAAGCAAAAGCGCAACGACTGCACCGATGACAGAGACGACGAGGACAACAACGAGGGCAGCGAAGGTGGCGAAAACACCGATGAAAGCGAGGAATTGGGCGGTTCAGCACCTGCCACGGTGACATTTAAGGCGTATTGCACCGACGCCGTTGACCACAAAGAGTGGCAAAAGGCACTCGACCCTGATTTTCAGAGCATAGAGGCGCGCTTCAACGATGACGAAGTGGAGCAAACCTTCAACACCACAGGCACATCGTATTGGCGCTTTGTGGGCACGAACCTGCAAGGCGGTTGCGAGGCATACGGTCCCACCTACACCGTGCACATTGGCGAAAGCGAACTGGTTTGCCCAAATGTGTTCTCTCCAGGTTCAACAGAGGGCGTGGGTGACATTTGGAAAGTGAAGCACAAGTCGATTGTGGAATTTCATTGCACGATTTTCAACACTTGGGGCAACAAGATATTTGAATTTAGCAACCCCGACGACGGTTGGGACGGCAAATATCGCGGCAAATTGGTGAGCACAGGCGTGTATTACTACGTGATTCAAGCACGAGGTGCCGACGACAAGGTGTATAAGCTCAGCGGCGACATCAACATTCTCCGCTACCGCAAAAACGCACTGAAGAGCGGCACTACCGTAGTGGAATAAAGAATGATTTGAAAAACGTAAAACAAGGCTGTGCCGCTATGATGGTGGCACAGCTTTGTTTTACACAATGCGGTAGGGGAAATGGTGATGCGGATTTAGGGGGGAGCACTCGGAGAACTCGGAACACTTCGCTCTAACTTCTAATTTCTAACTTCTAACATCTAATTTCTAACCTCTAATTTCTGATTTCTGACTTCTTTTTGTAACTTTGCAAATTATGATTTTCAACGGGAAAGAAACTGAATGTGTGAGTGTGCTTGGCGCACGTGTCCACAATCTGAAAAACATAGATGTGGATATTCCACACTACAAGCTCACCGTGATTACGGGGCTGAGTGGTAGTGGAAAATCGTCGTTAGCGTTCGACACTATTTTTGCCGAAGGACAACGCCGATATTTGGAAACATTTTCTGCGTACGCGCGAAATATGCTCGGCGTGCTCGAACGCCCTGATGTTGACAAGATTACGGGGCTTAGCCCAGTGATTTCGATAGGGCAGAAAACCACCAACAAAAATCCTCGCTCCACTGTGGGCACCTCTACAGAGGTTTACGACTATTTGCGACTGCTTTTTGCGCGTGCCGCCGATGCCGTGAGTTACATCTCAGGCGAGCGTATGGTGAAATACTCCGTTGAAAAGATACTTTCGATGATTCTCGACAAGTACGACGGCAAGAAAATTTACATTCTGGCGCCACTGGTGAAGAATCGCAAAGGCCACTACAAAGACCTTTTCGAGCAATATAGGAAGAAGGGCTATATCAACGTGCGTATCGATGGCGAATTGCGTGAAATCACATTCGGCATGAAGCTCGACCGCTACAAGAATCACACTGTGGAACTGGTGATCGACCGCTTGAAAGTGGCGCGAAAGGACGAAAAACGCCTTAAAGAAACCGTGGAACTGGCGTTCAGGCAGGGCAAAGACCAACTGCTTATCCTCGACGCCGCCACCGATGAAATATCCTATTACAGCAAGACGCTGATGGACCCATCTACGGGGCTATCGTACCTCGATCCGGCTCCGCACAACTTCTCGTTCAACTCGCCACAGGGCGCTTGCCATAAGTGCAAGGGACTGGGCTATGTGAATCTCGTTGACCGCGAGAAAATCATGCCCGACATGTCGCTCTCCATCAAAGAAGGTGGAGTGCTGCCTTTGGGAAAATATAAAAATTCGCTGGTGTTTTGGCAGATTGCCGCCATTTGTGAAAAATATGGCTGCGACATCAACACGCCATTGTCGGAACTTCCAGAAGAAGCCCTCGACGACATCATGAACGGCACCGACGAACGGCTCAACATCAAAACCGAAACGCTGAGCACCAACAACTATTTCCTCACCTACGACGGACTGGTGAAGTATATCGAGCTTCAGCAAGACGAATCGGCAGGCTCAAAGGCACAGAAATGGGCAGGGCAGTTCTATTCGCGTTGCGTATGCCCGGAATGTGGCGGCGCGCGCTTGAACAAGGAGGCTTTGCACTTCTTCATCAACGGCAAAAACATTGCGCAGCTTGCGAGTATGGACATCAGCGAACTGCGCGACTGGCTCGGCGATTTGCACAACCACATGGAACCGAAAAAGTGGAAAATTGCCGATGAAATCGTGAAGGAAATCCTTAGCCGACTGAATTTTATGCTTGATGTGGGCTTGGATTATGTGTCGCTCAACCGCTCATCGGCTTCGCTCTCTGGTGGTGAAAGCCAGCGCATCCGTTTGGCCACTCAAATAGGCTCGCAACTGGTGAATGTGCTTTACATTCTCGACGAGCCGAGCATCGGTCTGCATCAGCGTGATAGCGAACGCCTCATAGCGTCGCTGAAAAAGCTGCGCGACGAGGGCAACACCGTGATAGTGGTGGAGCACGACAAAGACATGATGCTCAATGCCGATTATATTGTGGATATAGGCCCGAAAGCGGGGCGTAGAGGCGGTAATGTGGTGTTTGCGGGCACCCCTAAGCAAATGCTCAAAGAAAGCACGCTCACCGCCGATTATTTGAGCGGATTGAAGAAGATAGAAATTCCGAAGGTGCGCCGTTCGGGCAATGGCGACGTGATAAGGCTTCGTGGCTGCAATGGACACAACCTCAAGAATGTGGATGTGGACTTCCCTTTGGGCACGTTTATTTGCGTGACAGGCGTATCGGGCAGCGGTAAATCGTCGCTGGTCAACGGCACACTTCAGCCCATCATCAGCCAAAAGCTGTATCGCTCGCTCACCGAGCCGCTCCCTTACAAGAGCATCGAGGGCTTGGAGCATATCGACAAGGTGGTGACCGTTGACCAGTCGCCACTGGGTCGCACGCCGCGCTCCAATCCCGCCACTTACACAGGCGTGTTTACCGACATTCGCAATTTGTTTGTGAACCTGCCAGAGTCGAAGATCCGCGGCTATAAGCCCGGACGCTTCTCGTTCAACGCAAAAGGCGGCAGATGCGAGGTTTGTAACGGAAATGGCTATAAAACGGTGGAAATGAATTTTTTGCCCGATGTGCTCGTACCATGTGAGGTGTGTGGCGGAAAGCGCTATAACAGAGAGACTTTGGAGGTGAAATTCAAGGGAAAATCGATTGCTGATGTCCTCGACATGACGATAAATCAAGCCGTAGAGTTTTTCGATGCAATTCCTGCGATTCTCAACAAGATAAAAGTGCTGCAAGAAGTGGGGTTGGGCTACATAAAACTCGGTCAACCGTCGAGCACACTTTCGGGCGGAGAATGTCAGCGTGTGAAACTCGCCGCCGAGCTCTCGAAAAAAGACACAGGGAAAACGCTCTACATTCTCGACGAGCCAACCACCGGTCTGCACTTTGAAGATATTAAGATACTTTTATCGGTACTTGATAGATTGGTCCAAAAACGAAATACGGTAATTACCACCGATCACAATTTAGATGTGATTAAGTGCGCCGACTATATCATTGACCTCGGACCAGAGGGTGGCAGAAATGGCGGACAAATCGTGGCTTTTGGCACTCCAGAGGAGGTGGCAGAGAATCCAAATTCAATCACTGCCCGATTCCTGAAAAAAGAATTATCAGAAAAATGACGCTGTTTTTGCGTCAGAAAATTCAAAATTCACCGATTTTTGCGTGATTTGAAGCAGTAAAAAGCCGTTTTGGTGTCCTTACAGGGCTGTGTGGCGCACATTCGCCGTAAAAAGCCACCTATTTTACATTTTTCTGAAGCATCAAGCAGTTTACATGTTTGCATACTGTATCATGTGGTGTAACCTATTTGTTTATCAAAAGGTTACACCATATATTTTTGCCGTGGATTACCCTCTGAGAATTGATTAGAATTTGATTTTGTGAACGAATTATGGATTTGATTGAAAAAAATGGCAGGAGAATGAGTTGAGCGAAAACACCGCAGAAAATGGTAAAATTACCGCCGTGCGTTTGTGAATTTAAATTGCAAAATCCACCGATTAATTCGCAAAACTATATCATATTTTGCAAAATGAAATAGACTGTTTTCGTTTGTTTTTCGGTTTGCGTTTTGAAAGCGGAATGGTGTGCTGGAGAATTAACGATTAAATCGTTTACAAACGCATTAAAAATAAGTATTAACAATTATTTGCAATAGGTGTAAATCGCTAAAATCCAATTAAATAAATGTAAAACTATAAAGTTGTGATTTATGGTGATTTTTGTGTTAGGATGGGTGATTTGTCACAAAGTATGGTTTGATATAAAGTAATATATTGTGTGTCAGCCTAATAATATACATAAATTAAAGTTGTGATATAATATAATTGTGAAATGTGGATTTTGGATATGTGAATCGGGTGTTTTGAATGTTGAATTGGGCGTTTTGGCTGTTTATTTTACGATATTTGCTATTTACAAATTCATTATTTAGATTTACGTCGATAAATTTGTGTTTTTAAATAATTGTTTATACATTTGCAAACTTAATTTTTAGTAGATTTTTACTGTTTGCAATTATGGACATAGTTTCTCGCCTAAAATTTTTCTTAAGTCATAACGGAATTTCTAATTCCACATTCGCCGACACTTGCGATATTCCCCGTCCCACTCTATCGCAGCTGCTCAATGGGCGCAACAAAAAAGTAAGTGATGAACTCATCACTAAAATTCATAATGCCTATCCAGCACTTAATATAATGTGGCTTATGTTTGGCGACGGAGATATGTTTGTTCCAAATGCGAACTCTATGCCCTCGCCCACCGTGGCTCAACCCTCTGAGAATTTAGAAAATTCCACGGCATCGGAAGTTGGTCAGGAAACTCGCACACCCTATATGACCTCTATTTCATTCGGTGATGATGAATCGTCGTACCAGCCCACCACACCGCCACCCACGCCTGTGGCGGCCATCTCGGCAGCCTTGCAAACTATGGCGAAAAAATCCACTAAACCAGCAGTGGAAAAAGGCGTGAATGTGGCACCTGTTGAGCGCCGTGTGACTTCAATCATGGTATTCTATAGTGACAACAGCTTCGAGGAATTTATCCCCCGTAGCAGCCGCTAAGCGTCATTCTCAGGAACACTCCTATCAAATTCTATCATATATGCCCAGTTTCGGGCGGTGAAATCGAAGAAAAGGCCCAAAAGCAAGTCGCTTTTGAGCCTTTTCTGATTTCTTATGGTGCGGGTTGTGGATAAAAACGACCGTAAAGCCGTTTTAAGCCCCTTTGAGGGCGCGAAAGGTGGTCGGGTGGGTTACACCTCCATTCCGCCGATTAATTCGCGCACGCTCGCTATTTGGTGGCGTTGCAAATAATCTTCAATGTAGTCGATTGCCTTAACGGTCACTTGTGGGTCAACGAAGTTGGCTGTGCCAATCTGCACGGCGGTGGCACCGGCAAGGAGGAATTCGATGGCATCGCGGCCACTTGCAATGCCGCCAAGTCCCACAACAGGCACTTTCACGGCGTTAGCCACCTGCCAAACCATTCTCACCGCAATAGGGCGAATGCAAGGTCCCGACAAGCCGCCTGTGATGGTAGAGAGCATAGGTTTGCGCTTCTCCACGTCGATAGCCATGCCCAGGAAGGTGTTGGTGAGCGACACTGCGTCGGCGCCAGCTGCCTCCACGGCGCGTGCAATTTCGGTGATGTCGGTCACGTTTGGCGTGAGTTTCACAATCATTGTGCCGTCGTAGGCTTTGCGTACGGCGCTTGTCACGCTCTCCGCACCGCTGCATGTGGTGCCGAATCCCATACCGCCCTGCTTCACGTTGGGGCAAGAAATGTTGATTTCCACGGCTGCCACTTTATCAAGAGGGCTGAGTTTTTCGCACACAGCCACATAATCGTCGATGCACGAACCGCTCACATTCACTATCACTCGTGTGTCAAGGTCTTTGATACGGGGATAAATGTGCTCGATGAAGTAATCCACGCCTTTGTTCTGGAGCCCTACGGCGTTGAGCATACCGCTTGGGGTTTCTGCCATACGAGGATAAGGGTTGCCCTCGCGATGGTGGAGCGTGGTGCCCTTTACAATGATGCCTCCAAGGCGGTTCAAATCGATAAAATCGGCGAATTCTTCGCCATATCCAAAGGTTCCCGATGCAGTCATAATCGGGTTTTTCAACTTCAGTTTTCCAATTTCAACGCTTAAATCTACCATTTCAATCGATTTATATTAAATACAGGACCTTCTTTACATACACACACATGACCGCTGTCGGCGGTGTCTTCCACGCAGCACAAACAAGCGCCCAAACCGCAAGCCATCATGTTTTCGAGCGACACCTCGCAGTCGATGCCCTTGCTCTTGGCAATGGCAGCCACGGCTTTCATCATGGGTTGAGGACCGCAGCAAGCGATGTGGTCGATGGGGGAATTGAGGATGGAATGTTGGGTAACGAATCCCTTTTCGCCCTCTGAACCGTCTTCGGTGGAGATATACACCTCGCCCCAACGCTTAAACTCGTCGAGCAGCAGCAAGTCGCTTGCCGAGCGTGCGCCAAGCAGAAATCTCACCTTTTTGCCAAGTTTAGAGAGCACTTTGCCCAGTTGGAGCAATGGAGCAACGCCCACGCCGCCACCTATGAGCATCATTTCGCCAGCGAACGAGCAACTGAAGCCGTTGCCAAGTGGCATCACAAGGTTGAGCGTTTCGCCCACTCGTGTTGCCAAAAGCGATGCTGTGCCCTCGCCAGCCTTGCGTATGAGCAGCCAGAGCTGATTTCGCTCTTCATCCACATAGCAAATGGAGATAGGACGGCGGAGGAAAGTGGTTTTTGAATGAGGAACTTCCACCTGAACAAACTGTCCGGGGTGCGTGTCAGGCATCGTGCCTGATTGTGGAGTGAGTTTGAGCAGTCCGTAAAGAGGGGAGATGCTCAGATTTTCGCTCACTATAAAATCCATTTCAGTCATTGTCTTGATAGCATAATTAATGGTTGCTGCACAAATTTACGAAATAGTTTTCATTCCATTTCAAAAATCGGTTAAATTTTGCTTTTTCTGGCGGAAAATGGGTGGAAGTTGGGTGGGAAGGGAGTACTCGGAGCACTTGGAGCACTCGGAGTGCTGCTTGGAAGACTTGGAGCACTCGGTGGGTTTGGGGGGTGGATTTTTTTTGGAAATGATATACATGTTGTCCCGAAAAAGATGCGATGAAATTCCGTTAGGAATT
>SAMEA104315424__coassemble_707_pt1 | contig 20744 bp, 18 predicted proteins | sample SAMEA104315424__metabat2_low_PE_030 | metagenome-assembled genome bin SAMEA104315424 (sample SAMEA104315424) | gut metagenome | biome: Monkey gut; feature: monkey-associated habitat; material: faeces | place: China | collected 2013 | reverse complement strand
TATGCGAAATGAGCGAAGCGAAATGGAGCATAACCGAAGCGAAATGCCTGCAAATGTCGCATAACAAATACGCATCCCAGCGGGATGCGATTTCGCATTCAATGGGCAATTTGATGTTGTCGCATTCCGCTGGAATGCACAATACTGACAAATCTATTGCAGGCATTTCGAAAAGATTCCATTTCGCTTCGCTCCATTACATCTTTTCTGCATACCTGCCTACACACATCAAATTCCTAACGGAATTTCATCGCATCTTCTTCGGGACAACTTGTATATCATTTCCTTATTTTATATTCAAAGCCACCTTACACACAGTTGTTTAAGACAAATACCATCAAAGGGAAGGTCTTGATGGTGTTTTTTGGGGATAGGATTTGGGTGGGCATCTGGGGGGATTGGGGTGGTGATTTGGTGGGGTGAATTTGGGGTGATGTGGTGGGGGAAAAATTTGTGGATTTTAGGGCTTTAAATTTGGTGATTGAGGGATTTTTTCGTAAATTTGTATGTTTTATGACGCAAGCATCAAAACGTGCGCTACGAACCCTCTAAAAAGGCTCAGAAACAGATGTTTTGACCCTTGCGAAAAGTGTGAAATATATGTCAGAAGAATTAATCGAACAGCAAGAAGAACAGTATTCAGCGTCTAACATTCAAGTGCTCGAGGGCCTTGAAGCTGTGCGCAAGCGTCCGTCAATGTATATTGGCGACACACACGTGAAAGGACTCCACCATCTGGTATCAGAAGTTGTAGATAACTCTATCGACGAAGCCCTTGCAGGTTTCTGCGACAAGGTCACTGTGACCATTGGCGAAGACAACTCCATCACCGTGAGCGACAACGGCCGTGGCATTCCTGTGGACGAGCATGAAAAACTCCACAAGTCGGCACTTGAGGTGGTGATGACTGTGCTGCACGCCGGCGGTAAGTTCGACAAAGGCTCCTATAAAGTGTCGGGCGGTCTGCACGGTGTGGGCGTAAGTTGTGTGAACGCACTTAGCGACTACCTTCGCGCCGAAGTGCGCCGTGAAGGCAAAGTATATATGCAAGAATACGCTTTTGGCAAGCCCACAAGCGAAGTGAAAATAATTGGAGAATGTGCTGAAGAAGATCACGGCACCACCGTTATCTTCCACCCCGATGCCACCATTTTCCAAACCACAGTATATCAGTTCAGCATTTTGAGCAACCGCCTCCGCGACCTTGCTTACCTTAACGCCGGCGTGACCCTCTCGCTCACCGACCTGCGCGACAAGGACGAGCACGGTGTGCCACGCACCGAGGTTTACCACTCCGAAACCGGTTTGGACGACTTCGTGCGCTACCTCGACGAAGGCAAGGAACCGCTCATCAGCGATGTGATTCATATCACCAACAACGAAGGCGAAATTCCTGTGGAAGTGGCTATGACCTACAACAAGACTTTCAAGGAAAACATCTATTCGTTTGTCAACAATATCAACACCATTGAGGGTGGTACTCACCTCCAGGGTTTCCGCATGGGCTTGGGCACCTCGCTCAAGAAATACGCCGAAAAGTCGAAAGCGCTTGAAAAGGCAAAAGTGGAGCTCTCGAAGGAAGACTTCCTGCAAGGCTTGACTGCTGTGGTGTCGGTGAAGGTGCTCGAACCTCAGTTTGAGGGTCAGACCAAGACCAAGCTCGGCAACACCGAGGCTATCACCGCAGTAAACTCCACCGTGAAGGCTGCGCTCGAAAGCTATTTGGAAGAGAATCCCGAGCCAGCAAAAGCCATCATCGAAAAGGTGATTTTGGCGGCACAGGCACGTCATGCGGCACAAAACGCTCGTGCGAAAATCATTCGCAAGTCGCCATTGGCTGGCTCTGGTCTGCCAGGCAAGCTTGCCGACTGCTCAAGCAAGGATCCAGCCAAGTCGGAGTTGTTCCTCGTCGAGGGTGACTCTGCAGGTGGTTCGGCAAAGCAAGGCCGCGACCGTCAGTTCCAAGCCATTCTTCCACTGCGTGGTAAGATTTTGAACGTGGAAAAGGTGCTTGAGCACAAAATCTACGAAAGCGAATCGGTAGTCACCATTTTCCGTGCGCTCGGTATCACCGACCCACGCAACTACGACCCCGAAAAGCTCCGCTACCACCGTGTGATTATCATGACCGATGCCGATGTGGACGGTGCCCACATCGCCACGCTGCTGATGACCTTCTTCTTCCGTTGCATTCGTCCAATCGTGGAAAACGGTCACCTCTATATCGCCACCCCACCACTCTACCGCGCTATCAAGGGCAATAACTCTGAATATTGCTGGACCGATATGCAGGTGCGTCAGTTTATCGACAAGTATGGCGCTGGCGAAGAAAAGAATGTGCGTGTTCAGCGATTCAAAGGTCTTGGTGAAATGAACCCAGAGCAACTTTGGGACACCACCATGAACCCAGAGAACCGTATGCTTAAGCGTGTCACCATCAGCGATGCGGCAGAAGCCGACCGCGTGTTCACCATGCTCATGGGCGAAGAGGTGCCACCACGCCGCCAGTTTATCGAGGACAACGCCACTTACGCTACCCTCGACACATAATCCCCCCCCCCGACATAGACAGCAGTGCCGAAGCGCACACTGAATCTCGGCACTCTACACACTATATAATATATATGCAGCGACCTGATCACCATACCAAGTCGCTGCATATTTGCAAAAAAATACGAATGTTGAAAAAGGGAGGAAATCAAGCACCGCCCATCGCAAACGCCTGTTAACAAGCGCATAGTTATTAACAAAAGTGGCGAGTTATCAACATTTATTTCAATTTAACGCATTTTTTAACTTGTAATTGAACAAAAAGTAATTCCTTTGCAGAGTAAATAAAAACACCCGCAAGATTATGGGAAAAATCATAGCAATAGCCAATCAAAAGGGCGGTGTGGGTAAAACCACCACTGCCATCAACTTATCAGCTTCATTGGCTGTGAACAAGAAGAAAGTGCTCCTTATCGACGCCGACCCACAGGCAAACGCCACATCGGGCCTCGGCGTTGACCCAAAACAGATGTCGTCGTCGATTTACGAATGTCTGGTCGACGATTATCCAATTCTCGGCACACAGGTGAAAACCTGCGTGGAGGGGCTCGACTTGGTGGGTAGCCGCATCGACCTGGTGGGTGCGGAACTCGAACTTATCAACAAGCCCAACCGCGAGCGCGTGCTCGAAAAGGCTTTGGCAAGCGCAAAGGAAGAATACGACTTCGTTCTCATCGACTGTAGCCCTTCGCTCGGATTGATTACCGTGAACGCTCTCACAGCTGCCGACTCAGTGATTATCCCTGTGCAAGCCGAGTATTTCGCACTTGAAGGCATCAGCAAGTTGCTCAACACCGTGCGCATCATCAAGTCGAAACTCAACCCATCGCTCCAAATCGAGGGTTTCCTGCTCACCATGTACGACGCACGCCTCCGCCTTGCCAACCAAATCTACGAAGAGCTGAAAAGCCACTTCGGCGACATGGTGTTCAGCACCGTGATTCCACGCAACATTCGTTTGAGCGAGGCTCCAAGCCACGGTTTGCCAGCCATTCTCTACGACCCCACCAGCCGTGGTGCCACCAGCCACACCCAGTTGGCGAAAGAGTTGATCAGTAAAAACCGTAAGAAAAAGTAACCACATTAAATCAAAGTTTCCACTATGGCAATCAAGAGAAATGCACTCGGACGCGGACTCGACTCACTCATCTCAATGGACGATGTGCAGCCGAGCGGCAGTTCGGCTATCAATGAAATAGCAATCGACCTCATCAAGCCAAACCCCGACCAGCCTCGTATCAACTTCGACGAGGAGGCACTTGAGGAATTGGCTACCTCTATACGCGAGTTGGGCATTATCCAGCCCCTCACTCTGCGCAGCGCAGAAGCCGGCACCTATATGATTATTTCGGGTGAGCGACGCTACCGTGCTGCCAAACTCGCCGGTCTTGACACAGTGCCAGCATACGTGCGCACCGCCAACGACAGCGAACTCACCGAGATGGCGCTGATTGAGAACATTCAGCGCGAAGACCTCAACGCCATCGAAATTGCGCTCACCTTCCGCAAACTCATCGACCAATACAACCTCACCCAAGAGCGATTAAGCGAGCGTATTGGTAAGAAGCGCGCCACCATCGCCAACTTCCTCCGCCTGCTGAAGTTGCCGGCTGAAGTGCAACTCGGCTTGCGCGACAAGGCTGTGGACATGGGCCACGCAAGAGCGTTGCTCTCGGTGGAGAAACCCACCATGCAACTCAAACTCTACAACGAGATTCTGAAAAAAGGACTCTCGGTGCGTCAGGTGGAGCAAAGGGCAAAGGAAATGAACGAAGAAGGCAGCACCGAGCCAAAAGCACCTGCAAAAAAGGTGAACAATGCCGACTACGATGTGCTAAAACAGCACCTGAGCAAGTCGTTTGGCGTGGCTGTTTCGTTTGCCTGCAATAAGGACGGTAAAGGAAAAATCTCATTTCCTTTCAAAAACGAAGAGGAATTAGAGAGAATTATTCGTATCTTTGACACATTAAAACATTAATTATAGCTTCCCCACCTGCTCAATAGTGGGCGGAGAGGCAAGCAACTCCTTGTGAGAAAGGTATTTAACCCACATATTCGCACATTTGTAGGCACAGTGATTGCACTATGCCTGCTTGTGCTTTGTCCTGTGGGCAGCATGGCGCAGACCACTGGCGGCATCGAAAAGCCCACACGCACTCGCACCGGAGGGCATAAGGCTGTGGCAAGCACTCCCCCCGATTCGGCAGCCGTCACCGTAAAACCCAGCACCTACGAGCGCACCCCTGTGCTCGACGAGGCTGGCGACACCGTGAAATTCGAGCCCAACGATTCGCTGATTCTGGCGCAAGCCACCTTCGTGCCCGACACGGCAGCCGCCACCAACCTGGGCAAACTCCGTGTGTTCAACCCCGACCCCAAGCGCGCCATGTGGCTCTCGGCACTCTGCCCCGGCTTGGGACAAATCTACAACCGCCGCTATTGGAAAATCCCGATTGTGGTGGGTGCTTTCGTGGGACTCGGCTACGGCACGGCGTGGAACAACCGTATGCTCGGCGACTACACCAAAGCCTACCGCGACATCACCGACAACGACCCCAACACGCGCAGTTACATGAACTTCTTCCCGAAAACCGTGAAGGAGAGCGACCTCGACAAGGAATGGCTCACGCGCGCTCTGAAAAACAAGCGAACATACTACCGCCGCTATCGCGACATTTGCATCATCAGCATGGTGGCTGTGTATTTCATCAATATTGTCGATGCTTACGTCGACGCCTCTCTCGCACACTTCGACATTTCCTCCGACCTTACGATGGACGTGGCCCCTGCCGCTATCGACACGAAGCAGTCCCGAATACCGTCGCTCGGACTTCAGTGTGCCTTTACTTTTTGAATTAAAAACAAACGACGATAAAGTATGAAGAATTTCAGATTTAACGCATTAATCGTGTTGGCGATTGCGGCATTGACCATGTCGGCTGCGCCAAAGAAGAAATCGATTTTATCGCTGAAGGAATCGATCACCGACGAGGCCATCGTGTATCCTTACAGCTTTGAAATCAACACTCAGGAAATGCAGAAAAACTGGTATTTGCAAAACTATGCGGTGGTCGATGCCAGCGTGGAGAGCAAATCGCCAAACGAAGTGAGCGACGCTGAATACATTCAGCGCCTCAGAGCCATTCCTTCTGGAATTGAGCTCCCTTACAACCAGGTGGTGAAATCCTACATCACCCGCTACATCACCAGAGAGCGCACCATGGTGTCGCAAATCTTGGGTATGTCGCCCTACTACATGCCTATTTTCGAACGCGCTCTGGAAAAAGAGGGACTTCCACACGAACTCAAGTTCATTCCTATCATCGAGTCGGCTCTCGACCCTAACGTGGTGTCGAGCGCAGGTGCCGCCGGTCTGTGGCAATTTATGGTCGACACCGGCAAGGGTCTCGGACTGGAAGTAAACTCGCTGGTCGACGAGCGTCGCGACCCATACCGCTCAAGTAATGCGGCAGCAAGCTATTTCAAGCAACTCTACGGCATCTACAACGACTGGTCGCTGGCTATCGCCGCCTACAACTGTGGCCCTGCCAATGTGAACAAGGCGCTCCGCCGTGCCAAGAGCAGAGACAACGAAAACCCCGACTTCTGGTCGATTTACGAATATCTGCCTCGCGAAACCCGTGGTTATGTGCCTGCCTTCATCGCTGCCACCTATGTGATGAACAACTATCAGAAGCACAACATCAATCCTGCTCTGTCGAAAAAGCCGCTGATTATCGACACGGTGATGGTGCACCACCGCGTGAACTTCAACCAGATTTCCAGCGTGCTCAACATTCCTATCGAGGAAATCCGTATTCTTAACCCTCAATATCGCCACGACATCATTCCTGGCGACACTCATCCCTACTCGCTCGCGCTGCCATCACAGCAAATCTACAGTTACATCATGGTGGAAGACAGCATCATGAGTTATCGCAAAGACCTCTACGCCACTCGCGACGTGGTGGAACCGGGCAACCACGCATCTTCTGTAACGCAGCAGATGGTCGACCCTCAAGAGGCTGCCAAGAGCGTGGTTAAGACCAAACAGGAACAGCGCCAAGTGGCACAGGCTAAGCCTACGGTAAGCGCCACCCCTGTGAGCAACAACGAGAGCGTAGAGGCTAAATACCACAAGGTGAAACGCGGCGAGACCATCGAGAGCATCGCCGACGAGTACAATATGAGTGTGGCAGAACTGATGGCACTCAACAATCTCAACCGCAAGCATGTGAGCCGTGGTCAGGTGCTGAAAATCACCGGTGAGCGAAAGCAGCAAGCCGAGCAGCCAAAGACCTCCACTTCTTACGCTGTGGCACAAGCGAAGCAAAGCACTGCCGCCAAGGAAGCCGCACCCAAGAAGGAAGCGCCAAAGACCACTGCGAGCACTTCTACCACCACATCGCAACGCTCTAAATCTTACAGCGTGAACGATGAAATCGACGGTCGCGCAACAGGTTCAAAGAAGCAAAAGGCCGAAACCCCTGCTCCTGCTCCAGCCACCGCCAAAAAGCAAAAAGAAGAGCCTGCTCCTACCACTGCAAGCAACAGCAAGAAGCAAAAAGAAGCCATCGAGAAGGAAAAGGCTACTGCAAACAAGCGTGCCACTCGCCATGTGGCAGAAGAAGAGTCGGCAAGATCAAAGGCTAAGGCGAAAACAAACAAGCGCAGCAAGAGAGACGACAGCGACGAGGTGAAATCGTCGAAGCGCAGAAAGGCTGACCGCGATAGCGACAGAAGAAGCAAGAGAAAAGCGAAGAAGGAGGAAGATGCCCGTCCAACAAGCCACAGCGTGCGTGAAGGCGAATCGCTCGAACGCATCGCCCACCGCTACGGTTTAGGCACCGACCAACTCCGCAAGGCTAATCCACAGTTGAAGGATGCCGACATGCTCCACCCTGGCGACAAGCTCAAAGTGCCAAAAGCCAACAAAAAGAAAAAATCAGCTAAAAAAGAGGAAACCACTTCTAAGAAAAAAAGAAGAAGATAACCTCAAATAAATCCCCAAGTAGGAAGGAAGCGCCCCACCCCGCTTCCTTCCTACTTTTTTCACCCCACCACTCACATCGAATCTCCCAAAACGATTTCCCATGGTAGGGACGCGATACTTCGCGTCCGCGCCAAATGATTGATATTCAATACAATATCACAATTATGGGCGGACGTGAAGTATCACGTCCCTACCGGATTTTGTTTTTTCGCCGAAGGCGAGCGGTTTTTATCCACTGAAACTCGAAATTTCGAATCTTCGAATCTTCGAATCTTCGCCCCACCAACTCGTTGACCTGTTGACTCGTTGACTCGTTGACTTAAAAAAACAGACTTTAATGGGTGAAATCGGTGTTTCCTACACGCTATTATAGGCCATCTGAATTTAGGTGGCGAATTAGCACGGCGCATTGAGATATTTTTCGTAACTTTGTAAGAGGAATATACTAACTAACTAATTAAAAAAACAATCTTTCGATTATGAGACTTATCATCGAACCTGATTACGACAAAGTATCAGAATGGGCAGCGTGCTACGTTGCTTCTCGCATTAACGCTGCAAACCCAACTCCAGAAAAGCCTTTCGTGCTTGGTTGCCCTACTGGTAGCTCACCACTTGGCATGTACAAGAAACTCATCGAGCTCAACAAGGCTGGCAAGGTTTCGTTCCAGAATGTTGTGACTTTCAACATGGACGAATATGTAGGACTTCCTGAAGATCACCCTGAAAGCTATCACTCTTTCATGTGGAACAACTTCTTCAACCACATCGACATCAAGAAGGAAAACGTGAACATCCTCAACGGCAACGCAGCCGACCTCGATAAGGAATGTGAAGAATATGAGGCACGCATCGCCGCAGCTGGTGGCATCGACCTCTTCATGGGTGGCGTAGGTCCTGACGGACACATCGCTTTCAACGAACCAGGTAGTTCACTCGTTTCACTCACTCGTCAGAAAACTCTTACTCAAGACACTATCATCGCCAACAGCCGCTTCTTCGACAACGACGTGAACAAAGTGCCTAAAACCGCTCTCACCGTAGGCGTTGGCACCGTGATGGCCGCTAAGAGCGTGATGATTATCGCAAACGGATACAAGAAGGCTCCTGCATTGCGCAACGCTGTGGAAGGCGCTGTTTCACAAATGTGTACTCTCAGCGTGCTCCAAATGCACCGCAAGGCTATCATCATTTGCGACGAAGACGCAACTATGGAATTGAAGGTGGGCACTTACCGCTACTTCAAGGACATCGAAGGCAAGAACCTCGACCCTGCCACTCTTCTCTAATCGATTAGCATACGCACGGAGCCGGCTTTGGCCAGGCTCACGATAGCAAAATATCGGAGGCTGTGCCGCACACATACATCGCGGCACAGCCTTTTTAAATGACGGACGATATGATAAAACTTTCCGACGATTTTATAGCGCAGATGCGCCACATTCTCCCCGATGAGTGCGATGCTCTGCTGGAAGCAATCACCACCACCGAGCCTTCGGTGGCGATTCGTGTGAACGATGGCCGTGGCATCAGTTTGAGCGGCGATGCCGTGGAGCGTGTGCCATGGTGCACCACGGGCCGATACCTGAAGGAGCGTATGCCGTTCACCTTCGATGTGGATTTCCAAACGGGCCGCTACTATGTGCAAGACGCCTCGTCGATGTTCATTCACCATGTGATTAAGCATCTGGTGAAGGAGCCTGTGCGCTACCTCGACCTCTGCGCCGCACCGGGCGGAAAAACCACCACAGCCATATCAGCGCTGCCTGCCGATTCGATGGTGGTGGCGAACGAGATTATGCCGGCGCGCGCGCGCGTGCTGCATGAGAACATCGTGAAATGGGGAAGTCCGCGCTGCATCGTCACCAACAACGCTCCACACGACTTGGGCAAACTCCATCACTTTTTCGATGTGGTGGCTACCGATGTGCCGTGCAGCGGCGAGGGTATGATGCGCAAAGACGAGGAAGCACGCAACCAGTGGACACCTGCCCTGGTGAAGCAATGCGCCACATTGCAGAAAAGCATCATTGCCGACATTTGGCAGGCGCTCCGCCCCGGAGGCGTGCTCATCTACAGCACCTGCACCTACAATCGTGAGGAAAATGAACAAATGGTAGCGCACATCGTGGAGCAGTACGGTGCCGAATCGGTGGAGATTCCGGTGGAGGCTGATTGGCACATTCACCCAGCCATCGACAGCCCCTACCACTGCTACCGCTTCATGCCTCACCGCACCAATGGCGAGGGACTGTTTATGGCGGTGCTGCGTAAGCCCGACGACGAACGCCGTGCCGAGTTGCGCACCAAAAAGAGCAAGGGCGCAAAGGCGAAAGCCACACCTGTGCCACGAGGCGTGGATGCTTGGCTTGAAAATCCGAAGCACTATGCCCTGAGCGTGGCTAACGACGAGGTGGTTGCCATTCCTGCCGACATCGCTCCGCTGATGCCGCTGTTTGCCGACTTGCGTGTGCTTCAGGCTGGCGTGACGGTTGGCACCGTGAAGGGGAAAAACTGCGTGCCCAGCCATGCACTCGCACTCTCCACAGCCCTTTCGAGCGAGGCATTTGCCCAAAGCGAGGTGGATTACGCTACCGCCATGGCGTATATGCGTGGCGAGGCGATAGTGCTGTCCGACGCACCACGAGGCTATGTGCTGCTCACCTACCGAGGCAAGCCCATCGGCTTCGCCAACAACCTCGGCAACCGTGCCAACAACCTCTACCCCAAGCCATGGCGAGTGCTCAGCACCCACATACCCACCACCCCACCGGAAATCCTATAAAGTCAACGAGTCTACAGGTCAACAGGTCTACGAGTTTTTTGTCAGACAAGTCAGACCGGTCCAACAAGTCCGACGGGACAGATAGGGGCACCATCGTTTCAAGAGCCGATGGTGCCGTCTTAACTTCTTTAACTTCTTAACTCCTTAACTTCTTAAATATATATTGCCCTGCCCTTTTTGCACAAATTGGGGATGTTTTGTGCAAAAAATTAAAATATAATGAGTAACTTTGCAGTCGCAATTACATTTAAATTATTGACTATTATGATGAAAGAAAATACTGTCAAGATTTTTGAGCAGAGTTTCAAAGACAACTGGGACCGCCCATGCTTGACTGATTACAACACAAAAGAGACCATCACTTACGCTGATTTCGCACGCGACATTGCAAAAATTCATCTTTTCTACAAGGAAATCGGCATTCAAGAAGGCGACCACGTTGCCATTATCGGCAAGAACAACCCCACTTGGGTGACTCTCTTTTTGGCAACCATCACCTATGGTGCTGTAATTGTTCCTATTCTTCAAGATTTCAACCCTAACGATGCGCAACACATCGTTAATCATAGCGAGGCAAAACTGCTCTTCGCCAGCAAAAGCAACTGGGAGAGCCTTGACTTCGAGAATATGCGCATGGTGCGCGCCGCTCTCTCGCTCGACGACCGCACGCTCTACGAGCAAAAGGAAGAGGAAGTGGTGGCTGATGTGCTGGCTTCGCTTGAAGAGAAGTTCGCTGCCGCTTATCCCAACGGCTTCACCGTAGATGACATAAAGTACCCCGAAGTGCCTGGAGACCGTCTCATGGACATCAACTACACCTCTGGCACCACTGGTTTCAGCAAGGGTGTGATGATTACCGGCAACAACCTTTGCGGTAATATCGTGTATGGCATCAACTCCGGATTGTGCTACAACGGTTCACGTCACCTCTCGTTCCTGCCTCTCGCCCACGCCTACGGCTGTGCGTTCGACATGCTTGCGCCACTGGCTATCGGTGGCCACATCACATTGCTCGGCCGCATTCCTTCGCCAAAGGTGATTGTGAAGGCTATGGGCGAAGTGAAACCAAACCTCGTGATTCTGGTGCCTCTCGTGCTTGAGAAGATTTATTCTAAGATGATTGTGCCTATGATCAGCAAGGGTATGCTCCGCTGGGCTTTGGCTGTGCCATACCTCAACGAAAAGATTTACGACCAGATTCGCAAGAAGCTGATTGATGCGTTTGGTGGCTGCTTCGAGGAAATCATCGTGGGCGGTGCGCCATTCAACGCCGAAGTGGAGGAATTCCTCTATAAAATCCGTTTCCCATTCACCGTGGGCTACGGCATGACCGAGTGCGCTCCACTGGTGAGCCACACTCCATGGCGTGAATTTGTGCCTCACAGCGCAGGCCGCGTTCTCCCTGGTATCATGGAGTGCCGCATCGACAGCGAAGACCCTGAAAACATTCCTGGGGAAATCTGCGTGCGTGGCGAAAACGTGATGCAGGGCTACTACCACAACTATGAGGCCACCGACAAGGTGCTTCACGACGATGGCTGGTTGCACACTGGTGATATGGGCACACTCAGCGCCGACGGCACCGTGTTTATCCGTGGCCGCTTGAAGACGATGTTACTTGGCGCAAACGGTCAGAACATCTATCCTGAAGAAATCGAGGCGAAACTCAACAATATGATTTTCGTAAACGAAAGTCTGGTGGTGGACCGTGGCGGAAAACTCGTGGGCCTCGTTTACCCCGACTACGATACAATGGACGCTATGGGCGTGACGCGCGACCAACTTCCAGAAAAGATGGAAGAGATTCGCACCGAGCTTAACAAGCTCGTAGCCCCTTACGAACGCATCACAAGAATTGAACTTATCGCAAACGAGTTTGAAAAAACTCCAAAACGTAGTATCAAACGCTTCTTATATAGTCATTAATAGGTAAAACATGAGTTTTTCCTTATAAATTATAAGAAAACTACTCACCTTTTTACGTTTAACAAGGTTTAACATTTGGCGATTAAACCAAAAAATCTTTAATTATCTTGCAGACTATTAGAGAGTTAGACAAATTAAAAGGTAAATTTTTACAAAAATTAAATGCAACTGAGGCAATTTAAACAAAAAAAAACTTGAAAAATAGTTTGCATATGAGTTTTTTGTCTTAAATTTGCATCGATTTTAAACTGAACAACGAAAATTATTGTTTTATTATTTTAAATTTTTACGAAAATGAAAAAGTTAGTTTTATTACTTGCTGTTATCGCTAGTGTTTCTTTCTTCTCTTGCAACAAGGGTGCTGGTTCAGCTTCTGCTGCTGATTCTGATTCTGTAGCTGCTGTTGCTGATAGCGCTGCTGATTCTGTAGCTGCTGATAGCGCTGCTGCTGATAGCGCTGCTGCTCCAGTTGCCGCTGACTCAGTTAAGGCATAATCTTAGCGATTAGCAAAAAAAGAGTTTGAAGCTGTTTTCCACAAGGTGGAAAGCAGCTTTCTTTTTTTACACCCCTCTCCCCTACCTTTTGCACAGCAGAAGCAACGATTTATGTCTGCCACAATAGCCGAGGGCACAAATTGCGGCTCAGAGGAAAAACTATGGGAAAACTGAAACAACGGCAGGAGCAGGCATCGGAGATGCCAAATGATGCGAAACACCATGCAAGCGTCCTTGCGCGCAAGGACGCGTAGCTTGGTGATAGCAATGTGCACACAATATGAGCCTCGGAGAGGGTCGGTCGTGATATCAACCTATTCTTAACAATCATAACCGACCCTCTCCGAGGCTCGTCCCCCACCGTGCTCTTGTCACCAAGCTGCGCTCAATCGCTCTGCGATTTTCGCTTGCATGGTGTTTCGCATAATGCGGCATCTCCGATGCCGAGGGTGCAAATTGCATCATAGCGTAGGGACATGCCTTTGGCATGTTTCGACACAAACGGCAATAACACATTGGAAACATACCAGAAGAACCGTCCCTTGGTATGTTTTTTATGTTTTTGTTTCAGTCCCCCAGTATTTTTCCACTGAACAGTAAATCCAACACAAAAATAATGCTGAACTGCGTGGAAATGTGGTGAAAAATTGCACATTTCCACGCAGTTCAGCATCTTTTTTGCTCCGCAGCCTTGCGTGTGGGGCTTTTTTTGGGGGGGGTTAGAATGGAGCCTTTTCGGGTGCGGCGGGGGCTTGTGGATCGCCTGCCTGCGGACGGTTGCCCAAAACCTCGAAGGTATCGGCATACACCTCGGTCACGTAGCGCTTAATGGCGTTGCGGTCTTCCCATTGGCGTGTACGGAGTTTGCCCTCAATGTAGAGTTTGGTGCCTTTGCGCACATATTTCTCCACGATTTCGGCTTGTTTGCCCCAAACCACGATATTATGCCACTCTGTGCGCTCGGCTGGGCCGTTGGCGGTGGAGTAGCGTTCCGACGTGGCAAGCGAGAACGAAGCCACGCATTGCCCTTGCTGTGGGTAACGAACATCTGGGTCTTTGCCCACGTTACCAAGAAGAATTACTTTGTTTACTGACATATCTTTTAATTTTTTTTCTATTTTTCGGGAGAAAATCAGAGTACTCTAATTTCTAATATCTAATTTCTAATTTCTAACTTCTAATTTCTAAAAAAATCTATTTCGATGCTTTCAGGCCCTCAATCACGCTGGTGGTGAAGCCGTGGGCTTCCATGGCGTTGAGACCTTTGATGGTGATGCCGCCGGGGGTGGTCACCTTGTCGATTTCGGCTTCAGGGTGCGCGCCTGTGGCTTGAAGCAATGCCGCAGCACCTTGCATGGTTTGCAGCACAATGTCTTTCGCGAGGTCGGCTTTCACGCCCAGTTCCACGCCCCCTTCGCTCGCGGCCCTTACATATCGCATAGCGTAGGCAATGCCGCACGAAGCCAAAGCCATACACGCCGTCATCTGGCTTTCATCGATAACCATCACCGATCCAAGGCGGCTGAAGATGTCGCTCACACACTTGACTTGCTCATCGCTTGCGCCAATGGAGCAAATGAAAGTCATGCTCTTGCGCACGGCTATGGCGGTGTTGGGCATCACACGGAACACGGCAGGCGGAGTGCAAAGCGAAAGGTCTTCGAGTTGCGACAAAGTGATACCTGCCGCCACCGACACCAGCATCTGCTTTTCCCACTGAATTTTGGGCGATAGCGGATCCATCACATCATACACCAGCCAGGGCTTCACGGCAAGGATAATGATGTCGGTGCCAAGGATAGCCTTCTCGTTGTCGGTGTCCACATTCATATCGGGATAGTCGGCTTTCAGCGCATCGAGCTCGCCATGGTTGTTAGGCGAACAAACGGTAATGTCGGCTGTGCAGAAATCAGGGTCGGCAGCCAATCCTCTTGCGATAGCGCCACCCATGTTGCCAGCCCCAATGATTCCTATTTTCATAATCCTAAATTTTTATTTTACAAATATAGCAAAAATCATGCCATTTACACACATAATAGCGTTTTGATTTTCGTCGCCATTTGCAAGTTTTTGCAACCGATTGCGGTGGCGGTCGGGCGAAATATTGTGGGCGAATATGGTTTTTTTGATAATTTAGCAGTAACTTTGCTTTATCACAAAAAACATGACTATTACTTAGCGGAAATTTCTCCGCCACAATGTATGCTTAAAAATATGAAAAAGTCACTTCCTATTATCAAAGACGACCCTTGGCTTCAGCCGTTTGCGCCTGCCATTGAGGGCCGACACGAAGATGCGTTGAAAAAAATGAAGGAACTTGCCGGCAAGGGCAAGCTCTGCGATTTTGCAAACGCCTACAATTACTATGGCTTGCACCGCACTGATAATGGATGGACATTCCGTGAATGGGCACCAAATGCCACCGACATCTACATCGTGGGGCCATTCAACGAATGGACAGAGTGTGAACCCTACCGCATGAAGCGACTCACCGACGGCAACTGGGAAATCAACCTGCCTGAACGCGCCATGGCGCACGGCGACCTCTTTAAGCTGCATGTGCACTGGAATGGCGGTTGGGGCGAACGCATCCCTGCCTACGCCACACGCGTGGTGCAAGACGACACCACTAAGATTTTCTCGGCTCAGGTGTGGAGCCCTGAAAAGCCCTACGAGTTTAAGGTACACGACTTCGTGCCTACAGTCGATCCGCTGCTCATCTACGAGTGCCACATCGGTATGGCGCAAAACAAGGAGGCAGTAGGCTCGTACGAGGAATTTCGCACCGAGGTGCTGCCACGCATCGTGAAATTGGGCTACAACGCCATTCAGATTATGGCTATTCAGGAGCACCCCTACTACGGCTCGTTTGGCTACCATGTGTCGAGTTTCTACGCTGCATCAAGCCGCTTCGGCACTCCAGAAGAGCTAAAGCATCTTATCGACGATGCACACGCCCACGGTTTGGCGGTGATTATGGATATTGTACACTCCCACGCCGTGAAAAACGAGGTGGAGGGACTGGGACGCTTCGACGGCAGTTACGACCAGTACTTCTACGGCGACAGCCGACGCGAGCACCCGGCATGGGATTCGCTCTGCTTCGACTATGGAAAGAATGCCGTAATCAATTTCCTGCTGAGCAACTGCAAATTCTGGCTCGATGAATACAAGTTCGACGGTTTCCGCTTCGACGGCGTGACCTCGATGCTCTACTACAGCCACGGACTGGGACAGGCGTTTGGCAGCTACGACGACTACTACGACGGCTCGCAAGACACCAACGCCATCACCTATCTCACCCTTGCCAACATACTGATTCACGAGGTGAACCCTCACGCCATCACCATCGCCGAGGAAATGAGCGGTATGCCAGGACTGGCACGCGCATTTAAAGACGGCGGCATGGGCTTCGACTACCGTATGGCGATGGGCGTTCCCGACTATTGGATCAAGACCATCAAGGAGAAGAAGGACGAGGATTGGAAGCCCGGCTCCATTTTCTGGGAACTCACCAACCGACGTGCCGACGAGAAAACCATCAGTTACGCCGAAAGCCACGACCAGGCTTTGGTGGGCGACAAGACCATCATTTTCCGCCTCATCGACAAGGATATGTATTGGCACATGATGGTTGACGACCACAACGCTGTGGTGGATCGCGGTATGGCGCTGCACAAGATGATTCGCTTGGCAACAGCCTCGACCATCAACGGCGGCTACCTCAACTTCATGGGCAACGAATGGGGACACCCCGAATGGATCGACTTCCCACGCGAGGGCAACGGCTGGAGTCACAAATATGCTCGTCGCCAGTGGGATTTGGTGGACCGCAAAGACTTGAAGTACCAGTTCCTCAACAACTGGGACACCGATATGATACACCTGCTGGGTGGCCAACACGGCTTCCAGAAATTGCCAATCCGAAAGTTGTGGGATAAGGACGACGACCAAGTGCTCGCCTTCATGCGTGGCAATCTGGTGTTTGTGTTCAACTTCCACCCATTCAAGTCGTTCTCCGACTACGGTATCTTGGCTCCCGAAGGCGAATACGAGCCTGTGATGGACAGCGACAACGCACAATACGGCGGCTACGGCAACATCGACAGCACCATTCACCACCTCACCCAGCACGACGACCTCTACAACGAGGCGCACTTGGGTTGGCTGAAACTCTACCTGCCATCGCGCAGCGTGCAAGTACTGCGTATGCTCCCACCAAAGCGCAAAACCGCCAAGAAAAAAGCCGCCCCAAAGAAAGTGACAACAAAAAAAGCAACCACAAAGGCTGCTCCAAAGGCCGCTTCAAAAAAGAAATAGCCACCATCGACAACACCGATAACACGGCAAAAAAAACAAAAACTGCGTCGCAACCTTTCAAGGATTGCGACGCAGCCATTTTATACACCATTGCTTGAGTCAGAACAAAATCTTTTATTAATTAAATATCAGCGAGTTAAACACTCTAAAGAGTGTAACTGCTAACGATTTAGAAACGAACTATATTCTTTTTCTTTCTCAACTTTGCAATATAAAAAAAATCCCATAGGGATTTGATATGTGTAGGCAGGTATGCAGCGAAGGTTATGCGAAATGAGCGAAGCGAAATGGAGCATAGCCGAAGCGAAATGCCTGCAAATGTCGCATAACAAATATGCATCCCAGCGGGATGCGATTTCGCCATTATACGGCAATTTGATGTTGTCGCATTCCGCTGGAATGCATAATACTGACAAATCTATTGCAGGCATTTCGAAAAGATTCCATTTCGCTTCGCTCCATTACATCTTTTCTGCATACCTGCCTACACACATCAAATTCCTAACGGAATTTCATCGCATCTTCTTCGGGACAACATGTATATCATTTCCTTTTTTAAATTCAACAGCAGAATACATTTGCGCATTATGCCGGTTTTCAATCTGCTTTTTTTAGGATAAGTCAAAATCGACTATTAGAGTTTTTTCCAAAAAGTCATATCCCACTATGAGTTTTGTTCAAACACACCCTTTTAAATCAAATGTACTTATACAAATCACACAGCAATAATTATAGTAAGTACTTTAGAGTGAACTTTTAGCGAACTTTCAAATCAAAGTATTACCTTTGCACAGAACAATGTAATTATAATTAATAATCAGGAAGTTAAATACATGCCGAAGGCATGTCCCTACGTTATGATGAATCGCGCTAAATTTGATATACCCTCCCCCCCCCTCTACGATTTGTTTGTAAAATGGGGAAGTGGTGCGAAATTAGCGGAGCCAGTCGGTGATGCGTTTTTTCACCAGCGAGGTTTCGCACAAAATGCGGATAAATTCTTTTGATGCCATGTTCTTATAAACACCCTTCAAAGTCTGCACACAGCCTTCCATGTGGCAACCGTCGTGGTTGATGGGTATTGCCACCAGGTCGTCGACATCTTCCGTGGCCGATGACGACAGCACAGTGTACAGCCCCGTGTTGCGCACCAGGCGCAGAAGCGGTGTCACCTCGTCCATTTCGGCACGCACATTGAGTTGGGTGTTGGTTTCGGAAAGAATGCGGTCGAGCACGTTGCGCGCTTGCAGTCCCTTGGCAGGAAGCACAGCAGGATAATCCACTAAGTCGGCGAGGCTCACTTTCTCGTGCTTTGCCAACGGACTGTCGCGGCGCACAATCACCGACAGCACATCTTCGAACAGCAGATGCGACTCGATGAGCGGATAATTGTCCTTCGGGCGAAACGAGAGCACGAAGTCGAGTTCGTGGTTCATCATCCTGTTGATCAGCTCGGTCATGGGCTTGTACACAATATTGAGGAAAATATCGGGATAGAGCTTCATGTAGTCTTTCAGCGTTTCGTGCATCACCATATTGAACGAGTGCGTTACACCAATGTTCAGCGAACCGCACTTCAGTTCACGCAAATCATTCATACGGCGTGAGCAATTATCGGCAGAATCGATAGTGGTGACGGCAAAAGGCAGCAGTTCCTCGCCAGCCTTCGTGAGCGATACCTTATGCGATGTGCGGTAAAAGAGCACCGTTCCCAGTTCTTCCTCCAGTTGTTTGATAGTTTGCGAGAATGTGCTTTGTGTTACGCACATTTCCTTTGCTGCTTCTGAAAAGTTGAGCCGTTTTGCGGCAGTGACGAATGCTTTAAGACTCCTTAATTCCATAAAAAAAATATACACTTTGTAATACAATTTACAAAGTTAATATTTTTTTTGCGTAATATTGGTAAAATTCTCCTTTCTCATACGGTGGTCCATCAGCATTCGCTTCTCGTGCTTTGGCAGCATCAGGCGGCGAATAAAGATGTTCGGGATTGCCACACCTATGGCAATGCAGATGATGATGAACGAGGCGCGCATACCGTTGTTCATCGCCACGGTCACTTCGCCCACCACGCCGTGCATTTTAATGATGGCAAACAGCGCACGATACATCAGCACGCCTGGAATCATCGGAATCACACTCGGAATGCTCAAGCAGTGGTGCGGTGTGTGGTGCCAGTGAATGGCTTTGATGCAGATGATGCTAATCAGTGCGCTACCCACAAGCGAGCCTACGATAGGCCCCATGTCGAGCCCTACATTGCCATTGCTGGCGCCAAGGCTCACGAAATTGCGGGTACACACGGCTATCACGCCACCTATGGCCACCACGCCCAGCAAGCGTCGGGGCGTGTTGAATATCATTGAAAAGCCCATAGCTGAAATGGCAGCGGCGATTGAAAATTCCCAATATTCGTGGTGCGGTGTCATCGACAAGTCGTTTACGAAATTATCGATTCCCACCACCTCGATGGCAAACGAGATGCCGAATGCCATGGAGAGCACTATGAGCAGCGTGTTGATGGCGCGCGTCACGCCCACCTGCTGGAACCCCGACAGCATATCGCTCACAAAGTTGATGAGAGGCACACCGGGCACAATAAACAGGGCGCAAGCCATCATCGGATGCCACGGCGTGGTGGTCTGAATCCACGTAGGCAGTTGCAAAGCGGTGGTGGTGTTGGCCACGCCAAACAGCCACGCAATCATGGTGCTGACAAATGCCACTATCGTGATATTGATATATGGGTTCATTTTTTTGCTTGCCAAATACATGCGCATACGCAATCCCACTGCGGCAGCAATAGATGCGTAGAAGAACGATGGCCAGTCGCAGCCAAACTGAATGCAGAAGCCGCCACATGCCAGACCGCCACCCAGAGCCACTTGCCAAGGCTTGTAGACGCGTGGGCGAGCACAGATTTCATCGAACTCCTCCTCAAACTGGTCGAGGGTGTAGTCGTTGGCGATGGCACGCCACGAGAGCTTGCTGATTGCGCTGATGCCAGCCATGTCGATGGCATGGTTGGAGCAACGCTGGAATTTGGTGTACGAACAGCGGTCGTCGCTATAGTTCACCATCAGCAAATTGTAGTCAACGTAAATCTGCAAATTTTCCTCCTTGAAGCCGAGGAACGCTGCCGTGCGCTTCATGTTGCGCAAAATGCGCTGCGTGTCGGCAGAACTCTCCATCAGTTTGCAGCCCACCTTCAGCAGCACCTTCATTCGTCGAATCACATTGGCGTCTTCACACTTATTGTGAAGTTGTAGCGGCTTAGAAATCATCGTCATCGTCCCAGTCATAAAGTGAATCAATAGAATTGTTATCGTAGGTGATGCAATGATGCTTTTTATTGAATCTCCACAATTTGCGTGGCAATTTACCTATACAAGAAACAAAATCAACAACACCATGACAGATACACATCAAAAATTCTACAACTAATTTCATAATATATCTCCTTTTTTCGGCTGCAAAAGTACAAACTTCCTACAGCCCAAAAAAGCATCGGCTAATGATTGTATGAATAGCAGGTATTGATAAAACCGATAGCAAACCACCGTTCTGTGGAAAAATTCCTGGGGATAGATTCTGCATTGTTGTCGAATCGTGAATGGAACCAAAAACAAAAACATAAAAAACAGCCTTGGAGCAAAGTGGAATGCTTCGCATTTG
>SAMEA104315424__coassemble_691_pt1 | contig 21204 bp, 16 predicted proteins | sample SAMEA104315424__metabat2_low_PE_030 | metagenome-assembled genome bin SAMEA104315424 (sample SAMEA104315424) | gut metagenome | biome: Monkey gut; feature: monkey-associated habitat; material: faeces | place: China | collected 2013 | reverse complement strand
GGAGCGAAGCGAAATGGAATCTTTTCGAAATGCCTGCAATAGATTTGTCTGTATTATGCATTCCAGCGGAATGCGACAACATCAAATAGCCCATTGAATACGAAATCGCATCCCGCTGGGATGCATATTTGTTATGCGATATTTGCAGGCATTTCGCTTCGGTTATGCTCCATTTCGCTTCGCTCATTTCGCATAACCTTCGCTGCATACCTGCCTACACACATCAAATCCCTACGGGATTTTTTTCAATCATTACTAAATAATCACAGGGACAACTTGTATATCATTTCCTTTTTTTGTGGAAATGGAATTCTGTTTTTTTCCCAGGCCTGTCTGTCTTTGTTTAGATGCTGTATTCGCCCATTAGCCATTTTAGGGCGTTGATTCTTTTGATGCCGTCGTAGTCGGCTTCGGGGTCTTCGTCTAACGTTAAAATGTACTTTGGGTATTGGTCGTTGATTTGTTGCAGTGATGATAGTTCGCGCTTGAGTGTGGCTTCATCTCTTACCGTGGCTGCCACTTGGTAATATACGATGTCGTTTTCATCGATAGCAACGAAGTCAACCTCTAAGTTGTCGATTTTTCCAATGTACACACTTTTCTGTCGGCGTAGCAGTTCGAGATACACCACGTTTTCCAACAATCGTCCAGCGTCGAATGATCGTCCGCCCAGCAACATTCTCCTTAGCCCAACATCCACGAGGTAGTATTTGCCAAGGGTTTTCAATAGTTGTTTTCCTTTCACGTTGTATCTTTTGGCTTCGTACACAAAAAAGGTTTCACACAGCGATGTGAGGTATTTTTCCACTGTTTTTTGGTCAATCTTTCTTCCGTCTGCAGTCATGATGTCGGCAATTCGTTTGGTTGACAGCATATTTCCTATGTTGTCGGCCACAAAACGAATCACGCTTTCAAGCATCATCACATCTTGTATCTTTTTTCTGCTGATGATGTCTTTCATCACCACGGTATTGTACACTCCATTCAAATAGTCGGTAATGTCTTTGGGGCGATCGAGTGCCAAGGTGTAGGGAAAACTGCTTTGGGTGATATAATTCGTGTATGCTTTTTCAAGGTTATCGCTTCCGCCACAACTTTGCACATACTCCTTAAACGACAATGGAAGCATAGCTATCTCCACATACCTTCCTGAAAGCAAAGTGGCGATTTCGTTTGATAGCATATAGGCATTCGAGCCCGTAACATACAAGTCGACATTTGGCTTCAAGTTGATACTGTTGATGATGTCGGGGAAGTCCTTCACATGCTGTATTTCATCAAAGAAAATGTATGTGGGTTTGTCGGGCAATATCAGCGGTTTGATGTATTGGTGCAAGGCAAGTGGATTGCGCAGCTCGATATTGTCATAATCCTCGAAGTTGAGATACAGGATTTGTTCGGGGCTTACGCCATTGTTCAACAGCCAGTCGCGAAAGATTTCCATAATAGTGGATTTTCCGCAACGGCGTATTCCTGTTATCACCTTTATCAACTTTTTATCTTTGAAAGCGATAAGCTTGTCGAGATAGTCTTGGCGTTCAATTCTCTCCATTGTCTTGTGCTATTTTGGTTATTCGCCACAAATATACAAAATTTTATGGGAATGGAATCCGAAAAGTGGGGAAAAATTGGAAGTTTTAGGAATGAAATCCGAAAACTTTTGGATTTTTGGAGGTTTTAGGAATGGAATCCTATTTTTTTTGGGGGGGGAGTCGGACCGGTCTGACTTGTCTGACGTGTCTGACTGGTCAGACCACCAACTCGTAGACTCGTAGACTTGTTGGCTTGTAGACTTGTTACTCGTATTGGTTTTTGCGGCGGTATTTGTTGGCTACTTGTTGGAGGATGGCGAATTTTTCGGTGCGGTGGGGTGGGTAGTTGCCTTTGGCGATGGCTTTTTTCACATGTTTGTACCAGTTGAGCATGTCGTGCTCCTCAAGGCGGTGCTTTGAGGGGCGGCGATGGTTCTCGTTCATGAATGTCATCATTTGGTCGTATTGCGCTTGCCATCTTTCGTTTTGTGTCATGACAGTGCTGATGTTATGGGTGATGAAAATAAACCCGATTAACAGCTGGTGTGCTAATCGGGTTTGTGATAATTATAGAGTGCAAGAGGTTGTGCTACACTATCGCATTATTTTGCGATGAGGAGGTAGTAGTTCTTCTTGCCGCGCTGTGCGAGGATGTATTTGCCGTTGAGCAGGTCGGCTGTGCTGATGGTGGCGTTTTGGTCGGTGAGTTTTTCCTTGTTGATGCTCACGCCGCCGCCTTGTGTCATCTTCTTCATTTCGCCCTTTGATGGGAACACGGCCGCCTCGTCGGTGAGCAAAGAGATGGCTGGAATGCCTTCTTCGAGTTTAGCCTTGCTGATTTCGAATTGTGGCACGCCTTCAAACACGCTCAAGAGGGTGCTTTCGTCGATTTTGTGAAGAATGTCGTTAGCCTTGTTGCTGAAAAGAATTTGTGAAGCCTCCACAGCCATTTCATAGTCGGCAGCAGAGTGTACCATAGTGGTGATTTCCTTTGCCAAACGCTTCTGCAATGGGCGCAAACCTGGGTCGGCAGCCTGTTCTTCTTCGAGTTTGGCGATTTCTTCCTGAGTGAGGTCGGTGAAAATCTTGATGTACTTTGCAGCATCTTCGTCGCTCACGTTCAGCCAGAACTGGTAGAACTTGTAAGGAGAAGTGCGCTTAGGGTCGAGCCATACGTTGCCACCTTCGGTCTTGCCAAACTTGGTGCCGTCGGCCTTAGTGATAAGTGGGCAGGTGATGGCGAAGGCTTCGCCACCGTTCATGCGGCGGATAAGTTCGGTACCGGTGGTGATGTTGCCCCATTGGTCGCTACCGCCCATTTGCAAGCGACAACCCTCGTGCTCGTAGAGGTAGAGGAAGTCGTAGCCCTGAAGGAGCTGGTATGAAAATTCGGTGAACGACATACCGTGGTCGGCATTGGCTGCCAAACGCTTCTTCACAGAGTCCTTAGCCATCATATAGTTGACTGTGAGGTGCTTGCCCACGTCGCGGATAAACTGCAAGAAACTGTAGTTCTTCATCCAGTCGTAGTTGTTGACCAGAATTGCAGCATTAGGAGCACCGCTGTTGAAATCAAGGAATTTTTCGAGTTGCTTACGCAGGCATTCCTGATTGTGGCGAAGTGTAACCTCGTCGATAAGCACACGCTCCTGGCTCTTCATTGAAGGGTCGCCAATCATACCGGTAGCGCCACCGATGAGGGCGATAGGGCGATGGCCTGCACGCTGCAAGTGCTTCAGCATCATGATGCCCACGAGGTGGCCGATATGGAGAGAGTCGGCAGTTGGGTCGATACCCACGTATGCCGATGTCATTTCTTTGTTGAGTTGTTCTTCTGTGCCGGGCATCATATTGTTGATCATCCCGCGCCATTCGAGTTCTTTTACGAAATTAATTTTACCCATCGAAACTTAATTTTCTGTATAGTTGTTTTGTTACTTTATAATTTGCAATTGAAATACAAAGGTACGACTTTTTTCTAAAAGAGTGAAATTTTGCAATTTACATGCGAGAAAGCCACATAAAAATAGCGTCGGAAGTGCCGACCACATCAATTTCTACACGAGTTTGGTGAGGGTGTAGATGTAGGTTACGCCCGTGTCGGCCACTTGCTGGAGGCGCACTCGCTTGCCGCTTTTCTCCAGAATGGTGAACTTATTGACCCGCGTCATTCCAGGCAGGGGCACGAAATACATGTTCTCTTCGGGGAAAAGCCATTGCATTTGGTCGCCGTCGTGGCTCCAGTTGCCGTAGGTGGTGGTGTAGGGGTCGTGGCGGTCGTTGGTGATGGTCACCTGCACGATTTCACCTTGAAACTGCACGGAATAGTACGATCCAGCCGGTGGGGGCACCACGGTGCCATCTACCGTTACCGAACTGATGGTCCAAGTGCCGAACCACACGCCTATGTCGCCGCCATTTTGGGTGCATGACGAAAACGCCACCGAGGCGACAAGAAGCCACAAATATGTAATAAGATGTTTCATCATTGTCCGATATTAAAGTCGCCATGGTATGATACCGACACCATGCCGCCTGTGTTGTTGCCTAAAAGTGAACCACGGTCGAAAGCGAACTGCGCCTTCAGTTCCAATCCTTTCAGCCACGATGGGTGCGCATTTGCCTCAAGCATGAAGCAGGTGGCGCGCACGCCTTTGGCGCGAGGGTGCTCAGGGGTGCCGTAAGCCTTGCGGGTGGAGAACATCAAGCGATAGTCGTACTCGCTGCTGAGATAGCCCTTCACGCCGATGTGGAAGCCACGCACCAAGTTGTCGAGGTAGCGCATGTAGCCGTCGGTGTTGTAGATAAGGGATTTGGCAAACGGAGTGCCAATCGACATGCCACGGTTTTGGTAGCCATTGTAACTGTAGTTGTTGTAGTAGTCGTCGGAGCCTGTGGCACCGCCCTTGATGGCAGAATCCTTGTTGAGGTCTTCAGAGAAGTGGATATGGCCGCTTTGGTTGGTGAAGTCGATGTATTCCACCACCACTCCGCTCACAAAACTCTTTGTGGCGGAGCGCCATTCCAGTCCCCACAAGCCGTCGAAGCCGTTCTGCAAGCCGATGCCCGAACCGTCTTCCCAAATGGTTTGGTGATAGGCGCGGAACTTGCCCACCTCGTCGTTCTCGTAGTCGAGCATAATGTCCCAACTGCCCACATGGTTGCCCTCCACATACATTTGGTCGCCAGGGTTGTCGCCACCGCTGCCGGCGATGATGCTACGGAAGAAACTTTTGAAGTTGGCAGGCATCTTCACCGTTTTGGTCAGAATGCCATTCTCGTAGATGTTTTGAGTGCCTGCGAACTGGCACGCAGCCTGTGCACCGATGGTAAACACAAACGGCTGGTCGGGGCGTGTGCGCAGACGCAGTTTCTTATAATTGAACCAATAGCCTGTGGTGAGGAAATTGTTGTAGTAGTTGTAGTGGTTTTTCAGCCAGTCGCCGTCGTCGAGGCGCTCGTAGCCTATTTCGCCACTAATCTGCATCCAGCCGTTGGTGAAGGGAATGTTTTGATAGTTCACAAATTCCACTCTGACGCCTGTGCCGGGGCGTGCGTTGCCGCTCATCACCAGGTCGCCGCTCGAAAGGTCGGCACTCGCCAAGTCGGATTGGCGCGCCTTTGCGCCCACGGTGGCAAATAGGCTGCGGTATTTCACATCGGCATACAGCTGCTGCACCCATGCGTGCGCAGGGTGCTGAAGATTGCGTACAAACTTGCCGGACGAGAGGTCGTAGCGGTCGTATGATACCGAACTGGTGTAGCCTCCCCAAAATTCGGCACCGAATCCGAATGAAAAGCGGCGAGTGGTGTCGAGTTCGTGCTTTGCGGCTGCATTGAGCAGGGTGGAGTATTGCTGTGTGAGCGTTCCGCCCCGGTTGGAGTTGATGTAGTAAGGAGCGATGTCGCCCTTGCCGTAGTTGGCCGTCACTCCGCCTTCATATTCCACCTCAAATTGAGCAGAAGCCAATAAGGCTGTTGTCGCCAGCATGTAAATGATATTTACATAGCGCAAAAAAGTCATTTCGTTCTCTTTGTTATTTTTCAAAAGTGTTGATGTGCCGACTTTTCTTTTGGTCGGTGATTTCGTCGATGTTGATAAAAATGCCGCTTTCCTCCACTTCGCCAAACTCGTGGTTGATGGCGGTGCCGAAAAAGCGCATGGTGGGAGAGAGGTTCATGTAGGCGTTGACCAGTGGCGGAATGTTGATGCCGTGGCTGCGTATGAATTGGTTCAGGCGGCGGTAGTCTTCCTTAAAGTCGTTGCCCACGAAAAAATGCTTGGTGCGCGCTGCCGGCGTGTCGGGCAGGAGCGGCTCAATCGGGGTGACCAGTGCCTTGCGGTCGGGGAAGTAGAGGCGCAGGAAGTGGAGCAGCAAGTCGCGGCACTCTCTTTGGTAGGAGGGATACATCGTCATCTTGCCCAGCAGATATTTTGCATCGGGGTGGAGAACGGTGAGTGCGCCCAAGCCGTCCCAGAGGTTGTCGAGCGCGAAAATCGACTTCGCACCCTTGTTGGCTGACTGGTATTCGGGGCGAACGAACGAGCGGCCCAGTTCAATGGTGATGGGCAGGTAGTGCCTCATAAATTCGCTTGAAAACCGAAACATGTGACTCATGGCGATGTGGGGTGTGCCGTCGGGCTCTATCGCCATGTCTTTGCCCAGAATATAGCGGTAGGCACCGATGATTTCACGCTCCTGCGGATTCCACACGAATAGTTGGCGACATGGAGTGGTCATGGTGTCGAACTCGTCGATGTCGCAACTCTTGCCAGTGCCGCCGCCACCTGCCCGGAACGAGATTTCGCGCAGTCGGCCTATCTCGCGCATGATGTTGGGCGCGCTGTGAGCATCGACAATGTAGATTTCATTGCCGGCTTTGTTGGTGCGACGCAAAAGGCGGTCGGGCGTCAGCTCGCTTTCTATCAAGCTGATGTCAACTGGGTCAATGATTCGTTGTTCTGTCATCGTCGTCGGTGTTTCAGTTTTCCTTATATATTAAAGTTTTTTATTTTCGTTTTCAGGCTTGAGCGCATAGCAGATGTCGGCTAAGCGTTGTGCCTCTTCCATGGGGTGGCTTGCGTCGAGGCTTTGCCATGCGATGGGCTTGCCCACCACCACGCGAAACCTCTTGCCCCTGCTCTTAAACATTTCGCCGGGCAAAAGTATCATTTCGAGGTTGAACTTCATGCCCAAGCGTTTGCGCCAGCGTGCCATGCGATAGAAGAAACGCGAGTTTTCGCCATCGAAATACATGGGCACGATGTCGCGCTGCGAGCGTATGGCGTGCATCACCACAAATTTTTGCCACTGCAAATCGTGAACCTCGCCGTTCTTGCCCATACGCGAGCATAGTCCGGCAGGGAATGTAATCATTTGGTTCTGCCCCTGGTATTCAGCCTCGATTTCGGCGGCACGCCCACGCGATTGCCTGCCGTACTTGTTCACAGGCAGGAACACAGGTTGCAGCGGCTTCACCGCCATCAGCAAATCGTTGACCAAAAAGCGAATGGCACCCTTGTAGTGGCCGCCCAAAAATGCGATGAGCGAAAGTCCGTCAAGTCCGCCCAATGGGTGATTCGACACGAAAATGAAGCGGCCCTCGGCAGGGATGCGGTCGGCGTGCTCCACCTCGGTGGCGATGTCGAGGTAGTCGAGAGCCTCGTGGGCAGCCCCCACACCGTCTTTTCCACACATGCGCTGAAGAATCTCGTTCAGTTCGCGCTGATGAATGATGCGCTCCAGCCAGCGAGTGAGCCAGCGTGGGATAAAGCGATAGTAGCGAGGCAAGCGTTGCCTCACCAACTCATCTACATCTATCACCAATGGCTCGTCGTTCATTTCCAAATCCACGATTGAATTAGCAAAGTTAGTCAATAATGGGGATAATAGGAACAAGAATTTCATAAACTTTTAGAACAAATGGAAGAAAATGTGTACTTTTGTAGATGCTCACAAGCGTATGATTAAAAAATGAACACATTATTTCTCCCTTCACAAAAGTGCCTGCGCAGTCAACTCCTGGTGGAGTTGATAGCGATGTGCATACTGTTTGCCGCCGCCATGAGCGTGTTTGGCACCAGTGGCGTGAGTTTGGCGTGTGGGCTTGGCGTGGCGTATGTGGTGCCTCGCTGGCTCTATGCCCGATTGAGCGGAGGCGAAACGCGTGGAGGAATAGTGCTGATGGTGGCAGGAATGCTGCTGGTGGTGTGGGCGTTCCGCAACATCTACGGCTGGACGCTGGCAGAGGGGCAGTCGTTTGCCGACCCTGTCTTGCGCTGCGACGACAAGGGCTACTACCTGTGGGCGCTGCATTACTACGACGGCTCGGTGCCAGAGCCCGACACAAAGTTTGTGGGCTTCCCATTGATGATATTGCTGTCGTGGAAGTTGTTGGGGCACAGTATCGTTTGGCCTATCGCCATCAATGTGATGCTTACCCTGCTCACAGTGGTGCTGACCGGGCAGACGGCAGGCAGGGCGTTGGCTGGCCGTGTGCGAACCGACCGAGGCACCATCACTTTTTTGGCAATGCTGGTCACATCATTGCTCGGATTCTTCATGAGCCATGCCGCCATGCTGCTGAAAGAGCCGCTCACCTATTTCGCGGTGGCACTGGCAGCGTATGCTATAGCCCGAATGAAAGAGATAGATGAGGATTCGCGCGGCAGCGTGTGGCACGATATTGCGCTGTTCACCATAGCGGTGGCACTGATGTCGATAGCGCGCACCAGCGTCATCTACTTCTTGGTGGCTGGCGTGATTATCACATTTTTCGACAATAAAGACATGTGGCGATATGCGTGCACGCTGCTTGGCATTGCGCTGATAGGCATGGGCTTGGGCATATATTGGTCGAATGGATTCAGCATGGAAGTGCAGATGCGCATTTTGGCAGCCACCGACACCGGAGGCGACATGATGAAAACCATCTATCAGGCACGCGGCATATATGGCGAAATGATGAGCGACTACTTCTTCCTGCCCGTATGGCAAAAACTGCTGCTCCTGCCAGTGACCTGCACACTCCAACTCTTCATTCCTTTCCCATGGGTTGACAACGAAGTGCTCGATGTGTGGTCGGTGGCAACCCGATTCCAACTCGTGTGGTATGCTGTGGCAGGCGTTTCGCTCTACTACCTTTTCGTGCTCGCGTGGAAAAAGAAAAACTTAGGTTGGTGGGCAATGTGGCCCTTCGTGTGCGCCGCCGCCGTGGCATTCACCACCAGCGGTACCGTCAGCCGCTACATACTTCCCTACGAGCCCCTATTCGTAACCATAGCAGTTTGGGTCCTGCTTAAATACCACGAATCCACCATCCCCAACGAAGATGACAAACAACAAAAAGGTGCCTCCCCCCACAAGAAAAACTTCCGCCGCTCCTTCATCCTATGGTGCGCCGCCTATGCCGCCACCGTAACCATCATCCTCACCATCTGCTACCTCACCACCCCCTAATCTTTCCACCCAAAGCTATAACGATGTGCTTTGACAATAGTTTTTTTTGTGTCAAAAACAGAACTTATTAGAAATGGTTATTTTTTGGGGGTGAGGGTGATGAGGGGGACGAGCATTTCTTCCATGGAGATGCCGCCGTGCTGGAAGGTGTCGTTGTAGTATTGCACGTAGTGGTTGTAGTTGTTGGGGTAGGCGAAGAAGTCGCGGCCCGATGCGAAGATGTAGGTGCTCGACACGTTGAGCAGCGGCAGTCCGAAGCGTTTGGGCTGCTTGATTTCGTACACTTGGCGTGGGTTGTAACTGAGGTTCTTGCCCACTTTGTAGCGCAAGTTGGTGTTGGTGTTTTTGTCGCCAATCACCTTGATGGCGTTGTCCACTCGTGTGGTGCCGTGGTCGGTGGTGAGCACGATTTTCCAGCCATGCTCGGCTATGCGCTTGAAGATTTCCAGCACATAACTGTTTTTAAACCATGTGACGGTGAGCGAGCGGTAAGCCTCGTCGGTGTAGGCGAGTTCGCGAATCATCTTACTCTCTGTACGCGCGTGCGAAAGAATGTCCACAAAGTTGAACACTATCACGTTGAGGTCGAAATTCTTCAGTTGTGCGAAGTGCTGCACCAGGCGTTCGCCTGCTGCAGAGTCGTTGAGCTTGTTGTACGAGAATTTGCACTTGCGTCGATAGCGGTCGAGAATGGTTTGAATGAGAGGTGCCTCGTTGAGGTTTTTGCCCTCGTCCTCATCCTCGTCAACCCACAATTCGGGGAACATACGCTCGATGTCGATAGGCATCAATCCCGAAAAAATGGCATTGCGCGCATATTGCGTGGCTGTTGGGAGAATGGTGGTGTAGAGTTCCTCCTTCTCGATGTTGAAATAGTCGTTCAGCAAAGGGCTGATGGTGCGCCACTGGTCGAGGCGGAAATTGTCGATTACGATAAAGCACACCTTTTCGCCAGCGTCGATATGCGGGAAAATCTGCGTTTTGAAAATCTCATTGCTCATGAGCGGGTGGTCGTCGGTAGTGACCCATTTCTCATAATTGCGCTTCACCATTTTGGCGAACGCGCTGTTGGCCTCCTGCTTTTGCATACGCAGCATGTCGGCCATGCCGGTTTCGGCGTTGGAGAGCGTGAGTTCCCATCGCACCAGCGTGTTGTAGAGCTGATACCAGTCGTCGATGGTTCTTGCCATGGCTATTTGCTGGCTGATGCTCATAAACTCCTGCTGATAGTCGCTTGTGGCTTTTTGCGCCACCAGCGCCTCGCTGTGCAGGTTTTTCTTGATGGAAAGCAAAATCTGCATCGGGTTCACAGGCTTAATCAGATAGTCGGCAATCTCGCTGCCGATAGCCTGATTCATGATGTTTTCCTCCTCGCTTTTCGTAATCATAATCACGGGCACATTGGGCTGCGCAATCTTGATTTGCTGCAATGCCTCCAGTCCGCTGATGCCAGGCATATTCTCATCGAGAATGATGAGGTGGAAATTCTGCTGAGATATGGCGTCGAGTGCGTCGCGACCGTTGGTCACTGTGGTCACCTCGTAGCCTTTGTTCTGCAAAAACAGAATATGCGGTTTCAAGAGATCGATTTCGTCATCGGCCCAGAGAATTTGTTCCTTGTTCATATAAGTGTGTTTATTTTTTTGTTAGGATATCGATGAGTTCGGCCACGCCCTCGGTGGCCTTCTTGGCAATCACATGCACATACGATGGCACTGCGGCAGGCTTGGGGTCGATGTAATAGACCTCGGCTCCTGGAGGCGCATACTGGAGCAACGCCGCTGCGGGATACACCACCAGCGTGGTGCCGATGACCACAAACACATCAGCCTTCGAGGCAATGCGGCAAGCCGGCTCAAAGTTGGGCACAGCCTCGCCGAAAAACACGATATGCGGACGCACATGGTCGCCATAGGCATCTACGGTGTCGACGCTGGTTTCAAGCCCCTTGTCCGACAGTTGGTCGCAAGGCAGCGTGTAGATGCGTTCGGGATGCGTCATCGAGCGCACCTTCATCAACTCACCATGCAGGTGCAGCACATTTTTCGAGCCGGCACGCTCGTGCAGGTCGTCCACATTTTGCGTGATGACATTCACATTGAAATATTTTTCCAGTTCCACCAGTCCACGGTGTGCGGCGTTGGGCTGCGCGTCGATCAGCTGCAATCGGCGCTCGTTGTAGAACTTGTGAATCAGGGCAGGGTTGCGAGCGAAACCCTCGTCGCTTGCCACGTCCATCACTTTGTAGTTTTCCCAAAGCCCACCTGCGTCGCGGAAAGTGGTGATACCGCTCTCTGCACTCATGCCCGCTCCGGTGGAGATAACCAAGTTTTTCATCTATATTAAAATTAAAAGAGTATTCTATTGGGCAAATTTAAACTTTTTTATTCAAAAAATAGCGTTCAAAACTATAAATAACTTTAACTTTGCAGATAATTTGAAATATAATAAATAGATAAAAGATTTTTTTTACGACATGGACAAACTTAGCTATGCATTAGGCCTCAGCATGGGCCAAAATTTCAAGGGTTCAGGCGTTGACAAACTCAATGCTGATGATTTCGCAGATGCACTCCGCGCAGTGTATGGCGAAGGCACTCCAGCAATGACCTATGACGAAGCCAAGCAAGTGGTGCAAGAATATTTTACCAATCTCCAAGCCAAGGCAGGCGAAATGAACGCCAAGGCAGGTAAGGAATATTTGGCAAACAACGCCAAGGAAGAGGGTGTGAAAGTGACTGAAAGCGGTCTGCAATACCTCGTGGTGAAGGAAGGCAACGGCAAGAAGCCTGGTCCAAACGACGTGGTGACCGTTCACTACACCGGCCGACTGATCGACGGCACAGTGTTCGACAGCTCTGTGGAGCGCGGCGAGCCTGCCACCTTCGCTGTGGGTCAGGTGATTCCTGGTTGGGTTGAAGGTTTGCAACTCATGAGCGAAGGCTCAGCCTACCGCCTGTTCATTCCAAGCGAACTCGCTTACGGCGAGCACGGCACTGGTCCTATCCAGCCAAACTCAACCCTCATCTTCGACGTGCAACTCCTGAAGGTGGGCAAATAATTGAAAACACAAAAACAACAATACAAACAGTTATTCTACAAAAAAATTATGAAAAAAGTTCTTTTCATTTTGGCAGCTGTTGCCCTCTTGGCAAGCTGCAACAAGAAAGGTGAAGGCACTACTCCTACTGAAGACTCTTTGAGCACTGCCTACGGCACAATGGCTGGTTACGGCATCAAGATGCAGGTGAGTGGCACCCCCGACTCTGTTAACTACGACGAATTTTTGAAGGGTTTGGAAAAGGCTCTTGCAACTGAAGCCGATACTTCTGTCAACGCACGCAGCTTCCAGATGGGTGAGCAAATTGGCGCTCAACTCGGTAGCAGCTTCACAGCCATGAAGGAACAAGGCGTGAACATCAACAAGGAATTGTTCCTCGCTGAACTGAAGAAGGCTTTCAGTGAAAAGAAGGAACCAGACCAGGCTAAGATGATGAACTTGCAAATGACTCTCCAAAGCCTCATGGGCAAGGTGCAAGCTCAAGCAGCGAAGAAGAAAGCCGACGAAGGTGTGAAATATTACCAAGACGCTGAAAAGAGTGGCAACTACAAAAAGACCGCTCAAGGCGTGCTCTACAAAGTGGAAAAGCCAGGTAAGGGCGTTAACTTCAAGAAGGGCGACGAAGTGATGCTCAAGTACAAGGGTATGCACATCGACGGCAGCGTGTTTGACCAAAGCTACAAGGCTGTGATGTTCCCAGTTGATGAAACACAACTCATCAAGGGCTTCGTTGACATGCTTACCAACATGAAGCCTGGCATGAAGGTGACTTGCATCATTCCTGGCAAGCTCGCTTACGGCGACCGTGGCAACCAAAACATCGCTCCAAACGAAACCCTCGTGTTTGAGATTGAAACTGGTAACCTTGCTACTGCTGCCGACAAGAAAATGGCTGGCGGCGCTCAGGCAGTTGCCGACTCTGCGAAGTGATTTTAATTTCTAACCGATATACTGCACTTCCTTTCCAGCCCTATGTGCTTTGCAATATGGTGAGCGGAGAGGAAGTGCTTATTTTTAAAGGAGAACAATGATGAAAACACTATTATTGTGGATTTGCGCGGCGGTGATGGCGGTGAACTTCACCAGCTGTGGCAATAAGCAGACCGAAACCAAACTCGCCCCCGAACTCGAAAAGCAGTTGGGCACAATCAAGACTGCCGCCGAGGAAGGCGCAGAGTTTATCGCCGCCCAAATGAAAGCCGACCCCGCATTGAAGAAAACCCAATCAGGGCTGGTGTATAAAATCACCGAGCATGGCGCAGGCGACACTTTCAAGTCCACCGACGTGGTGAAGGTGGTTTACACCGGCAAGCACACCAATGGCGAGGAATTCGACTCCAGCCATGGCGAGGCAGTGGATTTTCCATTGCAGAACGTGGTGCCAGGGTTCCGGGAAATGATTACGATGATGCGCCCAGGTGCCAAAGCCTACTGCATTCTCCCAAGCGAGATTGCGTATGGCGAACGCGGCAACCAAGCCATCGCGCCAAACGAAACCCTCGTGTTTGAAATCGAAACACAGGGATTGGCAAACTGATAACACTATATTAATACTTACATTTTACTTAGACTAATGAAAAAGATGATTTTAGCCATCGCTATGCTGATGGCAATGGGTATGCAAAGCGCTTCTGCCGCTACAGAAGCCGAGTTCAAAGCCCAACAAGACTCGCTGAGCAAAGCTTACGGAAAATATTTCGGTCTGGTGCTCGCATACATGGGTGAACAAGACAAGAAAATAAATATCGACGAATTTTTCAAGGCGTTCGACGTGGTGATGCAAGCCGACACCGCCAACCAAGGCTATATGAACGGTCTGTTTGTGGGTATGGAACTCACCAGCAAGATGATGCAAAACAAGCTCCATAAGGGCATCACTCTCGACAAGGCACTCATGGTGCAAGCGTTGAAAGACGCTGTGGCTACCAAGGGTCTTGACCAAAGCACCGTGAGCAAGGCTTACAGCGACATGGCTGTGCTGGAGCAAAACACCGAACTGATGGGCCGTGCGTTCAACCCCCAAACCATCGCCATGAAGAAGGCTGGCGAAGAATACATCGCCAAAATCATGGCTGCAGGCGAAGGCTATGTGAAAACTGCCTCTGGCTTGGTTTACAAGATGGAAAAGCAAGGCAACGGCAAGTGCTATGGCGACAACGAGGATGTGCGTATGCTCTACACCGGCAAGCACGTCGACGGTTCAATCTTCGACCAAAGCCGCGACACCACATCGCTCAATTCAGGCCGAGTGGTGGAAGGCTTTAAAGAAGCGTTGATGCTCATGAGCCCAGGTGCCAAGATGATTGCCGTGCTCCCAAGCGACATCGCCTACGGCGACCAAGGCGCAGGCCGTCGCCAGAGCGGCGAATACTCCATCAACCCAGGCGAAACCCTCGTGTTTGAAATCGAAACCTTCGCACCAAAAGCCACAGAAAAGGTAGCAGAAAAGGCCACTACACCAAAAGTGACAAAAGCCAAGGCAAAAGCAAAAACCGTAACCCCCGGCAAAATGCCCAAACCAAAAGGCAAACAAAAGAAATAAGGCAGTAGCTGCACAACACACCCTACAAAAGGCACAGCGCTTAGTTTTGAGCGTTGTGCCTTTTTTTGCATTCTGATTGTGACGAAACCTAATATATATTACGGATTATTTTAACAAAGGGGCGATATAAAGAAAAAATATCAATAAAATGTTAGGAAAATGTTGTTTTTTGCGAAAAAATGTATAATTTTGCGTGGGTAGGAGAAAATTTATATACCCCCATATACACTATAATTTTATCCTATTACACTATAACTTTCTGTTTATTAACTAATTAATTTTTTCCTCTATGACGAAGAAGTTACTATTCTGCCTGCTTACATGTGCAGTGGCCTTCTGGGCTAACACTGGGCGGGCGCAGTCATTTGAGCAAACGGCACAGCAACTGAAAGCCGGTTTCGAAGCCAGCCCTACGGCAACTGTGACGCAAGCCACTATGACTCAGCACGACGCGGAAGCCGTAAAGGAGTTTGAAACCCAAATTGCCGTGGCAAAGGGGCTCAAACCTGCCGAGAGGTCAAGCGCCGGTAAAGAAGTGAACGCCACTGGAGAAAAGGCTATGACTCTGCTGAAGCAGAAGTTTGAGCCCGGATCCTGGCAAGTGACTAACGTAAAGGGTGCCCGCCGTGTGGCAAAGGCTCCATCTGCGATGCCAGATGTGCTCAATGCCGCCGAATACGACACTCAGTATTCCGACGGCGCAACCGTTGTGAGCGGCGTGGTGACCATCAAGAAGGTGGATGACTCTCACGCTGTGCTCTACAACCTTTGGGGCGTGCCCGACACGCTGCAATGCACCTACGATCTGGCTGCTGGCACCGTTGCCATCACCCCTGGTAAAATCTACGACCATTCGACATACGGTCCAATTTGGGCTTGCTCAATGGATTTGGCGAACCGTGTTTACAGCACCACCACTCCTATCACTGGTACAATCGCTGCCGACGGCACCATCACTCTCGGTGCTTGGGGCGTGCTTGTGGTGACTGGCGAATCGAAGGGCGGCTCGTTTGGCATTTTCACAAAGAGTGTGTTTAAGCCCACCAATGCCACCATCAGCGAGGTGATTTACGACGGCAAGAAGGTGACCAACACCGACTCGGTGCGCACCTATCCTGTGTATCTCAACCAGACCTACGACAATGAGGTGGAAATCGTGAATTTCACCGGCAATGGTGCTGTGGTGAAAATGCGTCTGAAAGCCGACAAATCGACAAGCATTTCTCCACAACTTATCTTCACCAACGCTATGTATGGCCCATTCAACTGCTATCCTGCTAACTGGGCTAAGAGCAAGACTGCACAAAAAGGCAATATCAATGGTGCTGGCACCGACACCCAAATCACCTTTGGTAACTATGGTGTTTTCTGTGTGGGTTCACAATCCCTTCGCTCACTTGGTGTGCTCTCTGCCACCCTCGACTTCAATAGCGGCGTAGTCACTTATCCTACCGCCACAGCACAAGACTGGACTGGCGAAGGCACTAAGGCGTCGCCATACGTCATCACCACAGCTTCACAACTCAATGCCTTTGCCGAAGACGTAAGTGCAGGCAACGACTACAAGGATAAATATGTGAAACTGGGTGCCGACATCGACATGAGCACTTCCACACTTGCCTTCACTCCTGTGGGCACAAGCGAGGAAACTCCATTCCGTGGCTCATTCGATGGTGCCAACTACACTGTTAAAAACCTCAAAATCGCCGTTGGTGCTGAAAACTATCAAGGTCTGTTCGGTTATGCCGACAGCGTGAGCAGCATCAGCAACCTGAAGATGCTTGATGCCAACATCTCCACAGGCGGTAATTATACCGGCACCGTGGCTGGTTGGTGCTCAGGCACAATGACCAACATCACCGTAGAAGGTAGCGTAATCAAAGCCTCCGACTATTGCGCGGCTGGCGTGGTGGGCCGCTTCAATGGTCCAAAACTCGAAAACTGCGTGTTTACAGGCACCATCACAGGCGCTGGTGAAAATGCCGGTATCGTTGGTACAATCGCTGGTCAAGCTGTGGGTAGCCATCTGCAAGCACACGGCAGCATCACAGTCGCCGGTTTGGCTAACACAACTTGGAAATCGGTTGGTGGTATTGCAGGCACCGCACTTCCTGGCAATGACTGCCAAGCACTCATCACCGACTGCTACAGCGATATGCAAATCACCTCGAAGGTGCCATCGCCTTACGTTGGCGGTGTGGTAGGCTCTATCCTTGAAGCTACCGTACAACGCAGTTTCAACGCTGGTCCTATTAGTGCCGTGTCAGAAACCAGTGGCACCACCACCAAGGGTGCTGTTGGCGGTGTGGCAGGTAATATCTATGGCGGCGAAATGTACGACTGCTACAATGGCAACATCGTGATCAACTCGGCAGCCTCTAACAATGTGGGTGGTGTGATTGGTAATGTGGTCACTCCTGCCTACAGCATCAGTTCATCAAATCCTGAAAAGCAGTGGTTCAATCTCTCAAAGATTCAACGCTGCCTCAACTATGGCGAAGTTCGCAACCTTGCCACACGCAATTCTATGGGTGTGTATGGTACAACATATCGCGATAGCGTATTCACCAATGTGTATTACGACACCAAGATGGTGGGTGTGGTTGCTCCCGACTCTGTTAAGCACATGGAACTCACCACAGCCCAACTCACCAGCGGCAAGGCTATCGAAGGTCTTGACCCATCAGTATGGGTGTTCACCGAGGGTCTTTACCCACGCCTGAAAACCTATGCCGATACCAACGCCGCTTACATGAGCGTGGCTCCTATATTCTTCCACGAGAACGACAACGTGTCGAAGGTGCGCAACACTTTCACACTCTCTGACAAGAACAACATCATTTGGAAACTTTTCGACGGCAAGACTTTCTCCAACGAAACCACCGGTCTGAAGATTGATGGCAACACCGTGACAGTAAAGAACACTTATTCAAATGAAGTGCTTGTGGCACTCTCATCTGTGGATAAGAGCCAATTTAAGATGTATGCTCTCGCAACCGTCAACCCATCGCTCTTTAGCGGTTCGGGTACAGAGACCGACCCATATTTGATTAAGACCAAGGCCGACCTTGAGTCGCTCAACAAGGGTATTTCTGAATATGGTCAAACCTTCAAGGGCGACTTCTTCAAGCAAGTGAACGATATCGACGCAACTGGCTTCGGTGGCATTGGTATGGGCGGCAACAGCGCACGCCAACTCAACGCCACTTATGACGGCGGCGGCTTCGCAATCCACAACCTCAAAATCGACGGTGTGGTTTACGGCGACGACGGCAAGGCCGACAACAAGAAATCGCTCTTGGCAGTAGCGTTTGTAGGCTTCGTAGGCGAAAACGGTACAGTGAAGAACCTCACCATGGCAGGCGACTGCTCATTCAAGGCTTACAACTACGCTTCTGGTATTGCAGCCGTGAACTATGGTCGCGTAATCAACTGTAAGAACTACGCATCTTGCGTCACTTCAACCAGTTACGCAGGTGGCGTGGTGGCTCTCAACCAGCCCGACGCACTTGTGGAAAGTTGCTACAACGCTGGTCGCATCGTAGCCGGCAGCTCTTACGCAGCTGGTATTGTGGCACAATCAGCAGGTATTGTTCAGTATTGCCAAAACGATGGTTTCATCGTGGGCGACAGCATCGACGCAAGCCACAAGGCTAACGCACAGACCAACATCGCAGGTATCGTGGGCAACGCGGCCTCAAGTTGTGTGATTCGCGGCAATGTGAACACTGGTGCTGTGTACGGCACTCGTATCGTGGGTGGTATCACCGTTTCTGCCTCAATGAAGGGCACATTGGAAAACAACCTCAACTACGGTACAGTGGAACGCTACGACACCAAGAATGCTGCTCGTGGCGCTATCACAGCAAATGCTCCTGGCGCATCATACGATGTGAGCAACAACTACTACGACGGTCAAATCGGCTACTACGGTGCCGCAGCAAGTTCTATCGTGCCAAGTGCAAAGGGTGTGAACACAAGCGTGCTCACCAGTGGCAAGGCTCTTGAAGGCTTCGATGCCGACCGCTACGACTGGACCGCAGGGCTCTACCCAGTAATCAAGGCGTTCAAGAACGAGCCAGCAGCCATCGCTAACCGTATGATGGTGGTAACATTCGCCGACGGACAGAATGCCGACGACGTATATACCGACGCTCAACTCTACAAGGCCGACGACCTGCAATGGACTCTCGCCGATGGCAAGAACTTCACCGCAGCAAATGGCGCACTGAAGGTGACCCTCACCGCCGACACCACTTCGCTCCGCGACGTGCTGACCGCTACTGTGGGCAACTACACCAAGAGCATCGCGCTCCGCGCTATGCCTAACGTGTTTGAGGGTAAAGGCACCGCCGACGACCCATTCCAAATCAAGACCAAGGACGATATGCTCAAGTTGGCTAAGTTCACCAACACCGAGGCTTATCCATTCAACGGCCGCTACTTCAAGGTGCTCAACGACATCGACTTCGGCACCACTACTTACGATTGCGTGGGTGTGGACGCTGGTAGTTTCAATGCCGACTTTGATGGCAATGGCAAGCAATTCCTCAACATCAACTGCTCTTTCGAAAAGACAGAAAGCGGCCGTGGTCTGTTCGGCAACGTAGGTCCACAGGGCGCTGTTCACGACCTTATTTTGAAGAGCGGCACCATTTCGGCATATCGCGAAAACGCTGGTATCGCTGGCAAGGTTTACGGTAAGGTTTACAACTGCGACAACTACGCCAACATCTATTCTACAAGCAGCTCTGCTGCTGGTATCGCTGGCTATGTGAAGACTGGCGGTTCGGTAGTGAACTGTAAGAACTACGGTATCGTGGATTCTAAGGGCAACTATATCGCTGGTATCGCCTACAATGTAGAAAAGAACGCTTTGGTAGAAAACTGTGTGAACGACACCCTCATTGGCACCAACGCCAAGAAGAACTACGTGTCAGGTATCGCAGTTTACAACAGCGGTGTGATTCGTAACTGCGTGAACAAGGGCATGATTACCGGCGCCACCTCTTTGGCTGGTATCGTGGCTTCTTCTAACGGTGGCGACTCTATCCTCTATTGCCACAACGAAGGCGAAATCATTTCCTCTGGTAGCAATGTTGGCGGTATCTTGGGTGGTAGCAAACTTTCTACCACTCCAATGGTGATGATTGGCTGTTACAACACCGCTCTTGTCACAGGTAAGGGTTCAATCGGTGGTGTGGCTGGTCAGCTCGCTGCTGGTTCAGAACTCATCGACTGCTACAACACAGCCGACGTGGTAAGTTCATCATCAAGCAACGTTGGTGGTGTGGCTGGTCAGCAAGGATGGCGCAATGGCTATGTGGCACGCATGATTCGCTGCTACAACACTGGTAACGTGAGTGCAGTAAGCCAATATATCGGCGGCGTGGTTGGTGACACCGACGACGGTTGCTACTACGAAGACTGCTACAATACTGGCGATGTGACCACTGGCGGCAAGTTTGCCGGTGGCTTCGCAGGTGGCATGAGCGGTACTGCTGTCAACTGCTACAACACTGGTAACGTAGAAGGCGGCGACTACGGCCTCGGCGGTTTCGCCGGCATTGGCGCTGGCACTATCATCGGTTGCTACAACCTCGGTAATGTGACCTCCACCACAACCAAGCCTAACAAGTTTGGCGTGGCTGGTGGTCTCTGGGGCTACGGACGCTGCAAGATGTATGACAGTTACAATATGGGTAAAATTTCCGCTAAGGGCTATGTAGGCGGTATTGCTGGTGGCGTGTTCGACGACTTCACTCTCGTGAACGTGTACAACGCTGGCGAAATTGCTTGCGAAGACGCTACTACCGTGGGCAATATCTCTCCTACTTCTAACAAGGACATGACCCTCACCAACGTGTATTACGACACCGACGTGAACAAGGGTATCGAAGCCACCAACGTAGATGCAAAGGCTAAGGGCGTAAGCACCCGCGACCTCGCTCTCTGCAAGGCTCTTGAAAGCGACACCGCATTCTCGATTCTCCCTGGTATGTATCCTACTCTCAAGGCTCAAGCTCAAAACGAACTCGCCAACTGGTTCGCTGCTGTGCCTGTGGTGGCTGAAGGTGAAGACTACGAGCACGTGCGCTCTGTAATCACTATCGGCACCCCTGCCGGCACCGTATGGACCGCAAGCGACAACTTCGCCATCTACGGCAACCTGTTGAGTGGTAAGGCCGACGGCGAGGGTTGGGCAACCAAGACCCTTGGCGAACGCACCAAGACCTACAAGTTCTTCGTTGAGCAGCCTTCTGGCATTAATGATGTAAACACCGACGCATCAATCGTTAAGAGCCTCTACTTCACCATCAGTGGTGCAGCACTCGGCACTCAACGTCCAACCGATGCTGGCGTATATATCGTTAAAGACATCATGAACAACGGTAAGAGTGCAGCACGCAAGATTGTGGTAAGATAATCCACCACAGTGCTCCACGCACTCCCAACAAACAGGGGAGCGGCTCCACCAAAAGCCGCTCCCCATTTTTTTTGCCCAAGGCAAAGCCCCTGCGTTTTTGAGTTTCTAATCATAAATTCCCATTTTTTTTGGAAATGATATACAAGTTGTCCCGAAGAAGATGCGATGAAATTCCGTTAGGA
>SAMEA104315424__coassemble_639_pt1 | contig 23400 bp, 12 predicted proteins | sample SAMEA104315424__metabat2_low_PE_030 | metagenome-assembled genome bin SAMEA104315424 (sample SAMEA104315424) | gut metagenome | biome: Monkey gut; feature: monkey-associated habitat; material: faeces | place: China | collected 2013 | reverse complement strand
GCTTGAAATCAGACATGCCACAGCACTAACGACAGGTGCGAAGCACTGGCATCGCCAAAAGGCTGTTTTTTATGTTTCTGTGCCCCCAGTATTTATCCACTGAGCCTCAAAAACTCACTCTAAATTAAAGAAACAGTCCCATATCTCAGCATTTTCCACATAAAAAAAACGGCTGAAACTCATCGAGTCATCAACCGTTTTTACAGTACCCAGAGCCGGGGTCGAACCGGCACGGGTTGCCCCACTGGTGTTTGAGACCAGCGCGTCTACCGATTCCGCCATCTGGGCTAAAAAAAGGGCTTAAAAAAAGCCCTTTTGAAATTGGTTGTCTTACCAGGATTCGAACCTAGACAGGCAGAACCAAAAACTGCAGTGCTACCATTACACCATAAGACAATCCTAACAACTGGACTCATCGTCGCAATTGCGTTGCAAAAGTAGTGCTATTTTCGTAATTGTGCAAGTTTTTCAAAGAATTTTTCAAAAAAAACTGCATTTTTTGCCCAAATGAGGCACTATTATTGAGCGAAGGGCGATTTTTTCGTAATTTTGAAGCATGAATCCTACTGCAAGCAACAAATTATTCAATATTCTGCAATGGCCCCACGAAATGCCGGGCATCATTGCGTTGAACACGCTCCGTGGCTGCGCCCACGACGACGACCCTTACAGCGAAGTGAATCTCTGCGACTACACCGCCGACGACCTCACACATGTGGAGGCTTGCCGCAATGCGCTGTGTGCCGCCCTCGGCATCAGTCCCGACCGCTTGGTGATGCCTCGCCAAACGCACACCTGCAACGTGGCTGTGGTGGATGATGCGCTGATGGCTCTGCCCCACTCCGAGCGCATGGAGCGTCTGCAAGCCGTAGATGCGCTGGTCACTCGCCTCGGTGGGGTGTGCATTGGGGTGAACACTGCAGACTGCGTGAATATTTTGCTTGCCGATGCCGAGGCTGGCGTTTTGGGCGTGGCACACGCTGGTTGGCGTGGCACGGTGGGCAAAATTGCCGCTCACACGGTGGAGGCGATGGAACGATTGGGTGCCGACCGTTCTCGCATCGTGGCGGTGATGGGCGCAAGCATCTGCCAAGACTGCTTTGAGGTGGGCGACGAGGTGTTGGAGCAATTTGTGGAGCAAGGGTTCTCCGCCGAGGCCATCAGCCGCCGCAATGCCGCTACTGGCAAGGCGCATATCCACCTGCAAGAGGCGAACAGACTGGTGCTACTCAAAGCGGGGCTGAAACCCGAAAACATCACTTGGAATGGTGAATGTAGCCGCTGCCACCCCCACAAATACTTCTCCGCGCGCCGCCTGGGCATCAACTCCGGCCGCACCTTCACCGGCATCATCGCCAATCCCGCAGATTTAATTGATTGAATATGCGATAATTATCGCTTCATAAGTGTTTTTTTTAATGTGTTTAATCGCATATATATCTTCTAATTAATCAAATAATTGCATATCTTTATACACAAATATCAAAGACGTACAACGATGACACAAGAAGAACTGCATAACATTTTAAATATTGATGAGAGTTTTCGCATAGAGCGAACCACCTCTACTGGCAATATGGACAAATTCCAAGAAGCTATTTGTGCTTTTGCAAATGATTTGCCAGGTTCTCGAAAGAAAGGCTACCTTCTTATTGGTGTGCTTGATGATGGGAAAATAAGTGGAATAACAGTTGATGATGCTTTAATGAAAAAAATCAGCGGCATTCGCTCTGACGGAAACATCTTACCGCTTCCTATGATGACCACCGAGAAGGTAAGCACGCCTGAAGGCGACGTTCTTGTTGTAGAGGTTACACCCTCATTTGACACGCCTGTCCGTTATCGTGGTCGCACATTCATCCGTATCGGCCCTCGTAGAGATATAGCCACCCCACAAGAAGAACGCATACTAAGTGAACGATGCGCATCAAGCCTCCCAACTTTTGACACCCGACCATGCCGTGAAGCAAAGATGAAAGATCTTGACATAGATGTGATTATGCAAGAGTATCTCCCTCGAGCTGTTGATTCCAGTGTTTTAGAAAATGACCATCGTCCTCTTGAAGAACAATTAGCCTCACTGCACCTTTGGAATCTACAATGGGATTGCCCCACTTATGCTGCTCTTATCATGTTTGGGAAAAACACAAAATATTTCCTTCCTGGGGCATACATACAGTATGTCCGATTTAAAGGCGAAACAAATGCCGGAGCCATTCTGAATGAGCGCAGATTTGAAGGATGCTTATACAAAATACTACCACTCCTTGACAATTTCATACGAGATGGCATTGTGACGCGCCGTCCTATTTCCATTAGCGTTTTGCGCGAAAAGGATGTGGTAAACTATCCATTTAAAGCATTACACGAACTTTGCATGAACGCGTGTATGCATCGTGACTATCAATCCAATATGCCCACTCGAATTTACCAATATGACCGCCATATAGAAATCATGAACCCTGGAGGTCTATATGGGCAAGCCAGACCTGAAAATTTTCCTTTAGTAAATGATTATAGAAATAGTGTGATAGCAGAAATGATGCGCACGTTTAATTACGTGAACATGTTCAACCATGGGGTAACAGAAGTGCAAGACGCTCTACGTGAAAACGAAAATCCCCCTGCAAAATTTAACGTGGACTTGATTACCGCATTCAGTGCAATTATTGAAGACGATGCCAAAAGCTATGAAGAATCGGTGTATGACACGAGTTTGGTTGCAACAGCTCACCAACTTGCAACAAGCGCATCAAATCATCTTAAAGACCTGATTATCAGCATAAACAAAACAGAGTGCAGCAAAGAAGAATTGCAGCTTGCAACCAAGCTTGCAACCAAGTCTCGCCAATACTTTGACAAGGTTTGCCTAAAGCCCGCTATTCAATTAGGCCTGTTACAAATGAAATATGCAAATGCGCCAAATCACCCCAACCAAAAGTATAGTCTAACCCATTTAGGCAAAGCTGTAAAATCTGTATTGATAAAAAACGTATAGATTCCACACCAATTCCAAAAAAAATAAGCGCCAACTGAATCGCGAGGGATTTAGTTGGCGCTTGGTGTGTTGTGGGGGGAGGTGCTTTGGGGGGCACCTATGTGTGGTTTAGCGGGTGACGACCTTGATGGCGGTGGTGCCGGCTTTCACCACATACACGCCGCCTTTGGGGAGGGTGACTGTGGCGGTGGTGCCGTCGCCATAGGCGTGTGCCACCTTGCGGCCGAGAAGGTCGTAAACGCTAATTTCTGATGCTTGTGCTGCGACGGTGTTGCCGCTCACCACGATTAGAGAGGCTTCGCCCACCTCGGTTACTCCTGATGGCACATCGTAGTCGATGGCGAAATTCTTCACCTTAGCAGTATATACATATCCGCCCTTCATGTCGGCACCCTCTTCTGGGGCACTGGTGCGCATAGCAATGTAGTATTGCGTTGGGTTGGCCTGTGCTGGCAGTGCGACAGAGGCTTGTGCGAATGCGCTGTCGGCCACCACTGGCAAAGACTGGCGCAATGTGAAGTTTTCGGGGTTGTTCTCGGTGCCGTCGTACACATTGAGTGTCAAACCGAGGGTGAGGTCGCAAGTGAGTGCGTAGTCAAACTTGAGCGTCATGCTCTTGCCGCTTTCCACTTGGAGTTTTGGCAACACGAGATAGCCCTCCGAGCCGTACGACATATCGCTAAACACCTGTGTGCGCTCCACCACCTCAGCCTTAGTGCCATCAGCCTGTGCAGCGAGTTTCCACTGTGGCAGTGCCGATGATGGATAATACTTTTCAATACCCTGTTCGGCATCTTCATCATCGAGCGAGAGGGTGTAAGGCAACGCCTGACCTGCACTGCGCTCGGTGAGCGAAATGTTGTCGATGAATGTCATGCCCAGAGAGTTGGATGTGGTATTGCCAAAGGCAAGGTAATACACGCCGTCGGCTTCTATATTGATTACGGTGGTGAGTTTCTTCGCCCACTGACCAGCAACCAGCAATTCCTTCACGCTAAGCAACTCCTTGCCCAACTTGTCGGCTTGTGGCGCGGTGGCGAGCAGGGCGCGGAATGTTTGACTATATGTGTCCTTCTTAAAGTTCTTTGAAGTGCGGTAGAAGAACGACAAATCATAACTGCCCTTCTTGAGCGAGAAAGGTTCAGAGAACGCCCAGTCCTCTTTGCCCTCGGCCACCTTTCCTGTGTGGCAGAGCGACTTCGTGCCTTGGTATGCGCCAGCGGAATTGTTGCCCACGAGCCATTTTGATGTACCCTCGTTGACGAATGTCCACTGCTTATTTACAGTAGCCGCATCTTCAAATCCTTGAGCGTAAGGAACGGCTGGCATCGCCCAGTTTTCTACGGTTGCGGTGCCGGCGATGATGTCGTTTTGGGCGTCGGTGCCCACCTCGGTAGCAATCTGCCCAACGAGCGCATAGGTTTCGCCTGTAGTGGAAATGTCAGCCAACTTGCTGAATGTGTAGGCGATCGTATCGCCCGGTTTCACCTCTTGCGCCACGGTTTCCTCTGCGTAAGGTGCTTTTGAAGGAGTGTAGGGGTCAGACTCGGTATTGAGCCAGTAGCGCACCTTGATGTCCTTTTGCGCGGTCAAACCATGGTTGGCAAACGAGAGTTTCACCTGCGAAGAGGTTTTGGCAAAACCGCTCTTTTCATCGAAATCCACAGAGCCGATGCACAAGTCTTCGCCGAGGTCAATCTTGATATTGTCGATGATAATCTGGTCGCTCTTGCCAGTGGTTTGGAATGCGAAATAGCGCACGCCCTCTTCTGGCAGGTTGATAAGGTGGTAGCCATTGAGCCAACCGTTGTTTTTCACGTCCTCATCAAAGAGCACCTCGGTCATCTTGTCGGGCGAAGGCTCGGTGCCCATCAGCACACGCAGATGCTGAGTGAGCAAGCGGCCACCTGAATAGTAGAACGAAATGCGCGACTTGCCCTTTGGCATTTTAATGGCTGGAGAGAACAGCCAGTCGTCGCTTGCCAACGCATCCGAAGGGAAGTAGGCAAGGTTGCCCAGCGTGGCATCGGAGGCAAATCCCCACACGATACCGTCGGCATTGCCGTCGTAGATGGTCCACAGGTCGTTGCCAGAGTCAAAAGTGGTGGTGTAAGGGAAAGCCTGTGCGGCATACACCTTGAGTTGCGCTGTGCGGCTGTTGTTGGCTGTGTTTTCGTCGCCGGCAGCTGTTACCATCACTTTGAGTTCGCCAGAAGTGGCAGTTTTTGCAATCAGGCGTGTTTTGAATGTGTATTCCACCGTTTCCGATGCCTTAATCACACCCTCATACACCTCGCTCACCTCCTGACCACCGAAGGTGTAGGCAAGCGTAGGCGAAGTGATGTCGAATGGCGAGGTGTTGCTCACTCTCACCTTCACCTCATAGCCGTCGTCGGACATGCACACGGCGGTGGCGGCAGGAGCCAGAATGGCATCAAGCGAGAGGTCGGGCTTTGCCTCGTAAACCGAAAGCCGTCCGAGTTGCATCTGTCCGTAGGTGTTGTACGAGCCAGTTGCCTTTGCAGCGAGGCGAACAATGGCAGGACCTTCGGCAGTGAAACTGAAATAATGGTCGGTGAGTTTGGTGCTGGCTTTGCTGCTCTCGGCAAACACCGTGTCGATGCGCTCGCCATAGTCCACGATGCCGTACACCGTAGAGGCAAGGTCGCTGTAATGGCTGAAATGCGCCGTAATGGCATCGCCCTTAGAAAAAGTGATTGGCAGCGTGAGCACACCACCATTGTTCACTACGCTTACGCGTCCTTGAGCCACAAACATATCGGGGTCGGAAAAATACTTGTAACTGCCGTAACCAGTCACCACAGAGTCAACCAGTTCGCTACCCCATGTGATAGGCCAACTGGTGCTTTGAGGCATGGTAAACTTCACAGCAGTGGTGGTGTTAGTGTTGGTATTGCCCTCCACGTTGATATACAGGCTGTAGTTGTACGACTTTCCGTAGTCGGTCTGCAAGCGTATAGGCAATTCCACTTCCTGATTTCCCATCTTTGGAATATCAAGCTGCACCTCTTTCTCGCACAGCACCTTATCGCCATCCTTAATGCCCACCGTGGCTGTGGTGGAGAGGGCATCTTTGAATGAATAGTTGTGTACCACAAAGCGAACAGGCTGCGACGTGCTTGCCTGGGCTTTTGGAAATAGCACTGAGCTGATGGCAACGTTTTGCGCCACCGAAGTCCCTGCGCACAGGGCGGCGAACAGCAATAACGTGCAAATCCGTTGTAATTTCTGTTTCATACGCTTTTAAATTGTAGTTTTATGAAGCAGAAGTGCGAAGGCGAGTAGAAGACCCAAGCACCAGCCTCAATTATCACTTGAATTAAAATTTATCTAAATTCCCAACAAAATTTTTCATTCTAAAACAATCAACGATGCAAAGTTATAAAAAATTTACCAAACACACACATTTTACCTACAAATTATAATAAAAAGCATTATTTTAGAGGTTGGAAATTAGAAGTTAGAGGTTAGAAATTAGAGTGCTCCGAGTGCTCTGATAGGAAAAAGGAACACCTATTAAATCCATTAAACCCGATTTTTACACCTAACAAAATTGGTGTTAATTGGATTAAATGGATTAAATAGGTGTTTTGTTTCCGACCTATCCGACTTGTCGGACCTGTCAGACTTGTCAGACAACCAACTCGTTGACCTGTTGACTCGTTGGCTCGTTGACTTCCCCACCCTGGTGGAGGGGTGGGGTTATTCGAGGATCATGTTGATGAGAGTGGTGACGTCGGTTACGTTTACCTCGCCGTCGGCATTCACGTCGCACAAGGTGCTGCTGAAATTGACGGTGCCGAGGATTTTGTTGATAAGGGCGGTAACGTCGGATGCGTCCACACTTCCATCTCCATTGATGTCGCCAGCAAGCGCCACGGTGAAGTTGCGTGTGGCAATTTCGCTCAGTCCGCTGGCATATTCAGCCTGCACAGTGGCAACGTGGTCGCCAGCCGATACGTTGTGCAGCGTGATTTGCGGTTCGGTCACTTCGCCAGCCGCTTTGCCGTCGAGCGTGATTTTATAGCGTTTCACATCACCCACATCCAGTGTGGTGCCCTCACCTGCCAAGTTGCCCACATAGAAGTCGTCGAGTTGGGCAAAGAATGCGTCAAACGAGGTGTAATGCACGCCAATGCGAATTTTCTGCCCCACATACTTCTTCAGGTCGGTTTCGTAGATAGTCCACGAACCGTAGGAGAGTGCATCGATGTGGCTCACTTCCTCATACGCATCGTTGGCGGGGTCGCTCTTGCCATCGAGGAATGCGCACACCGACATCGACTCCTTAAACTCGGAGTATGCCTTTGCGGTGAATCGGCACACGAAATCTTCACGAATGAGGATTTCGGGCGACACGAGCCACTTGTTGGCGCCATTGCCCTGTGGCGAGAAGAATATCACGGTCTTATCGCCCGATGGTGCCATCACTGCCTTGTCGGTTGGCATCATCGCCGGTTGCGTCTTCCATGGGTTGAACACCATAGGAGGCACAGCGCAAGGGTTAGATGGTGTGCTTGCGCCTGGGAATGTGACGATATTCGACTGCGAACCCAAACCGATGGGGTAGCAGATGTGGTTGTCGAGGTCGTAGGTGCTCCACGAGCCGAAGTTGCCTGTTGCGAAATCGCTGTACGACTCAAAATCGTCGGTAAACGAGATATTCTGATTCCACTTCAGCAACACATCATTCTTGTTGGCACCAGTTGGTGTAACATCGGTGGTGAGGTTGTAGGGCTTCACTATCTTCTCCAAGAGGGTGATGGGAAGCGTTTGGTCGGCAGTCACTTCCACCGACTGGCTGAACACCTCATAATTCTTGGCAGTAACGCCCAACAGATATTTGCCCATGAGCAGCGATGGGAACACAGCCTTGCCATCGGTGATGGTGGCTTCGCTCTGCTCGCCAGTTTCCTCATTCATCAGGCTCACCATCTCGCCTTCCACCGCCTTGGCATTGTTGGTGGTCACATCCACCACGAAGCGTGCCGTGCGGTCGGAGACAACTACCACGGTATCCACCACCTCGGTTTGCGACGATGGATACACGGCTTGCACGCCAAGTTTATACGAGCCTGCCGCCAAGTCGGTGAACGTCCATTCGTAGCCGTCGCACATGCCCACTTCGGCATCGTTGAGATACACGCGGAAACGCTCGTTGGGGTTGGCAGGCGACTTGGCTGCCACACGGCGTGCCTTTGGCGCAGCGGGTGCGGCGTTGGGGTTGGAGGTGGCTTGACCCACATACACATCATCTACCATCAGCATAAACGCGCCACCGCTGTTCGCCGCACTGATGTAGCGAATGGCGAAGCGCACTTGCTTGCCAGCGTATTTCGACACGTCGTAGGTGCGGCTGCTCCACGCCTTGTAGTCCACGGTTTCGTAGTTGCCCGTGTTCAAAAGTTTGAAATCCGCCTTTGTGGGATTATCAACCACCTCGGTCACATACACCTGGAATTTCTCCTTATACACATCGGCGGCTTTCGCCATAAATGAAAACACATTCTGGTTGCCGGGGGTGATAACGGGCGTAATCAGCCAATCGTCGTTTGGCACACCGGTGGCGGTGCGGATAAAGCCAGCATACTGCTTGCCGCTGTAAGGGCGAAGCACGGGGTAGTCGTACCACCATGGTGGCGACACCTTCAGCGGATTGATGATTTGGGCATATTCGCGCACGCCTTGATTGAGGTAAGTGCCGACAAGGGTGGCGGCGTTGGCTTGGTCGCCATCGATGCCTATCCAGTCGCCGAAATTCACGGCGAAAGCGTCGTACGACTCAAAATCGTCGAAAAACGCAGGTTTCTCGGTGTTCCAAGTGAAGGTGAGGCTATTCAAGCCCGACTGCGTGTCGTGACTCACCGTTGCGCCCAGCGAATACGGCCGTTGCACCTGCTCGGCAAGAGCGATGGTGACAGTGGTATCGGCGGTTACGGCAAAGGTGGTCTCCACCGACGAATAGCCAGCCGCCGAAGCCGTGAGCGAGTGGTTGCCGGCATACACCTTCAGTTTGGCTGTGCCTTGCTCATTGAGCGTGATGGTGCCATACGAGAGGGCGAAGTCGGTTTGCTTGAGCAGCACCGATGCCGTGGGCACAGGCGCACCGCTCGGTCCAGTGACCGTGATTGTGAGATTGATATTGCGTTTCTGCGCCGCCACAGGCACCACCATAGCCCACAGCAGCAGAACCACACTAAATAACTTAAATATACGCATATTCTTGAGTGATTATGGAGAATTTTTCAGAAGTTGCTTTTTCAGAAGTTAAAGAAGTTAAGAAGTTAAAGAAGTTAAGACGAATGTTTCGGCTCTGGTAATTTACTGGTTTCAAAACACCTATTTTATCCATTTTATCCGATTAGCACCTATTTTTTAAAATCGGTGTCAATGGATTTTAATTGGGTTTAATCGGTGATTTTTTGGAGAACTCGGAGAACTCGGAGCACTCTGAGGCTCTAACTTCTAATTTCTAACATCTAATTTCTAACATCTAACTTCTTTTTAGAGTTCAAAAGGCCGGGCGTGTGTCCGACCTTTTGAATTAATTATATTTGTTTCTTGCCTTGGAAGGGTTATCTTACGATTTGCTTCTTGCCTTGGAAGATGTAGATGCCCTTGTCGAGACCTTCGAGACTGGTGGCGTTGGTTCTGACGATGCGGCCGTCGATGGTGTAAACATTGCTGTTCACAGCCTTACTTGTCACCACGTCGGTAACTGCGGTAGGCACTTCCTTTTCAAGCACCACATCAGGAATCTCGGTGATTTCGGTGATGGTTTTGTGGGCAGAAATGTAACCTGGCTTGCTGAATATGGCTAAATAATTTCTGTCGGCCTTGATGACTGGAATCTCGAACAAGCCCTCTGCACCAGTCACACCGTAGTAGCGCACATCAGCCACACGCGCTGCTTCACCGTTGATGACAGGAACTGGAATAGCCACGAGTTCGATGCTCACACCTTCGATAGCAGCATTGCTCTTGTCCACCACTTTGCCCTTGAGCACTTTTGGAGTGAGAATCACGCCAAAGTTGGTCACTGGGAATTTCCATTCCGAAGCGGCAAGTTGGGTAAGTTCGCTCACTGGCTTATTGTCGTTTTTATTGCCATAGCACATCTTAGCCACGGTGCCATCGGTAGCGAAGTACACGTTCTTGTAAGCGGTGGCTTCCGACTGCATTTTCACTCTGATTGCGCCACCATTGTAGATGAATGGTTCGGCGAAAGTGATCACCAGCATATCCACCTGTTCGGTGCTCTTACCTTGCTTCTTGAAGGTGTATTCACCGTCAAACACCTTAGTCATATCGGCATCGGCGGTATAGTCGGCATCGCCAAATTCGGTGTCGGCGCAGTTCATCACAAATGCCTTCACGTTGGTGGTCACATCGCCGGCTGTGTTGTAGCCTTTATAAGTGAGCGAGCCAATCTTGTCGCCAGCCTTCAAACCGGCTTCGGCAAGCATTTCAGCGGTGTAGAGTGTTTCCGACACGCTGTTCTTGTAGTTGAGGAACAATGGAGAACTTGCGGTGCCATTGCCCACGCCCGCTACCACTGATGCGGTAGCCTTTTCTTCGCTCACCACCACTTGTGCGGTGTCGCTTACCATTTCGTAGCCATCAGTCCAAGCGAGTTTCATGTAGGCTGGATAGGTGCCAGCGGCGTGAGGAGTGAATGCAAATTTAAAGTTGGCTTCACCTGCTGAAACGATTTCAGAGGTTCCGTCAGTTGCCACGGCTTTGCCATTGAAGTAGAGAATAGCGGTGTAAGCCTCTGTTTCTGCCACGGTGTTGATGTTGCGCACCTTCATCGTAGCCACATATTCATCGTTCACAGTGGCTGCGACTGGCATATCAGTTTCGGTAGCCACCACATCGTGAGCCACGTCAAGTTTCTTGAAGCCATACACATTGTCGATGCTTGCGTAGCCCGATTCGAAGCCGATATAGTATTCACCGGCTGGCACGCCCTCAACCACGAAGTTGGCCCAAGTTTGTGTAGCAGTGGCGCTGGTACCAGCGTCGGTGCCTGTGAGGCTGATATTCTCAGATGCGAGTACCTTGGTCCAATTCTTGCGGTCGGCAGAATAGTACACATCCACTGTGCTGGTGCCGTATTTCGAGTTGCGAGCAGCGTCGAAGGTCATCTTCTCACCTGCTTCCACTTTCAACTTTGGAGTGGCGAGGATTGATGGATACGTCGATGTACCATTCTTCATAAAGTTGTTTGAGCCGTTGGTGTAGTTGGTCTTGGTCCAGTAGCCACCCTTGCCACAGTCGTACCAGCCTGTTGGCACAGCCTTCGAGTCTTTGTCGTCCTCGAAGTTGGCGAAGAACTTATTGGTATCGAGCACAGTTGCCGAGAGTGGAATGTCGATGGTGTTGTAGCCCACCACTTTCACTGTGAGGTTGCCAGAGAAGATGCCTGGAGTGGCGGCAAGAGCGGTGAGGGTGACCTCCTTCTTGTCGTGAGCAGCCACATTCAAAGCAGCGGCGGACACGGAGAAGCCTTCTGGCACGGTAATTTCAACCGACATAGGTGCTGCACCTGCATTTTCCACCGTGAATTTCTTTTCGGTGTTGGCAGAAATCATGCCGAATGTGCCAAACTTCTTTGCAGTGCTGGCATCGGTGCCCATATTGTAGTTATTGTTGTCGCGAAGCACGAGTTTTGGCTCATACTTCACTGGTTCAATCCATGAGCCATAAGCGCTGGTGTTCTTGTAGTTTTCCACCAGGTCGTAACGTGAGCGGTTGGCATAGTCAGCCACGTTGAGCGTTACCGAGATTTCCACATCTGCTGTCTCACCCGCTGCAAGTGCCTTGTCGAATTGCTTGGTAGCCACAATCACGTGAGGGGTGGAGGTGGAATTAAACTTACCAATGCTGTAAGAGAAACCTTCGTCGCCTGGATTGAATGGCAGGTCGCCATCGTTGGTAATCTTACCAGTCAATGCCACTTGGAAGTTGCCTTCAGCATCGCAGTCGGGCGCAGAACTGGAGACGAGTTTGCACGATGCCACCTTCAGACTCTTATAGAGGTCAACTTCGGCGCTGGTGGCGGCGAAATTGTCGAGGTAGGCATAGTGGGCGTAAATTGCCACCATCTCGTTGTTCAATCCCGAAATAGAATAGGTGCAGTAAGCAGTGGTGCTTGGCTCACCTGTTACGGTAGAGGTGATTTCTTCACCGATAACGTATTCTCCTGCCTCGCTTTTGGTGGCTTTGAAGAACTTCACCACGGTCTTGTCGTTGTAGTTCTTCACCATCACGCTGGCGGTGCCAGTGAGGCGAGTGGTAACCAGATAATTAGGCGATGATGAACTCTGATAGCCGCTGTAAAGAGCCGTTGAGCCATCCACGCCTTGCGAAGTGCGATAAGAGAACTGGGAACTACTGGTGCCAGTGCGTCCCCAACCTTTTGCCGCAGCGAAGTCGCCCGATGTCGAAACCTTGGTTTCAAAGTCCACCGAGTAGGGGCTGATGGTCTGAGTAGCATCTTGAGCCGATGCCACCAGTCCACAAGCCAATGCCGCTGCCAAAACGAAGTGTTTAAATAGTTTCATAAGCTACTGGTTTTTTTGTTAATATAATGAGTTATTAGTGTCACTGAAAAAAGAAAAATAACAAGTATGGGGGTGTGTCAAAAACGCGATTCCGTTTTTGGTGATTTTGACACTCCCCCACACCGAGGATATTGTGATGCTTATTGAGCGAGCACGAGGTTGATGAGTGCTGTCACATCTGAGTTGTTGACGCGGCCATCGCCGTTCACGTCGCACAGCGAGTTGCTATACGAGCCCAAACCCAAGAGGTGTGCAATCAGAGCGGTAACATCGGTTGTATTCAGCACGCCATCACCGTTGATGTCGCCCTTCAAGCCCTTGCCGAAGTGCTTAAATTCCACATTGTCGTAGAAGCCGCCAAGACTCTCGGTGGCAACCGATTGAATGGCCACATACACTTTCTTTCCTGCGTATGCCGAGAGGTCGTAGGTGAGGTGTGTCCAGCCCTCTGCAGGGTTAAACAGACCAAGTTCGGTGGTGGTGCCCACTTGCTTGAAGGTGCTGCGGTCGGTGGCGCTGGTTTCGCTCACATACACATTCACCTTTGGTCCCTTTGCAGGCATCACGCTGTTGACCGATTCCCAAGTGCGGGCGTCGAATTCGAGTTTCGACTTATCGGTGGCTGTGTAGAGCGCGCTTACCAACCAGTCGTCGAATGCGCCGTTGCTGTTGCAGCGTGTCATCAGCGATTGACTGCCATGAGGTTCTTTGAGTGAGTTGTAACATTCGCTGTCGTTGAGCACGAAGAATGAGAGCATACCGCCATTGTTAGGGAATGTCCAGAACGAAATCTTGAGGCTGGCGGTGCCGTCGGCGTTGATGCCGGTGAATCCTGATGGCACTTCACCTGTAGCGTCGCGTTCGAAGCCGAAGTAGTGAATATCGCTGCCCAATGCCACTGCCGATACTGGGAATGTGGCTGCGGTGCCGTCGCTGAATGTCACGGTCATGTTGTCGCTAAGGTCGGTGGATTCGGCTGCCAAACTTGCTTGCGCTGTGATGGTGAATTGCTTTGAAGAAGCTGGCTTGAGTTCATCGCCGTTGGCAAGTGTGGTGGTGAAGTATTCGGTGCCGAAGTTCACGCTGCTGATGCTCACGCTCTCGCTGCCGAGGTTGGTGATGGCAAATGTAGGCGACACTTCTTTTTCACCATAGTTCACCTTGTAAGCGTCCCAACCGTCGGCGCTGAACGATACGTTGGCGGTGGCTGCCTCAATCTTCACATTGTCGAGGGCGGCGCCACGGCTCTTGTTGTAGTCGTGAGCAATGTAGCGCCAGCGCAATGCTATCACCTTGCCGGCGTATGGAGTGAGGTCGAGGGTTTCGTAAGCCCAATAGCAGTTGCCGTCGGCTTCCACATTGTTGCTGATCAGTTTCACCTGTTGCCATTCGCCATCGGCATACACGTCCATAAAGGCTGCGTCGATACCGTCTTCAGCGGTGGTGTTGTTGACGTGCAACTTGGTCTTGTCGTTGATCAAACTCACAGGACGCTGGTTGCCCCACCAGAAGCTGAGTTGATACTTGCCTGTGGCAGGCACGCTAATGTCGGGCGAGGTGAGGTAGGCTGTTTGTTCCACCTTGTTGGAGTATGCCATCACGCTACCTTCGCCAGCGAATGTGTGGTAGTCGGTACGGCTCCAAGTGGTGAGCGAGGCATTTTCCACGCTCCAGCCGAGTGGTGCGAATTTCTCGTCGTCGAAGGTTTCAATCCATGGGAATGTGCTTACCGAATGGTCGGCTTGGGTGCTGAACGACCACACTGGGCAGTCGGTGGCATCGCCCACGCTGTTGTAAGGTACCACTTTCCAGTAGTAGGTGGTGCCGTATTCGGCTTGTGCGAGCTTGTAGGAAGTGGCTGTGCCGCAATCCGCGCCGTTCACCACGTTGAACTCGCCGTTTTTCTTGCCTATGTAAATCTTGTAGCCTTCGGCAAATTGAGCCTCACGCCATTTGAATTGCACATTTTTGATAAACACATCGGTCTCGCCTTGCTTTGGAGCCTCCACTTCGCAACTGGTGGGCACGCTTTCGCTGCCATACAGGTTGGGAAGCAACACGCGGTCGATGAGATAGGTGGTCCATTCGTCAACGCCAGTTTCCGAAGAATAGGTCACAGCCGAGTTTTTGAAGCGCAAGCGCAAGTTGTCGGTGTTGTACTTCGAGAGGTCGATTTCCACATTGATAAGGGTATCTGTCTTGGAGTAGTCGCCCATCCATAGGCTGTCGGTGTACGTTTCACCGCCATCGGTCGATGCCCACACCGAGAGGTCGTTGTAAGGCACTTCTTCGCCGGTGAACATGCTGTAGTAGGTGAACATAAACTTCTTGGGGCCATCGGCTTTGCTCAAGTCGAGGCGTGGAGTTTCGAGATAGCAGTCGGTGAGACTTGCACCGCTGTATGCACTCTTATCGCCTTCAATGGCGTAAACGCTGGTAGAGAAGTCGGTGGATTTCCAGCCTGCTGGTGGGAACTGTTCGCCTTCGAAGAGTTCGAGCGCGTAGCCATCGGGCACTGCCTGCTTGTTGGCTACCACATGGAGCGTAACGTCGCCGCCATTGGTGTGGAGCACCACATCACATTCGGCAGGTGAGGTCAAACTCGCCTTGTACGACACTTGGAAAGTGGTGGTTTCGTTGATGCCGAGGTCCACCTTGCTGAAGTCGCCAGGAATGGTGATGCAGTCGGGTGCGTCGTAACCTGTCACCTTCAAGCCCTTCTTGCCCACGTTTTTAAGTTGAATGGCTTCACTGTAACGCTTTTCGCCGATATACATTTCGGGCATTTCGTAGCGTGTCTGGTCGAGTTCAGCGATAGGGCCGGTGAGTGCTTGGTGATATTTCACGCTCACATTGTCGAGATACACCACATTGGCTACCTTCTTGAGCATGTTGTAGATAAACGCAATCTTGATGGTCTTGCCTTGATAGGCGTCGAGGTCGATTTTTGAGTTGTGGATAGCCCAGTTTTGCCACATATAAGAACCGTAAGGGTCGGCTGGCACACCGCTATTGCGCACATCTTCCTCGTTTTGAATGTCGAAAATCACCGTCGTGTCGGCAGGATTCGCCATATCAATCACCGCCACCTGCAGCGTCACCGACTTGTCGCGCAAGCAAGCCGCAGCAGCAGCCTCCCAGTCGAATGCCAACTGGTAGGTGTTGTCAAGTTTCAACTCAGGTGTGATGAGATAGTCCTTGCGAGGACCGATACCATCGTTGTCACCTTTATCGTAAGTAGGCGCATCACAGTAAGCGTAATAGTAACCACTCATCGTACTGTTGGCAGTACTGTTTTTCGAAATGGTCCATCTGTAGCCCTTGTGCGAGCCTGTGTAGCTGGTCACCGCAGTCCAACCGTCGGGCATCTGCGTGGTCGCCACATCTGACTGAGTGTGTTCAAAGTCTTCGTCGAGCAGCGTCTGCGCATTCACAGTCGCCGCCATCGAGCAAAGCAATGAAATCATCATAATGTAGAGTTTTCTCATTTTGGTAATTATTAAGTTTAACAATTCTTTAAAAAAATCATACTATACAAATGCAAATATAACAAAATTCTAATTAAAAACGAACAAATAATGCAAAAATCCACAAAATTACACAAATCAACAACAAAAACACACCAGATTCCTCCATTCCACAAACCACCCATCAATCCCAACAAACCCGATTCACCAAATTCTCCAGAAAAAACACCAATTTTATCCATTTTAGCCGATTAACACCAATTTCCACCCATTCTAAAAAGAAAAATACCGCCCCTCACACCAAAGGGACGGTTCTTTCGGTCTGTAAATAATTAGATTTTTAATATTCATTTGCTCACTAAAGAGGTTACAATCTGCTTCAAGCGTTCGTCTTGAGAATTCTTCAGAATGCTGAGCGACAGATAAATTTTTGAACAACTCAGTTTATCACTATTGTCTGGAGTTTCAGCAAAATATCCACTCTGAAAATATCCACTCAGCTCATCATCTTTAGTGCTTGGATAAAGCAATGCAGTGCATTTAACACCCCAATACTTGTGATACACAAACATTTGCTTCAAATCTGCATCACTTGGAGGTTCACCTACAGCAGGGCACTTCCACTTTGTATCGAGTACGCATACTGGTTTACCGCTTTTGTCAGATATCACAATGTCGGGGCGTATCACTTTTGTGCCAAAACTACTTTCCCAAAACCGCTTCACCTTTTGAGCACTCACATTGTATTCTTCACGCAAACTTCGCCTCAGAATCACAAACACATACTCTTCCCACAATTTGTTCATATCGAACATCAAAGCAAGAACATGCTTGCCACGCTTCGACTGATCGGGCATATAGCGCAGCAATATGAGCCTCGCAATATCAATTGCAGTTCGATAATCTTCCGACTTTCGGTCGAAAGTCAATCGCTCAAAAAGAGCGTCATCCACGGCAATATCGTTAAGTTCAGGAAATTCAAACGACATGGTTTTTGCTTGGCATTGTGTGTAGCTATTCATGGCAATGTGGGAAACCAATTTCAGAGCCTTATATAAAATGCAATTCAGGATGTGGTTTCGGTCGTAGGTGGTATAGTTCACATAGAAGCGCTCCTTGTGGACATAGTTTTTCGTCAAGTGTTTCGAAAACACCAGTTTCCCCTTCATCGAGGTCCGGTTTTCTTCCGTTTTTCTATAGGTCTTTATCAATCCCTTATGAAGAAGCGCTTCCACCTCATTAAGAAACTTCATCAAAAACACATCAAGAATAGCACTTTCCCTCATTGCCTGGTCGGCATTGCTTGGCGTGCGTGTTTGCAATTTAAACACCGCTCTCAGCATTTCCAGCAAGTGATTTCGCCATGTGCCTTCTTCGCCTTTAGCAACTTGCTTTTCGATTTTTGGCAAAACCTCAATCTGCAAATTGCCCACACATAACACACCCACATATTGCTTGAATTTCACGCCATTATTAATGAGCTGATAATATGGAAACACTTCAGTGTCATTATCACCCAAATACTGTTGAAGCAACGACAGGTGTTCTGGAAGAAACTGCTCCGTCTCTCCAAGTTTTAGCCTGTCGTGCTCATAAACCGATATGCAAGTGGTCTTTGCCATTATCATTCATCTACAGCTCCCGATGCCTTATTCAACAGCTTGCCTATCGCTTCATCCATATTACATTTATCTTTCGGAACAATGCGATACACTTCTGACACGTCAAAATCACCGCTCTTGTCGCCAGCAAATTTCACTGATTCAGATTCTTTTTTCACGAAACCTTCGCCAAGCACAAGTTGAATTTTCTCGTAATCGCCATAAAAATACTCTTGAAGGAGAGGGATAATCTTGTCGTAGATAACGGCCTTTAAACCCTCTTCACTATTAACACCCATAAAATAACTATGCCCAATTTGGTGTTCACGATCTTTCAGCACCTCTATACGCTGATTGATGATTTCATAAATGCTTCGGACATTGTTCTCTTCAGGTACCAATTCTGCTTTCGGCATCATTTCCTTGAAGGTGAAACGGCGGCGAAGTGCGCTATCCAATGCTTCCACACTACGGTCGGCGGTGTTCATAGTGCCAATGATATACACATTCTTAGGCACACCGAAAATTGTATGCGAATAAGGCAATTCAGCATGCAATTCTTCACTTGCACCAAGTCGCTTATCATCCTCTATCAACGAAATCAATTCGCCAAAAATGTTTGCCACATTTCCACGATTAATCTCATCAATAATCATCACATAGTTTTGTGATTCATCATTTTTCGCCTTTGCGCACAATTCTTTGAAAATGCCATTTTTTACTGCATAAGTAATCTTTCCATCTTTTGTTGGTTCGGGTTTTATACCTTCAATAAAATCTTCATAGCTCATCGACTGGTGGAAAGTGACGAACACAATCCTAAATACAATCCGCCCATCCGGAAGCATCTCTTGATATTTGCGCCTTGCTTCTTCCCTCGATTTAGTTTCCCACTTCAAGCCTCCTGCTAATGGGCAAACAATATCAAGAGCCATATTCACCGTATTATATGTCTTGCCTGTTCCCGGAGGGCCAAACAAAATCTGATTCAAAGGAATAATCGTTTGCATAGAATTGCTCTTGCTACCACTGTTGGATATCTTTGTGCTAATTGAGTCTTTATTGGGACTTTTGTTTTTTTGACCTTGACTTAGTATCGGCTGATCAGTGAACTTATCCAAATCGGCTTTCAAATACTTCATTGCGCTTGTAATACCGTTTCCTTTACTCGTTCCCCCAAAATAAACTTTTCTCGGAGAAGAATACTCCTCACAGTGTTTCAAGAAAACGAAAACCAGACTGTTCCCTTCGGTTTCCTTAAGTTTTTCTTTTATATACTGCTTCTGATCCTGTGTAAGTTCGCCAATTTTATCGTTGATTCTTTTATATCTACCATCCTTATTGTCTAATGCTTTCTTAACTTCTCCATAAACAGGCTCATTCAAATTTGTATCAACTATATTACCATCTTTCAAATTAACAACACAAATACAATCACACTTATAAAGATCTTTTATACTATAACCTGTCTTGTTGTTACCATCAAACATTGCCAAATAATCATAGTCACCAACAACATTGTTAAAGCGTGCTCCCAGAGGAAGAGCTTCCTTTGCTTTTAAATCTTGTTTTTTTGTTTTAGAGAATATGGGGCAATGATAACACACATATTTCTTAACTTCTTCTACAGTTTTTTGCGCAGGAAGAGCTAAAACCATCTCTTTATTAATTTTCGAATTTGACATACGCAATATATTTAATTCTTCAGTTTATTCTTTGCCCGTAGTGGTTTTTCAATTACACTTCCAAATATAGAACAATTTTCAGGAAATTCAAAAAAAATTCAAAAAAAGCCGGGCTTTGCGGTGTGGGCAAAGCTCGGCTTAAATTCGATTATGTGCAAAATCTATTATTTCACGAATTTAGAGGTTTGGAGAGAGCCGTCGGTGTAGCGTACCACCTTGATGTTCACGCCATCCACTGGTTCGGCATTTTTGATGCCTGACACTGAATAGTATTCCACAGAAGCCACTTGTTTGCTTGCTGCCACATCTTCAACGCCGGTTTGTTCGCCTTCCTCGTTGTAGGTAAGGAATGCGTCGTCCCATTCAGGAGCAGCCTTGTAAGCGTCGAGTGAGCCAACTGGCACGTAGAGGTTCATCTTGTAGTTAGGGAACATCACACCGAATGCGCCAGTTTCAGCCACTGGAGGTGTCACGGCACGGATGTGGAATTCGGCGAGGTTAGAGCAAGCGTCGAATGCGCCCACATCGATAGTCTTAACAGTTGAAGGGAGATAGAGCTTCAAGAGACCCTTGTCGCCATAGCACATGCTGTTGGTGATGGCTTCCACGCCCTCGTTGATGCGGAGTTCCTCAAGCTTTTCAGCGCAGTCGAAAGCAGAACCCTTGATTACGGTCACTGTAGAAGGAGTGGCATAGCTTGTGCGGGTGTCGGCTTGTGGATAAGCGTAAAGGGTGGCGATGTCGGCACTGAAAAGCACGCCGTCTTGCACTGTGAATGCTTTGTTTTCTGGGTCAACAGCGATGGTCTGGAGCGCTGTGCAACCTGCAAACAAACCTTTACCCATAGTGGCGAGCGCAGCGTTAAGCGACACCTTGGTGAGCTTTGAAGCGTAGAACACGTCGTCGCCAAGTGTGGTAAGACCTGCAGGTGCAACAAATTCGGTAAGAGCCGACTTGTAGAATGCTGATGTGCCGATAGATTGGAGAGTTGAAGGGAAGTTGAATTTGCTCAACGCGTAGCAGCTCATAAACGCTCTTGAATTGATTTTCAACAGACCTTCGTTAGCCACCACTTCTTCGAGCTTTTCACACTTGTAGAAGCCGTTGTTGCCGATAGTGGTAGTGCCCTTAGGAAGCACAAACTTTTTCAAAGTGCTGGTGTACGACATTGAGTAGCTTGGAATGGTGTTGGTAGCCACACCGTCGCTGCCCACGATTTCAGCATTCAGCATATCGATTACTTCGATAAGCGGAGTTTTCATAAATGCGTTTAAGTCGGTAGAATTGATTTTACCAGAGATGGTGAGGTCGGTAACTGAGGCGGCATCATCACCGAGAAGTTCAAGCAAAGTGCCAGGAGTAGTTACTTCAACAGCTTTTTTCAACGCTTGCGATTGAATACCAAGCGACATTGTGAAAGCCACACAAAGGAGTAGAAATTTTCTCATAAGCAAAAATTTCCTATCAAGAAACCGAACTCAGCGCTCATTCAATTAGTCAATAGGTGTAGTGAAAAAATGAATTTTGATTTTAAAAAAGAGGAAGTAAACGCGCCGAAAATGCTGTTACACAATTGTTATACCCCCAATTAGCATTTCAACAACAATCCAAACAACATTGAATCATCTAAAAAACTATCACAAAAGTAACTTAATTTCTTAAAATACGCAACTCCCACCCCACTTTTTATTATAACCCAAACCAACCCAAAAAAACAAACCAAAGGGACGGTTCTTTCGGTCTGTAAAATTGTATCTAACTGAAATTATGATTGATATATGCCGCAAATGGCGCAAATTTTGGCGCAAGGGGGCTTTTGCATTTGGCGGCATCGGACGAATCGGACTTTTCCGACCTATCGGACACCAACTTGTTGATTCGTTGACTCGTAGACTCGTTGACTTCCTCAGGGGAGGTGGACAAAAAAAGGTCGGGCACTCGTGAGGGTGCCCGACCTGAATGGTCATATTCTATTGATATGTGTTATATCAAATTGATTAGAGCTTTGGACCAGCAGCTACGAGAGCCTTACCAGCTTCATTGCTTTCGTACTTAGCGAAGTTCTTGATGAAGCGAGCAGCGAGGTCTTTAGCCTTTTCTTCCCATTGTGAAGCGTCAGCGTAAGTGTCGCGTGGGTCGAGAATGTTGGTAGCAACACCTTCGAGTTCGGTAGGAACAACGAAATCGAAGAATGGGATAACCTTAGTTGGAGCCTTGTCGATAGCGCCGTTGAGGATAGCATCGATGATACCACGAGTGTCGCGGATAGAGATACGCTTGCCAGTACCGTTCCAGCCAGTGTTCACGAGGTATGCCTTAGCACCGCTCATTTCCATACGCTTAACCAATTCTTCAGCATACTTGGTTGGGTGGAGTTCGAGGAACGCCTGACCGAAGCAAGCAGAGAAGGTTGGAGTAGGTTCAGTGATACCACGTTCAGTACCTGCCAACTTAGCGGTGAAGCCAGAGAGGAAGTAGTACTTAGTTTGTTCTGAGCTGAGGATAGACACTGGAGGAAGAACACCGAATGCGTCAGCACTGAGGAAGATCACTTGCTTAGCAGCAGGACCTTGAGAAGCTGGACGTTGGATATTCTTGATGTGGTAGATTGGGTAGCTTACGCGAGTGTTTTCAGTCACGCTCTTGTCAGCGAAGTCGATCTTACCGTTTTCGTCAACTGTAACGTTTTCGAGAAGTGCGTCGCGAGTGATAGCACCGTAGATGTCTGGTTCTGCTTCAGGGTCGAGGTTGATAACCTTAGCGTAGCAGCCACCTTCGAAGTTGAACACACCTTTGTCGTCCCAACCGTGTTCGTCATCACCGATAAGGCGACGCTTAGGGTCGGTTGAAAGAGTGGTCTTACCAGTACCAGAAAGACCGAAGAAGATAGCGGTGTTTTCGCCGTTGAGGTCGGTGTTAGCAGAGCAGTGCATAGCAGCGATACCCTTCAATGGGAGGAAGTAGTTCATCATAGAGAACATACCCTTCTTCATTTCACCACCGTACCAAGTGTTGATAATAACTTGTTCCTTGCTGGTTACGTTGAACACAACAGCAGTTTCGCTGTTCAAACCGAGTTCCTTGTAGTTTTCAACTTTAGCCTTGCTTGCGTTGTAAACGATGAAGTCAGGTTCTTGTTCGAAGTCAGCTTCAGTCTGAGGACGGATAAACATGTTGGTCACGAAGTGTGCTTGCCATGCTACTTCCATGATGAAGCGAACTTTCATACGAGTGTCCTTGTGAGTGCCGCAGAAACCATCTACAACATAGAGCTTCTTGTTAGAAAGTTCTTTCTTAGCGATTTCCTTAACAGCAGCCCAAGTAGCTTCGCTTACTGGTTTGTTGTCGTTCTTGTATTCATCGCTTGTCCACCATACAGTGTCGTGTGAAGTAGCATCATCAACGATGAATTTGTCTTTTGGAGAACGGCCGGTGTAAACACCAGTCATTACGTTGATTGCACCAAGCTCAGTTTCCTGACCTTTATCAAAACCTTCAAGACCTGGCTTTGTTTCTTCGTTGAACAAAACTTCGTAAGAAGGATTATACAGAACTTCGGTAGAACCGGTGATTCCGTATTTCTCTAAAACTTTCTTGTCAAATGCCATGTTTAGATGAAATTTAAGTTGTTAGTTAAAGTTATAATAATTTGTATTTGATATTTCCTACCTTTTCAACTGCAAAATTAATCAAATATTTTCCTATACGCACAATTTATTATGGAAAATTTTCTACAATTCTAAAGAATTAGTATTTTTTTTCAATTTTCGCAATGAAAACCCCAAATTTCGCAACGAAAACCCAAGAAAAAGTCCACAAGCCAACAGGTCAACGAGCCAACAAGTAGCCAATCTAAAATCACGAAAACCTTGATAATTCGAAATCTCGAAAATTCGATAATTCGAAATTATCCGAGTGCTCCAAGTGCTCCGATTAATCAAAGCGCCAAATTCTCACGTTTGGGCACAAAAAAAGAGAGCGGCAGATTGCTCTGTCGCTCTCCGTAAGGGGCGGTTACCTACTCTCCCACTTTCGCAGTACCATCGGCGTGGTGAGGCTTAA
>SAMEA104315424__coassemble_614_pt1 | contig 24516 bp, 22 predicted proteins | sample SAMEA104315424__metabat2_low_PE_030 | metagenome-assembled genome bin SAMEA104315424 (sample SAMEA104315424) | gut metagenome | biome: Monkey gut; feature: monkey-associated habitat; material: faeces | place: China | collected 2013 | reverse complement strand
TGGAGCATAACCGAAGCGAAATGCCTGCAAATATCGCATAACAAATTTGCATCCCTGCGGGATGCGATTTCGCCATTATAGCGTTATTTGATGTTGTCGCATTCCGCTGGAATGCATAATATTGACATATCTATTGCAGGCATTTCGAAAAGATTCCATTTCGCTTCGCTCCATTGCATCTTTTCTGCATACCTGCCTACACACATCAAATTCCTAACGGAATTTCATCGCATCTTCTTCGGGACAACATGTATATCATTTCCAAAAAAAATAAATCGATAATTCGAAAATTCATTGATTTTTAATTCGAGGGTGGTAATTGGATAAAAATGGATAAAATTGAGCGTTTCTATCAGGCACGCTGGGCGCATCAAGCACACTGGACCAATCCGACGCATCAGGCCTACCTGACCCTGCGCCCCCCACAAAAAAATCTTGTTGACTCGTTGACCTGTTGACTCGTTGACCTGTTGACTCGTTGACTATTTAAATGTGCGTTTGTTGGCTTTTTTTGTTAACTTTGCAGTTCGGATTCATTTTTCTGGAAACGACAAAGAAAACGACATTATCTTTAAAACAATAATATTGAAAAGTTATGGTTATCGGCTATAGTGCAAAACACTTGCTTGAAGAAGAAGGTCTGCTCGGACTTTTTGGAAGGCTAACCGTGGAAGCCATGGCAGAGCATTTCCAACACGACGACTATATATTATACGCTCCCGACACCAAGAACGACACCACTTGTATCAACAATCTGCTGGTGCACTCATCAGTGCATCTGAAAACGCCACACAGCAGCGGTTTTGGCAACGACAACAGCAAGGCTATCGTGCAAGCCACGCATCGCCATGGCGTGCAGGTGTTTCACGGATTGGCGACCGACATTCCCGAAGGACTGGAGCGCAACGGCATTGCCACAGTGCTGACGGTGGGCAACTTGCTGCACAAGCATTACCCCGAACGCTATTCGTGGACGGAACGCTTTTTCATCAACAGGGCATTCAAGAAGGCACTGAAAAGCGTGGATGCCGTGGTGGCGATGAGCGAGTTTAGCAAAAGCGAAATTGTGGACCAGTATGGCGTGGACCCCGAAAAAATCAGGGTGATTATGCCTGTGTGCGAAAAGGTGTTTGCCGAATCGGTGTCCGACGAGGCGAAGAAGGTGCACCGCCAGCGATTTGGCTTACCCGAACGATTTATTTTGGTGCCCGGAATGCTCGACGAGCGCAACAATATGCTGAAGGTGGTTGATGCCTTGGCGAAGTTGGGCGATGATGAGTTGGGTATCGTGGTGATGGGCCACCGCAACGGCTATTACCAGAAAATCAAGGCTCACGCCGCGCATTTGGAACTCCCCAACCCCATCGTGCGCATCAGGGAAAGATACAACGCCGCCTTCAACGTGGTGTATGCCATGGCTTCGGTGGTGGCATATCCCTCTCGCTATGAGTGTGCGAGTATGCCCATCATGCGTTGCCTGAGCTGCGGCACACCTGTGGTGGCTGCCACAGGCTCGTGCATGGAGGAATATGGCGGTGATGCCGCACTCTATTTCAACCCCGACTCTGCCGATGAACTGGCTGATGCCATTTCTCGCGCCTTGGGCTCGGAGCGTGAAGCGCTCTTGGCGGCCGCCAAGGTGCAAAACGAGAAGTTCACCTCGCTGCGCTTGGCCACCCAGTACCGCGAACTCTACCACGAATTGCGAAGCAACAAGAAACATCAATAATATTAACATATCAGAATATGGCAAAAGCAACTGAAATCGACATTGAAGCCCGCGCGAAAGCCGGACGCGAGAATTTTCTGAAAGGCTACAACTGCGCCCAATCGGTGATTGCGGCTTTTGCAGATATTTACCCTTCCGACGACATCGACACGCTCTTGCGCCTGTCGGCTTCGTTTGGTGGCGGCATGGGGCGCTTGCGCATGACTTGCGGCGCGGCGAGCGGTATGTTTATGCTTGCCGGACTTGAAAACGGCAGCGCCACCCCCGGCAATATGGAGGCACGCACCCGAAACTACGCACTGGTGCAGGAATTGGCGGCGAAGTTCAAAGAGGAAAACGACTCGTTGATTTGCGCCGAACTCTTAGGTATGCGCACCGGCAAGATTGAGCCACCACGCCCCAGCGAGCGCACCACCGAATACTACCGCGAGCGTCCATGCCCACGCCTGGTGGAATGTGCCTGCCGCATCTACGCCCGCCACCTCGCAAACAAGGATGACTGATTTTTTAGATAATAAGGAGATATGATGAAACGATTTGCAATTTTGATGCTGATGCTTGCGCAAGTGGCTACGGTGCTTGCCGGTCAGTATGAGTTGATTAGCGACACGCTCACAAATTCGAAGATTTATCCGGGCACCACTCATGCGCTGCAGGTGTATGTGCCCGAAAAATACAACGGCCAAGAACCTGCGTGCCTGTATGTGGGGCTCGACGGTGTGCTTTGCAACGCCCCTACCGTAATCGACACGCTGATTGCGCAGGGCAAGATGCCTGTGACCATCGGCGTGTTTTTGCAGCCGGGCGTGGTGCACGATGCCATGGGCAATGTGGTGCGCTACAACCGTAGCAACGAGTTTGACCGCACTTCACCACTTTTCGCCGAATTTCTGGAAAAGGAGGTGCTACCCGAAGTGCAAAAACTCACCGACAGCAAGGGCAACCCTATCCGCATTTCACGCCACACCGAAGACCACATGATTTTCGGATTGAGCAGTGGCGGTATCGCCGCATTTATGGCGGCATGGCACCGTCCCGACTTGTTCTCGCGCGTGTTTAGTGGCGTGGGCACATTTGTGGGTATGCGTGGCGGCAACGAAGTGCCTATGTTTGTGCGCAAGGGCGAACCTCGTGCGCTGAAGGTGTGCTTGCAAGACGGCACCGACGACGCTTGGAATCCACTGTTTGGCAACTGGTACGAGGGCAATCAGATGCTTGCCTCGGCACTGGATTTCGCTGGCTATAAAACCAAATTCGACTGGAGCGATAGCGGCCACGATGTGGGACGCGCCACCCTCATTTTCCAAGAAGTGATGGAATGGATGTGGGAAGGCTGGCCTGCCGATGTGGTGCCGGGTGCCACCAAAAACGATTTGCTGAGCAAAGTGCTTGTGCCCGATAGCGAATGGGAACTTGCCGACACAGTGGTGAATATGCCTGCCTCTTGGGGCAACATGGTGTATTACCCCGACATGAGCCTTGCCGTGAAGGAGGCGCAAGGCAGCAACTGCCTGAATCAGGTGACTGTGGACGACGGTCAGAATATGTATGAGCAGCCTTTCTACTGGCTGCACAGTTTCGACAATGCCCAACTCGAAATCGGTCCGATGGAATTTGACGCCGATGGCAATCTGTGGGTGACCACCAACGCCGGTATTCAGATTTGCGACCAAAACGGTAGAGTGCGTGGCATGGTGATGCTGCCCTGCCTTGGCGAAAAGAAGAACTGGAAAGCCATCAAAATCCAAGATGGCGCTGTGATTCTCTTCGACGAACAGCAAAACGCCTACGTCCGCCCCTTCCGCGTAAAAGCCCCCCAAGGCGGCACCCGCCCCAAATCCCAAGGTCAAGGATAGGTCTCTGGAAGTCTACGAGTCTACGAGTCAACAGGTCAACAGGTCAACGAGTTTTCGAGGTTCCAAGTTTTTTGGGGTTAGACAGGTTTGCGAGTTGATGAAAGAGTAAAAACGAGAACACCTATTTAATCCATTAAAATCCATTATCACCTATTTTTATTATTGATTTTTAAATTAGGTGTAAATCGGGTTTAATGGATTAAATAGGTGTTTCGTTTTCAGACCCCTTCGGACCCAAAACAGACCCAAAGCAGACCCTTCAGCCCCCCAAAAAAACTCGTTGACCCGTTGACTCGTTGACTTGTTGACTCGCTCACTCCTTTGTGAGCACTCGTGGGAGCAGCGTGCGCACGCCTGAGGCGAATTGCACTTCGCAACTGCCGTTGGGCTTCACACCCACCACCGTGCCTTGACCGAACACAGTGTGCCTCACGATGTCGCCGATATGGATTGCGCCGTCGTCGGCAGCCGGTGCCGGGACTTCGCTTGAGGGGCTGTCGTCGTAACTTTCGATACCCAACTGGTCGTTTAATTCGTCAATCATCGCTTTTGCATTCATATAGATGTGGGGTGGAATCTTTCGCTTCACATCTATGATATTTTCGGGAATCTCCATCAGGAAGCGAGAGGGAAATTTACCGCACTGGTTGGCTGCGCTGTAGCCCTCGCTCTCGGTCAGAATCAGTTCACGCTCGGCGCGCGTAGCCGCCACATACATCAATCGGCGTTCCTCTTCCTCGGCAGCCTTCAAACGCTCACGAATGGCGCGATGGCTGGGAAAAACGCCCTCGTTCAGCCCCATCACAAACACATAGGGGAACTCCAATCCCTTCGCCTGGTGAATGGTCATCAACTTCACGGCATCTTCGTTGTTGCGATAGTCGGCATTGGTGTAGAGCGCGATATCTTGCAGATAATCATCGAGCGACACCGGTTCTTCGCCCAAGCGCCGGCTGTTTTCATAGTCCTTGATGCTGTGGAGCAATTCTGTGATATTTTCAAGTCGGTCTTCGTCCTCATCGCTGCGATATTCCTCTTTCAGTCCGGTGCTCGTGAGCACTTGGTCGAGCGTGCTGCCAATGCCACAACCCTTCGCTATCAGGGTCCGGCCAGCCTCTATCTCCTTCACGAAATCAGCCATTTGCGTGCGGCGGAGTTCGGGCGAATCGATGAAGGCGCTGAGCGTTTCATACAGCGACATCGGCTGCTCTAAATTCTCCGCACGCCTCATCAGCCATTCAAGCGACTTTTTGCCGAATTTGCGCGACGGCACATTGCACACACGCAAAAACGCCAAATCATCGTTCGGGTTGGCAATCAGACGCAAATACGACAGCGCGTCCTTGATTTCCTTGCGCTCGAAGAAGCGAATGCCACCCCACACGGCGTAGGGTATGCCATTCTTAATCAACTCCTGCTCCACTCCACGCGACAGGTAAGCCGCACGGAAAAGAATGGCGATTTCACCGTAGGATCCCTTACCTTTTTTCACCGCCTTGGCGATGGTGTCGGCTATCCACTTACATTCCTTGCTGTCGTCGTCGGCGTGGTAATGCACCACTCGCACGGCACGAGGCTTTTCGGTGAACAAGTCCTTTGGCACACGGTTGCGGTTGTGGCTGATGATGGCGTTTGCCACATCGAGGATATCGGGTGTGGAACGATAGTTTTGGTTGAGCACGATGTCGGTGTCGGCATGGAAATCCACAAACAACTGCGGACGCGACCCACGCCACTCGTAAATGGCTTGGTCGGGGTCGCCCACCACGCACAAGTTGCCCAGTCCGCCGCTCAAAATCGTGAACAGTTCCCATTCGTCGGCATCGCAGTCCTGCACCTCGTCAATTTGCAGATAGTTGAGTTCCGACTGCCACTCCTTGCGCACTTCGGGGAAATTGTGGAGAATGTAGAGCGTGAAATACATCAAATCATCGAAATCCACGGCAAACAACCGAAGTTGCTCCTTCAGGTAATTGAAGAAAAACTGCATATCGGCTTGCGGCTCCGCCTTCGAATGAGGGAGCATAAATTGCGCCACATAGTCCATGCGCATCTTCCCTTTGGTTTTCCCGATATGGGCGAGGTGCTTGTTCACGGTCGATTTCTTTCGGTCGATATTCATCGCCTCCATAATGCGCTTCACCATCGCCTTTTTATCTTCATCGTCGAGAATGGTGAAAGTTTTCGGATAACCCAAGCGATGGATTTCCTTGCGCAGAAATTTCACGCAAAAGCCGTGAATGGTGCACACATAGTCGGTCACCAACCCCGAATCCACCAACCTGGATATGCGGTGCTTCATTTCCTGCGCCGCCTTGTTGGTGAAAGTCATACACAGAATGTTGCCTGGGTCCACACCCAGCACATTCACTAAATAGGCATATCGGTGAGCTATCACGCGCGTTTTGCCAGAGCCTGCGCCTGCAATGATGCGCACACTCCCCTCGGTGGCTTGCACAGCCTCCTGCTGCCGTTCGTTCAGATTTTTGAGCAATTGATTCATCATGCGATTTTCGGTATTACCCCACAAAGATAACACATTTTCCCCCAATTCCCCAACACCCCACCCCAAAACACATTTTCCACCAACTAAGAAAACAATTCTTGCCCAACTGAGAAAATTTGCTTTTTTTATACATCTTTACGTCTGAAAACCAACATATTCAGAAAAATGAAATACAAATTGTTGCCGTCAACAAACCGAAGATAGACGGCCTCGCATATTTGATTTGTCGCGAAGGTTGACCTCTCGCTTGCAGACAGGAAGCCAAGCGGCTCTTTCACAAGCTTTCGACTATGTGGACGCGGTAATTAAAAAAGATGTTTCACGAGTGGATAGAGTGAACCGCAATTCCACCACCACCCGACTATTGCTGCGTTCCTATGCGCGAAATCAGGGTTCACAAGCCACAATCGGCACTATCGTTGCCGACATGAGCACCAACGACGAGAATGAAATCAGCATTAAGCTACTTTATCGACCCATCTATCTGCACTGCCATTTTAGGCCTTGGTCCAAAAGACCTACCGAAAGACCCCAACACGATGGGGCTGTTTTTCGAAGCACTCTGCGTGCGCGACCTTCGTGTATTTGCCGATGCCATTGATAGCGAAGTGTATCACTTTCGCGACAAAAACGGCTTGGAATGTGATGCTGTGGTCCATCTTCGCAATGGTAAATACAGGTTTAAAGATAAAACTCGGTGGCGACCGCCTTTTCAACGAAGGCACAAAAAAAACAAATTATTAATAAATTTAAACGAATCAAAGTTTATTTGGAGTGGGGCCATTTATGGAAAAGAAAACAACTAAAATCACAGAAATGTGCCATCAAAAGTAAAGATTTCCAACAATTTCTTCTTTCATCAGAATAAGATTCTTTATCTTTGTAGTCAATAATTGACAATTCTATCAAGAAAAAGTCTATTGGTTTAATCTAACCACTGAACAATAACATTGGAAGATATTACCAAACAGCCTTTAACGACTGAAGCTTCATTGTATAATGAGCAGCCTACCGACACAGGTTCGTCGTGTCCAAGTGCAGGGCTTATCACCAGCACACCATACACATCTGAAGACATCAGAATTCAAACAATAAACTATTATTAATATGAAAAAGTCAATAAGTCTATATATACAGGAAGTTGATACCACTTATCAAACTGGCGAAACAACAGAGCACAGTTTTCGTGGAGTTTTAGAAACTCTACTAAATACTTTTTTGCCTAAGCCTGAAAAAAATAGCGTTCCTATTCAGATTATCAATGAACCAAAGCGTAAGGAATACGGAGCTCCCGATTTTGAGTTGCGTAAAGGGGATACTATTGTCTCATTTATTGAAACAAAAGACTTGTTTGATAAGGATCTGAGAGGTGAAAATGATAAAGCACATAAAGAGCAATTTGACAGATATAAGAAAGCTATTAACACCATTGCATTTACTGATTATCTTGAATTCGTACTTTATGAGAAAGGAGAAGAAACCTTGTCTGCGAAAATAGCGGGGAAAAAAGATGGGCATATAGTTCCTACTGAAGATGAGGAGCAAATATCTGCTTTTACCAAACTTATTTCTAAATTGATAGAAGCAAAGCCACAACCTATAAATAGCGCAAAAGTTCTTGCTGAAACACTTGCTGCAAAAGCAAAAGTTATAGCAAAGATTCTTTCTATAGCATTGTCTAAAACAGGAACTAATCAGACTAAAGAAGATAAGGATTTACATATAAAATTAGATGCTTTCAAGAAGTACCTTGTACATGATATGACCGAGGAACAGTTTGCAGATTTCTATGCTCAAACGATTGTTTATGGTATGTTCATTGCAAGAATATACGATAAGACGCCATCTTCATTTTCACTACAGGAGGCATCCGAACTTATACCAAGCATTAATCCTTTCTTGAAAAAGATATTTAAGCAACTCGCTTTAGCAGAGCTCCATAGTGGTGTAAAATGGGTTGTAGAAGAATTGATAGAGATATTTAAAGTCACAAAAATGGAGCGTATCCTTCACAACTATGGAAAGGATCCGCTTGTACATTTTTATGAGGATTTCTTGGCAGAATATAATCCTAAGATTCGTGAAGAATTTGGTGTTTGGTATACTCCAAAAGAGGTTGTTGGCTTTATCGTTGATGCCGTAGATCATCTTCTGCGAACAGAATTGAGCATAAATGACGGATTGGCAAATAATACATTGATAGAACATAACGGAAAGCAGACGCATAAAGTACAAATTCTTGACCCTGCGACGGGTACAGGAACTTTCCTTGCTGCTGTCGCTGAAAGGATTAAAGAGTCATATCAAGGTCAAGAGGGGCTATGGGTTGAAGATGTAGTAAATCATATAGTGCCACGTCTCAACGCATTCGAATACTTGATGGCTCCTTATACTATGGCTCACCTGAAATTATCAACATCTCTCGGACTTGACAAGGTTAAAAACGAGAATATTGACCGACTTAATATTTTTCTGACAAACTCTCTTGAAGAGGATCATCCTGAAGCCACTCTACCATTTGCAAAATTCATTTCCGATGAATCAAACGCGGCAAATATCATCAAGCGCGACACTCCTATTATGGTCGTGATGGGTAATCCGCCATATAATGAGAAATCCGCAAATACTGGTGAGTGGATTATGAACCTTATGGACGACTATAAGCAGGAGCCAGGAATGAGTAAAATCCAAGTAAGCAGAAATTGCAAAACCGGTAATGTAAAATATAAAAACACACTTAAAGGGGTGAATTCCAAAGGAATAAATAACGACTATTGCAAATTCATACGACTGGGACAGAACTTCGTAGAAAGAACAAAAGAAGGAGTTTTGGCATATATTACCGCAAATACGTATTTGGACTCACGTTTGTTTAGAGGTATGCGGTATGAATTAATGAAATCATTCAATCAAATATACATCATCAACCTTCATGGATCTACTATGCGCAAAGAAAGTACCAATGAAGTTATAGACCAATGTGTGTTTGATATTCGTCAAGGTGTATCTATTGTTATAATGGTAAAAAACAAAGAAACAGACGAATTGGCAAAAGTGTACTACAAAGATATTTATGGCAAACGTAATCAGAAACTGTCTTTTTTAGAAAAGAACAAGTTGTCTGATATAGATTTTACAGAATTACAACCAACTGCACCTCTATACACTTTCCGTATTATAGACGATAAAATAAAAGAAAACTATGCCCATGGATTCAAGATTGATTCGTTGATGTTGCATAAGGTACAAGGGTTCAAATCAGATAAAGATGGTGTAGCTATACATTATGAAAAGACAGGAATTGAAAATCTTCTATCGTTGATGCTCTCAGATAAGACAGATGTGGAATTGCAAGAAGAAGTAGGTTTCAAAGATACACGCGATTGGAAACTTAATAAAGCTCGCCAAGCGTTAAAGCTCAAGCAACAATACAAGCGCTTTATAACTGAAGTTCAATACCGCCCGTTTGATACAAGATGGACGTATCTCGACAAAACGCTTGTCACATACCCACGTCCTCTCATCTTATCTTCTATCTTTAATCAAGAAAATCAAGTGCTATGTGTAGGGCAACAAGGTAATGTAATTGGGGATGAAGAATGGTCTTTGGTTTATACTTCCACTTTGCCAACAGATATAAATGCTGCTTCCCGAGGCGGTATATATCTGTTCCCTATGATTATCTATGACGGAATGTTGAAGTATCCAAATTTCTCTCAGGATATTCTGCAAAACATTAAAAATAGAATAGGTTTGCAACTGCAAGATGTAGAAGACAAAGAACGCAAAGAGGACGGATTCCTTGCAATAGACCTTATCGACTACATCTATGCCGTGCTGCACAGCGTAACGTATAGAGATACATATCATGACCTCTTGCAGAATGACTTCCCTACGATTCCTTATCCTGCATCGGCAGAATATTTCTTCAAGATGGCAGAGTTAGGAAAGAGACTTCGTTATTTGCATGAATTAAAAGGAATAGACCGGACTGACCTCATCACCACTTATCCTGTAATTGGCAAAAAAGATAACAACGTTGTATTGAGACATGAGTTTAAAGAAACGAACGAGGGTACAGGTCGTGTGTCGATTAACGAAGAGCAATATTTTGATGGAGTACCAACGGAAGCATGGAATACGATTATTGCAGGCTATAAGACTCTTGAAAAATGGTTGAAAGACCGTAAGGACAAGCATTTAACAAGTAACGAGATTATTCATTACCAGAAAATGGTAGTAGCGTTGGTTAAAACAATCCGTACTCAAGAAGAAATAGATGAAATCATAGAACTCTGAAAAGAAATATAGATGTTTGGGATTTGAAAAAATAAGTAGATTTGTAACTATGCTCGAACTCGAATTACAACAACACCTTCTCCGTGAGTACCCACAAGAGAATGCTCGCTGTGAATGGAAGGAATTTAAGAACTTGAAGAACTCGTTCTGTGGGGACGAGAAGAATGATGTCATATCCTACGTGTCGGCTATCGCCAATATGGAGGGAGGACATCTTGTGATTGGCGTAAAGGATAAGACGCTTGAAATTGTCGGAACTGACATTTCAAGGTTAACCTTTAATGGTCAGCCTGCAAACACACAGTCAGCAACATTCAAACTCATCGAACAATGCACTTATCTGCCATCTGAAGGACTGAGTATTGAGGAATTCGTAACCGATGATACGAACAAGCGAGTATGGATAATCCACATCCCGAAACATTTGCCTCGTCGCCCTGTCCTTGCCCACAAGAAGGCATGGCAAAGAATAGAAGATTCCTTGGTGAAATTGACCCAAGAAAGAATGTCTGTTATTCTTGAAGAACCACTCTGCGCAGCAAAGGACTGGTCTGCCGAATTAGTGCCTGGCGCAACTATAGATGATTTGGACGAGGTGGCCATTGCCAAAGCTCGAATGATGTTTAAGAAAGTTCATAGTCGCATACCTGCGGAAGAAGTGAATGCTTGGAATGTCCAAACGTTCTTGAGCAAATGCGGATTAACAAGAAACAGTGGTATCAGTCGTGCTGCTATCATCTTATTGGGCAAATATGAATCTGCTTATAAACTTCGTCCTGCCGTTGCACAGGTTACATGGACACGCCGAGACAAAAATCAGGAAGTGGTAGACTACGAACACTTCACAGTGCCTTTTATATTAACGGTGGACGAAATACTATCAAAAATAGAAAATCTAACATTGCGCGAGATGCCAGGAGGTACACTCTTTCCTGACACAATGAAGCAGTATGATGATTACACCATTCGTGAAGCACTCCATAACTGTATTGCTCATCAAGACTATACACTTCAACAACGGATCAACTTTGTAGAAAATCCAAGCTACTTGTATTATTCCAATGCTGGCACATTCATTCCAGGCACTTTGGAGAATGCTTTAAAGAACGAAGAACCTCAGACGCATTTCCGCAACGAATGTCTGTGCAGGGCAATGGTAGATTTCAATATGATTGATACTGTAAGCCGTGGTATCAAGAAAATGTTCAATGAGCAATGGCGTAGACATTTCCCTATGCCTGACTATGAGATTGACCAGATTAAGAAGAAAGTAGTTGTCCGCATTTATGGCAATGAAATCAACAAACGATATACTGATTTGTTGAAAACAAATACCACTCTTTCTCTATGGGATTGCATCTCGCTTGACGCAGTACAAAAGAATAGAACAATTCATGAGGATATTGCACAAGACTTGCTCAAACGTGGACTGATAGAAGGTGATGCTCCGCATTACTGCATTTCTCTTAGCATTGCCAAGAACACTCACCAATTGCCTTCCTACACAAAAACAAAAGGACTGGACAAAGAGAGATTGCGTCAAATGGTTCTACAATATCTTAGCAATGCTGGTGATGAAGGTGCCAAGCGAGATAGTATATACGAATATCTCAAAGATGTGCTTCCTGCCAACAAGACGGAAGAACAACAACTTCGCTATGTCGGCAGACTCTTAGTAGAATTAAATGAAGAAAAGCTGATAGACAGAATAGGGTTGAAGTGGATATTGAAAGACGACAATCGGTCGGTTTAATCATAATCCGACCGAAAAAGCCATAATCCGACCGATAATCCGACCGTTTGAAGGTATTCCGACCAAAAAAAGACCAATAGGACGGTATGTCTGACACAAAAATTCAATACAAACCCAAAGAACAAGGAATATGTTATTCGGAAAAAAGATAAGATCTCTTAGAGACGAACAAGGAATATTGCAGCGTCAAGTGGCTGCATTCTTAGAAATAGATACCCCTATGTTCAGCAAGATTGAACGCGGAGACAGGCGAGCAAAAAGAAGCCAAGTAATTCAAATGGCAACATACTTCAAAGTAGATGAAACGGAAATGCTCACCCTTTGGCTTGCTGATAAAATTCTAAGCGATTTAGAGGGTGAAGAGGATTTGAAACTCACAGCCATTGAAACAGCAAAAGACGAGTTAATGGATGTTAATCGCTAATTTGCAGCAAAAAGCTTATCTTTCGTTGGAAACGAAACAAGAATAATTTCTTGCTTACAATGGGAACTTTATGATATCATTTACGCTTGATACCGTAAAGTTTCTTTTGATTTTTACAAACACTTACAAGATACACAGGTTCAAAGCGTGGAAATGCTCACAAATTTTCAGGGGAAATGGATAGAAGTGAGATTCATGGTATTGATTTCAGGTTTTCAACATTTGGTGGGGGATCACTTGTTTGGTGGCAAAATTAATTGCGGAAGAAGAAAAATGCAAATTCACACACCCTTAAATATAGTCAAAATGCACTGATGGAGTGAATTTTATCCCACAAAAACAGGCAAAAACGCCGATTTATCACTATATTTGCAATCACCAAAACTCACCAACCCTCACGATTATGACACAAAAACAAACACAGGAAAAGCCAATATTAGGAAAGTGGAAAAATTTCTACAACCACCATATTCCACAAGAGAAAACCATTCTCGACCAACGCCGCCAGCACCTGACTGCGTGGTATGTGGTGCTGCTCATATTGGGCATACTCGCCGACTTGCTGGAGGTGTCAGGGTCGTTCGACATCTTCTATAAATACACCAACAGCGCCTTGCTCGCACTCACACTGCTATACACAGGGCGCTATATCGCCATGAAAACCAGCATCACACGCACCATGGCACTGCTGTCGGGCAACACCCAACTTTTTATCGCCACCGACACCGTGTATTGCGCCCTCTCGCCCTCGGTGCCACACCCCCAAATGGTGATTCTGGTGAATATGCTCATCTTGGCAGGAAATATCATGTTTTCCATCGCCACGTTCCAAAGGGCAATCACGCTGTTCAATGTGGCGATAGCCGTAGCCACATTCTATTCGTGCATGATATTCTCCGACAACTACGAATTTCAGCAATATTTCACGATGGTGGTGCTGCTGTTCACCTTCACTGGCATTCTCGGACTGCACATCGCGCACAACACGCGCCAACTGCAAAGCGACTACGAGTCAATCAAGGAAGAGGAAGAAGAACTGATGCGAGTGCTCCAGCTCAACAAGGAGCAACTGAAACTCTATATCGAACTATCGAAGCGTGAATACAAGGAGGACGAAACACGACTCATTCTCGCAAAATTCAGCGAAAAGACACAGAAATACGTGGTTGACAACGTGACGAAATACATCCAAGGCGAAAAATTCAACGAGAATCGCATCAAGGAGCAATTCCCCGAACTTTCGCCATCTGAACGCGAAATCGTGCACCTCATTCTGCGCGGACACAAGTTGGGAGCCATCTGCACCATACTCAACAAATCGGAGTCAAACATCAACACCCAGCGCGCCAATATCCGCCGAAAACTCGGCCTCCACCCCACCGACAACCTCAACAAAGCCTTAGAATCCCGAATGTCCGCCCCCATCGAATAACGAGATTAGGAAACTTGTCGGTACAGTGGAAAATTCCAGAGGATAGATTATGCACTGTAGCCGAATCGTGAATGTAATCAAAAACAAAAACATAAAAAAACAGCCTTGGAGCAATGTGGAATGCTTCGCATTTGGCGTAGGGATTGTGCGCTTTGCGTCATTGGAAACGAGTTTCCATGCCGCCAACCACACAATCACTCCGCCACCCTCTTACGAGGGCTCACCACATTGCCCCAAGGATAAAAACCGCTCGCCGTTCACGGCGAAAAACCCCTGATGAAACAATCTTCTGGTAGGGACGTGATATTTCACGTCCGCCCATAATAACAGTAACACACTGAATATCAACCATCTGTTACAGAAGCGAATTATCGCACCACTACCATGCTTTTTTTTCGGGAGAGTCGGTGTTTGCTTTATTTATCCACTGAACCCCGACTTGTCTGACAACAAATCACATACAAAAAAGCACTGGGCAGAACGGGGGTGTTCTGCCCAGTGTTGGGGATTATGCGTATAACAATTGCAAGGGGTTAGCGGAGTTGCTTGGTGGTGGTGATAGTGCCGTCGGTGTGGCGGGCTACCACGATGTTGATGCCTTCGAATGGCATTGCGCTTTCGCGACCCATAGCGTCGAAGTAGCGAACCGATTCCACAGGAGCAGTGGTCTTCACTTCAGTAACTGAAGTTTGTTCGGTTTTGCCTGCTGGCATGAAGATTACCAAGCCGAGGGTTTCGTTGTCAACTTTGTGCCAAACCACCTTCTCGATGCTTACGCTGTCTTGTGCTTCCACATTCCAGAGGTTGCCCTGAGCATAAACGGTCTTAGGACCATTGTTGAAGAGGTCGTAGAGCACGTTGTTGTTGCCATTGTTCTTAAACACGTTTTCGCCTGGGTTGTAGTCGGCAGCGTTCTTGTCTTCCACCTTACCAGCGTTCACTTCTGGAGAACCGATGATGGTCACGCCCCAGAGGTTGTTTTGGATAAGGTTGCCCTTGATGTAGGCTGCGCCCTTGCCAGCAGAATCGTAGATGCTGATACCGCTACCACCGTTGTTGGCGTTGGTTTCGTAAGTGTTGTCAACGATGTCGTTGTCGATGATGTAGGCGTTCACAGGACCGGTAACGTTGATACCGTAGCGGTTTTCCTTCACCACGTTGTTCTTGATCACCACCTTGTTAGAGAAAGCCATGCCAAGCATATTGCTCACAGCAATACCACCCACCTTGGTGTAGTGTCCACCGATAATGGTGTTGTCAGAGATTTCCACATCTTCTGTACCGTAGGTGGTGAGGTTGATTTGTGGACGGTTAGAGTTCTTGTAGTTGTTGGCACCGAAGTAGCAGTTGGTGATTTTGATGCCGATTGGGGTGTTGGCACCGTTGCTGATAGCAGCTGAAGCACTTTCGAGGAAGTTGCAACGATCCACCAAGTTGCCAGTGCAAGATGCGGTGAAGTTGAGGACACCGCCAGAAGAAAGTGTACCATTGTATTTATAGAAAGTACAGTTTTCTGCTGTCAACTGAGCCTTATCGCCACCGAAAGTGAAGCCCACATACTCAAAGCGAGCATTTTTGAGGATAGCCTTGGCATTGTCGCTAAACATACGGAATCCCTTTGGAGTGGATTCCTCACTGTCGCGCGTGATGAGCACGGTGTCGGCAGGAGCACAGTCGAGTGTACCGTTTACTCTCACTTGAAGTTTGTTGGTAAACTTCACCACTTCGTTGTTTTGCAAACGAAGCACGTCACCGCCAGAGATAGTGAATGTGGAGTCGAGCACCCAAGCGCCGTCAACCTTATGAACACCGCAAGCCTCAATCTTGGAGAGGTCTTCGAGGGTGTAAACCGTACCATTGCCTGGAGAAACGAACTCGTCGGCATAGGCGCCAGCAGCTAAAGCCGCAGCGAACATAAGAGTAATAATTTTTTTCATAAGCTTACGTTTTAATTATATTACTGAATTATTTGATATAACAAAGTTAAGAACAATCCAAGAAAAAACCAAATTTGTGTACATGTATAACCAAAGCAAAACCCAAAAATTACGATTTCTAATCGTCAGAGCCTCGCTTGTTGGATAATTTGTTGTAATTTTGCAACGAAATTTACAATCTATAATCCGACAAAAAATGTTAGGACTCACATCTGCACTGGTCACCGTAGGACTACTGGTGATTTCAAACACTTTTATGACTTTCGCCTGGTATGGGCATCTGAAACTGCAAAACGCGGGCATTTCCACCCATTGGCCTCTGGCAGTGGTGATTTTGTTTTCGTGGGGCATCGCCCTGCTGGAATACTGCTTCATGGTGCCAGCCAACCGCATCGGTTTCTCCGAAAACGGCGGACCATTCACGCTGATGCAACTGAAAATCATTCAAGAGGTGGTCACTCTCACGGTATTCACCATTTTCGTGACCATCTTCTTCAAGGGCGAACAACTGCACTGGAACCACTTCGTGGCATTTTTGCTGCTGATTGCCGCCGTGGGCTTCGCATTCCTCGACACCAGCAAATAATGACATGGGCAAACTTGGCTTACATACCGAAAAGAGCATTTGGCAACGCCCTGCGTGGGTGGCGATTTTCGCATTCACAGCCGCCTTCGCATGGGGTTGGGCTTATCCGCTCATCAAACTCGGATTTGCCGAATTTGGCATCACTCCCGACCAGACTGGCAGCAAAATGCTGTTTGCCGGCGTGCGATTTGCCATTTCGGGGCTGATTATCTTGGCGATGGCGAAGGGCGCGCATCGGAGTTTCGTGATGAGCACCGGTGTGCGTGGCTGGGCGTTTATCCTCATCTTCGCCCTGCTCAACACCTCAATCCACTATGCGTGCTTCTACATCGGCCTCTCGCACAGTGCAGGTTCGCGTGCGGCGATTCTCAACTCGCTCAGCGTGTTCACCCTGGTGATTTTGGCGTGTGTGGCATATCCCTCCACCGACCGCCTCAATGCCAGCAAGGTGGTGGGCTGTGGGCTCGGATTTGTGGGCATACTGGCACTGAACATTGGCGGTGCCGACAGCGGCGGATTCACTTGGCTGGGCGACGGCATGATTATCGGCAACGCCCTTTGCTCTGCGGCAGCCGGGCTGATGACCAGAAAGATGGGCCGACACATCGACGTGTTTGTTGGCACGGGCTACAGTCTGCTCGTGGGCGGCATTCTGCTTGCCATTCCGGGGCTGGCTATCGGTGGCACAGTGCCGATGGTTACGGCGTGGGGCATCGTGATACTTCTATTGCTCATCGCCATCTCCACCGTGGCTTTCGGTCTGTATAACAAACTGCTCAGTTGCAACCCTGTGGGCAAAGTGGCAATCTTCAATTCGCTCATTCCTGTGATTGGCGCTGTGAGCAGTTGCATTTGCCTCGGCGAGCCATTCTACTGGAAATATGCCTTCGCCGCCATACTCGCCGCCGCCGGCATCTACACCATCAACCAAGCAAAAAAATAAACCTTACCCTTCCTTTGGGATATGTTGGTTATAACAATGGAAAATCCCATAGGGATTTGATGTGTGTAGGCAGGTATGCAGCAAAGGTTATGCGAAATGAGCGAAGCGAAATGGAGCATAACCGAAGCGAAATGCCTGCAAATGTCGCATAACAACAAGCATCCCAGCGGGATGCGATTTCGCTATCTTCTAAAGGTTTTGGTGTTGTCGCATTCCGCTGGAATGCATAATATTGACACTTCTTATTACAGGCATTTCGAAAAGATTCCATTTCGCTTCGCTCCATTACATCTTTTCTGCATACCTGCCTACACACATCAAATTCCTAACGGAATTTCATCGCATCTTCTTCAGGACAACATGTATATCATTCCCAAATAAACCTTTCTGCCCTATTTTTCATTTGAATTAAAATAAGTAACTTTGTAAATCTGATAATACTAAAAAACAACCCTCCGTGGGCAGAGGTAAATGCCTAAATAGAATATTGAACTATATGACTAAAGAAACTTCAAAAAAAATAGCCATCACCGAAATGTGTGGAGGGAAAAAGATAGTTATACAACTGTATTGCCCACACTCTTTAAACGAAGATGGCATCTTTATGTCTTTTGAAGATCAAATGGCAATAGTTTCTCGTTACTTACATAATAAAGGTTTCAAAGTTGATGAAGATACCGTTTCGGGGACATCAACATTCACTGTTCTCAGATTTATTTTCAGTCCCATTTTTGACCACCGACTCCCCCAAATTCATATTACAACTTGGAGGTGATTCTACGTTGTTGAACGCCAGCAAATCCACCAACTTTAATTTCAAAATAGAGGGTGCCCAGTTTTCTGACGAGGAAATTAACGGCATCAATTCCCTCAACCCAAAGCGAAACAAAGTCATTGACCGTGTGAACGCCATTAAGGCGAAAGGGGGCAAACTGGTGTTTGACAGAGTGGACAATCCCACATTCTACAACAATCTCATCATGCTTGATGGCGACTTGCCTTCTGTGATTGCGAGTCTGCTTTTAGAGCAATTAAATAGCGGTGTCTCCACTTTAAAAGAATTGGTGAATCGGATTACCGAAATCAATCCTCTGGGGTATGATACCAGGCAGCCTTCGCCTTTCTACGCCTATAAAGTGAAGCACCTTTTAACCTCTGCGGCATTGGGGATGATGCCTGCCACGGCTTGGGATGGCAAACTTGATGCAAATGGCGGATATTTGGTGGTGAAAGGTGATGGAGATATTCTTTGCTATCACTTCTACGACAGAAACCGATTTGAGGACTACCTGTTCTCTAATGCGTATTTAGAGCGTTCAAGCACTTCACGCCACAACTACGCCTCAATCATCAAAGAAGAAGATGGCACATTGTCGTTCAAAATTAATTTTCAAGTAAGATTAAAATAAAATTCTGAAATTTTGTTATCTTTGCAATTGGTATATATACAATAGAATACATAGGGATGTGTCGAATATCCCAAAAACGACAACGCTATTGCGTAGGGACATGCCTTTGGCATGTTTCCAATGCGTTGATTCATTGATGATTGCATCGAAACGCTCCGAAGGCACCACCTTCGATTATGATGGAATCGCAAAATTTGACACACCCTCCTAAACATCAGCATATTATGGCAGAAAAAAGATGCCCAAACTGTGGAAACCCCGTGCCTCAAGGGTCGAAATTTTGTAATCACTGCGGTTGCGTACTAACAGCCGAAATTGTGTGCCCCAACTGTAAAAGCACAATCCCAGCCGATAGTGCTTTCTGTCCGGCTTGCCGCACAGCCATCACACCCGGCACAGCACAGGCAGCAGCCACACAGCAACAAGGAAAGAAAAGCAAAGGCGTGCTCAAATATTTTGTGTGTGCCGCTATCGCTGCATTTATCGGACTTGTGGTGGTGCGCACGCTCTTCTTCACCGGGCATCAAGACGAACCCACTGCCGCTGATGTGGAAGTGACCGACATCGACGCCGGTCGCTACAACGATGTGTTTAACAACGCATTGATTAAAAACAATCTGAAAAACGATGGCGACAAGATAGCCTACGCTTGCCCGGTGAAAAATGTCACCACTGGCGAGGTGGACAAACTCATCGGCGTGACCTACCTCTCCGATGCGTCGCACTCTTTCTATAAGATTTTCACTCTCACCCTGAACGGTCAAGAGTGGGACATCAAACTCAACAATCAGAAATACGTGGATGGCTACAACCTGATTTTCGACCCGAAGTCGCTCCGCGCCGAGGAAATTCCTGCCGTGGTGGATATTCAGGGCAAGCGATACATGTTTTTCGCCTACGCATGCGTGCCTTCAAATGAGGAATCGGGCAAAATCACCACCGTGTATTTCGACATCGACAGTCAGAAGGAAATCCGCCAAGTGGACTTCTACGGCACACTCATGCGCGACATGGACGGCCAGATGATTCTGAAATGCAACTCCGTGCCTGTGGGCACTGGCATTCTCGACAACGAACTTATCAAGCGCGCACGCAGCATAGGTATGCTCCATGTTCCCACCGAGGAGGAATTGGCGCGCGAAAAGGCTGAGCAAGAGCGTCTGGAAGCCGAAAAGGCAGAACAAGAGGCTGAACTGGCGGCTCAACAGGCTGCCGACGAGCAGAGATTCGAGAGCGGTGAAGAGGTGAAAGTGGAAGCGCAGCAAGTGGACAAAAACACGCCGCTGTTCCGTGCCGAAGACTTCTCAAAGAAAATCAAGGGCGGCGGCTACACCGTGTTCATGTTGAAAAACGGCAAGGTGTTTGCCTTCAGCAAGTCCACCAACAGCACATTTGAGGTGCACTTCGGCGGCGGCTCAGCCATCGACATCGGTTTTGAGGATTCGAGTGCCGGCATCGTGAACATTCGCACCAGTTCAGGCAAAGTGCAATACAATCTGGGCAGCAAAACGATGAAGAAGGTGGAATAATCCCACACATGCGCCCTCATCAGGCGTGTGGTAATACGATAAAACTTATTTCTAACATTTTACGGCATGAAAATCTACATTGTTAAAGACGATTTGCGACTGGGGCCGTTCACGCTTGAGGAAGTGAAACGGCAGGGCATCAACGCCGACACGCTGGTGTGGTTTAAGGGTATGCCCGATTGGAAAGAAGCGCGCGCCATTCCCGAACTGGCTGGTGCCTACATTCCCGACATTCCACCTACCGCCGAGGTAGATGAAGATGATGCCATAGAAGAAACTGGCATCGACTCCGCTCCAGAGCCTCCAGCCGAAACCTACGCACCTCAACCACAGCCACAACCACAACCACAGCGCTACGCCTACGCCCCATTGCCCGACGAGGGCAAAGCGAAGAAGTCGAAGGCTGGCATCATTGGCATCATCTCGCTTTTGGTGGTGATGCTGATATTGTGCATCATGGTGCTCACCAAGCCCTCGAAAGCCGACTACATCGACTCCATCACACGCGTGACCACGGAATATGTGCTCGACCAAGTGGGCAGCACGCCGCTTGGAATGTCGGAATCGGTATCTGGCACAGTGAAATTCTCCACATCAAAAGCGGTAAGAGCCGTGCTTGAGCAGACCTTGTATGTGGAGGACTGCCTGATTTTCAACAAGGCGAAAGTGTCGGTGGGCGAACACACCTTCACGGTGGGCATCGGCATGTTTGGACATGTGTTCACCCTCAGCAAAGAGCAGTTGGCCGCGGCAGTGACGGCAACCATCGAAAAAGAGCGCAAAAAAATGGTGCAACACGCCACCGAAGCCGTACAGGAAACCATCGACAGTACCATAGAATATGGCAAGAAGAAGGTTGAGGAATTAGACATCGACCAAAGCGACATCGACAACGCCATCGACTCAATCAAAAACAAAGCCATTAAAAAGGGCAACGAACTGGTTGACGAAGCCGTGGAGCATGCCAAAGAAAAAGGCAAAGAAGCCCTCAACGAACTCTGGAATTAAAATTTCACCATTAATTTGTGGTATTTTTACCACTTTTATTTGCAAATTACCCATAATTTGTATTACCTTTGTGTGCGAAATGGTAAACGCCCAGTCGCACACTGAATAAAGACTGCGGCGATGCCATCTCAAAAAAGAGAACAGATAACACACACTTTAAATCAACACACAATGATTGACATCAACGCAAAAAAGGAAAATTGCCTTGCGAGAGACAAGGAATTTTTGAGCATCTACAACGATGCATTCAATTTCATGATTGAAAACCGTGTGCCCGACCCGCACAACCGAGCCTTGCACTGGACCATTGAAAACGGACAGCCACATTACAATCTGAGCTACAGCCGTGCCTACCGCGTGGTGTGCCAAATGCTCACGGGCGACCGCATAGCATTCAACAGCCACCTGCGCCAGATGATGTGGAGCGAGATTTGCAAGAAGGTGAAATCGCTCACCACGCTGCACCCCGACATGAGCATCGCCAAGGCACTCGACTTCGTGCTACTCCATTCGCGCGCCAGCCGCTTCTTCGTCACGCCCCGACAGGCGCAGCGTGGCATAGCCCGAAGCCGAAAAATGCGCCGACAGGCACTGCAATCCATCGTAGGCAAACACCAATCTTAACACACCAAATCTTTTACCATCATGACAAACACAATCAACCCAAAACACTCGCTCACCATCAATATTGACAAGGAGCAAATTCTCAACATCATCTATGCCGAGAGCGCATGGCACTGCATCGTACACCCCGAAGCCAAACGGCTCACACCCGACGTGGAACGCGCTTGTATGCTGCGTGTGAAGGAGGGGTTCGACGATATGCGGTCGCGCTTCCAAGCCTATATCCATTTCGCCAACTTCAACCCCAACACGGAGCGCAAGAATGTGACGCTTGAATTTCGGTTTTTCAACCCCTACCCCGACTCGCTGCCCGACATCCTCGGCAACGATGTGACGCAACTGCTGGCATGGTTCGCGCTCAAGCGATTCTACGGCGACGATGCCAGCTACTACCATACCGCATGGCTCAAACACCGAGCAGGCATCACCATCGCCTTCGCCCGCGACGCCAACTACCACCTCCTCCAAGAGCCAAGGGAATAAAAGGCACCAAAGCCTCACCCTACAGCGTAGGGCTTTTATAGGCTCAGTGGAAAAGTCCTGGGTATAGATTATGCTTTGTTGCTGAATCGTCAATGGAATCAAAACAAAAAACATAAAAAACAGCCTTGGAGCAAAGTGGAATGCTTCGCATTTGGCGGTGCGACTGTGCGCTTTGCGTCATTGGAAACGAGTTTCCATGCCGCCAACCGCACAGTCCCTCCGCCACCCTCTTACGAGGGCCTCCCACTTTGCCCCAAAGATAAAAACCGCTCGCCGTTTCACGGCGAAAAAACCCATGATAATAACATGATTTCTTGGAAAAAAACCTCATCAAATTTTCCAAAACGATTTTGCATGGTAGGGACGCAATACTTCGCGTCCGCGTCAAACAACTGATATTCAACATAGTATCACAACTATAGGCGAATGTAAAGCATCACGTCCCTGCCGGGTTTGGTTTTTCGCCGAAGGCGAGTGGTTTTTATCCACAGAACCCATTAATTTTATAGGAATAGTCCCCACAAAAAATGGAAATGATATACAAGTTGTCCCTGTGATTATTTAGAATGATTGAAAAAATCCCGTAGGGATTTGATGTGCGTAGGCAGGTATGCAGCGAAGGTTATGCGAAATGAGCGAAGCGATATGGAGCATAGCCGAAGCGAAATGCCTGCAAATGTCGCATAACAAATACGCATTCCAGCGGGATGCAATTTCGCCATTATACGGCAATTTGATGTTGTCGCATTCCACTGGAATGCAACATCCTGATATATCTATTGCAGGCATTTCGAAAAGATTCCATTTCGCTTCGCTCCATTACATCTTTTCTGCATACCTGCCTACACACATCAAATTCCTAACAGAATTTCATCGCATCTTTTTCGGGACAACATGTATATCATTTCCCACAATAAAATTCGAAAGCCGTGGTTTGAAATGAATCAAACACACGGCTTTCAGCATCTACTATTTCGAATATTGAATATTTGCTTACTTGTTGAAGTGGTAGAGGAATGAGGCAATGCCTTGGAGGGCAGGTTTGCGTTGGCCTTCAATCTCAATCTTGAAGTCGATTTCCACCTTGGCAATGCCACGGAGGTTTTGAATGTTGTGGAGTTTAGCGGTCATGCGCACACGGCTGCCAGTGATCACAGCCTGACCGAAGCGCATCTTGTCCATGCCATAGTTCACCAGCATGGAGATGTTGTTGACCTGAATAATCTGAGCCCAAAGATATGGAAGAATAGAAAGGGTGAGATAGCCGTGAGCGATGGTGCTCTTGAATGGGCTTTCCTCCTTAGCGCGTTCCACGTCCACGTGAATCCACTGGTGGTCGAGGGTGGCATCGGCAAATTTGTTGATACGGTCTTGGTCGATTTCGAGCCATTCTGATGTGCCGAGGTCTTTGCCAAGGTAAGATTCAAATTCTTCGTAAGAATTGATGACTAATTTTTCCATATAAATATTGTAGTAATTTATTATTTGAGGAGTTAATTTTCACAAAGTTACACATTTTTCACCACCCAACCAAATTCCACCGCACACCTTGCCCAAAGAATCACTACACACAGGAGCGAAAATGGCTCAGTGGAAAATTACTGGGGGATAGGTTATGCATTGTTGCCGAATCGTCAATGGAATCAAAAACAAAAACATAAAAAACAGCCTTGGGGCAATGTGGAATGCTTTGCATTTGGCGGTGCGACTGTGCGCTTTGCGACATTGGAAACGAGTTTCCATGCCGCCAACCACACAATCACTCCGCCACCCTCTTACAAGGGCTATCCACTTTGCCCCAAGGATAAAAACCGCTCGCCGTTGAACGGCGAAAAACCTCTGATAGTAACATGATTTCTTGGAAGGAGGTTGTATCAAATCTTCCAAAACGATTTTGCATGGTAGGGACGCGATACTTCGCATCCGCTCCAAATTACTGATATTCAATATGGTATCACAATTATGGGCGGACGTGAAGTATCACGTCCCTACCGGGTT
>SAMEA104315424__coassemble_590_pt1 | contig 25746 bp, 18 predicted proteins | sample SAMEA104315424__metabat2_low_PE_030 | metagenome-assembled genome bin SAMEA104315424 (sample SAMEA104315424) | gut metagenome | biome: Monkey gut; feature: monkey-associated habitat; material: faeces | place: China | collected 2013 | reverse complement strand
CATTACACCTTTTCAGCATACCTGCCTACACACATCAAATTCCTAACGGAATTTCTTCGCATCGTTTTCGGGACAACATGTATATCATTTCCTATAAAATGTGGTTTGAACACCATTAGAGGGGGCTTTTTGCCAGAGTAAGGGACTAAAAATTCATTCAAACTTTCAGATTGTAAGATTCAGTTACTATTTGAGGTTTTCGGACAGCCTCCCCCCAAAAAAATCGAAAAACCACCCCATTTCACTGATTTTTAGGCAATGTGTGAGTAGGAACCGCAGGGATTAGTCGTCTTCGCCTACGAGGGCGCGGAGTTCACGGAGTTCGCTGTATGCCATTTTTAGGATGGCGTTGTCGATGCTGATATATTCTTCCACGGGGCGACCTTCGTCTTGCAGCGAGTGGGCGAAAAGCCAGTCGTAGGTGTCTTTCAGGTAGAAGGCGCGTGCGAGTGCGCCATGCGATGCACCGGGCAGCCAGTCGAAACGCAGACGCGAGGTGAGTTGCTTCTCCTGAAGCCCTGCCACCACCTTTTTCGACTCGTTCACGCCCACAGCGCGGTCGGCAGTGCCGTGTATAATCCAAAATGGGAGTTCGCCCAGCCCAGTCTGGTCCTTCAGGTAGCAACCGCCACAGAGAGCCATTGCCGCCGCAATCTTGTCGGGGTAGGTGCCGGCAAAGTCCATCGTGCCGTAGCCACCGAGGCTCATTCCCAGCACATATATGCGGTTGGCGTCCACCTTGTAGTTCGCCTCCATCCATTCAATGATGTCCATCAGTTTCGAAGGCTTCCATGCCTCGCCCGGATTCTGCGGCGCAATCACAAGCGCAGGCATGTTCATACCCTTTTTAATGGCATCGAGTGTGCCGTAGCGAAGCACTTGGTTAAGGTTGCGACCGCACAACGAGCGACCGTGCAGAAACACCACAATCGGTTGCGCCTTGGTGCCGTCGTAGCCGTCTGGCGTGTAAATCCAGAAAGGATAACCGTTTTCGGCAATGCGTTCGTGGGTTTTCATTGTGCCCTCTGCCATGCCGCCGAAAGCAATGGCAAAAATTGATAATATGGTGAGAATTAATCGTTTCATAAAGCAGTTATGTTTTCTTTCCGACGGCAAAGTTAGCAAAAATTCAGATACGGTGTTCACTTTTTCCTGTTGTTTCGGGGGTGGTGCATCAGAATCTCCTCTCGCAGACGAGTGCGGTCGATGTGCACATATATCTCGGTGGTGGTGATGCTCTCGTGGCCAAGCATTTGCTGAATGGCACGCAAATTGGCACCGCCCTCCAGCAGATGCGTGGCAAACGAATGGCGCAACGTGTGGGGGCTCACCGTTTTGCGAATGCCTGCCAACTGGCACAGTTCTTTGATGATGTAGAACACCATCACCCGCGACAGCGCACCGCCACGACGGTTCAAAAACAGAATATCATCGCACCCACGCTTCGCCACCTGATTAGCACGCGTTTGCTCCATATAGAGGCGGATTTGCTCCAATGCCTCCTGCGAAATCGGCACCAGTCGCTGCTTATTGCCCTTGCCCTCCACCACCACGTATTCCTCATCGAAATACAGGTGCGAGACGCGCAGACCCACCAACTCCGACACACGCAACCCACAGCCGTAGAGCGTCTCCACGATGGCACGGTTGCGCTGCCCCTCAGCCTTGCTCATGTCGATGCTCGCAATCATCGCATCGATTTCCTCCACCGTCAGCACCTCAGGCAGCCGCCTTCCAATCTTTGGCGACTCAATCATTCGGGCGGGGTTGTCGTCGATATAGCCCTCCATTTTGAGGAATTTGTAAAAACTCTTGACACCCGAAATGATGCGCGCTTGCGAACGCGGACCGATGCCCACATCGCGGAGCGTGCAGAGAAAATTGTCGAGCACGCTGCGCGTTACATCCTCCACCGCCACACCCTCGGTTTGCAGGTACGCCACAAGCTTCGCCACATCGTCGGCATAAGCCATGGCAGTGTTGTGCGCGAGCCCCTTCTCCACCGTGAGATACACGCCGAAGTGCCGAACCGTGGCCGATATGTCGCTAATTTTCCGCATCACCACCACAAAGTTACAAAATTCCCCTATTCCCAAAACAAAAAAATGTACCCGAAGTCTCCACAAGATTCCCCACCCAAAAAAGAAGGGTGTGAGCACTAAGGGAAGCAAGGCTGCGTGGAGTCTCCGTGAGATTTAACACTATCAAAAGAAATCTGTGGTATCTGTGTGAGGAAAAAAGCAAAGTGGGAATCGTGTGAGGCAAAGGGATACAAAAAAAATGGGGCGCAGGTGGATGCGTCCCATTTATTGTGTTATGGTGTCTCCCTTTGGGGGAGAGGGGGTTATTTCAAAATCATGTTGATGAGGGCGGTTACGTCGCTCACGTTGATTTCACCGTCGCCGTTGATGTCGCACACTTCGTTGCTGTAGTCAGAAGTGCCGAGAATCTTGTTGATGAGGGCGGTTACGTCGCTCACGTTGATTTCACCGTCGGCGTTGATGTCGCCCAATGTGCCTGCTGCTTCGTCTTTCACTTCTACAGGGATAAATTGGAGTTGAGTTTTGTACTTAGCCACGAAACCAGTGATGCGGAACTTCTTGCCTGCGAGGTTTTCAGGAATTTTCACATCGTTGGCAAACTTGTTGAACACTTGGAGGTCAACGGTGCCGTCGTTACCAGTGTAGGTGCCAGCAGTTTCGGTAGCGGTGAGTGCCACGCCAGGAACTGTGATATATTGGTGCATCATGTCGAGAGAAACGTCTTCGAGAGCCACTTCTTGAGCCTCCACAGGAGCGCCTTCGCCACTCTTCACTGCGCTTTCGTCAACAGGGATAATTTCCTTGTAGCCGTCGTAAGTCACCCAGTGAGCCACGAGGTTCTTGATCTTGTCGCCGTTCACAAACTTGTTGGTGAGGTAGCCGTAAACCAAGCCGTAGGTGTTGGCGTCCTTCACCCACATGTAGCTGCCATTTTGGTAAATAACTGAGAGTTCGGCAGAAATCATACCCTTCACGCCTGTTGAGAGGCCGTAGAGAGCGTTGATGTCGGCAACTGGGTCAACTGGCAGTGCAGTGCCGTCTTCGAAGGTCACGTTCACTGGAAGAAGTTGGTAATCCACCTTCTTGGTTGTGCCGTTGTAGTGTGAACCTACGATTGCATATACATTATATTTCTTAGTGAGGTCCTTTGGCAATTGAGCAGCCATGTTGTTGAAGTAAGGCACGGTGTTGCCAGCTGCGTCGGTGATGGTGCGAGCGGTAGTGTTGATGGTAGCGCCCTTCACGAGCACGTAGTGGCCGAAGTTGGCGTGTGAGATGTTGTCGGCAGTGAGTGCCAATTCTTCTGGAGTCACGGTTTCCTTGCCAGAAGCAGCCTTGAAGCCCTTAGGATTCTTCAATTCTGGTTCGCCGTTGTAGGTAACCTTGGTGCCGCTGAAGCCAGCAGGAATCACGTCGCCTTGTTCGTAAGACTTGCCCACGCTGCCGTAAACGAGCATGTAGCCAGTGTTGTCTTTCACCCAAAGGTTAGCGCCGCCTTGTGCGAGCACGGTCACTGGGTTGCGGAATGTGGCTTCAGCGTCGTTAGCGAGGTTTTGATATTCAGCGATAGTCACACCTTCGCCGCCAGTTTCGCCTGCTTTTCTAATGACGGTTGGGAGCATCACATAAGAAATGTCGCCAGTAGTCTTGTCGGCCCATGCGCCTACGATGCCATAAACGTCAACGTTCACTGAGTCGTTCTTTGCAGAGAAACCACCCATGCCGCTTTGGCAACCAGCTGTGCCGCTGTTGTCGGTGATGGTCTTGTTGAGGAACGAGGTGGTTGCGCCTTTGATAACCACGAAGTGGCCAAACATATCCTTAGCGATGTCGCTCACTTGGATAGCCTCGGCAGCAACAGGGTTGTTTGCGCCCTTGTGGATGTTGCTGTAAGTGTTCACCACCAATTCAGCTTCACCCTTGTAGGTGGTCTTCTTGCCGTTGAAACCAGCGAGAATTTCGTCGCCGTTCTTCAAAGTAACGCCGGTGCTGCCGTAGAAGAGGGTGTAACCGGTGAGGTCTTTAACGTAGATGCTGTTGCCGTTTTGTGCGAGCACGGTCACAGGGCTGGCAAACTTCACTTGAGTTTCATCAGCCACAGTCTTGTAGGCAGCGATGTTGTTCACTTCCACAGCAGTGCCAAGCACATATTCTGCAGTTGCGATGTCGCTCACCTTGCCGTTGAGGGCTGTGATAGCCTTCACGGTGGTGTTGCCCTTGATTGCGATTGGCACCTTGTATTGAGCAGAAGCTGTGGTTGGGTCGGTGCCATCGAGAGTGTAGTGGATAGCAGCGCCAGTGGTGCCAGTCTTGAGTTCGAGGTTGAATGGACTGTAGTAAGTGCCGGCAGCATGGCTGAATGTTGGCTTGCTTACCACCACTTCACCAGCTGCGCCAGTGGTGATTGTGGCTTTTTTGAAGCGCCATTGGCTTGAAGTGCTTGCATTGCAAAGGACAGTGAAAGTCACAGTGGAGGCATCGCCAGTCCAAGTGAGAGCGTATGTTTTAGCATCATACTCTACAGTGCCTTCAGAAGCCTTAACTTCTACATAAGTGAACTTTGAACCTTCACTGAACACAATCTTTTTCATTGCGGCAGTAGAAGTTACGGTCATAGTGTTGCCGTCAAATTTGCCTTTTTTATCACCACCGTAAAGGCGCATCTCCTTAGCAGGGTTAGATGCTGATGTGGAAACGAAAAAAGCAGGAGGATTGATGGAATTTCCCTTTTCAAATGAGAACGAGAAAGCCCCAGATGTGACAGGAGTCGCAGGCTTCACGGTAGCGTCACCGTAAAGGCTTGCGAAATCGATGGTGGTTTCTTCAGCAAAAGCTGCGCCAATGGCGAACACGCACATCGTGATAAAAGTAAAAATTCTGTTCATTACGATTATTAATTTAGTTGTTTTAGGTTTGTTGGCATATTATATATGCGCACAGCATATCAATAAAACGCAAATTTACGCATTACTTTCCTATTTTCATATATTTTTACCTTTTTTAATGTATAATGCACCGATTTTCATGCACAGTAAGCAGGGCAAAAAACGACCGTTCCACACCATCTCCACACACTTCAACACAAACCTCACTACAGACCCACAAAAACCAAAAAATACACAATTTACAAAACGCTGATGTTTAAGCATTTACCGAAGCGTGTATTAAAAAGTTTAAATTTTTTCGTCAAAATATTTGGCGGATATAAGAAAAAGCTCTAACTTTGCACTCGCAATTCAGCAACAATGGTGCCATAGCTCAGTTGGTAGAGCAAAGGACTGAAAATCCTTGTGTCCCCGGTTCGATTCCTGGTGGCACCACAGAAAACCCTTGAACGCAACCCGTTCAAGGGTTCTTCTTTTTTTACCCCTTTACCAAAAGGCTCGGTGGAAAATTAGTGGTATAGATAATGAAATGGAATCCACAGAGGGGACATATAAGTTGAAAGTCCTGTGGCATCAACAGCCACAGGACTTTCTGCTTATTTGGGAGAGTGCTTGGGGAAGCACTTTAGGGGTGACGGGTTAGTTTTGGGTCCACGCCATGTTCCAGAGGGCTACGCGGTCTTTGTTTAAGGTGCTCTTTGATGGGCAGAGGTTGGTGACCTCGATGGTGAAGGTGCCCTTGATGTTCACGTCTTCGCTGAAGTCGTAAGCGGTGTATTTCACTGCGTCTTTCTTAGTGACGGTGAAACTCTTCACCACTGCACCACCCTGCTTGATGTCAACGCGGAACGATATGCCGTTTGCCTCGGTGTAGGCATGACCGTAGTTGAACGAGAGTTTGCCGATGCCGCCTTCAATTTCAGGAGATACGAGCGTGCCCACTGCTGAAGTCTTACCGTTGAGGTTGCAAGCGGTAGCATATTCAGTGGTAGAGCCAGTCTTGAAGCCGATGAACTTGAACAGAGGGTTGGCGTCGGCTTCGCTACCTTGGAGAATGCTCACGTTAGTGCCCTTCCAGCCGCCCTTGGTGGTGTAAGTGCCATACAAAGCGGTTGGGGTGCCATTGTTGAAACTCTCGAAGTCGCCACGAGTGGCAGCTGCTGAAGCAGCACCAAACGAGAAGTCGTCGATACACCAAGTCTGGTAGCTTGAGGCTGCGACTGCAGTGTAGCGGAAACCAATGTAGTAAGTGCCGTCGGCATACTTAGAGAGGTCGATGTCGCCCGATTCCACGAAGCCGCTGTAGCCAGTGGCAGGAGCCACTGCGAGCTTGCAGTCAATCTTGTCGGTCACGCTGCCCTTGAATGGGGTTTGACCGTTGAAGATAAACACCTCAAACTTGTCGCCACCCTGGTAGCCCACTTGGCTCTTGAACGAGAGGATTTTGCTCTTAGCCTTCTTGATGTCGATAGCAGGGCTGATGAGCCATGCTTCGAATGGTGGCTTTGTGCCCTTATAACCAGTGATGCAAGCGTAGGTATTGTCGTTGAATGTAGAGGTGAACCACTTCTTGTCGCCTTGTGGGGTGTAGATGGTCCAAGTGCCTGGAATACCGCTTTCAAAGTTTTCTTCCACGCTGGTCACACCGCCAGTGGTGATAGAGAGTTGGAATTCGGAGGTTGAACCGCTGTTGCCAGTAATACCGTGAGTGCCCATGAATTTAGCGAAGTTGCCCTTCACGAGAATCTTGCTGTGGAGCACTTCTGGCCAGTCAACGAGGTTGGCAGTCTGACGGAAAGGTGAACCCTGTGGCAGAGCCACCACCATACATTTGCTAATGTCGCGGCAGTCGGCTGTAGGAGCAATCACGAGGGTGTTGTCGAGGGTGGTAGGAGCAGTCCATTCAATGTCGTCGGCACTCTTCACCTCGCTCACTTCAGGAGCCACAGCACCCACTACAAAGCCAGAAACCCAGCCGCTCAAACCTTCAGCCTCGCCAGCGATAGCCTCTTCCACGGTGTATGGGTCGGTGAGCAAGCCCTTGGTTGAAGATGAGAAGCCGATGCAGTCGTCGGCGGTGCGGATATAGAGTTGCCATGTGCCGCCGTCGAGCTTGGTGGCACTGGTGTTGTAGTAGCTGAGCACACCCACCACTGAGCCGGTGCCCAATGGGAGGATATTAGCGCGGAATGTAGCGTAGTTGCTGTTACGAACCACCAAAGTGTTGCCGTTTTCATCTTCGATGTTACGGTTGGTGGTAGCGTCGGCGTTAGCGAAAGTGTTCACGCCATCGGCATCGGCAAAGCGAACATTGTCGATGCGCACGAGGCGACCTTGCCACTTCTTGAGCGTTTCGGGGTCGGTTTTGAGGTCGCTGATGCTCATAGGAATGGTATCAACCTTGTTTACTGCTGGCAGGCCGTTGAGTTCTGCGATGCTTTGGAAAGTGGCCAATGGCAGGAACGATGCTTCCCACACCTTGCCTTTTTCGTAAAATTCAGGATAGCCAATTTGCTGTTGGCCGTTGTATTTGCCCACGAAGCAGTCCTTCATGTTGAGCACGATTTCCTGACCCACACGGTAGGTGTTGTAAAGGCTTGTGCCGTTGATAGAGATAGAGAAGCCTGCGGTGCCGTCGGAAATGTAGAGGCTCTTGTAGATGTTGCCCGACACGTCGTTGGCAGTCACCCAGCCGTGAATCACGATATCTTCCTTCACGGTGTCGATGTAGTTGTTCACATCTTTCCAATACTTCGCCTTGAAGTCGGCGATGGTCATGTTGGGCTGGTGAGTGGCCTGTGGCACAACCATAGGTGGGGTATCAAAGTCGTCGTTACAGCTCACGAATGTCAATCCGAGAAGCAGCACGCTCAAATATACATAAAATCGTTTCATAATGTATGTTGTTTTTTTATTGTCGGAGAATAAATAATGTTTTGAAATTGATTAGAATCTAACACCTGCATTGACAAAGATGCGAATACCCTGTGCGTAGTAGTACTTGTTAGGATATTTGGTGGTGGAGAAGTTCTTGTAGTCGAAGCGACCTTGCTGGTAACCGCCGGTTTGAATGTTGCGGTTGTCGAGCAAGTTGTTGATGCTCAAGTTGAGGTTGAGCGATGCTGAGCGGCTGAGGTAAATGAGTTTACCGAGGCTCATGTTGATAACCAATGCTTCGTTGAACTTGTCTTGAGTGCTGATTTCACGAAGGCGTTGCTCCAGTTCTGCTTCGCTTGAGCACACCTTCCAAAGGTCGGGCAGTGCCTCGTGGCGAACTGGTGAGAGGTCGACGTAAGCGCGGTTCATCCATGCGCCATTCAATTCAAAGAACCACATGTGAGGACCGGCGTACTTGAATGCGAGGCTGTAGGCTTCTTGTGGAGTGCCGCTCACATAGTAGTTTTTCAAATACACGGTTTGGGTAACGTCGGGTTGCGAGCCGTTTTCGTAGCTGCGTGTGCCAGTGGGGCGGTTCTTGTACTGGTAGCGGCCGATGTTGGCGGCTGCCGATACGGTGAGGCTTGAGGTGAGCTTGTAGCTCACGCCCACTTCCACGCCCTTGAACACCTTGTGCACGTTGGTGAGTGCGTAGTTCATAAAGGTGCTTGCGAGGTCGTCGTAGAAAGCGGTGCGCTCTGTGCCCTTACGCATGTCGGTGTAGAAGCCGGTGACCACGCCCTTAAAGTTGCGGTAGTTCCATTCGTAAGAGATGTCGCCCGATGCGATGATTTCGCTGTTGAGGTTGGTGATCACATCGTCTTTGATACGAGGCGAAACGTAAGCGTTGTAAGAGAGTGGTGCGCGTGTGCCGTAGTAGCCGTGAGCCACGAAACTGTTGCGACCGTCGATTTTATACATCACGCTTGCCTTTGCGCCATAGTTGAAGAAGGAGTGGGTTGCGCCCTTGCCGAAAGAGTTTTCGGGGGCACGACCATTGCGCATAAAGCCTTCACGCTGATATTGGGTGAAACTGCCGGTTGCGCCGTAAGCCAAATCCCACTTTGCGAATGTCCAAGAGTTTTGGAGCCAGAGGTTGGCACCCACTTGGTTGATATTGTAGTCGTAGCCGAAACGGTCGTCAACGCCCACCTTGCGGTTAGGATTGTTGAGGTCGTTTTGCGCCATGTCGGGGTTTTCTGGGAAGTCGCGTTCGGCAAATTGGTCGAAGTCGCTCCAGTGTGTGCCGCCGAGCAGGTCTTTCACTGTCTTGTAGTATGAAGAGCAGGTGTAGTTGGCACCAGCGCCACCTTGGAGGGCGAGTTGGTCGGTGAGGCGCATGTTCAAGTTGGTGTTGAGTTGCCAGCTTGCTTGATTGCTGTGGCGGTTTTCAACGATGTAGCTTGATCCCTTGCCTTCCATCTCGTTGAGGTAGTTGATTTGGTAGAGTTTGTCCCAGTTGAGCTGACGGAAAGAGTCGTCTTCACCAGTCCAAAGGTCGGTGTAGAGAGCGGCGATGGCTGGATTGCTTTCGTAGTAGCTTGGGAGATAGCGATAGTAGTCGGGACGTGGGTCGGCTGAGTTATACCAGTTGATGGCGCTTGAAGCGTAGAACGACTTGTGGAATGCCACACCAGTGTTGAGAGTGGTGCCTGTGTTGGGCTTCCAAAGCCAGTTGAGAATCACTGTTGGGTCGAAAGCCTCCACTTCGCGAGCGTTGCGCTTCTTGCCGCCTTGCCAACCCCAGTTGCTGTTGTAGAGGTTGTTGCCAGTGAGGCGGTAACATTCCTCAAATGTGGCAGAGTTGCTTGCACGGCGTGTTGGCGCACCGAAAGTGGTGAGCGCGATGCTGTGCTGAGCGTTGATTTCCTTCTGCACTGCAAGGAAGTAGCCCCAACTCTTGTAGAACGAGCCAGGAATCACGCCTTCGCCAGCATAGCGGCCAATGGCGCTGAGCGTAACAGCCCATCCGTTTGGCATCAAGCCAGTGCTGTAAGTGGCCATACCACGCCAGCGATAGTTGCTGTTAGTGTAAGCCACGCTACCACGGAAGCCAGGAGCGTAGTCCTTGGCGAAGGTGCTGATGTTGTTGGCGCCACCCACTTCACCGAGGGCATAACTACGGGTGTCGAGACCCATACCTATGGCCTTGCTCTTGAACGCCTGGTTCAAACCGCCAAGCATCGAGAAGTTGAAGCGGCCGCGGGCAGCATCGTTGAAGTACACGCCGTTGATGTATTGCTGAGTGTACTCAGAGTTGTAGCCACGAATGCGGAAACGCGCCACGCTGAAGTTGTAGCTGGCAGCCTGATAAAATGGGTTGTCACTTGCACCCGAAAGAGTGGCAACGGCTTGTGTGTTGCCTTCCTCGTCTTCGAGTTGCGATTCTGTAATCACCAAGTCGGTCTGGTCATCGTTGATAGATTGCGCAGGATTGAACGATGAAGATGTCAATCTCACGACACCCACGTTGAAAATCCCCTTTGCAGGAATCTCAACCTTAGTTTCACAGTCCTTGTAACCATAGCCAATCACGAGCAGCACATCGCTTCCCGGTTGCGCGTCGCTAATGAGGAAGTCGCCCGAAGGACCGGTTGTCACGGTATTGCCCTGGTTGTCGAGCATTACCGTAGCACCCACCACGGGAAGTCCGCTCTTGGCATCAATCACCGTACCTTGCACGCCAGTCTGCGCCCAAAGGGCAGAGGCGCTCACAAGCATGGTGAGAAGCAAAAACAGTTTTAATTTCATAAATGAATGTATTAGTGTTAATAAAATTTTTCGTCTCTATTTTAGTTTAGAAAGGAATTTTCAAAATTAGCACTTTTTTTTGAAATATTCACACACACCACACATAAATAAAAAAAGTCAACAGGTCTACGAGTCAACAGGTCAACGAGCAATAGGGTATGGAGGGTTAAAAAATAATTGGTGTTAATGGATTTTTAATGGATTAGGGTGTTTTTTCTGCCACAAATTAGCACAAATTCCCACAAATAATCTTTTTGTTGAATCTCGTTGAATCTGTGTGAGCTTTGATAAATCGGAGCACTCGGAGTAATCAGACAATACCCCCACACACCACACCACCATCCTCCGTGAGATTTTTCACTTACAAAAGCAATCCTGTGAGAGTGGGATCTGTGTGAGGCTTTTCTATTGAGGTGGAGGGATAATGGAAAAGTCCTCGGCTGCGTGGGTGGCAGTCGAGGACTTTGTTATGTGGGTGTCAGTTGGGGGTTAAGCCAACTGGGTGGGATTTTTTACTTTTCGGGGAGCATGATCACTTCCACGTTGTTGCCTGCCTTGAGGATTACGTTCTTCACGAAGGCTGCAACCTTGGCTGGGGTGAGGCTCTTGACGATGCTCTTGTAGTCGGTTTCGGTGTCGATACCGCGGCTTACGTACATGTTGTAAACGCCTAACCAGTGGCTGTTTTCCTTAACGGCCGCATCTGCGTCTTTGAGCATCACTGCCTTGATTTCGTTGAGAGTGGCTTCATCTACGCTTTTGCTGATTGCTACCGCTTCCTCACGCATAATCTTGATGGCTTCGTCAGCCATTTCTGGCTTCATTGGGCAGTGGCCAAGAAGGGTGGTGAACACGCGGTCGCCAACCATCTGTACGCTACCAACTGCTGCTGCTGAATAGGCTGCGCCAGCCTCTTCACGAATCTTCTGGAGGTAGAGCTTGCTGAGCACCTGTCCGGCAGCACTTGCGAGAATGCTGTTTTCGAGCGTGTGAGGAGCAGTGGTGCTGTACCAGTACATGCGAGCGATGGCCTTTGGAGTTTCCATCTTCTTGGTGAATTTGTTCACCACTGTGCCAGTTGGGCGTTCAGCCACATTCTTGTAGTTTTCTTTCTTCTTAGCGTCGCCAGGGAGTGAAGCGATGTATTGCTCGATGTAGCCACGGAGAGCAGCTTCGTCGAAGTTGCCAATGAAGTAGAATGTGAAGTCGGCAGCGTTGGCGGTGCGTTCCTTGGCGATAGCGAGCACGCGGTCGTAGTCCACTTGCTTGAGTTGTTCAACGCCGAATGGAGCGTTGCGCCAGCTCTTATTGTTGATGGTGTATTCAGTCTGTTCCTGGAACACGGCTTCTGGTTGCAAATCCTTGTTCTTGAGAGCAGTTTCGAGCATCTTCATCAGGTTTGCGTAGTTCTTCTCGTCCTTCTTGATAGCGGTCATCTTCAAGTAGGTGAGTTGGAAGAGGGTTTCGAGGTCCTTAACGGTTGACTTACCGTTGAGGCGTTCGTAAGATTGAGAGAGCGAGAGGCTTACGCTTGCTTGTTTGCCAGCGAGTGCCTTGTCGAGTTCGGTGTTGTCGAATTCGCCCAAACCGCTTGAACCGACAATGTAATCAAAGAGTTCGGTGTTAGCCCAGTCTTTTTGGTCGTAGAGCGATGTGCCACCCTTCGACTGTGCCTCCATCAGCACTTCATCGGCCTTGTAGTCGGTCTTTTTGATTACCACGGTTGCGCCGTTGCTCAGGGTGAGGGTCTTGAAGCCAAACTTCTTGTCGGTTGCTTCCTTCACGATTTTGCCCTTCTTAGGGAGTTCCTTGATGAGAGGCTCGTTCTTCACGTTGTCGACCCATGGTTGCAGGTCTTCAGCTTGTGCAGCGTCGATAGCGGCTTTCAGCGAAGCCTCGGTAGGATAAACAGCGCCTTCCTTTTCCTGGTTGAAGCTCATCACCACGAGGTTGGTGTCGGATTGGCTCACCAATTCCATCATCATTTGGTTCACAGCCTCCACAGGGAGCATAGGCACAATTTGGTTCATCACCTCATATTCAGTTTCGATAGCGGTGAGAGGTTCCTTTTCAAGATAGTTGCTTGCGCACATACGGCCGAAGCGGTCGCTTGAAATCTTGTTACGGTTGTTGTATTGCTTTTCAAGCGCGCTGAGGTATTCAGCCTTGGCGCGGGCATATTCAGTGGCGGTGAAGCCAAACTTCTGAGCGCGGAGGGCTTCCATAGTGGCAGCCTTCACAGCCTCGCTCATTTTGCCTTCCTTAGGAAGAATGCCGATAGTGAACGCATCCTTTGTCTTGGCAAGGAGGTAGTTGCCATCGCTTGCGCTTGCCTGAATGAATGGGCAGTCGGCATCTTGCGACTTCTCGTTGAGACGGTTGTTGAGCATTTGGGTGATGCACCATTTGCCGTAATCGTAAACGAGATACATCATGCTGTTCTTTTCAGATTCTGGGAATGGGTCGTGCTTGTACATCACTTGCACGATGTTCATCTGCTGTTCCTTATCCTTGTCAACCACGATGATGGCTTCGGGGTTGTCGGGCACTTGTTCGTCAACCACCTGAGCCGCATCGGCAGCAGGAGCAGGAATAGTTCCGAACATTTCCTGAATCTTCTTCACGGTGTAGTCCACATCGATGTCGCCCACCACAATCACGGCTTGGTTATCGGGGCGATACCATTTCTTATAGTAGTTGCGGATTTCATCGTATTTGAAATTGTCGATCACACTCATCAAGCCGATAGGCATACGCTTGCCATACTTAGAGCCTGGGTAGAGCTTTTCGAGGTTGCGTTCAAGCATACGTTGGTTTGCCGACGAGCGCAGACGCCATTCCTCGTGAATCACGCCACGTTCCTTGTCGATTTCCTCGCCTTGGAGCAGCAGACCGTTTGACCAGTCCTTGATGATGAGCAAGCAAGAGTCGAGCGCGCTCTGACGAGTGGAAGGCACATCGTTGATGTTGTAAACGGTTTGGTCAACCGCGGTGTAGGCGTTGAGGTCGCGACCAAATTCCACACCGAGGGTGCGAGTGTAGTCGATCACGCCATTGCCGGCATAGTGTTCGGTGCCGTTAAACGCCATGTGCTCAAGGAAGTGAGCCAAACCACGCTGACTTTCATCTTCCTGGATAGAACCCACACGCTGAGCGATGTAGAAGTTGACATGGTGCTCAGGATAGTTGTTGTGACGCACATAATAAGTGAGTCCGTTTGCGAGCTTGCCAGTGCGGAAAGCGGTATCGGCAGGCACATCAGGCATAGCCTGTGCGAAGCCAACAGAAGCCACGAGGGCAAACGCAAACGCGAATAAATTTCTGAGTTTCATAATTGAGTGAATTTTATGATTATGTAGTTTGTTGAAATTTTCTTCACCTCTTTGTAAAAAAAATACCATTGTAACTGTTAGACGCACCAACTCCATAAAAAACTACAGAATAAAGCGAAAAACATACAAAGGTAATTATTTTTTTCAACAATCCACCTTCCCCATTAAAATTTAGATTTTTTAACCCAAATCGGTCATTAGGGCTTGTGGTATTTCGGAGTTTTAGAAGAATGAATTTTGTTTGTCTTTTAATGAGTGATAGCGAGCTATTACGAATTAAAAACAAGCAAAAGGCATCTTATAAAAACCGAAAGACCGCAAGAAGTAATCTAAAAAAATCCTTTCACGTCCTAATGACCGATTTGGGTTTAAGACCCCAACAATCCAACGTGATTTCAAATTATCTACTTGTTGACCCGTTGGCTCGTTGACTTATTTGCTTGTTAGGGCGGTGAGGATTTGGCGGGAGGTGTTGCGGTCGCGGGTGAGTTGAGCGCGGAGTTCGTCGATGCTGCCGAGTTTGAATTCGAGGCGGAGGAATTTGATGAACTGGAGGGTGATGGGTTTGCCGTAGATGTCGCCGTCGAAATCGAAGATATTCACTTCCACAGAGAGTTGTGTGCCGTTGTCGAGAGTGGGGCGCACGCCCACGTTCACCATGCCTTGGTGCCACTCATCGTCCACTTTCACCATCACGGCGTAAGCGCCCTTGTGGGGAAGAATGAGATCGGTGGGGATTTCGCCCACGTTGGCGGTGGGGAAACCGATACCACGGCCGTTGTGGAAGCCGTGAACCACCTTGCCCGACAGCGTGTAGGGGCGACCCATGCAGCGCATCGCGTCGTCGACCTTGCCCGATGCTATGAGGCGGCGAATAATAGAAGAACTAACAGGCGCATACTCGCCCAAGTATTCGGGAGCCTTCACCACGTCGATGCCCAGTTCCTTGCCGTGGCGCACATAGTCGGCAAAGGTTTCCGACTTGTCGTGACCGAAGCGGTGGTCGTAGCCCACCACAAGCACCGCCACGCCATAGCGGTCGCGCAGCAGTTGCAGAAACTGGCGTGAATTGTTGAGCGAGAGCTCGTAGGTGAAGTTGAGCAGCACCGTCACATCAATGCCGTGCCGTCCGATTTCCGCCACCTTGTCGGGCACGGTCATCAGCATTTTGATATCGCTATCGGGGCGGAGTACGGCTTGTGGGTGCTGTGCGAATGTAATGACAGCCGATTTCAGATGCCGCTGGGCGGCGATGCGCTTCACCTCGTCGATGAGCGTGAGGTGCCCAAGGTGCACACCGTCGAACATGCCGATGGCTGCAACGGTGCTGTGCTTTGGTAGAGTGTCGGTGTCGCGAACGATTTGCATTAGGCGAGATTGAGTTGCTTTAAAATATCCATAAATTCCCCTCCCTCCGGCACGAGAGCCGTGGCGAAGCCGAATTTTGCGGCGGCATCGAGGTTGCGTTGGCTATCGTCGAGGAAAAGCGTTTCTTCGGGGCGAATGTCCATTGTGGAGATGGCGTATTCAAAGATTTCGGGCGCGGGCTTGTTGTGCTTGGCGCGATACGAAACGGTCACACCGTCGAAATAGTCGCTCATCTGGCGACCTTCCTTGCGGAAAAGCGTGTCGATGATGCCCTCAAACATGATGGGATTGGTGTTCGACAGCACATAGGTGCCATATTTCTCGCGCAATTGGCGCAACGCCACCAGGCGGTGTGTGGGAATGTCGATGATGAAATTGCAGATGGCCTGCTCAATTTGCGCATCGGTCACGCCTTCGGGCATAGTGGCACGCATGGCATTGCAAAACTCGGCAGGGCTCAACGCTCCGGCTTCAAGTTGCAGAAACGGTCCGCTTTGGCGATACAGCCCAATCATTTCATCGGCATTGGTCATACCCAGCGCCGTGAGCGAGTCCACACAACGCTGACGCTCGATGTCGATAACCACACCACCGAGGTCGAAAAGAAGATTTTTTATTTTGCTCATCACTTAGGCTCTTCGAGTTGCTTTTTCAGCACACGCATCGTGTCGTTGCAAAGTTTGATAAACACTTCGCGGTTACGCAGCAGCGAACTTGCCTTGATTTGCTTGTTGCCACTTTTGAAAATGAAACCCGTGTCGGCAGAACCGATGGCTCTCATCATCGCCTTGGCACCGTTTTCAAGGTTGCCGGTGTGGTTGCTGATAAAGCTGAAGCGGCTGATAAAGCGGTTCATGCCCAGTTTGCTCAAGTTCACCAAACCCGAATCCACGCTGTTGACAGCCACATGTTGGGTGCGAAGCACGGTGGAGAGGTAGATAGAGAACAGCGAGAGTGCCATTTTGCTTTGCGCATAGGCAGCAATAGGCATGAAATTGCTCACCGCTGGAAATTCGTAAGGAATCGAAACAGGCGTGTGCGAAAGCGAGGTGCTGAAAATGATGCGGCCGCCTTCAATCATCAGTGGGCGGATAAGCAGCGAGAGCAAAGCGGTGCTCAGGAAGTTGACCTGCACCAACTTCTCATAGCCGTCGGGTGATATTTCGCTGCGGTGGCTGATGTAGTTGGCATTGTTCACCAGCACAGCCACAGGGCGGTTGAGTGCCTTGATTTGGTTGGCAAAACTTCTCACGCTGGCAAAAGAGCCAAGGTCGAGGTGCATACTGGTGATGTCTTTATTGCGTGTGCGGATTGCCAATTCCTTAGCCTTGGCATCGCTCTTTTCGGTGTCGAAGCAAGCCATCACAATGGCGTGGCCGGCTTCTGCTAAATTCTGAGTCACCACGCTGCCCATAGCGTCGGTGGCGCCAGTGATGATGTAGAGCGGTTTGTTAGTCTGTTTGTCCATATCTGATATGTTTTATAATTCGTAAATAAGATTAGCCACGGTTTGTCCCACGGCTTTGAGCGTTGCGGCAGAAATCTTGTCGATGGTGTCGCCTGTGGTGTGCCAGTAAGGGAAGAATCCGCCCTCGCTGTCGGGACGCATGTCGATGATGTCGATGCAGGGAATGCCGGCACGGATGATGAACACGTGGTCGTCGGTGGCAGCGCCAAACTGCACACTCTTAAAGTGGTTGCTGTAGCCACTGTCGGCGGCAATGTTCCACACCTTCTCCACCACATCGGCAGCGCACTGGAGCGAGAAGCCCTCGTGGTAGAATTGTGCGTCGGGTGCGCCCACCATATCGAGCAGAATGCCATACATGGGCTTGTAGTCCTTCACATGTGGGTGCTCTGCCCAGTATTGCGTGCCAAGAGCCCAACTTTCCTCTTCGTTGTCGGTGCCCCAGTCTTCTGCATCAACGAGCAGGATATCCACGCCCACATCGGGCTTTTTACCATTCATGAGGCGAGCCAATTCAAGCAGCACGCCCACGCCGCTGGCACCATCGTTGGCACCCATCACAGGCATATTGCGCTTTGTCTGGTCGGGGTCGGCATCTGCCCAAGGGCGAGTGTCCCAATGAGCCACGAGCAAGATGCGCTCCTTGGCGTCGGGATTAATAACACCTATATAATTAGTGGCATTGAGCGTTTTGCCGTCGAAAGTGGCAAGGCGCGCCTTTTGGGCAATCACCTTATCGCACCAGCCACGCAGTTGCGCCTCAATCCATTCGCCGCATTGTTCGTGAGCCTGAGTTTCGGGCACACGCGGACCAAAGTCACATTGCTGTTTCACAAAAGCGAATGCGCTGTCGGCGTTAAAATCCACAGCGGCAACTGGTTGTGGCACCGTGTCGGCATTTTTAGCCGAACTGTTCGTAGCACTGCCCGAACCGCAAGAAGTAGCCAATCCCACGGCGGCAACAAGGCTAAATATGTGATGCATCTTCATCTTATTCTTTTACTTACAAAGTGAAAAATATCATTGTAGCCTACAAAGTTAGGCAAAAAACTTCACTACTCCCCAAAAACTGCACACCTAATTCGTCTTTGTGCAATATTTTCGCGATTTGGAGGGAGATTTCGATTTTTCGATTTTTCGATTTTTCGAAACCATTGCCTCGTAGACCTGTTGACCCGTAGACTCGTTGACTCCCCTCCCCCCCCCTGTATGCCAAATTGTCATATTTTCGAGGATGATTTTTCGTTTTTTCGGGGAATATTGCTAACTTTGCATTCTTATACTATATTAAAATAGATTCGAGGGGGCTGTGCGCTTCCTCACACATCAAATTCAGCTATGCAAGACAACAAGCCTCAGCAAGACACCAGCACACAAGCGCCTATCAAGCGCACGGTGCTCGACTACAACGATATTTGCCAACTCGTCCCCTTCTTCAAGGGCAAGGAGAAGTTGGTGAACCGCCTGTTCCGTATGCTCGCAGTGGATAAGGTGAACTGGATTCACGACCACAACTGCGACACCCCTGGCGTGCCATTTGTGCAAGGTCTGCTCCGCGACCTCAACATCACCATCGACATTCGTGGCGAGGAAGTGCTGAAAAATCTGCCGAAAGAAGGTGGGTTTATCACCGTGTCGAACCACCCATTCGGTGCGCTCGACGGCATTATGCTGATTAAAATCATCGGTGAATACCGTCCCGACTTCAAGGTGATGGTGAATATGATTTTGAACTACATCAGTGCCATGCGCCCCAACTTCATTGCCGTGGATGCCCTCGCCAGCAACGACCCCGCCAAGCGCGCCGTGTCGATGAAGGGTATCACCACCGCGCTCCGCCATGTGAAAGACGGTCACCCTCTGGGCTTTTTCCCTGCTGGGGCGGTGTCGAAAATCACGCCTAACCTCCGCATCGAGGACCGCTTGTGGCAACCCAACATCATTCGCCTGATCAAGAAGTTGAAGGTGCCTGTGGTGCCCATCTATTTCCACGGCCACAACAGCACATTCTTCAACATTCTCGGCCTGATTGACTGGCGATTGCGCACGCTGAAACTCCCCTCTGAGGTGTTCCGCCGCCACGACCAGACGTTCCGTGTGTCGGTGGGCCAACCCATCATGCCCGACGAGCAGGCACAATACGAGTCGCTCGAATCGTTGGGCGAATTCCTGCGCGAGCGCACCTACAGTATGCGCAAGTGGGACAAATAACACCAGTGTGAAATTAACTCAAAATCTACATATTAATTATGGCAACACTTGAAGCAGCAATTAAAAGCGCAATGCTGCGCTACGGACTGATTGGAAAATCGCCGTTGTATCTCGCCGCCATGGAGCAGGCGTTGAAGGTTGCGCCTGTCGACCTTTCGGTGCTCATCATCGGTGAGAGCGGTTCGGGTAAGGAGGTTTTCCCCCGAATCATTCACGACCACAGCCGACGCAAGCACGAAAAATACATGGCGGTGAACTGTGGCGCAATACCGGCAGGCACCATCAATAGCGAACTTTTCGGTCACGAAAAGGGCTCGTTCACTGGCGCTATCAGCGACCACAAGGGCTATTTTGAAGACTGCGACGGCGGCACGCTGTTTCTCGACGAAGTGGCGGAACTGCCAATGGAAACACAGGCACTGCTGCTGCGTGTGCTGGAGTCGGGCGAATATATGCGCGTGGGTAGTTCCGACGTGCGTAAGACCGACGTGCGCATCGTGGCTGCCACCAACAAGAATCTCGAAAACGCCATCAAGGAGGGAAAGTTCCGCGAAGACCTGTACTATCGCCTTTGCTCGGTGCGCATCGATGTGCCACCATTGCGCCGCCGTGGCGACGACATTTGGCTGCTTATCCGCAGGTTCAGTCACGACTTTTCCGAAAAATACCGCACCCCGGAAGTGGAATACTCCGACGAGGCGAAAAAGGCGATGCTCTCCTACCGCTGGCCCGGCAATGTGCGCCAACTCAAGAATGTGGCGGAGCAGATAGCGCTGTTTGAGGCCGGCAATAGGCTCAGCGTTGAGAATGTGGCGAAATATCTGCCTAACCAGGAGGGTTTGGTAAGCGTCGACGGTGCCGTGCACGACTACATGCACGAGCGTGAATACATCTTCAAGATGCTCTACAAGATGCAGCAAGATGTGGTGGCTCTGCAATCGGCTCTGCAAGAGCGACGCATGCCCGAAACCGCCACCACCACATTCCAACTCAACGATGAGATGGAACTGCTCAAGCGCGATAGCCATAAGTTGACGAAGATGAACATCGGCGCCGACGACGACACCGTCAAGCCGAAGAAAATCATCGACCTCAACAGCCAGGACACCACGGCAGTTGACAAGCACGATTTCGACGCGCCCTACGCCATGGAGGTAGAAGCACATATCAAAACGCTCGACGAAACCGAGCGCGAGACCATCACACGCGCTTTGGAGCGCAACAACGGCAAGCGCAAGCGCACAGCCGAAGAACTCAACATCTCGGAACGCACGCTCTACCGCAAAATCAAGGAATACGGACTCGAATCAAGAAACCAACACAAAAAGTAATGAAGCACTTCAGCACCATATTCCGTCGCACATTAGCCTTGGTGATGCTGCTCGTGGCATCGCAGGCTTGCTCCGTGTACAATTTCTACAAATTCAACGGAGCATCGCTCGACTATAATGTGTATAAAACCGTTTCGTTCAGCGACTTCCCAATCCGTGCCGCGCTGGTGTATCCGCCTTTGCAGCAGACCTTTGAGAACAAACTTCGCGACATGGTGGCGCAAAACACTCGTCTGCGCGTGATTGATTCGCCTAACAGCGACTTGCGAATGGAAGGCGAAATCACCGCCTACAACCTCACACCGCAAGCCGTGGGCGAAGACGCTTACGCCAGCAAAACGCGCCTCACCATCACCGTGCGTGTGAAATATATCGACAACAAGAATCCCGCGCTGAGCAACGATCAAAGTTTCTCGGCGTACCGCGACTTCGACAGCAGCCAAATGCTCTCCGACGTGCAAGACGACCTGTGCGCACAAATCTGCAACGACCTAAAAGACCTCATTTTCAACGCCACTTTCGGCAACTGGTAATACACACAGCATCATCACATGGACATTCTCTCTAACATACAGGATTTTATCGCCAACCCCTCACAGCCCATCACTCAGGAGTGGCTCGACGAGGTGCAGCAGCAATACCCCTACTTCAATCTGCCGGCGTTGCTCTACCTGAAGCAGCACGGCATAGAGGGTAACGAAGAACTGCTGGGCAAACTGGCCATCAGTTGTGCCGACCGCAAGGTGCTCTCCACCCACTTGGGCGATGGTGCCGACCTGTTCCGCGACTTCTATCCGCAGGAAAAGAAGGAACCCACCACTACCACCACCCACGCCATCGACATGTTCTTAGATGCATTTGGCTCAGGTAGCCAGAAAGAGGTGGAAGTGCTTGAAAACATGATTTTCAACCCCACGCCCGACTATGCCGATATCCTTGCCGCCGAAGACAAGACCGCACCAGCCACCGCCACAGGCGAGAGCGCACAAGATGCCCTCATCAACAGTTTCATAGCACAAGAGCGCGAGAAGGAAAAAGAGGTGACCAACATTCCGCAGCACCACATCGACGAGCATGATGTGGCGGAGATTGCCGACACGCCTATCGAGCAACCTGTGGAGCGCGACGATTCAATGCTCAGCGAGAGTTTGGCGAAAATGTACATCAAAAGACGTAATTATTCTAAGGCTCTTGAAATTATTGAGAACATAAATTTGAATTTTCCAGAAAAAAGTATTTACTTTGCAGACCAAATTCGTTTCTTGCGTAAATTGGTACTCAACGAAAAAACAAAAAAATAAAGATTATACATTACAGACATGAACGCTATTTTTGCAATTTTAATTACTCTCGCAGCATTATTGCTGATTGGTGTGGTTCTTATTCAAAAGTCTAAAGGTGGTGGTTTGGCTACTAACGTAAGCAGCTACAACCAAATCGCAGGTGTGCGCAAAACCACCGACTTCATTGAAAAAGCCACTTGGAGTTTAGCCATTTTCATTTGCGTGCTCAGCATTTGCGCTTGCATCTTGTCAAAGAGTTCTGATGCAAACCAAGGCACTCGCCTCGCAACCCCACAAACTGAGCAACAACAAGGCACTGGCATCCCAACCTCAGGTCAAGGCCAGCCAGCAGCTCCAGCCCAGAAATAAGGCACAAAACACCAAACGGAACATACCGATAGCGCCCATGCAATGTCATAGGGCGCTTGTTTTGTTTCCCCCAAACCATGAGAAAAATCAGGAGAATTTTTATAGAAGTTAAGGAGATTTTTTTAGAAGTTAAGGAGTTAAGAAGTTAAAGAAGTTAAGACGATGGCTTCGGCTTGGATAAGGTTGCTTGGCACGATGGGGGCGTTTTTGTTCCGTCGGACTTGTCAGACCTGTCAGACTCGTCAGACAAAAACTTGTTGACCTGTTGACTCGTTGACCTGTTGACTTGTTGACTCGTTGACTCTCACTTAGGTAGGTAGAGGGTGAAGTGGGGGGTGTCGTAGGCGATGCGGTAGGGGTGCGTGGCGAGGAAGTGGTTGAGGGCGGCGATTTTTGTGTCGATGCAGAATGCGCTTTGCGCTGCGCCGTAGGTGTGGAGCATACTGTCGGTGGGCGCGCTAAACTCGGTGCCGATTGACACGAATTTTTGGCGAAGCACTATTGGGAGGGACTTCACATTATTGAGGCGCTCGGTGAGCAGGGCGCTGCTGAGCAATTCAGGCCAACAGCAGTCCATGGCCGGTCGGGTGTCGGTGAGGTAGTTAAGTATGGGCATACTGCCATACACGAGCATCGTGTCGCCAGGGTGTACCCAGGGTTTGATACCATCGAGCACCTCGTTGATAATGGCGGCGCGCTCCGGCGTGGTGAGTATGCCAGCAGCGCGTGAGTTTTCAATGCTGGCAGTCTTTTCCCACAGTCTGCCTCCGTCGAAATACGCCCCTTCGGTAGCCATCTTCGCTACGCACACGAGGGCAAACGCCACGATGAAGTAGGCGGTGCGGAACATTTGCGTGTGGCGAATGCACACGGCTATGGCAATGGGTGCAGCAAGCATAGTGATGATGGAACCGCTGTTGAATGCGCTGTCGGAGCCCATCGGGAAGATGAGCATCAACAAAAAGGCGACAGCACCCAAGGCGCGCACAGCGTCGCGGCGATTGACGATGACCGTGAGGCTACCAATGGCGCAAAGTGCCCAGATGGGTTGCAAGAGTTGCATTCTCCACATCATCCACACCGACACGGCAAGGGCGCAACCGAGCATCACCACTCGCACCAATGGCGAGGCGATGCGCTGGCGCAGAATGGTGTAGATGCAGATGACGGAGGCGAGTTTCAGCCAAGTGGCAAACTCAATATAATAGAAACTAAACTGCTGCGCGATGAGCGAGCCCATGTTGTGCGACGATTCGCCAGAGCCGTCATTGGCTATGTGGCGCAGTGTGGCAAGGTTGTCGAAGAAAATGCGCAGATGTCCCAAAGTCCACATCATCAGCAACACGGCACCCACACCCACGAGCACGCCCAGTGCGGCAAATGCGGAGCGGCGCACGCCTTTGCCAAGCGATTCGCCAGTGCACCACGCCATGAGCAGAGGGGTGAGAACAAACACGAAGCCCAGCACATTGGGGGTGCGTGAGAATGCGTTTATACCAAGCAAGCAGCCGCCTAAGAGCACCATCAGCGGTTGGCGTTTCAGCAACTGCTCAATTGCCAAAAGGTAGAGCATGATGGAGAGAATATCGTAGCAGAAAGTAACCGGAAGCGCCACAAACGCTACCATCGACAGCGCATTGCCCAGCACGATGGCAGAGGGCGAAATATGGAGCTTGAGGATTCGCCACACGGTGAGCACACACGCCACCAGGCAGAGCAAGCCAAACAAGCGCATACCCAGCAACCCCATCGAGGGAAGCGTCCACAGCACCACGCCACCCACAATGCCACTCAGATAGTACATAAAGTGGTAGCCCACGGTGTTGGGAGCGGTGAAGATGTTGGCATACATGGTCATATACTGCCCATTGTCGCACACATCGAAGCCGAACACTACGCCAAGCGAAAGGTAAAGCGCCACGGCGGCGGTGGTCCACCACAGCCAAAGTTTGGACTGACGAAGAATTGATGCGTTGATGCGTTGCCAGATATTCATATTGCTCATTTTTCTGCAAATATAGGCAAAAAAACGGTGCAAGTTGGGCAAAAGTGGCGAGTGGAGGGAGATTTTCTTGGTAAATTTGGGGAAATGGCGTAACTTTGCACCGCAATTGAAAAATATATTAACCAAGGTGGAAAAATTTGGCTGCTTGCAACCACTTGAAAAAATGCTAAAACTGCGAATAAATCCCTCTATATTCACAGCCCAATTAGCGTTTTTTCCACCATTAAAATGATGGAAAAAATGAATTACTTATTCACATCGGAATCCGTTTCCGAAGGGCATCCCGACAAGGTTGCCGACCAGATTAGCGATGCTATTCTTGACCAATTTCTTGCTTTCGACCCCGAATCGAAAGTGGCTTGTGAAACCCTCGTGACCACCGGTCAGGTGGTGCTTGCCGGCGAAGTGAAGTCGCAGGCCTACATCGACCTCCCCGAAGTGGCACGACGCACCATCAAAAAGATTGGCTATCACAAGAGCGAATATATGTTCGACGCCGACTCATGCGGTGTGCTCACTGCCATTCACGAGCAGTCGGGCGACATCAACCGCGGCGTGGACCGCAGCGAAAAAGAAGCGCAAGGCGCGGGCGACCAAGGCATGATGTTTGGCTACGCTTGTACCGAAACCCCAAGTTATCTGCCCCTCACGCTCGACTTGGCGCACTTGCTGCTCATCAAACTCGCAAAACTCCGCAAAGGCCATGTGATTCCTTACCTCCGTCCCGACGCCAAGAGCCAGGTGACTGTGGAATACGATGGCGAAACCCATAAGCCTGTGCGCATCCACACCATTGTGATCAGCACCCAGCACGATGATTTCGTCAATCCAAAGAAGGAAGGCATCACACAAGAGGAAGCCGACAAGCAAATGCACGACCGCATCTACAATGATGTGAAAAATGTGCTGCTCCCTGCGCTCCTTGCCGACCTGCCCGAAGCCACTAAAGCGCTGTTCGACGACAAGTTGATTTTGCTCGTCAACCCAACTGGCAAATTCGTGATTGGTGGCCCTCACGGCGACACCGGTCTTACTGGCCGTAAAATCATCGTTGACACCTACGGAGGCCGTGGCGCACACGGTGGTGGCGCATTCTCTGGCAAAGACCCCAGCAAGGTGGACCGCAGTGCCGCCTACGCTGCACGCCACATTGCAAAGAATGCCGTGGCAGCAGGCATCGCCGATGAAATGCTCGTGCAAATCAGCTACGCCATCGGTCAAGCCGAACCTGTGAACTTCTTCGTTGACACCTACGGCACAAGCAAGGTGAAGGAAAGCGATGCCGAAATCGCTGAAAAACTCAACGAACTGTTCCCACTCACCCCATTCGCCATTGAGCAACGCCTGAAGTTGCGTCAGCCTATCTACGAGGAAACCGCAGCCTACGGACACATGGGCCGCAAGCCAAAGGTGGTGACCAAGCACTTCGCCTCGAAGTACGAACGCAAAGAATTTAACCTCGATGTGGAACTCTTCACTTGGGAAAAACTCGACTACGTGGACCAAATCAAAGAAAAATTCCACATCTAACCCCCACTCGTGGTTTCACACACACATACCAAATGCCACCCCTCACTCCGAAGGGTGGCATTTTTTTTGCACCTCACCTCCCACTCCTTAGTGGATGAAAAATTTTTGGAAATGATATACAAGTTGTCCCTGTGATTATTTAGTAATGATTGAAAAAATCCCGTAGGGATTAGATGTGCGTAGGCAGGTATGCAGCGAAGGTTATGCGGAATGAGCGAAGCGAAATGGAGCATA
>SAMEA104315424__coassemble_560_pt1 | contig 27038 bp, 19 predicted proteins | sample SAMEA104315424__metabat2_low_PE_030 | metagenome-assembled genome bin SAMEA104315424 (sample SAMEA104315424) | gut metagenome | biome: Monkey gut; feature: monkey-associated habitat; material: faeces | place: China | collected 2013 | reverse complement strand
AATCAGCAAAAAAAAACGGCAATATCGCCCCCTGCCGACTTTTTCAGTGCTTTCGAAGTATCACGTCCCTACCGGGTTTAGTTTTTCGCCGAAGGCGAGCGGTTTTTATCCTTTTGGCGATGCCACCGACCTCGCTGGGGAGGGCGGCGTTGGTGATGTGGTGTGGCTGATTCAAGCCTCGGCTTGAAATCAGACATGCCACAGCACTAACGACAGGTGCGAAGCACTGGCATCGCTAAAAGGCTGTTTTTTATGTTTTTTGTTTCTGTGCCCCCAGCATTTATCCACTGAACCATTCCATGGCTTAATTGTTTTTTTTAAGGGGAGTAAATGAGTGTGGGGGCGTGAATTTTGGTTCACGTCCCCACTGGGGTGTTAGTAGTATTTTGCTGTTTTTGACCCAAATCGAATCGATTTGGGGGTTTAATTAGCGGTTGGAGGCGAGGTAGTCTTCGAGGTCGGCTGGGTGGTATGGAATACGTTCCGAGCCGAGGAAACGGCAGCCGTCGGCGGTGATGAGCACATCGTCTTCGATGCGAATGCCGCCAAAGTCCTTGTAGGTTTCGAGCACATCGAAGTTGAGGAACTCTGCGCAATGTCCGCTGGCGCGCCAGTCGTCGATAAGGGCAGGAATGAAGTAGATGCCCGGCTCGTCGGTCACCACGAAGCCTTCTTCAAGGCGGCGGCCCATACGCAGGCAGTTGGTGCCAAATTGCTCCAAATTTGGTCGGGTTTCCTCATCGAAGCCCACATATATCTGTCCGAGTCCTTCCATATCGTGCACGTCCATACCCATCATGTGGCCGAGTCCGTGAGGCAGGAACATGGCGTGGGCACCTGCGCGCACAGCCTCTTCGGTGTCGCCCTTCATCAGTCCGAGTTCTTTGAGGCGGTTGGTCATCGTGCGGCACACATCAAAGTGCACATCGGCATATTTCACGCCGGGGCGAGCCACTTTCAACACGTGGTCGTGACATTCCTCCACAATGCGGTAGATGTCGAGTTGGCGCTGGGTGAACTTGCCGCTCACTGGGAATGTGCGGGTGTGGTCGGAGCAGTAGTTATTGAGGTTTTCTGCACCGCAGTCGCACAGCGCCAGTCTGCCCTCTTCAAGGAGTGCTGGCGATGGATTGCCGTGCATAATTTCGCCGTGTTGCGAGAAGATGGTGGCAAACGAGGTCTGCGCGCCATACGAGCGAGCCACGCCATCAATCTGACCGCCCACAAACTGCTCGCTCACACCGGGGCGAGCCACACGCATGGCGGTGGTGTGCATCTTGTAGCCGATGCTGCAAGCGTGCTCAATTTCTGCAATTTCGAGAGCCGACTTGGTGGAGCGCATCTTCACCACTGCATGAATGAGGGTGAGCGACGCTGCGTCTTTCTGCTTCGAGGGGTGAATGCCCAGCAAATCCATGATTTGGATTTTGGTGTCGAAGCGATAAGGTGGCAAGAAGTGGATTTGCTGACCAGCTGCTTTGGCTTTCTCCACCAGTTGAGCGAGTTTGCTCATAGGTGCCGACTGCTTCACGCCCACCTGCGCAGCCATGTCAGCCACGCTGTCCACCGAGCCATACCACACAATGTCTTCAATGTCGATGTCGTTGCCCAAGAAATACTCCTGATCGGCATCCACATCAATCACGCCCACAAGTCCTTCGCGCTTCTGTCCGAAATAGTAGAGAAACGACGAGTCCTGGCGAAATGGCGCATAGGCATTGTTGGGATAGTTGCATGGAGCATCATTATTGCCAAAAAGGATAATAAGACCGCTCTTCACCAACTTCTTAAGTTGGTCGCGGCGACTCTGATATACATCTGAAGTAAACATAGTGCAATATATCTTTAGATTTGTATTATTTTACACAACTTTATTATTTTCACAAAGATAGTGCAAACGAGAGCAGAATCATCAAGCTTGCTTGAATGTTATGCCGAGTGCAACCTATCTTATGCAAAAATAGCAAGTTTTCGTGACAATAAAAAGGTTTCAAACCACATAACAAAAAATCATTAACTTTTTTTGCACTAAAGCTGGGGGCAACAAGTCAACGAGTCAACAGGTCAACAGGTCAACGAGTTTTTTGTCTGACGAGTCGGACACGTCGGACAAGTCTGATGGGCAACGAGTCGAAAATTCGAAATCTCGAAGATTCGAGGAATCGAGAAATCGAAAGGGTGCGGTGGCGGTGGGTGGTTTAGCGGCGGGAGCGGGATTTGCGTTCTTGCTCTTTTTGCTTGGCGCGCTCCTTGCGTTCGCGTTCCTTTTGCTTGGCTCGCTCTTTGCGCTCTTTTTCTTTGGCTTTGGCGCGCTCCTTGCGTTCGCGCTCTTTCTGCTTGCGTGCTTGCTCTTTTGCCTTGGCAGCGTCTTTGCGGGCTTGCTCCTTCTGCTTGCGGGCGTCTTCTTTCGCCTTTTCGGCAGCCTTTGCCTCGTCTTCACGCTTGCGCTGATTTGCCTTCACCTCTTCCTCGCGCGCTTTCTCGGCACGCTTGATAGAATCCTGACGTTCTTTCTCTGCCTGCTTGATAGAGTCTTGACGCTCCTTCTCTGCCTGCTCTGCTGCCTTTTTCTCGGCTTTCAGACGGCGTTCCGCCTCCTTCTCGGCTTGCTTAGCTGAGTCGGCACGGTATTTTTCAAGATTCTTCAACTTGAGTTCGGCGAGACGTTGGGCAGTCTTTATCGAGTCGGCACGATATTTTTCAGCCTCTTTTTCGGCTTTGATACGTTGCTTTTCGGCTTCCTGCTCGGCTTTGATGCGCTCCTTCTCTGCCTTTGCCTTAGCCTTTTGGGCTTCTTTTTCAGCCTTGGCATCGTCGGAGTCGATTTTGCGCACCTTGTGGGCAGATGGCTTCGCCACCATATCATCTACTGGCGTGAGAATAGGTTGAGATTCCTTCGCTGGCTCTTCAGCCTTCACTTCCGGAGCCTTTTCGGCAGGGCGTTCCACCGGCTTTTTGCGGTGCACTGGGCGAGGCTCTACTGGCTTTGTGCCGTCGTCGATCACCAAATCAGGATTTTCAGGAACCACCGTCACTTGTGGCACTTCCTTTTCCTTGACTGGTTCCTTCTTTGCCGATGGCTCGGCAGCCTCTTGCTCCTGCTTTGATTCTTGCATTGGCTGGACTGTGGCACCTGGGCGCACGCTCTTTGCCGGCTTGCCTGGCTCTGGAGCCTTTTCGGCATCGTCGGTGGCGGTTTCGGGCACCTTGGCTTCCACTTCCTTCTCGTTTTCAGCGTCAAGGTAGCGGAAATAGTCTTCAAACGAGCGGCCTTCGCTCAAGAGCAGGTTGAAGTTTTCCTCGCTGATGAGCACAGGGTGAACCAATCCGATATACTGCTTGAAGTCGGCTGCCGCATCAAACACGGTGCGATAGCTAACCAGTTCGGGATAATTGGCAAAGCCCTTCACCACCAGCAGTCCCATGCTGCCGAAGGTCATCTTCTCAAGGTCGTAGTCGCGCACATTAAACGAGCGGAAATTGTGGCGCGCCAACTCGTAGAGCAATATGTTAGAGTCGATGGAGTCGGTGCTATACACCAGCACAAACACCTGTGGTTTGTTGGCTGTTGACTTGATGTCGGCAAATTGCTTGTCGGAAGCCTCTTTGCCGGTGGTGTCGTTGGTCAGTGCCACAGAGGTCCACATCATGCCGCGCGCATTGCTGCCGCCACCAGCCAACTGACGGCCTGCCTTCACATGCTTCATGATGGCGGAAGCCGTAGGGGTGATGTCGGTTTCGGGATAGCGTTCGAGCATTTCCTTGAGCACCTCCTTGAATTTGTCGTAGTTCTTCTGGGTGACATACGCCAGCGCATCGATGAACATAAACTTCGGCATCAACTTCGAGAGCGGATAGCGGCGCATCATTTCGGCGTAAGCCTCATGCACAGCCTCGTTGTTGTTGTTCAAGTAGTTGTCGTATGTTTCGGCATACAGTTGTTCCTGCACCTTGCCCATCTGCTTGAGGTTGTCGAGGTAGGCAGGGTCTTTCATCGCTATGCCGTATTTCGATTCGGCAAAGTCGGAGAGAATCAGCCCACGCCACTTCTCCGCCTCCGCCACTTGGTCGGTGCGCATACACAGCAAGTAGAGGTTGTAGTACACATCGAGGCGGTAGGTGTTGTCGGGGTAGCGTTCGAGCAGTTCCTTAAATTCCATGTTCGCTGCGTCGAAATCCTCCAACTTATCCTTCAAAATCAAGCCCATGTTGTACAATCCCTCCTGAATCACATCGTTGGAGGTCTGAATCTGTTCGGGCGTAGATGGGATTTGCTTTAAGTAGTATTCCTCGAAGTGTGGGTCTTCCGAACGCTTCACCGAGTCGCGCTGCTCCTTTGTGAGCGTGGTGTCGGCAGGGGTGCCAGCGGCGGTCGATGCCGTGTCGCTTGCCGATGCCGACGAATCGTCGTCGAACGAGAAGGTGTTTTTATTGCGGCGGCGCCAGTTGTCCTCCAGTTTACGGTTGCCCCACTGCTGTTGGAAAGCCGTTTTACCCGCATTTTTCGTGGTTGTGTTGTAGAAGTACCACGATTTGTCGTTGTTGAGCGTAAAGGCGGTGGGCGCATTTTTGCTGGCAGGCGTATTGGAGCCCTGTGCGCTCTGATTTGCCATATATTCCTCACGGGCGGCGTTTTCAGCCTCCTCTTTTTCCTTTTTCTTCAGGTCGTCGATGATTTTCTTAATCACCTTCTTCTGCTCTTCGAGCGGCATTTTCGACAGGCGCAAAAGCGAGTCTTGCAGCGTCACGTTGCCGGCATACACAGCCAACTCATCGAGCACATCGCTGCGCTTTTTCAGTTCACGGAAATTGGGGTAGGCTTCGCTCAAGAGCGGAATCGCCTCGGAATAGCAGGGCTGGGCGAGGTCGTACTTGCGCTGCGCGAAGTAGATGCCGCCGAGTGTGAGTTGGCTAATCGCCTTGTCGATGCCGTTGCGCGTGCTTTTCTCCGCCGCCAACTTGTAGTTTGCCACAGCGTTCACGGTGTCGAGGCGTGAGAGGTAGAGGTTGCCGATGGCGTAATACACTTGGTCGAGATATTCCTTGTTGCGGTCGTAGTGCGTCATGCGCTTGAGGGCTTTCACCTCCGGCATGATGTTGGTGCCCTGAAACACTGCGCTCTGCTTGATGCGCGCGTTGAATTTAGTACGGTAGGTCGAGCCGCTCGAACTGCCGGCACGCTTGAACGCCTCGTAGGCGAGTTGCTTTTCGCCAGCGTCCTCATAGAGTTGACCGAGCAGGAAGTTGAGACGCACTTTCTGCGCTCCCTTGCTGCCCTTTATGGCTTCGGCGAGGTATGGAATGGCCTCGACGTTTTTATCCGATTTGATATAGAAGTTGGCAAACGCCAAGTTGGCAAGCGAGCGTATGCGTTTGCTCTTGATTTGGTCGATATGCACATGCGCCAACACGTTGTCGGCCTCGGTGGTCCAGCCCATGGCGCAATAACTCAACGCCTCCCAAATCTGGCTTTCAAGCACCAAATCTGGCTTCCAACTGAAGTGGCGTGAAATGTAGTGGAAGGTGGCGGACGATGCCAGGAAATCGCCCTTCATGTATTCGGCTTTCGCCAGCATGAACCACGCATTGTGGATAAAGGGGTTGTATTCCTCGCGCTTGAGATATTCCTTGTATTTTTGGTTGTTCGCCTTGCCCGACTTTTTCGCGGGCTTTTTCTTGATGGAGTGGAGGGCGATGGCCTTCTGCATCTTTTCTATCGTGCGGTCGAAACTGCCCGACGGCTGTGGCGATTTGGGTGAGTTTCTTGCCTCGGTGGGGTGAATAAAGAGGTGCTGCGAATAGTCGTCCTGATAGTCGTTTTCGAGGATTTTGATTTGCTCCTCGTAGTTGGTCATGCCGTTGTAGTACACGTTGTAGCGTGTGGTGAACGCCTGCCAGAATCGCGACAGGGCAGTGTTCTTCTTCGTGCCACACGCACAAAGAAGTAGGGTGAGCGATGCCAAGAGCATCAGGGGGGAGTATCGACCTGCTTTATTCATATATTAATACTATAACGAGGATTGTTCTGTTTTATTGCACAGGCGGCTCAACCTTGCTCCGATGCGCGCCACGGCGTAGAGTATGATGAGCAGCAACACGATGCTTGCCGACACTGGCACCGACAGCACCACACTGAGCAGCACACCGCCAAGCGAGCACGCCAAACTGATGACCACTGACCAGCACATGAGCGGCAACAAGCGGTGGGTGCGCAATTCGGCTATCATCTGCGGCATGGTGAACAGTGACATCAGCAGCATGATGCCGATGAGACGAATGGTGAGCACGATGCACACCGAGGTGAGCACGGTCATCATCAAATTGATGGCATACACCGGCAGCCCTTGCGTGCGTGCGAAATTGGGGTCGAACGCGCAACTGCGAATGGCAGGGAACAAGAGTGCCATCACAGCAAGCAGCACTGCCAAATATGCACCGAAGGCGATGAGGTCGGCGGTGCCAATGGTGAGCACATTGCCAAACAGAAACGACGACAACTCTGGCACATAGCCCGGTGTGAGGAAAATGAAAATGGTGCCGAGCGCCATACCGAGCGCCCACACCACACCTATGGCTGAATCCTCGCGCACATGCTGGCGTGTGGACAGCCATTCCACGCCCAGTGCCGAGGCTATGGCGAAAATGCCTGCCGTGAGGGCTGGGCTGAGACCGGCATAGAAGCCGAGGCCGAGGCCGCCAAAACTGGCGTGGGTGATGCCGCCCGTCACAAACACCATGCGGCGGCACACCACATAGGTGCCGATAATCGCCGAGGCGATGCTCACCAGCATGATGCCTATCACGGCGTTTTGGAAAAATGTGTAACTGAATATGTCGAACATGATGTATTTATTTGTTTTTTCGTTCGCCATAGAGCATGATAAATTCCTCTCGTATGGCTTTGGGCATTATGATGCCTCGCTTTTTGAGGCTTTGCTCCCACGGCAGCAGGTCGGAGGGCTGAAGCGTGTAGAGCACGTCGCGAAACTGTTCTTCCTCTTCGCCGGTGTAGGCTTCGGCTGGGCGGCCGCGGAATCTGTCGAGTTCCTCGTCCTCGAAATACACGATGCCACTGTTTACGCCCGAAAGCAGCATCTCGCTGGGGCACACCTCGTGGGTGGAGCAGCAGTCGTCGGTGCAAGCGTCGGTTTCGGGCTGCACCACAGGCTCTGGCTCCTCGCCGGGCTTGCGGCTGCGCAGGTCGAAAATGTAGAGCACCACGCCCACCACTATCATCAGTGCGAATATATATAATGCTGGTATCATACTTCTTCAATTTTAAATCCTGCTTGGCGCAAATGCTCCCAAAACAGGGGATATGATTTGCTCACCACCTGCGCATCGTCGATAATCAAACCGGGGAAACGAATGGCGGCTGGCGCAAACGCCATTGCCATGCGGTGATCGTGATAGGTGGAGATATGGGGCGAGGCTTCTGCGGCGGTGGTTTCGAAGTGCCAACTGATGGCATCGTCGCCCTCCGCTTTCACCACATAGCCCAGTTTGCGCAACTCGATGCGCAGTGCCTCCAGGCGGTCGGTTTCTTTGATGCGCAGCGTGCGCAGTCCTGTGATGCGGAAGGGGCGACCCATCAGACACAGCATCACCACAAGGGTTTGCGCTATGTCGGGGGTGCCGCTCAAATCGGCGAATGTGGAGCAACAGCAGCCCACACCGCCATTGCTTCGCAAGTCGAGATAGCGTCCGCACCAATTGCCCGTCACGCCCATCTGCGACATCAGTTCGGCTATGCGGCTATCGCCCTGCAAACTCTGTGGTTCAAGCCCCTTGAGCGTGATGCGCGACTGTGGCACAATGGCTTGCATCGCCCACCAGTAACTCGCCGCGCTCCAGTCGGCTTCCACCGTGAAATCGAGCGCGGTGTATTCGCCTGCCGGCACGTGTATCACATTCTCGCGCCACTCGGCTTTCACTCCGTAGCGCGCCATCAGCGCAAGCGTCATATCAATGTAGGGGCGCGACATGATTTCGCCCTCTATCGTGAGCGCAATGCCGCCAATCACAGGGGCAATCAGCAGAATGGCGGTGATGTACTGCGAACTCACACTTCCGCTCACCGTCAGCGCACCACCGTGAAGGCGCTTGCCAGTGATTTTCAGCGGCGGATAGCCCTCTGTCTCCACATATTCAATATCGGCACCCAATTGGCGCAACGCACCTACCAGCACCCCGATAGGCCGCTGGCGCATACGCTCCGTGCCGTCGATCACCACTTCCCTACCCTCGCGAGTGGCAAAATATGCCGTGAGAAAACGCATCGCAGTGCCAGCCGCGCCGATGTTCACCTCCGAGGCATCGGGCTGAGCCAACGCCGAAAGCACCGCATCGGTGTCGTCGCACTGCGCAAGGTTAGAGAGCCTGCCTGGCGTAGCGCAAAGCGCATTCAGCAGCAACACACGATTGCTGATACTCTTCGAAGCCGGCAAATCAATCTCGCCCTCAATCCTCCGCGGCGCAATAATACTATAATTCATACCCACAAAGTTACAAATTTTTCCCCAACCAGTATCAGATTTCAGAAATTAGACGTCAGAAATTAGAGGTTCAATATCAGAATCAAACCTCACCTTCAATTACTTCCACCGCTCCCAATCCACCTCTCGCCTACCTCTTAAAAAAAGTTATCGCCAAGGTCGGAGGTTTGACTTTGGCGATAACTTTTATTTTTGATGGAGGGGCGGACGCCCTGTTCTGGGTGTTTAGTTCAGGACGAGGTTGATGATGGCGGTGGCGTCGGTTACGTCGATCACGCCATCGCCGTTGAAGTCGGCTTCGGTTTTGTTGAATGGCGAGCCGCCTCCGCTTAGCACATAGTTGATGAGGGCAGTCACGTCGCTCACGTCAGCCACACCATCGAGGTTCACATCGCCGCGAACTGGTGCGCCAATGGTGAAATTCACGAAATCGCCCCAAATGTAGTTACCAGAGGTGTTGTGTGGGTCGCGTAGCACTATGCTGTAGGTTTGCCCCACTTCGCCTCGTGTGAACGAGGTGTTGAACTTCACTTCTTTTCTCTCGCCCTTCTTGATGGTCACAAATTCGCTGAACACGCGCGAGAGTATGCTGTTGGAGCCCTCGGCAAGGATAAACGCTTCGAGTCGGCCAGCAAATGCGCCGCCATTGTTGGAAATGGTGGTGGTGCCTTCGAGGTGGGTGGTAGGAATCACTGAGCCAGTCAACTTCAATGGGCTGACAATCGACATGTTGATATCTGCCGGTGTTGCTCCAATGGTCACACTCTCCTGCACTCCGCTCACCACGCTGTAATCAGCCACGCGAAGCACCGCAAGTTTGAAGTTGCCAGTCGATAGTGTGGTGACAGTGGTTTCGAGCACCACTTCTGCGCCGTTTTGCACATCCACATTCTTCGCCACGCTTTTACCCACTATCGCGCCATTGCTGTTAAGGAGCGCCACGCACAGGTTGTCCACAAATTCCTCACCTGTGTTTCTGATGGTGGCTTTCACCAAAATTGGGCGGTCTGCAGCCAGCACATCGCTGTGCTCCAGTTTTGTCACTTGCAGAGTTGCAGCGTCGTCGGGATAAGAGAAATAGGCGTATCCGTCTTTCACCTCCATTTTGATACGCTGTGCCGTAGCGCGCGACACATCTGCCTTCTGATAATTTGTGGTTTCCACAGGGGCGATCAGCGGCACAATGTGATATGTGCCGGCGGCAAGGCTGGAAGGCACAGGCATACTGAAAGGGTAGCCGTAATTATACCTGGGGCTAAAGCCATTGAGGTCTTTAAACACAGGCACTTGAAGCACATTGCCCGCCTCGTCGGTGAGGCCCAGCGCCAGGCGCGCAGCGGCATCGCCATCGCCAGTCCACATCACATAAAAATTATTCCACCTCAACGAAGCGGTGGAGCCCAACGCCACCTTGTCGTTGTTGGTGATGAATTCGTTGATGGTCGAAGCAATGTTCACAGCACCGCCTCTGTCGGGCATAATGTTGTAGATAAGGCCTTGACGCAGATTGTAGCCACCTTCGCTTGAGCCGATGCCCTGATCAGTGGGCGTGAGATCTGTGAGCACGAAATAGCCGTTCGACATGCCGTTCCAGCCCCAGTTCACGTGGTAGTAGCCATTTGAATTGCAGCCATCGACCACAAAGGCGTGGCCACCTTGATTGCTCGCACCGGTGTGAATCACTGGTCGGTTGCTCGACAGTTCGCCATTAATGATGCTGAGCCACTTGTCGAGCGTATAAGCATCGCGCATAATGAACTTGATACTCTTGTCGTAGCGGAAATGCTTTGGCATTCTGTTCATGGCGATTCGAGTGACCGCACCGCTCGACGCTCCATAGCCCATGTCCATCGCCACACCGCAATCGCTCATCAGTTTAGCCACCGCATTGTTTTGCGTGCTGGTTTCGTTGCCTGTGTAGTTAGGGAGCATATTTGCCCAGTCGTAGCGACTTTGGCTAAAATCAGTCGATAGCGTCAAAGGTTGCTGCTCATCGCTGTTGAGGTTAAAGGTGTAGGTATTGCTGCCAGTGCCAGTTTCGGGCCAGCGGTGGTAATACATCACTTGCGCCATAGCCGTTGCCACACAGCCCGTAACGGCACGCTGGGTGGTGCCGTTGTTGCTAAACGTGGGGCACATATTATTATATGGCGCGCTCTGGTTCCACTTGGTATTGCCCAACAGCGGATACACATTCCCAATCGAGGTTTGGTCGGTCGACGACTGAATGTGCACTCCTGCGTGCGTCTGCACATAGCGCACCTGCTCGGCATACGTTTCGAGCCATTCGCGCATGTTGTCGGGAATGGCATCGGCATCAAACTTGCCTTCGTCGCTATACCCTATCACGGCTGGCATACGGTCGTCGCCCGACACCAGCACATAGCCATCAGCGGCAGAAGCGTTGAAAGCGTAATATTCACCACTCTGGGCAGTGTAAGCCAACTGCAAATCAGCATTACCTCCTTTGAGCATTTTTTTCGTGGTTGCGTTTCGGTTTAAAAACGCCATCGCCTGTTGGCGAGCCTGCTGTGCATCAATCTGCTCCGCTAATGCGCTTTCGGCAAAAAGCAGAATGGCTGCAGCAAATAAAGGATAGAAGATTTTCTTTACCATACTATTTTAAATATTTTTTTCCAAAGATATGTTTTTTTCGCAAAAAACCAACACGATGTATGTCCAAATAGCAAAAATGCGCACAAAATGTTCGAAAAGCACTATAACACATTACCAAATGTTATCTTTATTCAAAGTTTTTTAATCATTTTGTTTGTTTTGTTTTTAATGTTCAAGAATATTGTGTTATTTTTGCGACCGAATAATAACTTTTTGTTACAAAAATCTACAAAAATATGGCACTTATCATCCCCAAACACTATCAGCAACGGCTACTCCCCGAAACCACAGAAGTGGCAATAAAGACGATAAAAGACTCTTTTCAGAAAAAACTGTCGGCCGCGCTGCATCTACGCCGTGTCACAGCCCCACTTTTTGTGCTTGCAGGCACTGGCGTGAACGACGACCTTAACGGGACAGAACACCCCGTGGCATTCACCATCGATGCGATGGGCGGCAAGCGCGCCGAGGTGGTACACTCGTTAGCAAAATGGAAACGCATCAAACTCGGAGCTTACGGCATAGCACCCGGCTACGGAATCTACACCGACATGAACGCCATTCGCACATTTGAGGACCTTGACAATATGCACTCGCTCTACGTCGACCAATGGGACTGGGAAAAGGTGATTCGTGAATCGGAACGCAACCTCGGCACGCTGAAAGACACCGTGCGCAACATCTACCGAGCAATCAAGGAAACCGAACAGGAGGTGTACGAGCAATTCCCTCACATCACACCACGACTGCCAAAAGAAATCACCTTTGTGCACTCCGAGGACATGCAAAAGCAGATGCCCGAACTCACCCCACAAGAGCGAGAAAAAGAATACGCAAAAAAATACGGAGCCATTTTCGTGATAGGCATTGGCGCCACACTCGCCGATGGAAAGCCACACGACGGCCGCGCACCCGACTACGACGACTGGGTGACGGAAACCGACGCACAGCACAAGGGGCTAAACGGCGACATCATTGTGTGGGACGATGTGCTCGACATTCCTTTCGAACTCTCCTCAATGGGAATACGCGTAAGCCCCGAATCGCTCCGCCGCCAACTCGAGATATGTGGCTGCACAGAGCGGAAAAACCTCACCTTCCACAAAGCGCTCCTCGACGGCAAACTCCCATTCTCCATAGGTGGTGGCATCGGGCAGAGCCGACTGTGCATGTACCTACTCCAAAAAGCACACATCGGAGAGGTGCAAGCCAGCATTTGGCCCGAACAGCAAGTGGAAATCTGCAAGCAGCACGGCATATTTCTAATGTAAGGGCATCATCTTCTGAACCGATTTCGGCCCGACTCTGAACCGATTTTGACCCGACCATGAGCAAAAAGAATGCAGTGTCCAAATAGAAGTGCAACGATTTTCGTGCAAAAAGAACGTTTTTTATCAACTTTTTTTCGCAAAAATTTTGGTGGGATAAAAAAAAGTAGTAACTTTGCACTCGCAAATGAGATAAGTCACTTGCAAAACCAAAATGGTGCGTTAGTTCAGTTGGTTAGAATGCCTGCCTGTCACGCAGGAGGTCGCTGGTTCGAGTCCTGTACGCACCGCAAAACCCGGAAGCAATCCCGCTCCCGGGTTTTTTGTTTCTGTCCCCCACAATTTAATTCCAAAAATAATCTTCCAATTTCTCCCCATCAATGTGTAAACATGGTTCAGTGGAAAATTTGTGGGGATAAATTATGCTTTGTTGCCGAATCGTCAATGGAATAAAAAACAAAAACATAAAAAACAGCCTTGGAGCAATGTGGAATGCTTCGCATTTGGCGTAGGGATTGTGCGCTTTGCGTCATTGGAAACGAGTTTCCATGCCGCCAACCACACAATCCCTCCGCCACCCTCTTACGAGGGCTATCCACTTTGCCCCAAGGATAAAAACCGCTCGCCGTTTCACGGCGAAAAACCCCTGATGATAACATGAATTCTTGGTAAAAAACTACATCAAATTTCTCAAAACAATAACCAACATTTGGGTAGGAGCGTTATATTTCACACCCGCCTACAATCAATATAACACATTCATTAATAGTTATTTGATACAAACGTAATTATCGTATTCCACCACGCATAACGCATTCGGGCTTCTTTTTGTTCGCGTTTTCGGATAATCTGAGTTCTGAAGATTGGTTTTTCGCCGAAGGCGAGCGGTTTTTATCCTTTTGACGATGCCACCGACCTCGTAAGAGGGCGGCGTTGGTGATGTGGTGTGGCTGATTCAAGCCTCTGCTTGAAATCAGACATGCCACAGCACTAACGACAAGTGCGATGCACTGGCGTCGCCAAAAGGCTGTTTTTTATGTTTTTGTTTCAGTCCCCCAGTATTTCTCCACTGAGTCGTAAACATGGGGAGGTGGAGATTTTTTGGGGGAAAGCGGGGGAATGTGGAAAGATTTTGATAACTTTGCAAATTAAGACCTTTGGGCCTCTGCCGCATTTGGCTTTTTGCTGGGGCTTGAGCCTTTGGCTTTCCGCCGCTCCTTTGATTGGGGTTTGCCTGTGCTTTGGAAGGGTGGACTTTGGCTTTCAGCCGCTCTTTTGGGTGGGCTTTTGCCTGGGCTTTGGGTGGCTGTGCTGGAGCTTGGAGGTGAGTTTTTTTGAGAAGATGATTGAAGTTAAGAATATTATTAAGCGATATGGCAACCTTGAGGTGCTCAAGGGGGTGAGCGTGACTATCGGCGATGGCGAAATTGTGTCGATTGTGGGACCAAGTGGCGCTGGTAAGACCACTCTGCTGCAAATTATCGGCACGCTCGACAAGCCTGATAGCGGCAGCGTGCTGTTCGACGGCACCGATGTGCTTGCCCTTAAAGATAAGGAACTTGCACGATTCCGCAACCGTAACATCGGTTTTGTGTTTCAGTTCCACCAGTTGCTCCCGGAGTTTACCACGCTTGAAAATGTGGCAATGCCGGCGCTTATCGGTGGTGAGAAGCGTTCCGACGCCTTTGCCCACGCCAAGGAATTGCTCAGTTATATGAACCTTTCCGACCGCTTTGAGCATAAGCCTGCCCAACTTTCGGGTGGCGAACGCCAGCGTGTGGCTGTGGCGCGTGCGCTAATCAACAAACCTGCCGTGATTCTTGCCGACGAACCTTCGGGCAGCCTCGACACGCAGAACAAGCAGGAGTTGCACAAACTGTTTTTCACGCTGCGCGACGAGATGAAGCAAACTTTCGTGATTGTGACGCACGACGAGTCGCTTGCTGGCGACACCGACCGTGTGCTTCACATGCGCGACGGACTGATAGTGACACCAGAGCCTGAAAGCGAGATTATCGTATAAGAAAAAGGGATATGCTCAAGAGGTGGTGGACATACGCAGTGGTGCTGATAGCAATGCTTGGCGCGCTCTCGGCTTGCAACAGCGGTGATGGCGACGACGATGCGGTGGAGGCACGACGCTACGATTTCGTCACCTACCTCGGATATGCCGACGGATTGGCGCGATGGCAATATATCGGTCCCGAAGATGCCGAGCCCATCGACATGGTAGCGGCGATGGACGAGCCGGAGCATATCAAGGTGGGGCAGCGTGTGCTGCTCAGTTACTCCGCGCCCGATGAGGCGCACCGCATCACGGTGTATGGCTTCAACTATGGCAACGTGGCAAGCGATTCGCTCCGTGTGAATGTGAAGCCTATGGAGGAATATCCAAAGCACCCGATAAGGCTCGGCGCACTTTGGCGCACAGGCAATTACATCAACCTGCGATGCGAGGTGGAATACACTACCAAGGCGCGTGCGCTGTATATGATGGCCGACCGCGCGACGCTCAACAGCGACACGATAGACGTGCACCTCATTCACGACCTGATAGGGGCTGAAAACACCTACTTCTGGCGCACTTGCTACGGGTCGTTCTACGTGGGTGCCGCCATCAGCCGCAAAAACTGCCGCGCCATTCGTGTGCATGTGGAGGATTTGACTTACCCTAAAGTGAAAAATTACTGCTTCGGCATTACGAAGCGATAAACATATAAAAAACAGATTATTAACAAACAAAACCATACAACAATGGCAAACAACAACGACAACAACCAACAACAACAAATTCAAATTGAAGTGCCAAACGAAGAAATGCAAGGCCGCTACGCCAACTTGGCTGTAATCACCCACGGACCTAACGATTTCTTCATCGACATGATTCTCCTTGCGCCAAACACTCCAAAGGCGCGCGTTCAGAGCCGTGTGATTATGACTCCTGAAAACGCAAAGCAACTGATGTTTGCTCTCCAACAGAATGTGCAGCAATACGAAGCCACTTTCGGCGAAATCAAGCAACGTGTGCCAGTGAGCGGCCGTCCAGCCGACGATGGCATCATCGATTTCCCTCTGCCAAAGGGTCAGGCATAATCCGATAGCCACACATTCACTCACCACACATATTGAATAATTAAACCCCATTAATTATGCAACATCCATTATTTATCTACAATACGCTCACTCGTCGCAAGGAACACTTCGTGCCACTGAACGAAGGCTCGGTAGGTATGTATGTGTGCGGCCCAACCGTTTACGGCGACCCACATCTTGGTCACACGCGCCCAGCCATCACATTCGACGTGCTGTTCCGCTACCTCAAGTCGTTGGGCTACAAGGTGCGCTATGTGCGTAACATCACCGACGTTGGCCACCTTGAGCACGATGCCGATGAGGGCGACGACAAGATTGAAAAGAAGGCACGCCTTGAGCAGTTGGAGCCAATGGAAATAGCCCAATACTACACCAACCGCTACCACGCGGCTATGGATCAGCTCAATGTGCTGCCGCCAAGCATCGAACCTCACGCCACCGGCCACATCATTGAGCAAGAGCAACTCGTGAAGGAAATTCTCGACAATGGCTATGCCTACGAAAGCAACGGCAGCGTGTATTTCGATATTGAAAAATACAATAAGGACCACCGCTACGGCGTGTTGTCGGGACGCAACCTCGACGACATCATTAATGCCAGCCGCAAACTCGACGGCGTAGGCGAAAAGCGCAACCAAGCCGACTTCGCCCTTTGGAAAAAGGCATCGCCTGAGCACATCATGCGCTGGCCATCACCTTGGAGCGACGGTTTCCCAGGTTGGCACTGCGAATGTACTGCCATGGGACGCAAGTACCTCGGCAAGCACTTCGACATTCACGGCGGCGGCATGGACCTCGTGTTCCCTCACCACGAATGTGAGATTGCACAGGCTGTGGCATCACAGGGCTCCGACATGGTGCGCTACTGGATGCACAACAATATGATTACCATCAACGGTCAGAAGATGGGTAAATCGCTTGGCAACTTCATCACGCTCGCCCAGTTCTTCAGCGGCGACCACCCAAGCCTCGACCAAGCCTACACCCCAATGACCATTCGCTTCTTTATTCTTCAAGCCCACTACCGTGGCACCGTTGACTTCTCTAACGAAGCACTCAAAGCGGCGGAAAAGGCTTACGAGCGAATGATGGACGGCTGGCACCGACTTTGCGACCTCAAGGCCGCCGACACCACCTCGGCTAAACTCGAAAACTACCGCGAGCGTTGCGCCGAAGCGATGAACGACGACCTGAACACTCCAAATGTGATTGCCACACTGTTCGACGCTTGCAGGGTAATCAATCAGGTGAACGACGGCAACGCCACCATGACGCAAGCCGACATCGATGAATTGAAGAGCGTGTTCCAAACCTACCTCTTCGATGTGCTCGGTGTGCGCGACGACTCGGCTGGCGACGCTGGCAGCGTGAACCTTGAACCTTACCGCAAGGCTGTGGACCTGCTGCTCGACATCCGCAAGACAGCCAAAGCCAACAAAGACTGGACTACTTCCGACCTTATCCGCAACAAGATGAACGAAGCCGGCTTCGACGTGAAAGACACCAAAGAAGGCTTCGAATGGAAAGTGAAATAAAACTGGCTCACACAGATTCAACAGATTCAACAAAAAACAGAGAAATTGAGCCTGTGAATCTGTGTGATTTTTTTATATCACATTTTGTGGCAAAATGACCGATTTAGAGCAACAACATATCAACCAAATCTCCTTCAATATCATTGCTTGTGCTATGAAGGTGCATAATGTGCTTGGCCCTGGACTGCTGGAATCCGTTTATGAAAAAGCAATGATGATTGAATTGCGAAAAGCGGGTTTTCAAGCCCAAAACCAGCAAAAGGTTGATATCATCTACGATGGTCAACCTCTTGGGCTTGATTTGCGACTTGACATCATCGTCAATGATTTGGTGATTGTTGAACTGAAATCGGTAGATGAATTTAAGCCTGTCCATCAAAAGCAACTTTTCACTTACCTCAAACTCTGTGATAAGCCGTTAGGATTGCTAATCAATTTCAATGTAAATGATATTAGAAATGGCATAAAGAGGGTAGCCTACAAAATGAGATAAATGCTAAAATATAAATCCCTATACATATTTTCAACAAAACGGCAGAGCAATAAATTCTGTTGAATCTGTTGAATCTGTGTGAGAATTAAATTTTTAGGTGTGAAAGAGGCGTTGGTTTCTGTGATTGTGCCTGTGTATAATGTGGGCGCGTATTTGCAGCAGTGCTTGCAGAGCATTGCCAGCCAGTCGTATGCACATTTGGAGGTGATTGTGGTGGACGACGGCAGCACCGACGACAGCGGCAAAATAGCAGACGAATGGGCGTCGCGCGACAATCGTTTCCGCGTGGTGCATCAGCCCAACGGCGGATTGAGTGCCGCACGCAACACCGCTCTCGATCATGCCACAGGCCGTTATGTCACCTTTGTGGATAGCGACGATTTTATCGCTCCGCAGTATGTGGAGGTGCTTTGCCAGCTCATTCAAGAGAATGGGGCACAGGCAGCACTCTGTGGGTGGCACCTTTATCCCGATGGCGATGCAGTGCCAAAGCCCGACGATGCAAGTCATTCTCGCACCTATACCGCAGCAGAAGCTGCCAACCATATCTTTTACCAAAGAAAAGGACTCACGCAATCGGTATGTGCGCGCCTCTACGATGCCAGCGTTTTTCGTGATGTGCGATTCCCGGTGGGAATGCTCTACGAAGACCTTGCCGTACTGATGCCGGTGATGCAAAACAGCCAAATCGTGGCGTTCACCCCTCAGCGCCTGTATTACTATCGCCAGCGCCAAGGCAGTATCATCACCACATTCAATTCGCGCCGTGCGCACATTCTCGACATTCTCGAAGACCTCGAACGCCGTGCGCCACACGAGTTTCCGCAGCACCTCAAAGCCATTCGCAGCCGCTTGCTTAGCGCCTACTTCAATATGCTTCGCTTGGCACCGCTGCACGAAGAGCAATTTGCGCCGATCACCACACGCAGTTGGGAAGGCATTCTGCGTTTGCGCCGATCGTGTTTTGCCGACGGCAACGTGCGCCTACGCAACAAGGTGGCCATCATTCTCTCCCTTTTCGGCCGCACAGTGCTCACCCACACCCTCCACCGCTTCTAACAGCAGTATCGGACTTTTGTTAGATAGGTTCTTCGTTTATTCCTCTTAGTTTTCTATATTCGGTGGGCGAATATCCGAGGTGTGCTTTTACAAATTTCCCGAAAAATGAGAGGTTCGGGAAGTTAAGAGTGACAGAAATCTCCTTGATGCTCATATCGGAATGACATAAAAGGTGTTTGATATCTTCTACCACATATTCTATAATCCACTCATAAGCCGTCTTTCCACCATTATTCTTGCATATATCCGACAGGTATTTCTTCGTGATGTTGAGTTTTTTACTATAAAATCCAACATTTCTTGGTTTCACGTCCATTGAAGTGAGCAACTCGATAAACTGTTTGAACAAGAGGCTTCCCCTTGATATGTGAATAGTTTCCCTTTCTGGCGTGGCTTGCTCGATAATGCTCAAAAGGCAAAATAAAAACGAACTGACCAGACACCCCACAATTTGCTTCTTGTATCGCGAGTTTTCCATCAGCAACTGCTCTAACAGCAAGGCATGATACTTTTCAAACGTATTCATGCTGGAGTTGTCGATATGTATGATGGGCTTATGCCGCAAATAAAATGACATGTCAACTACCTCGCTGATATGCAACATTTTCCTTGCAGTTTGCGCTGAGATTCCTACCGCTTTTGCAGAAAAGTCGATGCTAAACAAGCACTCGTTCATGATAGTGTTGGGTTGACAGATGAAAATGTCGTTGGAAGAGGCGATAGTTTCCACTCTGTTCGCCCTCATAGCCATACGCCCCGATTTCACCACTATAATAAGGAGGAAATCGACCTTTATGGTTTGCAACTTAGAAAAGTTTCGCAAATCGTCAACTATCACCACGTCGTTGTCGGCATAGTTGACGAGTCCACTATTTGCCAACTGCTGCATGTCGGCTGTGTCTATTTTTTCGAAAGTGGTCATATTAGGAATATTATTTTTCGACAAATTTAGTAATAAAGAACCACAATTAGTATCATAATCAACGCAAATAATGTTTGATTATGAAACAAGTTACACAATAGAACATTACTACCGTTCATTAGAACGCCCAAAAGTGATGTTGTGGTAGTAATTTTGTCGCATCATTTTTAGCAAGAACAATAAAAATTACAATGAAGACAAAAGTATTACTACTTGGATTAATGGCGCTTGTTTTTGCCGATGCGTGTGCTGTGGGCAACTGTTGGTCGCTCGACTCGCTGAGAGATCGGGCTGTAAAAAACAACAAGTCGCTCCTTATGGTAGGGCAGAAAAAAGAGATGGCTTATTATACCCACAAGTCTGCCGCAACTAATTATTTGCCTAAAATTTCGGCAACAGGTGCATATACATACACCAGCCGTGAACTGTCGCTGCTCAGTGATGAGCAAAAAAGCACCCTGTCAAACATTGGTACCGGGCTATCAGCTATGGTTCCCGACTTGGCACCCATGAGCCCGAAGCTCAACGCTGTGGGGCAGGGACTGGTTGATGCGCTGACCACTAATACTCATAATTCTGAGGTGCTGGCAATCACACTCACACAACCAATATATATGGGTGGAAAGATTAAAGCCTACAACAAAATCACGGAATATGCGGAGCAGGCGGCATCGACGATGTACGACAAGACTGTGCAAGACATTATCGTGAGTGTGGATGAGGCATATTGGAATTTAGTGGCTCTGCACAGCAAGAAAAGGCTTGCAGAAGGCTACAAGGCTCTGGTTGAAAAGTTGGAGAGCGATGTGGATCAGCTTGTGAAGGCTGGTATGGCCACAAAGTCGGACTTGCTGAGCGTGAGAGTGAAGGTGAATGAGGCTGGCGTGGCACTTATTCAGGTGAACAACGGCATTGAAATTATGCGTATGAACCTTTGTCAAATTTGCGGTCTCGATATGAACGAACCTATAGCAGTGGAAGACGATTTCGATGAAACTAATCAGAAAGCAGATGCTGCAATGGGCGAGTGCCTGATTAGTTCCGCCACCGAAAGTTTGGTGCGTCAGGCCGAAAACGGACGCAAAGAACTGCTGCTGCTTGGAATCCAAAATAAGATTTATGACGAAAAGATAAAGCTCGCCCGTGCCGAATACTTGCCGAAAGTGGCTTTGATGGGCGGCTATCTTGCCACCAATCCATCGGTGTTCAATAGTTTTGAGCGCAAGTTGAAAGGCATGTTCAATGTGGGCATCACGGTCAATGTGCCGATACTGACATGGGGCGACCGCTCGCACAAGGTGAAGGCGGCCCAGGCCGAGGCCAGTATGCACCGGTTTGAAATGGAAGAGGTGAGAGAAAAAATTGAATTGCAGGTGAACCGCTGCCGCCAAAAGCTACAGGAGAGCATAGAGCGATACCAAACCACGCTGCGCAGTGTAGATGAGGCTGACGAAAATCTCCGCTATGCCAACTACGGTATGAAGGAGGGCGTGGTGACGCTGAGCAATGTGATGGAAGCGCAAACGGCATGGCTGAAGGCGAAATCGGAATGGGTCAACGCTCAGGTAGATGTGCGCCTTGCCAACCTGTATTTGAAGAAAGCCATAGGAGCAATCAATACACATCATTAATAAAAAAAGATTAAGATAAAACCATCAATGTTTAATTAAGAAAATACAGACAAATGAAAAAGAATAGATTAATCACCAGCATATTGGCAATAGCATTTGTTATCATTGCCGTAATTATAGTGGTCGTAGTAGTTGGACTGACGCGCACCGCACCCGAAGAAACGCTTGAAGGACAGGCCGAGACCACCGATTACCGCCTTTCCTCAAAAGTGCCATCACGAGTGCTGGAGATAAGGGTGAAAGAGGGCGACTTTGTACACAAGGGCGACACGCTTGTGGTGCTGGAGGCTCCAGAAGTGGAAGCAAAACTTTCGCAAGCCCACGAGGCATTCAATGCCGCCAAGGCGATGGAGGAAAAAGCCAACAACGGCGCGCGGCAGGAAGAAATTCAGGCGGCTTACGAAATGTGGCAGAAATCGATAGCTGCCGTAGATGTGACAAAGAAAACTTTCACTCGTGTGCAGAATTTGTTTGAAAACGGTGTGATGGCAGAGCAGAAGCGCGATGAGGCAAAGGCTCAATACGATGCCGCAATAGCCACAGAGAAAGCCGCCAAGGCAAAATACGACATGGCGGTGAATGGTGCTCGCAGTGAAGACAAAAGCATGGCACAGGCACAGGCCAATAGGGCAAGGGGTGCTATCGCTGAGGTGAACTCCTATATCAAGGAAACCGTGTTGACAGCCACAGCCGACGGATTGGTTACCGAAATTTTCCCAGAGGTGGGTGAGTTGGTTGGCACAGGTGCCCCTATTATGAACGTGTCGGTGGTGAGCGATGTGTGGTTCACATTCAACATTCGCGAAGACCGATTGAAGGGCTATGCCATCGGCACAAAAGCCGAGGTGTATATCCCCGCTATCGACAAGAGCGTGGCTGTGCACATCACTATGATGAAAGATGTGGGCTCGTTTGCCGTGTGGAAAGCCACAAAGGCCCTCGACGACCTCGATTTGAAAACCTTTGAGGTGCAAGCCCACCCTTTGGAGCCAGTGAGTGGCATCATGTCGGGTATGTCGGCAGTGTTAAGAATGCCTTCATCGGGCGATAAAGCAGAAGCCAACAAGAAAGAGGGTAAATAAGAAAACGATTGCATTATGATCGTCATAAGCAAATTTTTCAGAAGGCTCGCCATGATAGGCAAAAGAGAATTGAAGATGTATTCGCATCGTCCGCTATTTCTCTTCTGCATGATTATTGCGCCACTGTTCTGCCTCATCTATTTAACTTCGCTGATGAGTGATGGCTTGCCCACAAAGTTGCCAGCAGGCTTGGTGGACGAGGACGACACCCATATCACGCATATCGCCAGTCGAATACTCGGTTCGATGGAAGAGGTGGAGATTGTGAAGCATTACTCATCCTTTGGCGAGGCGAGAAAGGCGATGCAACGAGGTGAAATTTATGCGTTTTTCTACCTCCCGAAACATACTACCGAAAAGGCTCTTGCCAACCGCCAGCCACGCATCTCATTCTACACCAATGAATGCTATTTTGTGCCAGGCAACTTGCTGATGCGAGATATGCGCTACACATCGGAGCTGACCGGGCTTGCCCTGACAAGGGAGACGCTCTATGCCCACGGCTTGAACGAGCGGCAAGCCATGGGTGTGATTCAGCCTATCAAGATAGAGACGCACCCTCTCAATAATCCATACCTCGACTATTCGGTGTATCTCAACAATATGCTCATACCGGGCATCTTCATTCTCTTGGTGATGCTCTCGGCGGCCTACACCATAGGCATAGAGTGGAAACGTAACACTCAGCTTGTGCTTTATCGCATATCGGGCAAATCGCCATTCACCGCCATTGTGGGCAAACTGTTGCCACAAACCTTGGTGTTCTGGCTTATCGCCATACTGTTTGCCGTGTGCTTCTACCGCTATCTTCAATTCCCATGCAACAGTGGTATTATGCCGATGATACTCATCGGAATGCTCACAGTGCTGGCTGCACAGGGGTTGGCTGTGTTTCTTTTTGGAGTGTGTGGTCAGATGCGTCTTTCCATGTGCCTGTGTTCGCTTTGGGGCATTCTCTCGTTTTCTTTGGCAGGTTTCACCTATCCAGTGACTGCGATGGACGGAGTGCTTCAAAAGCTCTCGGTCATCTTTCCCCTGCGCCACTATTATCTGCTGTATGTGAATCAGGCACTCAACGGCTACAGCATCTTCTACGCCTGGCACAGCGTGCTTGCCCTGGTGATATTTGCGCTCTTGCCAGTGCTCACACTCTACCACTATCACAGTTTATTCATCAACCATAAGTATATTCCATAATGATAAGGTCGTTCGTCAATATTATACAAATTTGGATGACGGAGCTGAAGGAAATCATGCACGATAAAGGCATTCTTATTTTCATCATCTTTGTGCCATTGTGCTACCCATTGCTCTACTCCTATGTTTACACCAACGAGGTGGTGCGCGACGTTCCGTTTGCTGTGGTTGACGACTGCAACAGTGCTGCGAGCCGCGAGTTTATCCGAAAAATGGACGCCACGCCCGAAGCCAAGCAGATGGCTTACTGCCATGATATGGCAGAGGCTCGCCAACTGCTGATGGAGAGCAAGATATATGGTGTGGTTCGCATCCCTAAATCGTTCGACCGCGACCTTTGGCGCGGTGAGCAGACCACAGTGGGGCTTTACTGCGACATGAGTTCGCTTCTCTATTACAAGGCGCTTCTGCTTGCCGCCAACAACGTGTCGCTCGACATGAATCGCGACATTAAAGTGGAGCGGTATTTGCAACCCTCAACCCGTGAAGCCGAGGAGATTGCGCGTATGCCGATAGAATACGACTACATCAGCCTGTTTAATCCCCAAAGTGGATTTGCTGCGTTCCTTATTCCACCAGTGTTGATGCTTATTATCCAACAAACGCTGTTTCTCGGCGTAGGCATGTCGATGGGTAACCAACGCGAAAAATGCCTTGCCAACATGCTTCCGAAGCACAAGTGGTATCGCCGTCCCGGCGATATTGTGATGGGTAAGGCTATATTCTATTTTATCCTTTACTTGCTGATGGCTATTTACATGTACACCGCTGTCACGCATTGGTTTGGCTTGCCCAACCTTGGCGACTATAGCGTGTTCCTACAGTTCATTGTGCCTTACATCTTGGCATGTATCTTTATGGCTATGGTGCTGTCGGTGTTGGTTTACAGAAGAGAGGATTGCATCATGCTCTTTGTGTTCCTTTCTGTGCCGTTGCTCTTTATGTCGGGCATCTCTTGGCCAGGCTCGGAGATACCTGTGGTATGGAAATATGTGTCGTGGCTATTCCCCTCCACATTCGGCATGAACGGATACTTGCGCATCATGGGCACAGGGGCATCGATTGCCGACATACATCAAGAGTATGTGGGATTGTGGTGCCAAGTGGCGGTGTATGCTATACTGGCATGCTTTATGTATCGCTTGCGACTGAAAGCCATAGTCAAGCGTCTGTCGCGGGCTAATACACGAATCAAATTATATCAAAAAACATCTAAAACCGTAGAATTATGAAACACGAAATTGGAACAAATGCCGGGATTGTTTGGCAAGCAGTATCGGCAAAAAAAGGCAGTATTACATTTAACGAATTGTTACGCACAACAAAACTAACGGAGTCGCAAGCTCTACTGGCGCTTGGCTGGTTGGAGCGTGAAGACAAGGTGTCATTGCACGGTTACAATGGAATAATTGAAGTTGTAACCCTTTACCAAGAAAAATACTTTTAACCCCATCGGTCATTTGGTCCTAATTACCGATTGGGGGGGGGTAACCATTGACTTTTTCATACCAGAAGTCTGCCCGCCAGCTCGGTTTATTTGTCTGCGCCATTCTATTTCTATGCTGGCGGGTTTTTTTCTTAAAGCGACGAGCGTTTTGAATCCCAAATCATTGTAAGTCAAAAAGAATTATCTCTATTCTTTTGTGTTCATTTACGTTCTGTCTATCAGAGTTGGGTTATGCACAACTAATGCAAATGGGGAGCGGCTGAGATAGCCATTCCCCATTATTGTTATTGGAATAGAATTGATAATTATGTGGTTATTTGAGCAGGATGTTGATGAGGGTGGTGATGTCGGAGGTGTTGACTATTGAGTCGCCGTTGATGTCGCAGGCGTTTTTGTTGTCAGGCTGTTCGGTGCCGAGAATCACATTGATGAGCATGGTGATGTCGGAGGCGTTCACTTCACCGTCGCCATTCACGTCGCCCTTTATTTCGGGCAGTTCTTTAATCTCGAAGAATCTTTTCCAATATGTGTCGGAAGTGTATGCATCTTTGCTGCCCTTGGGCACATAAACCTGAGCACTATAGTCATAGAAAGCAGTTTTCTGTATAGAGGGAGGGGTGGTGGCCAAGCACTTCAGCGTTTGAATATAGCAACGATAGAACGCCCGCTCACCTATCATTTTCATGCCACTGCCGATAGTGACCGATTTCAGTCCATCACAGCCTTCGAAAGCACTCTCGTTTATCTTCTTGTAACTATTTGGAATCACGATTTCGGTCAAGCCGTCGCATTTCGAGAAAGCGTATTCAAAGATTGTCTCCAAGCCATTCGGCAGACGGTATGAAGTGCCTGTTTTCCCTTTAGGATAGCATAGAAATCTCTTATAACCTTTGTCAACGAGTGCACCGTCGTCAGAATACATCCATCTGTTTTTTGGGTGGACAATAAACTCTTTCAGCGCGCCACAATCTTCAAACGCACCCCTGCCAATCATATCGAGATAGGCAGGAATTGTGACCGAGGGACCGATATTACTGCACCCGGCAAACGCAAACCAGCCAATGTAAGTGACACTGTCGGGGAGCACTAAATTTTTCAAGCCTTTACAGTTCTGGAACGCCCATGAGCATATTTGGCTTACATTTTCATGAAATTTTACCGACGTGATTGAGTTGCACCCGTAGAATGCGTATACGCCGATACTGGTGATGTTGCTTGGCACTTGATATGAGGTGCCGCCCTTGCCTTTAGGATAGCACACCACATGGTTGGCAAAACAAAGTATGCCGTCCTGTGTCTTGAAAAACTTATTTTTGCTATCGACAACGAACTCTTTCAGCGAGCCACATTCAGCAAAGGTGGCATTTCCGATATATGTGACACTGGCTGGAATAGTGATAGAGGGGCCTATGCTGTTGCACCCAAAGAAAGCCCAGTCTCGAATATCGGTCACGCCTTCGGGAAGGGTAAGGTTTTTCAGGCTTGTGCACTCATAGAATGCCCTTTTGTTGATTTTTGTGATGCTGTTGGGCAAATTGATGGTCAGCAGTTGCTTACACCCTGAAAATGCATTTTCGCCAATTTGGGTGACAGGAAGCGTTTTCCCCTGCACCGTCACGGATTTTGGAATGGTGATATTGCCCGAATAAGGATTGTCGCCTGCCACCACAATGGCATTTTTCTTTTCGCTGTCGTAGGAATAGAATATGCCGTTCACTTTAAAGTCGACGGCACTTGCGTTGGTGAAACACAAAATCGCAAAAAATAGTGTAAAGATTTTTTTCATAACTCAGTAGGTATTGATGAAGATTTGATAAAATAATTAAATAAGGGATGCCGCCTATCATCCATCAGGCAGAATCATTACACAAATTTCATTAAAAATATGTTTTTCAGCGTGGTATTTGTCATGGTATTTCCATAAAAACGCCCAAAAACCCCTATTTTTGCACTTACAAGAAAATTTCTGGGGATAGATTACGAATCGTGAATGGAATCAAAAACAAAAAAAAACAGCCTTGCAAACCAAAGGGACGGTTCTTTTGGTTTGTTGGAAATGTACTGATATATTGCTGTTTGCATCGAAACATGCCAAGGCATGTCCCTACGTTATGATGCAATTAATTGGAAATGATATACAAGTTATCCCTGTGATAATTTAGTAATGATTGAAAAAATCCCGTAGGGATTTGATGTGCGT